>Ga0179591_1231338_pt1 | contig 13030 bp, 17 predicted proteins | sample CZOMad2_1_08_16f_FD_182891 | JGI IMG/M metagenome (GOLD analysis project Ga0179591, IMG submission 182891) | Vadose zone soil fungal communities from Angelo Coast Range Reserve, California, USA - CZOMad2_1_08_16fungal (PacBio error correction) | ecosystem: Environmental > Terrestrial > Soil >...
CTGACATGTGCAGTAGAGCGCAACAATTCAAAACCTAGGAAATGTAGCATGAGGCCACTTAAGGCAAATTCCTCTGGAGAAACGCAGGATATTGAACCGGGCGAGGGTGAAAGGGGTGAGGGTAAGAAAGAAGAGTTTTATTAGGAGGTGAAGGAGACCTACAGAAAGTCAATTAAGAAAAAAAAGGCCAGCTAAAGAATTTGAAGCGAGAAACGTTTAGATGCGGGGGCGCATCAAGTCAGCTGGGTTTTGGAGAATAGGGATGGGAGAGATCCGTACGTAGTCTATGGGTGGTAAAAGCCGGTGATTGCAAATGACACTCAATAGCGAGAACGTTTCACATATTCCGCTAATTGGGGGGGGTTTGGACAGAACAGACGTTCAAGCAGAAGGACGGGAAGTCACAAGTTTTTGGGGGGGAAAAAGTAGTTGAGAGCTCTATTTTTATTAAGTAGCTAAGAGAGGAACCTGCGATTCGAGTAGGACAAAATCCCAGGTTACGGGTCAGCCTGAAAAAGAGGAGCCCGGGAAGGTACGTGCCCATCTCTTCCATAGAGCATAGAGGGAGCCTGGAATGAAGAAAGTTGGAGAGACGCCATCCAAAAACATGCCACCTTTCCCTGCGAAAAGCGGACAACTCTCGGTTGCCAGAAAAAACCTGTAGAAGGAAAGGGCAAGGGGGATTCGTGCTTGGAGAATGGGGAGTAGCGACATAGTGGGGAACAGAACCAAAGATTAACAAACCTCCTAGCAAGAGTCCACCAATTTCAGGAATAGAGAAAGGTCTAGTCCTTTATACTCAAAGAAAACTGGGGTCCCAAAGAGCAGGTCGCTTTGTAATAATCACAGCTCAGATGGTGACATGGGAAGGGTCAGGGTGGTTGTGATGGGACGCGGGAACTAGAGAGCACAAAGGGGCGAGAAGACGGCAAAGAAAAAGGAAAAAAGGTGTAAAAATCACGTGGTAGAAGGACAGCTTCCGAATGTCAGAGAACAATGTGAGCTACCAAAGTTTCGGCGAGAGGGACAAATCTGTTATTTTCATCGAAAATTAAATCGAACACGCACACCTATGTCAAGATGCAGACATTTTTCAGGGATTTAGCGGCAGCTAACGGTGACAGGCAATGAGGCTAATTGAGGCAGGGGGATCTCAGAAAAATTTGGGGGCAACGAAATACCCCGCCGATACGTTGATGGTACGATCGTGGCGCTCGGGTTCCAGACTTCGAGACACGATCATTCGAATTGAAGTTTTACGAAACCTGAAGGGTCAACGAAGGAAGTGCTGGAACCTGTATCGCCTGCTTTCCGAGTACAAGTTAACGGAGAAGCTAACAGCAAAAAAACGACACTGAGGATCTATAAGGGACAAAAATGACTTTTGGAAAAAAAACCCGGGGCACGCACAGGACTTGAAAAAGCTTGGGGATCGCTTATTCGTAGAATGATTGAAACTGCCCAAGCCGCAGACAGACGTTGCCTACGGAGAAAGTATGGACGGATTATTGAGATGAGCAGGGATGGGGAGCCGAAACTCACTCCTTGTTCCTAACGGGGAGCATAAGCTTTAAGAATCAAGTTGGAAGTAGCTACGCCTCTAAATACGGAGAAAGATTACGTACCCGATGTTTTGGGTGGTTCCACCAAAACGTGAAATGATAATCCATTCAAAGGGGGCGAGAGTTGGATGAAGATCATGAAGTTAAGACAGAACAATAAGGAGGAGAGAGTCATTCTAGACTCTATAGAAAAAAATATGGAAAAAGTATCAGCGCAAGGGCCGTGTGTCGCGCAACATTTGGGAAAGAATCAATGCGCGATGGTTTGTTGGAAAAAAAAAGCCAAACCAGGAACTCAATTGGCGGGGCTGTAGACGGGACGCGGTTGTTCTAATATTCAGTGGCAACCGGGTGGGGAAGCAGCCACACACTTCTCGCTCTCGTAGTAAAAAGGCATGGTATAAACAATTCAGGGGGCAGGGCCCCCATCCAAATTGGAGGAGTTTTTAGCGATCAAGGAGGTCAGGAAATGTGCAAAAAGTGATAGACATCAACGTAAACACCAGGGACGAAACATTGAGGGGAGGTGTAAAAAGGGCGATTTTACTGTCAGGGGGAATGTAGAGGAGAAAAACATCAATTTACCTCTCGAACCATAAAATGGTTGTGGAATAATAAAGAGTACAAAAGTCCTATCAGAAAGGTATGACACAGTCCCCCTTTATGTGTCTCAGATCAAGACCCCCCAGGAGAAACCAGGTTGCCGTTTAACAACCGATGCGACCAACAGTTTGTCGGCAAATAGCTGCTTCAGTGGGGGGATTGGGTGTGTGTGAGACAGGGAACGCTTGATTCTATCCCCTTGATTGGAAAAAAAACTAAAAGAGGGGGGTTGGGGAGGCACAGGATGGATGAAGAAATATCACGAAAAGGCAATATCTCTCTACCCACACTTCGTATTGGGAGGATAGAGAATAAAAGTGGCGTGCTCGCGTTAATCCATTCATGGGAACAAAAAACAATCCGACTGGTTCGGTGGATTCAAAAACACGGGGGGAGAGAAGCAAGAGGGGAATGTCAATCAACAAAAAACTCATCACCGCATATGACGTTTGGAGAGGAAAAGGGTTAAGGGAAGTTAAGAAAGGAGCGGAACTCAGTCAAAAACAATCAGGGGTAGTTTCAGAAATGCTAGTGAGAGAAAGGACTCGAAGTTAGTAGTGAAAACTTCTATATTAAACTTGATGTCTTCGATCGGTAATTACTAAAGGTTCGGGGAAGCATTACCGAAATGAACGACGAGTGGTCCGACAGAAGCGAAACATGGGTCAGGGCTTTGTCTACCTTGGTGTGTGGGGGAGGTGAGGGGGATACCTTTCTGACAAAAAAAGGGGCTCAAAAACGATTAAAAAAAACTCCTGCAACAAGAGTTATTGGGGGCCCCAGAAAATGGTTCTACCTCATCCTATTCGGGGGGGGGCGCAGAGAGCGAGGGAACGGGTGGCGAGTTATCCAAAACGGTTTGAAAAGAGAGTGACTAAAGGCATTAAAGATAAAACCGTGAACTAAAAAGAGAGAGCGAAAGGGTCTGGATTGGCAAAAACCCACACAGCATCGTAGGCTTTTCTGGAGTTTTCTCGTCGATAAAGGAAACTTAAGGAGGGATTGGTCAAATTGGTCTTGGTCTAGGAGTCGAAAGGAGGGGTCCAGGCGATTCCTTTATGATCGCTGAGAAAAAATGATCAAGACATCAAGAAAAAAAAAAATGTGAAATTTTTGAGTAGCAGGGCTTGGGTGGGGGGTGGGAAACAGAAAAATCTGGGGACCGAAGAGGGGTCTTCTTATTTAGAGAGATCTATATACCATGATTGCAAAATCCTGTTGAAGCGTGAGGACCCGGGCTTGGAGCTTGAAACCTCCCGGTCAGATCTTCAATATCGGCCAATAGAAGAGAAAGCAAACTGGATGGGACCATGCTGTGGTGCAGTTGAATCGTTCACGAATAATGAATATCCAACAAAGGGTGACTTCGTCCCATCAGAGGGAGGATCATTGCCGGGGGGAGAAGTGAGAACTACGTTGTTCTTTCTGGGGCGATTCATGAAAGGGAAAATCGGCTATTTAAGAGAAACGATAGAACCAAGAACACGCATTTCAGGGGGAAACAAGGCCAAGGGGGCTTACCATAATAAAGATCGTTGTGAATGGACTTCGGCAATACGCCTACACCGCTTGTAACCTGAGGCGGCTTGGGGCTCAGTGTAGGAAACAAGGGGAGAAGAAAATCCACGGTAACTACGAATGCACCTTCCTGGACACAAAAGAGAGGGCACCTTATAGGCGCAAGACGACGGGAAACATGGGGATATCTACCTCGGGGGACTGGGGAGATTTCAAAGTAGGCGAAAAACCAAGCTTTCCTATAGTCATCTAGGAACAAGGAAGAAGTTGCTGAAAACTCTGAGGAGAGTAAAACTGGGTTTTTAAACCATAAGGCTTTGGGGAAAGGAGAGCGACCCCGAGGGGCTAGAGATTATTTGGAAAAAGGCCGCAACAATCCATCACCGGAGGAATGTCGAAGGAAGACGGAAGAGAGATCGAAGGCTACTTTGGGGCTCCAAAACAAGAGGTGGTTATCACGAAGCGTTAAAGATCATGAAGGAAGTTGTGGAAAGAGAGGTCGATTCAATCTGTAGGAAGCAGTGGTTCCCAATATGTCCGAGGATAGACATTGTACTTGCAAAAAAAATACTAAGGGCCATGCCCTGAAAGGGAGAGAAACAGGATATGTCCTTACCAGGTAGGGGGGACAGTTGGGAATCTTTCTAAAAGGAAGACATATAAAAGCATGAAATGCGAGGCGTCCTATCTGCCGAATGCACGGGTCAGCCCGTCAGATCCGTAGGAGGAGGAACCGAAATTGGAATAAGATTATGAAAGAAAGCAGGCACGACTCGAGAGGTGAGAGAGACTCAACTACCAGAGGAAACACAAAGGGGGGACAGGAAAGGGGAGGCAAAAAGGTTGTAAAACACAGTGGAGAAAGGGCGCGAATCAAACCAAAAATACGAGGCTATATACACGCGCTATGTATTTGCGAGTGAAGACCTCTACCTAACAGGCCGGTAACCACAAAGCAGAATAAAGGAGTGAGTACACGACCCTTATCGGAGGCCAAAAAAGATTTGGGCGCCCGACATAAACCCTCCGTGGAAAAAGGAGCTGGGGCTTATTTTGAAGGGGCGACAATTGAAGGCATGTGGCGGGCGGGGACTCAGAAATCACACAGAGTGGAGGAATAAAAGCGCCCTTCCTAGCAAAAATGTGGCAAAGGAAAGGGGGAAGGGCGAAGCGGGGAATTGGGGGGAAGGTCGGCCATAGGCACGATCATGTTAGTGGGGGAGGTGCTAGCCTAAATGGCACAGATCGAGTGAAAAGGTGTACTGGAATCGTGTAAGAGTAAAACTGCGCCGACCGACTGCCAGAGGGGGAAAGGCTGGCCTTTTCTATACTAAGGGTTAAAGCCACGATACACCGCTCGGGGGTCAGAGGCTTGAAGAATGTGGGACTTCGTGAACGGGGGTGGTTCATGCAGGTGAGGAAAGGCCCCTAAACACCGAAGTGGAGGTGCAGTGGAAGGTCATCGCACCAATTTCAGGAAGAGGGGGGGGAACTCTGAGAATAGAGAGGAATGTGACCTTACGGAGCTCTCTTTGGCTGTAAGAAAAGGGGCCCGAAGGGGGATTTCTGGGGGGGAACATCGGGGCCAACGCGGAATAATCATGCTGTCAGAAAAGTATAAAAGTGGTACATTAAGAACAATACATCAAAGAAATGTATACTCTCGGAAAAAAACAAAAAAGTATGATGAGGGGTAAACGATATTACATCTGGGCGGGAGGATCACAGTCAGGTAAAACCCTTTGGATATCGCGCCAGGGGGCCCTAGGCGCAAGAGGCTGCCTTTACTCCCTAAAAAAGGAACCCCAGAAGGGAACAGGGGAACAGGAGAAAGGGGGGCAAGCATCATCATCGGGGGTAAGAGAAGGTCGACCCCAGCCGACGAGAAAGGGGGGGGAGATGAACGCCCACTGCAAACACAGTGAGCTTGTGAGGGGGGCGAACTCCTGACCAACTCTGAAAACCTCAAAAAAAAAAAGAAAGCTACCTCAATATTACCCTAACGGAGAAGGGGAAAGTGATCAGAAAAGAAAGGGGACAAAGTTCTTTCTATTCAGTGGTCTACTAAGGGGCATCTAGAGTACACAATGTCACTCGCAAGGGGTCCGGTATGACCAAGACAAAAGTAGAAACCCTCGACAGTGAAAGGACCAAGCCGACACGTCTATCCAATGCGAGAGGATAAAAGACAGAACTTTGACATGCGTGGGGAGAGGAGGGACGCTTTTATTTACGTCAAGAAAGGGGGGTAAGGATTTGGTCCGTCGAAAATGCGAAGTGACTTCAATGCCCGTTGAAAGCAAACAGCTAAGCCTTTTCATACGAAGGGGAAGGGAGGAAATAAAGGCAATTAGGGGAATGGAGAAGGCAATGTAAATCCGGACTTAGTGAATTTGTGGAAATCCGGTTATTATAGCAAGAAAAAAAAGAAATGAGACGCTTTGGGTTACACAGAGTGTGTGGGGCGACCATTACCTTGAAAGGGTAGAAGGAACTCCAGGGCGGTCCCCATGTGGGAAATAGGGTTAGTTAATGCGGGGGTTTCATTGCGAGCAAGGGAGATGCATGCGATTCGCGTAGGATCTAAAGGGGGGGCGGGTCATCCGGCGCGAGGGGAAAAAAGGAATTGTAAAGTGCAAAGAGCGGAATATGACTCATCGAGGAAGGAATGAGAGGATCCCCTTTTATGCCCTCGTCAAACACTTCAAACTGCCCAGAAAACCTCTCTGTGGGCCAGACGCGCACTACTTAAGGGAAGGAAGGGAGGGTTAAGTCTTGCATAAAGGTGGGGAAAGTAGAGAGGGAGATTGGGAACAGGATCCTCCGATCAATGCTACCTCCACGGAGAGGGAAACCACTGCAATATCATATGTAAGGGACGGATAGCCAAAAACCAGAGGCTGTGTAGCGAAAAGTAGACTTCTGCGGTGGAGAAGCTTCAAGCATTCAATTAGCCATTTCCGTTGGACAAGGGAGGAGGTGCCGTCTAAGGAATCAGGGCAGAACATCGTGTGAGCGACAAAAAGGAAAACGCGGAGCGGGGTTAAAAAGAAATGGTACTCGTCATCTACGCAGTTTTAAAGACACTCTAGACAGGATTGCAGAAGAAGTCATAGTTGAGTTTCAAAAAAAAGAGGGACTACTTAGATCGAACACTCGACAGAAAAGGCCCGGGAATAGAACGCCATTTTTCAAATCTTTAGGCGCAGAGGGGAAGGGCCGAGGGTCAGGCAGGGCTAGTAGAGGAGGGAGATAAAAGCAAACTGGGCCGAAATGAAAACAGGAAAGGAATTGAGTCACGAGGGGAGGGATCGGGGCAGCTGAGGGCCCACGAAAGGAAGGAAGGGGTTGGGTTGCGTCCAACCTTGGGGGAAGGGAAATTATGCGTTTCCCTATCCGATAGGACAGGGAAGAAGAAAACGATGCCGGCATAATCGAAAGAAATAACCACGTCCGGACAGGCAGACGTAAAAAATTAAGGATAGAAAACACGGAGCTACTGGCGAAAGTACAAAAAAAGCTTGGGGGGGGATAAGTCGTGACAGGATAGTACGAGTACCGCCTACGACGGGGGCAATCTCGGAAAGGGGAATGCCGGATGATTGAAGATCTGCGGAGGGGGGGGGTGAAGAAGCGACCTGTCCTCACGGCTCTAAGACTTTCACGGAAAAGGAAATTGGGGGAAGCTACCTCTCTAAATGAAGAGAATAAAGAAGGCCAGGTGAACAGTGGGGGGTAAAAAACAAAGGAGGGGAACCAGGATAAAGAATTAAACGGATCTTTTATGCAGCTAGAGGAACGTAATAAAAAGCATCAGGAATCAACGGGAGATCGCGCTCTATATAAGCACAGTTATAAAAAATTTATCTCTCCTTGGCCTGGGGAATAGAAGGGAAAATGGAGAACGCCGATTGCGAGATGGGGGGTCTGACCCACCAAACACGGAGCGAGTAGTTCGATTTTCGTACGGCGCTAAATGCGTAGGCCGATCATGGGCCAAACCGGGGGGAAAGCGCCACCACACGGAGCAGCTCGAGTCACCCGAAGAAATGCGGTAGAAAGGAGGGAGGGAAGACACCAGCGCATTCTTGGAGAGGGGGGGGTGGAGAGGGAAGAGGCTTCTTGCATTGAAAGAAAGTTGATCAAGAGTAAACCAAACAGGGGGATCCGACAGCAGAGGTGAAACAAAAAAAAAAACTTTTTTCTAAACCGGGAACGTTGACTGTCGGTCATGCGCGGAAAGGGAAAGTCACATTGGAAGGACGAAGCCATACCGGAATGCGAAGTGGGGGCATGAATAACATTTCTAGTAACGGGGGAAAGAGAGCTCCGTAAAAAAAAAGGGGAAACTGGAAGTTTTCGCATATACCGAGCCTTGAAGGGGGAGGGGGAGGCGGAACAAGTTTGGGCACCGATCTTCTTCTTCGGTTGGGTTGGGAGATGGAGGGCATTGCACGCGTAGGAGAGCCCCGTGTAAAATGGTAAGGCCAACGAACGGATAGAGGGTTGGTGGGGGAAAAGTTAACAGGCATAGAAAATACAGTATATAGAGGAAAAAACAACGGCTGGTATTAAAAGAGTATAAACGCAGAGGGGAGAGGCGTGAATCCATTGATTGGAAGAACAAAAAAGATAGACGGAGGTTCGTCCCATACAATGCTAGGCCGCAAATGAAATCCGACGAAGCACAAACCGCCACACACGCATATCGTGGTCGGGACAAAAAGGGGGGGGAAGAAAGAAGGTACGGCAACTTCTCGGAGGCTCAACATCCAAGTGGTGCGGTTTCAATCGGCACGGGGAGAAACGTGACTCGAAATGAAAATTATAAAACAGGAGAGAGAATTTTATGTCGTCGGCGCTGTAAGTGGATTACAAAACGGGTTCGAGCGTGACCGAAGGACAATCGAAAGAAAAGGGCCGAAAAAAAGAGAGAAAAAAAGAAAAAAAAACAAAGGAACCTGCAAGCGAGTGGTCGAAAGGGTGTTTACGGGAAGGGGGAGAAACCTCTTGGGTCACGAACGGGCTCGGGAGAACGAAATAAATGATTGGGTCCTTCATCCCTAATTGAAAAGAAAGAAGGACGGAGGGTACTCGAGATCGTTCCTTTTGGGGATAGGTGATCAAAACACACTTTTGGAATGAAGGAGGTATCGGCATTTCTATTAAAGATTACAAAAATACGAACGACTCAGAGCCGGGTTGGGGAGGAAGAAAAACAACCATCTAATCAAGAGCACGGTGAGTTAAAACCAGGTTCGCTCCGATGAAAAATTGGAAAGGAGAGGATGGAGGTTCAATGTTCTGATAAAAGAGGGGAAGAAGGAAGAGATTCCGGTATTAACTAGCTTAGAAGGAACGTCTCTCCTCATATGACAAGGGTGAAAATGGCTTAGAAGGGGAAAGCAGTGGGGGGGGACACACAACACTCGGTACATCGGGCGAAGATTATTGAGAAAGGATCTAGCTTCTCCAAGGGTTAGAGGGAATGGACGCCGTGATGTTAAAGGTGAGGGAGGATGCACCAGGGACGCCGGGAGATCTTCAATAATCCGGAAGCTACGAGAAGATCGGCAACTTCGGGGAAACTTCGGACGGGAATGGAAAAAGAGGGGTCAAGTCCGAGATCCAGCGGGGTGACTTCGGCCGCAAAGAGACGAGCAGGGGGGGGGAGAAGAACTTCCTGTTTGGGCAGGGAGGAGAGTCGACGTGGTCGTTAAGGGGGGAGGAGGGCAGGGCCTTCAGCGGGTGACAAGGGGGGGTTAAACCATAGGCAACTCACCGATGTACCACGTTTCCCTTAACAAAGGGGTCGTAATAAAGAGGAGAAGTTGTGATTCCTGAGGAAAGAAGAAAACCTATTCCGAGGAGGTAGAGCATTGGTTCTAGGTGTCAGTTCAAAAAGATTGTGGGAGATCCCCGTCCAAGGAGTAGAACTAACTTAAACAGATTCCACCGGAGAGACTGACGAATCAGAGGAAAAAAAGAATATCTTTACCTTCAGACCATGTGGTGAGAGTGGAGGGATTGAGTAAGTATGCTCGAAGAAACGGGTGGACGATCGACGGCACCTGGAAGGCGAAGGGATGAAAAACGGGGGGTAAGCTTGACTATTACCAATTATGTTGTTGACATAAACCGTCCTCCGGAGGGAAATAGTACCGAAAACATCTACTGAGTTCACAAAGGTACTATACATGAAATATCCGGACACTTACCTGTACAGCCTGAGATTCAAATGATGACAACATCGGAGAAAGTGGGGAGAAAGTCGGCAGAGTTTTTATCCAAGAAGAAAAGGACGCTAAGGCAGTGGTTGAAAGCCTAGGGAATCACGGGGGGAGGGCGAGGCGTACTTCGGATCCGTTGTTTTAAAAAAAAAAATCTGCCTAAGATCATACCCTTTACTGCAATCAGAACAAAAAAGGGGGGCAAGGAATGGACCGGAAGGTGTGAGGAGGGATTGGGGGAACGAGGAGGTCAGAAAGTAACTGTGATGTGTGGCAGTTGGGAAAGCATCCAAGGGGCGCCTGCCAAGACAGGTAAAGAGAGGGAGGAGAATGGCCTCGATTTACAGGTGTGAAAAGACCGGAAAGGGGTAGTAGCAGGGGAGGAACTACAGAAACCTGGGAGAGCAAGGTACGCGACAATCGAAGAGAGAAAGAACGGATACCCTAAAACTCTCTCTCACTACAACTTGTGAAACAGGTGGGGGTACGCGTCGAGGTGAAGGAAGACTTTCCGTAATGCGATACACATCACAGCGAGAGAATATTCAAAATCAGAGGCTTGTGGACGTTTTAGGGACAGTCATACAAACCCGGGTACCAAAATCGAAGAGGAGCGGATTTACGAGAATAACCTGAAGAAGAAAACGACCGATGACTTTTATTTCATCAAAGAGAAAAAAACGCGAGTCAAGAATCTGAGATGGGGGAAGATGGGGGCAAGGGCGTCAGGAATAGTACTGTGTTGCGAGGCCTTCAAAGCAAAAAAAGGGGAAAGGAAATAAACAGCGACTCATGCCGAAGCTGGGGGACAGAATTGGCCTTTGGCGGGGGAACAAAATGTTGGGTAGTAGACTTTGGCAGAGAAATCAGGAGAAGGAAAGAGGGGGGTCTACGGTGCTCGAATACAATTCACCCTGTCTCGAGTGCAGGGAGGGGGATGGGGGCCGATGACATGAGAAGGGAAACTTCTCAAACAAAGCTGGACCACCTCTTTTGCAGGGAATGTCCGGAGATACTTCTCCACTTGATAAAAGAGAAGGGGAAATGTGACGGTAGCGGAGCTGTGTTGGGGCCTGCAGAGGGGGAACGGTCTTGGAAAGAAAGGGAAAAGAACAGCCGCCTGGAGTTTTCAGTTTCAGTCATCGCCACAGGTGTTCGGGGGGCTTGGAAAAGGAAAGGCGATACTGCTTCGTAAAGGGAAAAACCGAGTGCAGGTCTCGACCGAGGGGTTTACTGGTAGTGACAAGGATTCCTCCTCTTTCGTAAAGTCAAGGGAGGGCGCGCTATCACAAGGGGGGAACAGGTGAATTGAAATCCTCACAGGTACGCTCAACAAACAAATGTATGAGGTAAAATATAGGAATAAGCGAGGCGTATTCTTCCTGAAGTTACAATGGGGTTATAGATCGGCCCGCATTACTGCTCAAAGGAGGGGAATGAGACCTACCATTCACAATCCGAAGGTGAAAAGAACGAGTATGTAATTTGAAAATCCGGAAAAGAGTCCGTTAGTGTTCTCCCCCATCATAACGAGAAAGGGGGGAGAGATTAAAAAAAAACCACACGTCAAACGCCATGGAAAGTCTTTTAGGGGGGAGGGGGAAAGACCTGAAACAACGCTAATCAGGAAAAAGATACGACTAGCATATTACCCCTATCCTGTCTTCACTTGTAGAATTAGAAAAGGGGAAAAGCAGCCCATCGTGTATCAAGGGATATGCAAAAAGTGAGATGTCATCTCCGATTACCCAAGGGAGGAAGCCAAAGGTTGGCGCTCACCGGGAGAAAAAGAGGAAATGGATAGGCTTAGGCCGGACAAGCTACTAAAATGAATCTTCGAAAAACATGGGCCCCGGGCCAGGATCTTGGGGGGGACAGAAGGAGTGCAGTCCGGTCGCTGTGGCTGTGACGAAACGCGGGTGAGGAGGCGGGAGAATCAAGACAAACTTCATGGGGGCAGACAAAAAAGGGACAAGAAAAAAGAGAACAGGAAGTGGAAGAAAGACGTTTTTCGACTTGTCAAGGAAATTCATCGGTCCGTTGGAATGCGAGAATGGGGGCGGGGAGAAAAGGAAGAAGTAGTCGATGGGGTTGTAGCAGGGGGAGGTAGTCATCCAACTAAAAGAAAAGACAAGGCAATATCCCGACGGAGGGTGTGGGAGGACGAAAAAAGAACAATGAAAGGAATGCAGGACGTCTCGGGGAAACCAGGGGTGTGTGCCCTCTGGTTAGTTAGGCAGAGGGATTGAAGGCGCGAATCGGACGGGGGACTGATAGGGCAAAAAAAGGAAATACTCCCAGGGTTCGTGTTTCGGTAGAGAAACGAACAGAAAGTTGCCCATAGAGGTCCAGAAAGAGGGACGCATCGTCGGAGTGAAGTGGGTTCTCACCTTGAGAAACAAGTACACTTCACACCACCAGAACAGGGGAGAGAGGAACTATCGTGGGACAAAAAGACACCCGGCCAGGCATGGGGGCAAGTGAGTTCTTAAGGGAACATGGGTAGTTATTAGCGCCATATTTGTTGTGAGAGGGACAAAGCCTAAGAAGGCTCAGAGCGATTGTCCACCAGGCATGAAGGGAAGGGAAGTAACGTTTATACCAACTCTGCTGGGGGGAAAGAAGTAGAGTACCTGTTGTCATCTGACAGTTCTCATTAGGAAGCTTGTCAAGGAGGATGTTCTGCCTAGAGAGAAATAAATAGTGTCAAACGAACTGAAAAATCGGGAGGCGGTTAAAAGACGGGGTAACGTCAGCTCCTAATTTCAGCACCGTATCTGGAAGGGTCCGGGGAGGGGCGTAAACAGGCGTGAGGTTCAAGGGGAAAATCGAAAAAAACAGAACAATATTTCATCGAAAAGACATGGAAGGGTATTCTAGAGCTAATGTTCTCTGGTAAGAGAAGATTCCGATCTCATCATAAGGGTTGGAAGAGTGAGAAGAAAAAAAAGCCGGAGAATTGATGGCCCTCTTTGTCTGAGTTGGTGGGGAAAGGGAATCCAACGAGCCGGCCGTATTGTGGGTACCAAAAGTAAGTGCAACGAAAATGCCGGAGTTGAATGGAGCGCTCTGCATGCCGCTTCCCCCGGAAGGGAGAAGAGACAGAAACCTAAACGA
>Ga0179591_1366859_pt1 | contig 13030 bp, 16 predicted proteins | sample CZOMad2_1_08_16f_FD_182891 | JGI IMG/M metagenome (GOLD analysis project Ga0179591, IMG submission 182891) | Vadose zone soil fungal communities from Angelo Coast Range Reserve, California, USA - CZOMad2_1_08_16fungal (PacBio error correction) | ecosystem: Environmental > Terrestrial > Soil >...
TAAGTTCTCGAGGGTGGACCGAATTCCTTCGTTCTTTCGTGGCACTATACAGGGGAAGTACTGATTCCGGAGCCTCGGCCACTGGGACAGGGAGGTCGTTGGCTCTGGGGCGTGTCCGAGGGTGCGGGGAGAAAACGTTGAAACACCCACTTATTTTCTGTAATAAAAAAAACATAACTGAAATAACCCCTTGAAGGGGGGAGAGACAACCCTTGCAGTTCTGGGGGACCTGCTGTAGGAATATCGGCTCAAGGGGGTTACAACGGCCGCTCCTCTTGCCTTAACCACGGAAGGGGATGTCGGTCAATCCTGGCCGTAGGACATTTCGCGGAGGTTGCAGAATCGGGGAACCACCTAAAGCAAAGGGGGATGTTGATCATATTAAACTGTACTGTAAGAGGGTACTTTACGGGAAGATGTTAAAACGCTCTCTTGGGCCCACGCCTACGATCCAGTCAAGGGAATCGGGGGTACCGCTATAATCAGCTCTCCGTGGTTATACCGACCACTAGTCTCAGAGGAAAGGGGGGAAACAAGTAAGGGAATCTCTTTGAAAGGGCTTTGCAGAGATTCCAAAGTGGGGGTGTAAATAAAGAGGGGAAGATATTGACTTCAATGGGTACTCTTAGAGGGGATGGCTGATGGGGGGGAAGGGAAATGAAAGGATAGGTGATTAGCATTCACCGCGGTACATATTGCTCTGTGAAACGTTGAGACTAAAAAAAGTTTTTTTGGGGGGCTTTCGACGTTCACTAGATACTTCCGCAGCCTTAAAAGGGGAGCCAAGAGGTGGACATTGATCATCGGGAGGTCCAGCACAAAGGGAAATGGGTCGGGGTATCTTTATCGTAGCTGAGTCGGAGCAAGGGGGGGTGCAAGGGGGAAGGGGGGGGGGGAACATTCTGAAAAACTTTGTGGTGTCCACCTGACTGGGAGGTCGCCCAAAGGACTTTTTGGAGAGCGTCAAAGCGGACGCACCTTTTATGGGGGGGAAGAGAGAGTCACGGAGGCCATTAGGAAGGTCGGACAATGCAGTAACCCAAAACATTGGGTAAGCAGGCCTCATTCTCGAGTCCTCAAAAAGGGGGGGGGGCTGGCGAGGGTCTGATACTCATACCCTACGATTTGCCACACCGGGGTTGCACGGGGGTGGGAAAGGGGGAAGGAACGCCTTCCCGCCCTTGGTAAAAAGAAAAGAGGGCAAAAATATCTTTTTGAGGGAGGACAAAAGAAGCTCTCAAAGAGCTAAAACTGCGAAGTGCTAGGAGGGAGGGGAGGGACGCACTGTCTCTAACCCTAGACTCCTTCCCCCTAATGTCAAGGAAAAAGACAAGGAACAAGGGGCTACTCCCTGCCAGGGGTAAGCCCTTAGGTTTGAAACAGACTTCAAGGGCTTTTCGTTTTGTAGGGGAAAGACGACTAACCGAAGGTCTCAAAGACGTTTTGGAACGCCGCGGGCTGCTTGCGACCGTACCGGATCAAAAGAAAGGGCTACAACTCATTTGCGATTGTGAAGGCGTACGAGCTAAGCTAATACATCGCTTCAGACATCGCCATCCCAAGGGGGGGGGGGTGGAAAAGTTAAAATTACAAGTCCACCGCAGCTCCTCCAATACCGTCAGGAGGAAAAAAAAAAAAACACCACCGGCGTGATGACAGAGGAAAACCACTCGTCGTCTAGACCACAAAGAAGGAGAAAAAATGGAATCGCTCCCTACTCTCCACTGTCCTTCGAAGAAAAAATTCACTTTACAGGGGGCAGAGGGCAGTCAACAGGTCGTCACAAGCACGTCCTCCAAGAATACGGCTCCGGTGGGCAATCATCTGGATTTACTACGTCGGCGACCGAAAGGGGAGGACTGAGGAAGAAGTTCACCCTCTGGAAAAAGCACAGCACTGATGATGCGTAAGCAGAACTCTCCGGAAACGACCTTCTTTCAAAAGACGTCTAACCTGGAGGATTTTAGGAAGTTCCTTAGGACAGGAACAAGGAAAAGAAAACTCGGCGTCGATGTTGAAGGAGTCAAAACCCCTTTTGGCCAAGCTACCTAATTTGGGAGCGCTTAAGAGTTGGCTACGGTGGCGATCGAAGGAAGGGGGGGGTAAAAAGGGGGACCCTTCCCAGCCCTGTCGACGAGGTCGAGAGGCCGAGCAGGCCAGAGGGCGGGGAGGCCGAAGGGCAAGTCTTCGAAAAATCCAAAAAAATGCGAATGGTCCTCCGTGGCAAGAGACTAAAAAAAAAAAAAGAGGTTGGGTCAGAAGGGGGGTCTCTGGTGGGACGCCCATGGAAAGAACTTCAAGGGGGGGAAAGGGGGGAAGAAGTCGGTAGTCGGGTGACCTGAATACGCGACCCAACCCCGTTAAAAAAGGGAAGATCCAGGGCGAACTTCCCCAGTCTGTGAACCCTTGCACATGAGCTCGCCCATTCTGCTCACAAAGGGGGGGGCTGCCGGGGCAGAAGAGCAACAACAAACCACGGAGTAGAGGAAAGAATAGGCCCTTCAAAGCAAGCGGGGCGGACTCGTTCCTCATTTATTAAACTTTGGAGAAGGGAAAATTGTCAGAGGGGCGTCTCTACTCGGGGGGTATTCGTCGGGAACGGGTTTTTCATGACCAAAGGGGAAACCCCTGCAGAAGTCGACCCTCTCAGACGTGAACGACTCTTGGAAAAGGGGGGGGAAGAAAAACTTGAAGTAACACAAACTTCCGAGCCTCGCACGCAGCATTTCTGCTTAAAAAGGGAGGGGGAAATCGGGGGGAGTTTATATTTCTACTGGGGTCAGAACCGCTCAGATTACGACCTCTGGGGGACGGGGTTCCAGAAAAAGGAAAGGGAACAGGGCGGCTTTCACCACCCACCAATCGGTCGAGCCCCAGGTCGCACCTTTGCAGAGAGAACTGGGTCAACATTCTTATCCTGAAAACCTGGGAAAGGAGGGGGAACGAGGGGGGAAGGGGAGATAATCGACGCACCGCGTATGTAGCTGAGGACCGAGGAATAAGAAATCCGAAAATTAACCAGGTACTGGCAAGCCGGTCTTGTCTAGAAGCATGGGCATAGGGTCATTTCTCCTCGCAGTGCGGGAAAGAATGCTTTTCCTGCGTTTGAGAAAAAGTCCTTTCTCGCCTCCGAACTGAGGGGAGACTAGAGGGGGGGCGATAACTGAGGGGAACTAGCTAAAGTGGAGGCGGAGTCGAAGTGAGTCAGGGGTCCTTTCCAACTGCAAACGCGTGCTCTGAATTGTGCGAGAGGGGGTGTGACTTGGAGAAGGGTGGTGGTGAAATCGATTTTATGCGGTGGCCTGAAAGCAGAGGGGCTTGGAAAAGGGGGGGGAGACAGACTACTCTTTTTTGTGTTGGGCGAGGGGGGGAAAGCTTGTTGGGGTCAAAGGGGGGGGGGACGTATCTGAGGGTGGCCAGATCATGGCCCCATCCTAGTAGTGCTTCTAATCGGCTAAAAGGCGATGTGCGCGTAAATATGAGAAAAATCCGTCGTTCACACAAAGATCTAGGGGGAGACAATTTGGTTCTGCATGAAGTGAGCCAGGAAAAGGCAAACAGCTGACTAAAAGTCGAGGGGACATACTATTGAGTCTGGATCTAGCCTGCTCCCAACGGGCAAAAAAAGGAGTTAAACAGTGACATTTCGAAGTGGCATGTTTATGGTGACTGGGGTGGGGACAGATGCCTTCCGGCGGGGAGGGAGTTAGTCTTAAGAGAACCGAGGATCTAACATGAGCAGTTTCAATTTGGGGGTTCGGGAAATTGGGCGTGTTAACGAGCACCCATAGAAGGGGGTTGTCCTAGACTTTTAAAGGAGAATGGGTGAGTGCGTCATTTCCAAACCCTCACAAGGGGGAACATCAAGCAAGGAAGGGTAGGAAGTGCCTAAAAGCGACAGGGGGAACTCGGTTGCTCATCAAGAAAAGGTCCGAGGGGAAAAAAAAACGGGGTGGGGGTTTTCCTGTTCCGTTTCGTATAGAAAGGACAGCGGGGCCATAAAACTCGAAGGCAAGCGGTCTTCTCTTATAACGCGTCGAAACACTGGGGAAGAAACAGGAAAGTTTGAACAGCTTGGTAAGAAGGGGAAAGGGAAAGGGAAGATCTAAGCCAAGAGCTAGAAGACTATCATCACCTACATACCTGGGAGGTACTAATTGGGGACGCTTTGGCTGTCCCATGCGCAGCGCCTCGGATGAAAAAGAGAGAAGCTCTGGGTAGTAGAAAATGGGTCCAACATTGTGCGCTCAACTTTCATACATGCATAAGGGGTAGTACCGAGGTTGAATCTCGCAACTGAACGTCAAACCTTTTCCTGGGAAGAGAACAAAGCCTTCCCGTTTACTGTTCCGATTCACATTTTAAAAGACCACACACGTTGTAATCAACTAAGGAATATAAGAGGTATCTTTACGGGACAAATTCGAGCAGATGGTCTAACCTAAGCACTGAGATAGCTTATCGCGTCAATGACTTGGAAAAAATGGGGCGACCAGTGAGTGGGGGAACGCGGGGGGGTCGTCCTTAGGGCCCAGTATACTTACGGACGAAAGAGAAAAGTTTGGGGCCTCCGGAAGCCGTTCCGGGAAGGGGGCTATGGGAGAGCGTCCTCCTAATTACGGGGGGGCCGGTAGAATGGCAGGCGGCGGGTCATCGGATCCTCCTTGAAGACAAAGGAAGGGGGACCAACAAAACCCGGGTTTCTCTAATGAATGGGTCCTTCACCGGAGGGTTTGGAGGGGGAACTAAAACAATCTTCCCACTACGTGGGTGGTCTCGAAAAAGACCAGGATGGGGACCCAAGAAAAACCGAAAAAACTCCCTGGAAGGGGGAAGGGAACAGCATTGCTGAGCGCGCCGCGAATTCAAAGGGTGAAGGACAGAACCTCCTATCAGGTACCGGAGTAAAAACCTCTAGAAAGTCACAGAAGGAGTATAACAACACAACTGGGTCTTATGTAAAATAATATATTACGTCATTTGGAAGTGAAAAGAAGTGTTTGACTGGAGACTTTCTTCTTCGTGTTCTATACATTACAGGACTAAGTATGAGGGATCTAAAAGGAAGTGGGCATTCACTAATCGTTTTGGTCAGTGGCTTGGGCAAAAGGGTCTTTCTACATGCCCCCCACTTCATGTTGATGGTAAAAACGGAAAAAAAAAAGTAATACACACTTTACTGAAGTTACCACTTTCACTTTATCTTGGGGAACTGAAAAAAGGGGGGGATTGAAAAAATGACCTAGACCCCCTCCCTCTGCCGAGCTACACAAAAAGGCTGGAACTGTATCATAGTCTCTACTATAAGCCAGTAGGGAGACCGCTTTGCACTGGGAATTCAGGAGCCTACTTTGCAGGGAACCAAGATGTTTCCAAAGAAGACTGGGAAAAGCGGTGTACGCGGGTCCTGCTATAATTCGGCTCAGGTGGAAAGGAACATCTTTGTGACCAGGGAAAAGTGAATCGCTTACTTAATCCTGTGCGCGGGTACTATCTCCACAGGTTGGCTGGGAAAGTACTTCGGGGGGAGGGGAAAAAAGGTAACCATGTCTGGAGGATCTGTAATTGGAGAAAGTTGGTTGCCTTTCTTGGGGAGCCACTCTTATAGCTCTGTAAAAAAACTCCAAGTCTCCCTGGTGAGAGGAAAAAAGGGTGGGGGTCCAGGTCTACTCTTCCACGATTCTACCTCAGGGAAAAAGGGGAACTCAAGGCAAGGAGAGACTGCCTTGTGAATTGTCAAGAAAAGTCACCAGACCAGACTGGGGGAGGGGGGGGGTTTTGTTGGGGGGGGGGGTGGTTTGTTGGGGGGGTTGGGGGTGGATGTTTTGTTTGGTGGGGTTTGGGGTGGTGGGGTGTTTAGTGTCGGGATGGGGGGTTTTGGGTTTGTTTTTTGTTCTTTGAGGAGGATCGGGGGCTTACGTCTGAAAGAAGAACTGGGGGAGTATCAGTTTTTCCCTCATTTTGGGGAAGGGTGTCTCCAAAGGCGGTCGGTAGTCACGCCTCCTAACCGGTAATCTTCTCTTATTTACTCTCAGGAAGCCCATGGACACCACCATTTTACGAACATGAAAAGAAAAATATCTATCAAGCCGACTGAAGGGGAGCAGGGCGAGTTCTTCCGAACATCCGTTGGAGGGTACCACGACTTTTCGTTTCTGGGGGGACATCGGGTGAAGAAAAAGGTTGGAAAAATCAAAAACTCGCCCCCGATCTTGGAAAGCGGAAAAAAGCCTAGGAAACAGGTATCCCCCAGTTACGCAAGGTTCTATTTGGGGAGGGAAGGGGGTGAGTGAAAATCCTTCACCTCCCGACTCCTGCTGAGAATAAGAAAAAAAAACGACTGCAAACACCGAAACCAAAGTCAAAAAGAATTTTCCCACCTTCACCTTTTTGCAGGGGGTAGGGGGGAAGTAAAGGCGATAACCTCGGCATCAGAGACTTTATTTGAGGCCTCTGGTCTCGTGCTCCGTAAACCGGCTCAAGGACCCCAAAAAGAGGTTCTAGAGGGTTAAAAGGGAAGCCGAGAAGACCAACAAACAAAAAAAAAAACCAAAGAACCCCCCAAACCCCAGAAACCAACGAAAACCCAACCCAAAGAGACCCCCCACCCACACCCCCACCCCCTGAGAGGAAACCGCCCCCCCCAGACCCGCAGCCCCCCCCGTGCACCAACTGGCCCCAGGGGTGGAGAACCGGGGGGGCGCAGCCGCCAGAAAGATTGACTGCGTTGCGGTGCCCGGGGGGGGCAGAAAATAAAGAAGCACTGCCCCGGGCGAGAGTTGCCGGGGAGGGAACCGCTCCCAGCTCTCATTGGAGAGAAGATCCTCACTAAAGGGGGGTATGGGGGGGGGGGGTTATAGGGAAAAGAACCTCTATCTGCCAAGCTTCTTAAAAAGAACTTGGGACTCTCCCAACCAATTTTAGAAGACCCCTTACCTCAGAGGGAATGGAAATCCCCTCGCGTCAAAACTTTCCTTCCGTCTAAGCCCCCTCGTTCGGGCATGGAACGGCCTCCTCTCCGGTACAAGCTTCAAGGGGTATAGCAGCCTCCTCCACTGGGGGGAACAAGGGAGAGGGGTGAGAAGTTCTTCTCTTCCCCTTGACGACGTCTTCGGAACGCTCACGCAGAATTAAAAAAGAAAGGGCAAAAAGAAAAAGGCTGGGGGGAAAACTCAATTATATGGGTTAGTGCCGAGAAGAGAGCCAGATATACACTACCTTCTTGGGGAAACCAGGAAGAACATGTCAGTTTTTAAGGATAATATTTCGCATGGCAAGAAAGGGAAAAAATAAAGACGCTTATAATTTTAGCTGCAGTGAAAACAAAGGCCACCCTTTTTCGCTGAAAACCGGGGTGGGACTAGTAAGTACAGAGACGGTGCTAGCTCTCAAAAAGTTAAGAAAAGTGGGGGAACCAAGCTTCGGGTGACGATTATGAAGAGTCACCCTCTAGGAGGGAATGGGGAGTACTTTCTTCAGTCTGCTACATCTCCCAAGGCTAGGTGGAAGGCTCGAAAAAATGAAGTCTGGTCTATTCTCCTCCTTAGTGTGTCCAGAGAAAAAAAGCTCCTTTTTCAACCGAAGGCGTGGGGAGGATCTGTGGGGGGAAAGACTGCGACCACCAAAGGAAAACTTAAGAGAGCTGGGAAAGAGGAAAGGTCATAAGGAAACGACTCTCCACGTGCTATCACATATTAACCTATGGATAGAGGGTTTCAGAGGGGGAAAAAAAGATATTAACATATAGAGATCTGCCAAGCAGCAGAGGCAGTACGGTTCCTTGCAAGAAAAAATGGGAAGGAAGGGTAAAGGTTCCTGTCTACTTACGACTTGAAGGGAAGATTTATTCAGGTCAAAAACCAAACTTGTGGGATCCGCAAGTCGCGAGCCCCGCCAAAGGGTCGAAAAGGGGGTCGACAGGGAGTAAAAAAACCACGGCCGAAACGCTCCACTCATAACTACTGGGAGGAAAAGGACCAAAACAATTAGATGTCGGAAATACCAATGGAAAGGAGAGAACCGCGGGGTGGTCGCTCCTCAGGAAAAAGGGACGACCGGGCGCGAACGTAAAACAGGGAGGCGCAAGCCCCGTCGGGAACCTTGCCAAAAAGTAGGGAGGACGGGCCACCGCTTGTGGCAGAGGGTGCAATGATCAGCAGAACATTCGACGCCTATTGGGGGCTGCTCGGAGTGCCTCAGACCTGCGCCAATCCAACTCACCGACTAATAGAATCAGGAGGGAGACAAAAGGAAGCTTGTATCGATGTTGGTTCACGACCGCTCAAGCTCATGTGCTTTGCAGCAAGAGGGGGGAAGGCTTGAAGGTAATGTGGCCCCGACGTCGTCAAGGCGGATCGCGCAAGAGAAAACGGAATTGGGAGGCGGACAGGGAGCGACCACGACGTAAGAGCGGTTCCACTTCAGACAACTCTGAAAGCATTTGAGGGGGGAAGAGAAGATTTTAAAGGGGCGAGGGTGAGCTTGATGCCTTTAAGGGGTAGGAAAAAAAAGGGCAAGAACCGACGCGGTGGGGGGTTTGGGGGGCTAGGAATAAAACACGGGGGGGGGGAAGCGGGGGTATGTTCTTAGGTGGCAAGATCAGGTGACACCCACACCTTGGGCTGGGGAAGAGATTCTGTACATTCTCCGATTGGGGTCGGAGAGAAAAAGCAAGGGGACAAAGAATGATGTGTTGGGTTATTTGTGGAGCAATTTACGGAACGAAAAAAGCTCTACAAAGAAGTAGGGAAAGGATAGGTTACAAACTGATTCTCATCATCGCCAAAGAACTAAAAGGAATTGGGCAACAGTCAGGGGTCCGGGGGAAGGATTTTCTGTCGGGGGAGCTTATGGGTCGGGGAGGACTTAGGGGGGGCAGTATTCTTGGAAGTTTCAGCTAAACTCACCGAACTGAAGGAAAAAGTTAAAAGGGGTTCGTTCTGTTGCCTCTGAGTGCAAAAAACGATAAGGGAAAAGTGGGGGCTGGTAACGGCTTATTAACATTGCCTCAAACGCATCATCAGGGGGGGAAAAAGTAGGAGGGGGATTGAAAACTACAGGCTACCCTGCGTGTGAGTAAGGATGGACTTGAAAGGAAAAAATTGTTGGGCATTTCGGCGGTCCGATAAAAGAAACTTTCACTGTGAACGATCCCCAGACTGCGCGGAAGAGGCTGACAAAAAAAGGCCTTTTGATAAAAAAAGTCAGAAGACCATTCTGTAGGGGAACAACGAGGGGGAAGGAAAACGAAGTAAAAGAAACGGGGCGCTCATGATCCGATATCCAAAAAGGAGGGATGGTTAGGGCGGAATTGCCATTTCCATTCAGGGCGTCCGGGAGGAATCATGCAGCTAGCTAGGGGGGGGAAGAGCGGAGAGTGGGAACCCGTTGTGGAGAGAAAAGTGCCGAAAAAGTTGGAAGGAAAAGCCGGGGGAGGCTTCTCCAGCCTAACGGCCAACCGTTATCCAAAGAAGGGGAAAAAGAGGGGAAGGTGTAAAGAGACGCTCGTTACGAAGACCCAAACGGGGGGGAAGAAGAGTAAGAATACTTCCCTATCGAGTACAATTGAAGGGGAATTGGTACATTTTCCTTCGAAGCTTGGAGTCTACGCGAAAGGAAGGCGTCTGGGGGGGGAAGGAATGGGGGGGGGGAGTCCGTCTCTTTCAGAAGGAAGGTATGGAACATAGGAGCTGTGGGGCTTCACCTTTATTAAAGCGTAAAAGAAACCCCTTGTGCAGGCTTCCATGCCTGAGGCTATGGAAACTGGGGGGCCTCTTCAGCGGTCAGTAGGGGAGCAAGAGAGAGGCATAGAAAACGGGCTCAAAGGGAGAGAAAAGTACGTTTACCCAAGCACCGGCCCCGTTTGGCTCGACCCCTAAAGGGGGGGACGCCTTCGGGTTTTCTGTTTCAAAAAAGAAAAGAGGAAAGAAAGTGGTCAACTTTTCTCCGACCCCAGTCCGCCCCAGAAGCCCAACTCCTCGCTTACAAAAATTCTCTTGATCCTCAGAAAGGAATAAAATTCAGCTGTATCTTCCGAACCCGCCTGAAACTATAGGAAAACTAAAATTCACCTAACGTGGTCATCAAAAAAACACTAGGGGAAGGGGGGGGGGGGAATAGGGGCCCTTCATGTAGTTAATTTCTCTATTATGAGAATGGGAAAAAGAGTACGTTTTGTTTCTTTAATAAGCCGGAAAGGCTATTCTGACTTCTTATCATATCCAGGACGGGAGGGGGCTTCTGGGGAGGGGTACAGCCATGGGCGGGACCCTTTGCCAAGGTTTAGGGAGGTTTGTCCAAAGTCCAAAAAAAAAGGTAAGAACCCACTGTCTAAAGGGTTCAGGAAAAGATGGAAGCAAGGTGTGTCCCCGGACCGGGTAGAACTTAGGCTGGGGCCCTCAAGGAGGACTGATACGACGCCCACCCATGAGTACGAGACGAGATTTCGAAAAATCTTTTGCAGATGTTAGTCCCACCCTGTATGGAAAAAAAGGATAGTTAAAGAACGGCTCCTACGTAGCCCACTAAAAAGGTAAGGGGAACACAACATCTTTGTGGGAGAGAGGCCTGGGCATTTAGTACCAAATGGATATAATTGAAGGTCCCTTTACCTCAGTAGTAAGGAATAAGGGAATGGGAGCCATCTTCAACGGTGGTTGGGCGGTAAATTAGCTACCGGAGAAAGGAACGTTAGAGACTGGATCAAGGGTTGTCTGCGGGGTGATTTAAGCCACAGCTCATAAAGAGAAAAGAGCAGGGCCGTTGAGCTCAAACCAGTTTGGGAACAGACGGGAGAATAGACGCCTCTCTGAGAGGACTGACATGTCCAGCTCTGAAGTGCTGGTGGATCCAGGCGCGCAGTCTGAATGGGGGGCTTCGAGATTTGGGGGGAAAGGAAGTCATGGTCCGCTTCTTTGTGAGGATTCCTCCGACTACTCACCTTATGATAAGAGGAAGAAAAATAGAAATCAGAAAGCCCATTACCACCACATTGACGCAAAAGCGTCCTCGACACCTTCCAACTACCTGGGGAAGGGGAAACCTTGGAAAACACAGGACCTACGGAGGGCAGTTCACAAAAGTTAAAAAAAATGGGAAACGTGCCGGATCAAGCCACCCGTGTTCACCATTAAAAAAAACAACCACTTGTTGGGAGCAAACTCTCAACATCAGAGAAAAACAGACGCCTTTTACCGAAAGGAAGGGGAGGGGGGTGCCTTCTACTGGAGAATGAAAGAAGCAGAATCAGTGAAAAAAAAGCTCCGCCCTGAAAGACTAAACCGCCAACAAATGCCGAGGTGGAAGAGGACCGGGGGGAGTGGGGGCTTGGTGTCGGCGAAACTAGAACCTCTTTCGCATCATTGCGGGGGAAGGTTGGAGGGGAGGCCTTACCTGAGCACCATAGACTGCCCAAAGGAAAGGTGACGCTCTTGTAAACAAAAGGAGGGGGTCGCAGTACTCTGACCGGGCCGCAGAGGGAGCGGCCTACAATCAGACAGTCGAAGCCATTGGGGGGTCGCTGAAAAAACGCATCTCTCTCCAATCTCCGCTGGGAAAAGAAAAAAAGAGTGGAAGCAGACAACTCGGAAAGTAGCCACCCTGAAGACGATTCAGGGGGAAAGACTCCACTCTTGCTGTGCAGGAAAATTCGAGAAAAGGACTGCGCAGATTGGGGGTTCCGGTACAAAGAGAGAGAAGGCTGTCAGAAAACGCTCCGAGACTCCGCCTCCACTGAGCAGAGGCTCCGTTTCTCGGGGGGGGCGAAAGAAAAGGAGCAGGGAGGCCGCGCACGGCCTAAAGGCAAGGGCAGGAACCCGCCTTTCCGTCACAGCACGAGGATGGGGAGGGGGGCAAGAGAGAGCCAAACTGGCCATCGAGACTGGTTAAGGATTAGTGTGGAATCGAGTCACAAGGAACTTCGAATGGGGTTCGTGAACAGATTCCATATCCACCCTGTTCCTAGAAAGGGGGCAGTTAGCTACCATTTACCGGGTCTATGCGGCATACCAAAGTGAAACAGCGGCCGACCCGGATACTATGGAAGAAGTGACAGGAAGGTCTTACGAATAGGCTTGGGAAATGGAAAAGGAATTAAGGATACAATGCGAGGTCCGCCGGGCCGTCTAGGGGGGAGAAGGGACTGATGGGGACTCCCTTTCGCTCAAATGAAGGGGAAGGGTTCATCCTTCGAGAGGAAAAATACTGGGAGGGGGGGGGTACCCCGACCCACCCGTCAACAGTAATCGACCGAAACGGTCAGAAGAGACGAATGCTGCCCATTAAGGAGAGTACTAACCCGGGGAAGGGGTATAGCTCTCAACACAACAGATTATGGGGGAAATGCAAAGGAACCGCGGTACTCGTTCCTTCATGTAGCAAAAGAAATTTGGCGCCAAAGGTCAGGGAAAACTGGGGGAAGGCTAGATAGGTACGTTTACTGTGGGTCTCTAGGGACGACACCCCGTTGGAAAAATGGAAGAAAAAAGCAAAGCCCCGCAGAGGGGAAAAGAGGGACGAACCTGGTTCAAAAATTATTAAAAGAAGGATCTCCACCGACACTCAGGGCGTACCTCGCCAACAAAATGAACAGGGGATGTGAAGAAAGGACCATGAAGCCACGCAGATAGTAAAGGGGTGTTCCACCTCCGAAGAAGAGTCGACGGCGAAGCCCACAGGGGACAAGGGGGCAAGAAAGGAAAACCTGGTATAAGGAGGATACTGCCATTCGTATCGCAGGCAACAAAGTTTCAGGGGAAAAGGGGGGAGGGGGGGGGGGCCAGAAGAAAAATTCGAAAAAAACTGAGTATGCAGGCGCTACGTATGCCAAGGAAACGCGCCAGGAAAAAAAAGAAAAAAGGGTCCTCGATGGAAGGAACCGAAGTGATCTCGATGTTGTTCACATTTCTTCCTAAATCCTCAGGGGGGACTGGGGAGGACTGGCCTGAAGGAGCGACGTGCGCGCCGAAGAAGAGAAAGAGAATAGGGGAAAAATATAACCTTAGAAGGGGGAAAAGCATTTGGGAGGGGAGGG
>Ga0179591_1368124_pt1 | contig 13030 bp, 27 predicted proteins | sample CZOMad2_1_08_16f_FD_182891 | JGI IMG/M metagenome (GOLD analysis project Ga0179591, IMG submission 182891) | Vadose zone soil fungal communities from Angelo Coast Range Reserve, California, USA - CZOMad2_1_08_16fungal (PacBio error correction) | ecosystem: Environmental > Terrestrial > Soil >...
CGAAGGGGGGGGAAGGAGTATTGTTTTAAAATTAAAGTCATCACCTCGCTATAGAGGGCCTTATCCAACATTGTAATTTTGTTAAGAAAAAAAAAGGGGGGGGGTTGAAATTGCTCCTATATACAACAAATCATAGAGAGAAAGAAAAATGTACTCCGCTGAATCTGATTCTCTCTCCTTATAACGCTCGCCTACGAGAAGAGGGGAAGGGAAGGAGGAGGGAAGGGAAATCGTACCAAGGATGGGGGAAATTTTAATCAACATCCCAAAAAAAGGTAGAAAAGAGGAAAGGAGGAATCCCATCCCAAGCTTGGAAGAAGTATTTCAGCAAATTTGCTCTATTTCTATTTTCGGGAGGGGGGAAGGGAGAAGAGGGAGTTTTAACTGGATTCCGAAGGGAAATACTTCATTTCACTAAGTTTTTTCGAGAGGGAAGGGGGAGAGGGGGGAAAGAAGAGAGCGTCATGCCAAGGAGAAAGGGGTAACTTCCTTATTAAGGAAGAGGGGGAAATGGGGGGGCCGGAAAAAAGAAAAAAGGGGGCGCGCTAATCTTTCCGCAAAGGAAGGGGGAGGGGATTGCGCTCCGATGCAAGGGAAGGAGGCCGTATTGTCTTCGATCTCTCAGCGTAGGAAAGGAAAGAAAAAGCAGATATTCCCGGAAGGGGAAAAAATTCCTTTTTTCCCCCCGCCGGAAAAAAAAAGAAAAAAAAAAGAATCGGCGGCGACAAACGCTCGCGAACGAGAGAAAAAGGACGAGGCGACGAGTCAATCGCGCTTTGCCTTTTTTAGGCGACACTAACGCGCCAGAGAGGGGAGAGAAAAAAAAAGCGACGAGTTGGAAATCTTCTTCGAGGGAAAAAAGGAGAAAATCCTTTCCATTTCTTTTCTCACGCAAAAAAAAAGGAAAAAGTCAACGGGAATGCCAGGGCTTTGGAGAGGGCAGCCTCCTATGATCGCGCGGATTCAGGGGGGGAAAAAGGGGAGGACAAACTTAACCCAGAAGAGGGAAAAGAGAGATAAGCCCGATGGTTTTTACCTTTTTGTTTCCATCGAACGAGAAAAGCTTCCAATTGAATCCGTCGAGAAAAAAAAATCGCTTTTATCTCAACCTCCCTGTGCATTCCCGTACGGTGGGGGGAAAAAAAACCATCCAAAAAAAAACGGAGGGAAGCTCGCCGAAGATTTCTCAACTCTTCCTCTACGCGGGGCTGGGAATCACGTACAAGAAAAGGGGAAGATACAAACGGCCCAGCGCTTGAAGGGAAAAAGGGAAAGATCGCCGTGCTTCGCAGCCGTTTTTCCCTCCTCTACTCGATGGAGTGGAGGAAAAGAGGAGGGAAACAGGAATTTCAAAGGAATCGTCGCGGGAATATATTCTTTGCGATCCCCGGAACTTTCAGAGGAAAAAGAGAGAGACAATAGGGGGGTGGTGGCCGCGAGCTGCACTACCGCGTTTAAGTTTGCGGGGGAAAAGGGGGGAAAAAAAACGACGGTTTGAGAAATGGAGGGAAGCTGAATACTCCATTACCCCCTTTTCCCGCGACGACCAGGAGGGCAAAAAGGGAAGAACAAAAACATCATGAGGAAAGAAAAACAGGAGGGAAGGTCATTTACCTCCCTTTACGGCGTTTTCAACGAAAAAAAAAAAAAAAGGGAAGAGCCCCTAAGAAGGTCCCATCGTGTGGTGCTTGATTAAAAAGGGAAAGGAAGGGTTGGGGAAGGGGGGGGAAAAAAAGGGGGGATCCGAAGAGAAAAGAAGAAGAAGAGGGGAGGGAAATATGGTAAGGGGGAAGGAGAACAGAGCTGCCGCGGAGCTTTGTATTATTGACTTGTGAGGATGGAGAAGGGGCAAAACCACAGAAAGGGCGAGGCCCCAATACAATTTTGGCTACGGGGATAGAGGAGGGAGGGGAAAAGACGCGGGACGTAGAAAGGGAGTTCCCTTAGTTACTCGTTGTCTCGGAGAAAGAGGAGGGGGGGGCGAGAGGAAAAATCAAAGAAGAAGGGAGAGGGAGGGTTAATCTCGTTCTCCCTTATTCACCGTAGGGAAAGGAAAGAAAGGAAAAGCAGAGCCAAGGAAAAGGAGGAAGAGGCGACGGTTTATTTGGGGGTGGAGCACGCCCGACGAGTCCAGGAGGGGGAAAGGAAAAGGAAGAACGTGCTTAACACTTTTGCATGCCGCGGAGAAAAAAAAGGGGAGAAAGGAAAAAGTGAAAGAAAAAGAAAGGGGGGTGATCCCGTTTTTCCACATTACTCTATGTCGAGCCGGAAAAAAGGGGGAGGAGGGAGGGGGGGGAGAGGGAAGGGCTCCAGGAAAAAGAAGGGAAAGTTCGGCGCTCGTTCAACACTCGGAGGAGTTATTTGAAGAAGAAAAGAGAAAAGAGAAAGAGGAAAGAAAAAATAGAAATAGAGGGAAGGGAGGGGCACGTCTCCATCCCATCTCACTCTGACTTTTTATCTCGCGAAAGGGGGGTGAAATCTGGAGTAGGAGAGGGAGGGGAGGGGAACTGGGAAAAGATCCTTGGCTTAAGCAATAAAAGGTGGAGGTAGAGAAAGGGGGAAAAGAGAAGAGGGTTTAGGATTGCTTCTCCCCTTTACTAATTTTTATTCTCGGGCGGGAGAAGGGGGGGGGGGGGGGGAAAAGGGGAAGGAAGAAAGATAACAAGGGGGGGAAAAGAAAGGTAAGAGAATATTATATTTATTTTGGTTTCCAATCTTCAAACCTGTTTTACAACCCGGAAGGAGAAGGGAAAAAGAGAAAAGAAAAAGGAAACGGAGAAAAGGGGAAAGGAGGAGGAGATTTGTCAAATGATCTCCTACCTTGATTATTCTGGCCACGCTACCAAGGGGAAAAAGAGGGAGAGGAAAAAAAGGGGGAAAAAAGGAGAACAAGCTACTTCAGAGGGAAAAAGAAAAAACAACAACAACTGAGTATTATAAATCGAGATATATTTCTTCAACATCGTTTCCAAAAAAAAAAGGGGAAAGCAAGAGGGGGGAGGAGAAAGGGGGGTTTGAAAGAAGAAGGGAAAGAGGGGAGATCGCCTCGTTAATCCACGATTGGTGTCCATTGGTAGCGCAGCCTCCTCAAGGGGAGAAAAAGGAGGAGGGAAAAAAACTGGGGAAAAAAAAAAAGGGGGGAAAGGAAGACAGTGATTATTTACTAACCGTTCGTTTGTCAAACAGGGGGGGAGGAGCCAGGAGAAGAAAAAAAAAAATGTTCTCCCGCGCATTGATCCATAGCTGGGAATGTTCATTGAGGCAGGGGGAAAGAAGAGGAGAGGGAAAAAAAAAAAGGGGGGGGACTCCCAAGAAAAAGGAAAAAAAAAAGAAAGAGGGAGAAGGAGAAAGCACTCCTAAACAACTCCTTTCATGCTCACTAGCAATTTGGGAGGGAGGGGAAAAAAAAGAGGGTTAGAAAAAAGGGGGAAATGGGATACTGGAATTCCATCCTTTGACGCAAACGCCTGGTCGTTTTTATAACACTAGAAAAATCGCGGGGAGGGGGGAAAAAAAGGAAAAAAGGGCCGGTCGGCCTCCGCTTTTTTTATCGGAAGGGGAGGAAAAAAGAAGGGAGGAAGACTTCTGAGAAAAGAAAGGGGTAAAATGGAGGCTGCACCTTAATTCGCATCTTCGTGAGAAAAGAAAGGGAAGAGGGGAAAAAGGGGGGGGGGGGGGGGAGGAAGGTGGAAACAACTGTATCAATAACAAATCTCACCAAAAGAGAGAAAAAAGAAAAAGCAAATCGCCACGCCTAAATTCAATCTTTTGGGAAGTAAGGAAGAGGGAGAAAAATAGGGGGGGTGGAAAAAAAGAGGAAAATTCCTTCCGCCATGCTTTCTCTATTCGTGAGAACGTTGATGAGGAAAAGGAGAGAGCGCTTAATCTTCTATCCATTAGTACTCATTTAGATAACGCGAAAGAAGGAAGAAAGGAAAAAGGGTCCTTTGGCTAAGGGGGGGAGGGGGGGGGAAAAGTGTTCAGGGGGGGAGAAAAGGGAAAAGAAAAATCAGAGTCACTCATTTACCCTCCTTCACGAGAAAGGGGGAAAAAAGAATGGTTGGGGGAAGGAAAAGAAGAGCCCGTAGCCAACATTTATTGTTTAATCGCCCGGGGAAAAGGGAAAGGAAGAGAAAAAGGGGAAAGGAGAAGATGGAAGCGATGACGAGCTCTGTATAACTCCGCACGCAGAAGAGAAAGGGGAAGGGAAGGGGGAGGGCTTGAAAGGGAAAGAGAGGGAGGTGAAAAAGAGGGAAATTGGGAATACAACAATCCCAAACCCTTGCAAGGGTGGAGAGAGATGATGAGAAAGGAGGAGAAATGGGAGGGTTTTCTTCTTTGACTCGATTGTAAGGAGGGGGGAAAAGGGGAGAGATATGGGTGATCTTAAGGAAGTGACAGGAAGGGGGGAGGGGGGGTTTGGAAAAAAGAAGTCGGTCGTCCTCGTTCAAGGGGGGAAAGGCAGAAGAGGGAAAGAGGGGTATCCGGCAAAACCTTCAAAACCGTAGTAGAAAGAAAAAAGGGAGGGGCAAAGGGGGAGGGGGAGACCGCGGGACAAAAAGGGGAGGAGGGGAGAAGGAAGGCTTCTGTAACTCTTTTCTTCCAAACAGAAATGGAGTGAAAAATGAAGAGAGGGAAGAGGGGGCCTGGTTTCCAACCGACGGAAAAAAGAAAAGAAAAAAAGAGGAGAAACGGCTCGCTAATCACTTCTATCTTGTTGAGGAAGGGGTAGAGGGGGGGGGAAAGGAAAAGAAAAAACAGTACGCTCCTCATCTTTTTCTTCTGGATGTAGGAGACAAGAAAGGGGGGGTGGGGGGGGGGGGGCAAGCAATTTTTCTTAGGGGAGATGTCAAAGAGTCGAAGTTATTTATCACTTAAGAGGGCCGATCAGGAGCCGTCACTTCCTTCCTTGCGGATAGAAAGTTATGAGAAAGAGGATCTCTCCTCTCTTTCCCTAAACTACCATTTCCGAAGACGTCTCTTCTCCTCCCCCTTCCCCCCCTCATAAGCTGGATGGAAAGATAAGGGGGGCCATCTAACTAGCACTTTTTCCTATTCACCCTTTTCTTCATTAGAGATCTGGGAAGAAGGAAGGGGAAGGAAGGGAGGGGACGAAGCTAGCTTCCTAGTTTTCTTATGTGAATCCAATCCTGAAAAAAACTTGAGAAAGAGGGAGGAAAAGAGGGAAACAAAAAGAAAAAGTGGAATCACGTCTCCTTAATCCCTACTCAAAGATAGGCGAGTGAAGGGGAAAAGAAATAGGAAAAAAGGGAGGGAAAAAAAAGGGGGAAGAGCAGTGCTTCTCTATCCTTTTTTTCCTCCTCTACGCGAGGAGTGGAGAGAGAAGAGGGAAAAAAAAAGTGTAAGAGAGGGAAAGAGGAGAGGGAATATATTCCTTTCTATCCCCGTAACATGTGCAGGTGAAGAAAAATACAAAAAAAGAGGGGAAAAGAGAAAGAGCGCAAGAAACGCTTTGAAGTTTCCGAAAGAAAAGGTTCAAAAGGAAAGAAAAAGGGAGAAAAAGAAAAAAGACGCGGCGATGTCATTTAAGCTGAATACGCATTTTACCAATGGAAAAAAGGGCGAGAAGGGAAAAGGAGGTTAGAATTCCCATCTCCTTAATGTAACGGGAAAGCGAAGGAAAAAAGAAAAAGAGACCTTTTTCTGAAATACGTTATCCCCCTGTCGCAGCGGGGGAAAAAGGGAACTCAAAAGAAAGGGAAAAAAAAAAAAGGTCGCAGGTGTCAAAATCCTTGGTACTATTTTCTCCTCCTCGCTCGCACCGAAATAAAGGAATCTAAAAGAGAGGGAAAGAGGAAAAAAAAAGGGGGGGGGGGGGACTTGTGATTCTTTTCGCCGTCGTGCAAAGGGGGGCCTGGGGGGGGGGAAAAAGGGTTGGCTACGGGCGATATCGCTCGTTGAGTACGGAAGGGGAAAAAAAAAAAAAGGTCAAGGGGGAAGGGGGAGGAGGGGAAAGGGAGGGGATCGATTCCTCAACATTTGTGAGAGAGGGGGAAAAAAAGAGGGGGAAAAAAGAGGAGGGGAGGGGAAAGAACGGCCTGTGCCGGACGTGCGCGTTATCTCACTGAGTTCGCTCAAAGGGAGAAGAAGAGGAAAGAAAGGGGGGGCGGGAAGAAGGAAGGAAAAAGAGGCCGCTGGTTGTCATTAGTAAGAACTTTCTTAAAACTTTGAAGAGAGGAAAAGAGGGAAAGACAAAGTGAAAAAGAGAGGAGAGGGGGGAGGGATCCCGTTGTTTCACATTACGCGATGGTCCGAAGCGGCGAAAAAAGGAAAAAAAGCATGGAAAAAAGGGGGGGGAAAGAAAAAGATTTCATTTCGTCGCTCTGTTAACATCTCGTAGTATATTTTAAGAAGGACTACGCTAGAGAAAAAAAAAAAATCGGGAAAAGAAAGGCAACCAGGGAGGAAAAGCAGCGAGTTTTTCGCGCTCCGTTGGTTATCAAACGACCCAGCGGGGAAAAGGCGGGGGAGAAAGAGGCGAAGGGGGAAAAGGGGGGGAAAGTCGCACGTTTTGGCCAAACAGGGTGTGAAAAAGAGCAGGGGTCGGAAGGGGGAAAAGGAAGAAAGGGAAAAAAAAAGGGAAAGGAGGAACCCCCACTGCCTCAATGAACATCCGCTCTGTATCAATGCGCTGGAGAAAATGGTGGTGAGGTTGGAGGGAAGCTAAGGGTGGGAAAAACCGAAACGTGTAGTCATATCAATCACTGTATGGCAAGTTTAACCTGAAAATTAAGACAGCGCAGGGGAGGGGAATAAAAAATCCCTCAGAGGTGAGGAGAGGGAAAAAGAAGGAGGAGAGGAGGATAGACCCAGCGTTCCTGCCCTTCCTTCTTCAAAAGCCGGTGAAAAGTACAGAAAAGGAAAAGGGAAAAAAAGGTTTGGGGGAGAAAGAGAGAGAGAAAAAAAAAAGGGAAGGAAGAAAGGACCCTCACCTCTCTCTCTTTCGCCCGCTGTAATCTCTCTTCGTCGATTGGTTGCCCAAGATAAAAAATGAGAAAAAAAAGGGGGGGAGGAAAAGAGAAAAAAGGGAAACATCCTCGTGATGCTGTCTGAGTTGAATCCGGCTCTACTACTTTTCAAGCAGGAGGGAAGGGAAAAGTTTTAGAGGGGAAGGGTGAAAAAGAAAAAGAAGACCGTCGTGCTTCCGAAACTCAACAACTCCCCCCCTTTTCTCCAGCGCATGGAAAAGAAAAAGGAGGGAAAAAAAAAGGTCAAAAAAAAAAAGAAAAAGGGAAAGAAAAAAAAAAAAAGCCGGGCAGATCACGACAGCTTTTCACCCCTGGGGTGTGGGGGGAGGGAGAAAGCTGAGGGGAAAAGGAAAGGAAAAGGCAGCCGTGTGAACAAAGCCTGGTCGTTTATAACACCGGCGCGCGGAAGAAAAACGTGAAGGAAAAAGGAAGGGGGAAGAAAAGGATCCGATTTTTTTTAAAAAAGGGCAAAGGGAAGAAAAGAAAAAAAAAAAAAAGGAAAGCGCAGGAATAATCAGTGTCCTTTAAAATGGAGGCTGCACCGGTAAGGCAGGAAGAGGAAAAAAAAAAAAACTTGAAGGGACGGGAACCCGGAGGGGGAAGGAAAAACAAGGGGGGAAACAACGGGATTCCCTCACCCCTCCTCCACCCCCTGCCCCCGCCAAATCAGGGAAGGGGGGGATCCCGGAAAAAAAGAACGGAGGGGAGGGAAGGGGACGTAACTAATTACAACCTCGGCTAACCTTCCTTAAGAGAGAAGGGGGGGGAAAGGACTCAAGGAAAGAAAAGAGAAGGGGGAAAAAGGGAGGGAGAAGAAATGAGGAAACTCATGATATAACGCCGCACGTCGGCACATACTTTAATCAGGAGAGAAAAGGGGGGGTATGGGAGGTGGAAAAAGGTGGAGACTTACTCTAATAGAAGAAAGGGGGGGGGGAAAAGAGAAATAGAAAAAGGGAGAAAAGGAAATTTTTTTTTCCCCTTCCTTCATCAACGGAAAGAGAAACCACCAGAGTGGGGAGATAAAAAAAAGGAAGGGGTTTGCCCTTGAACTCCTCTCAATACTCTCAATACTCAACAGGGAGAAAATCGGGTAAGAGATAAAAGAAGGGGGAAGCATTCTTGAATATCTATTATTATAAAATCTTTACCAAGATTTTAAAGAAAAAATTAGAAAAAGAGACCAGAAAGAAAGGGAGACCTGTTTATAACGTATTTTCATAAATTTCTCTAGGTACGATGGGATGAGGGGAGGGGGGGAACTAGAAAGGGGGAGATGTGATCTACTTTCATATTCACTAATTTTCCTCGCTTTTCAGGATGTGTGGGAAAAAAAATCAAAAAAGAGGAGTCTAGGTGTTCACCTTTTTGTAACTGCCTCGAGGGAGTTGGGGAAAAGGAAAAGAAAAACGTCGTCTAACTAAAACTTTTTCTCGCGAGGACAAAAAGGTTAGGGAGAGGAAGAAAAAAAAAGATGGCCTCTTCTCATCTAGCCGTAATTGTCTGAAAAGGGAATAGAAAAAGGGGGAAAAGGTGAAAAAGAAGACGAGCGCAATCGATTCCTTCTCTCTCCTTCCTCCTGTTGAAAAAAAGAAAAGGACTCGAAAGAGAGAGAGCGAACACGGCGAGCTTTGCCTTTCACGGTAAACATCAGGGGTTGGAAAGGAAAAAAAGTATGGGGGGGGAGACGCAGCTGTTGCGTTCCGGGAGGCAGGAAAAGGAAGAGGGAAAAAAAAAAAAGCAGGGGTCTGTGCCCCCTCGCGAAGAAAAAGGGAAGGGGGAAGGGGAAAAAGCCGTCCCCTCTTTTCCTCTCAGCGAGAAAGAAAATGAGGCTGCGTTGGAAAGAAAGAAAAAAAGTCCCTTCTCCTCTTATCGCGAAAGGAGAAAGTTCATAATAATTGGGGAAGGGAGGAAAAAAACTTTTTTCTTTCATCCTCTAAAAGATTATCTAAAGGATGGGGGGGAAAAAGAACAAATTTTCTCTTCCACCCTTTACTTGGGGAAAAGAATAGAAGGGCACTGACCGCTGCGTTTTAGCGAAGAAAGAAGGTACGGGAGGGGAAGGGGGGAGAGAAAAAAAAGAGGAGGGGGGGGAGGGGGAATGGGGCCCTGACCCCTTTTCTTGAAACTCGAAGGAGAAGAAGAGACGGGGGGGGGGAACATAAAAAGGAAAAAGCCCGCGCAAAGCTGAGCGCGGACGTGGGAAAAAGAGAAAAAAGGAGGGGGGGGGGGAAACTTGAAGACAAAGCTCTCCTGCTTAGGGAGAAAGGAGACGGAGGGGGGGGGAGGGGAGGGAAAGAAGGTCAACCAGGAATTTCTCGAGAAGAGAGGAAGGGGGGGGGGGGGAGGAAAAAAGAACGCTTTCCCTAATCTTAATTCCCTCGAACATTAGGGATAGAGGAGAAAAAAAAAGTCAGAGGGGGAAGGAAAAAAAGGGTTCTGTTCGACTACGTTTTGCAGGTTGGGGGAAAAAGGCAGGGGGGAGGGGAGAAGGGGAGGGGAAGATAGACCTCCTTATGTTCATTGGACCGAGAGAAAGGGAAAAAAAAACTTCGGGGGGGAGAGGGAAAAAAGAAAAAAAGAAAATAGCGGCGCTTAAAATCTTTCCACTCAGCCAATCAGACCTAGGGAGGAAAAAAAAAAAAGCAGGGGGGGGGGGAAAAAAGAGGGGGGGGATGGTTTATTCCCAATGTCGAATTTTTCAAATACCCGGGGAGAATGAAAAAAGAGGAAAGTGAACTTTATCTCTTCGGCGATGTTATCCGGAGTCTAGCAAGAGGGGGGAGGAAAAGGGAAAAAGGGGGTATGGGGAGAGAGGGGGAAAAAAAAAAAAGGGAAACTGGGCGTGTTTTATATATCCAACGGAAAGGAAAAAAGAAACTGGGGAAACGGAAGGTGGAAGAAAGGGGAAAAGGGGGGGCAAGAGCGTGACGGCGGTTCCCTGAGTGACTCGATGGGGAAGAGGGGAAAAGAGGAAAAAAAGGGGGGGGAGAAAAAAGGAGATTTCAAAATGATGCAAGCGTATTGCTGGGGAATATCAGATAGAAAAAAGAATCAATGAGGAAAGAAAATGGGAGAGAAAAAAAAAGGAAAGGTGTATTGTGGGAATGATTCTGTTCAATCGTCCTAAGTAAACGGCGAAAAAATAAGAGAAAGGAAGAAAAAAGGGAAAAGGGGAAAAAAGAAAAAAAGGCAAGGTTTGATCTGTCCATTCGTTATCAGAATCAAGAGGGAGGGAATAAAAGGTTTGGGGGGAGGGAGAAAAGGGAAAAGAAAAAGGGGGAAAAAAAAGGGGGGAAAAAGTAAAGGAACTCGCGCTCGTGATTTCTCCTAGATTCTAATTACGGGGCAAAAAAAGAGGTGGAGAGAGGGGGAAGAAAGGGGGGAGAAAAAAAATGGGGTGAAAGATCGGCATATAAAAAAATCGGATCCGACGGGCAATAAGGGGGAAAAGTCTAGGGAGAAAGGGGGGAAAAAGGAAAAAAGGGGGGAAAAAAGATTCGTTCATTTCAATCCGCGCTTGGCAAAGAGCCTTGGATGAAGGAAAGGTTGGGAGGGAGAGGGGGAAAAAAGGGGTGGAGGAGTGCCTGGCGACAATTGAATAATTTTTCTTCGCTTTCTGTATACGTTTTGTCCGCCGGCGGCAAAGGAAATGGAAAAAAAAAAAATTGGGGGGGGGAGGGGGGAGGAAGAAGGGGGAAAAAAAAAAAACGGTTGAACAAACGGACGGTAGTCATCTCATCCTGTATTTCACGTTTAACCTTCACATCTATCCCGCTCGAAAGGCACGAACAAAAAAAAAAAAAATCACGCAGGGAGGAGAGGGAAAAAAAAAACCATCGTGATTAAACAGGCGAGATACATCGGTCCGGCCCGTCCTTCTTCAAAAAGCAGGTGGAAAAAGCGAAGAGAAAGAAAAAAGGGTTAAAGAGGAAGAAGAGATAAAAAAGAAAGGCAAAAACAGGGCCGGATAAAGGACCCTCACCTTCTGCTCCTCTTTCTCGCCGCTGATCGCAGCGAGGGGAGAGGACGGGGGAAGGAAAGGGGGGAGGAAAAGGGGGGAGCAAGACCATCCGACGAAGCTCATTTGGCATCGCTCAAACTCCTCCTGCTTTATTCCGGCGGAAGGTTGGGAACGGCGAGAAGATGAAACTTGAAGGGAAAGATATAAAAGGGAAAGAAAAAAAAGAGAAAAAGAAGGGAGAGCTCCGTCTTGGCTCCGAAACTGCAAAAAAAAGAAAAAAGTATGAGGGGGGGGAAGGGGGGGGGAGGAGGGAGAAAGAGAAAGGAGAGAGTCCAAAAGTTCGCTTCATTTCTCCATTCAATCCTAAACAACGACGGCAGGGGGGAAATCGGAAAAAAAAGAGAGGGGAGGAAAAGGAAAAAGGAATATTATCAATTGTAATTCCATCCTTTTGTAACAAAAAGCTTGGGAGGGAAAAAAGAAAAAAGGGATTAGAAAAAATAAAAGAGATGAAGAGGGGGAGAAGGGAGAGGACGCTCGGTCACCCTTTATCTTAGCAGAAGATGTACGTAGTCCGGACATGAAAGGAAAGCCTTGAAAGGGAGAGAAAGGGGGAAAGAAAAAGGGAAAAGGGGAGGGGAAAACAGCGGGTTCGAAGCTTACATCTGCGAATGTGGAAACGAACGGGAAAAGGAAAAAAAACCTAAGGGAAGGAAGAGGAAAAAAGGGAAGGAAGCCGGCTGCAAATTTTAATCACTTTCGTACGAAGGAAAAAAAGGAAGAAAAGCTCCGGGAAGCGAGAAGGGAAAAAGAAGACGAATCGGCCAGCACTTCTAGGACGCTTCTATTCCATGAAGAAAAAATAATGAAGAGAATAAAAAAAAAAAAAAAAAAAAAAGGGGGGGGGAGAAGGTTTGAAATAACAGCTTCGTTTTGCGATTGATGGGTAAGCCAGGAAAACTAAGGAAGAAAAGGGGAAGAAAGAAAAAAAAGGGAACGGCGAGAAACATTCCCGCGGCCTGTGTTTTTCATTCAACGCAGCAGAACGGAAAAAAACAGGGGGGAAGAGAAAGAAGGGGGGGGGAAAGTGACACGAAGACAGACTCTCAAATCCTCACAATTCAACTCATAAGGGAAAAAAAATGGGAACGGGAGGGAAAAAAGAAAAAAGGAACCCGGAAGGCGTCGCTATGTCTTTAATAGCGAGGAGAGAAAAGCGTGAAAAAAAGAGGCCAAAAAGGAAAGGGGGGGAGAAAAGAAAAAACGCTGGCGGAACCTGTTTATACCTTATTTAGAAAAGGGGAGGGGAAAAAAAAATTGGGGAGGAAAGAGGGAGAAGGGAGAAAGGAAGAGTAACGATGTTCTCGCTTTCATTATGTTTTTGGGAAAAAGGAGGAAAAGCCAAAGAGGGTAGGAGAGAATGACCGCGTATTTCAGCTTCACTAAAGGAAGAGAAAAACTTAAAGTATGTCGGAAAGAAAAGGTATCTTCTCAACTTCACCGCGTTTCGGAAAGAAAAAAGGAAGCTTCAAAGATGGGGAAGAGAAAGGAAGAGGGGAAAAGCTCCTTCATCTTCTTTGAAACTCTTTCTTCACCGAAAGGGAGGAAAAAATAGAGGAGGAAGGAAAAAGAAAGGACCACAATTCTTGTCGATTGTCTCGGAATACAAAAAGGTGAGAAAAAAAGGCGGAAGCACGGTCGAGCTTTTGCTTTCAATTTAAAACAGTCCCGGGGGTGAGAAGGAAGCGAAAAAAGGGTTGAAGAAGAAAAAGAAGAAGAAGGGAGGGGAGGGGTATGCAGCGACGTATTCATCCCTCGTCGCGGAAGAAGGGAAGGAAGACTGGGAAAGGAAAAAGGGGGGAAAAAGACAAATTTCGCCGGAAAAAAAAAACTTGAAAAAAGGAAGGGGAAAGTAGGCTCCAAGAGGAGGGAAAGGGAAAGAGGAAAACGTCACGGGAATCCATTGCGTTTTAGAGAAAAGAAGGGGAAGAGAAGAGAAAGGAGTTCATTTGGAAGACCGAAATGGTAAGGGAAATGGAAAGAAAGGGGAAAGAAAAAACCCCCCATTCTTTGCGTT
>Ga0179591_1240744_pt1 | contig 13029 bp, 12 predicted proteins | sample CZOMad2_1_08_16f_FD_182891 | JGI IMG/M metagenome (GOLD analysis project Ga0179591, IMG submission 182891) | Vadose zone soil fungal communities from Angelo Coast Range Reserve, California, USA - CZOMad2_1_08_16fungal (PacBio error correction) | ecosystem: Environmental > Terrestrial > Soil >...
GTAAGTGGTCGGATGCCTTGGCCGGCGATGTCCGGTTAAAACCGGTCAAAATCTCTCGAAGTCGACGCGAACGAACTGTTTCGGTGACTGAGCACCGCAGCAGGGAACGCGGAGATTGCGCTGCCTGAGCGGGGGACAGCGAAGGGGAGGGAAAGTCATACTTCTGAGGGGTCGCCTCTACGAGGCGGTGCTCGCGTGTGCGCAGGGAGACGGCAAATCTGGCTCAAAAAGAGCTCTAATCTTCAAAAGCCATCTCGAACCAAGGTTTTGGAAGGGAGCCATCCTAAAAGAAAAAAAACGTAACAGAGCGCGGGGGCGTTCGGTGTGGTCAGAACAGAAATCCTCGGCGCCTCCTAGACGGATGAAAAGTGAAGGAACGGGGGAAACCGACTGGCAAAGCGCGCGGGGAAAGACTAATTCACCCACTTTTCGTTTCTACAAGTCGGAGGGGGGGGACGATACTAATGATGAGAAAAAGAGAGATTTTTCTCGTACGGGATCGGGGGGCGGGTGCTGTAACGAGCCCGACGGACAGAACGGTGAAAACTTCGCCTCAGGGGGGAGAGAAGTCGTAAACTCTGCATAATTGAAGCGAACAGCGTCGGGGGGATTAATACAGTAGAAAGAGGAGAGTATAGAGCAAGGGGAGAGGTCCTCCGTGGTTAAGGGGAGCTGGAGAGAGGGGGTTTCCTCCGTGAGAAGAGCGGGCCTAAAAAAGGTCTCCCACTGACATACCGAAACAGAATAATCACCCAAAGGCCAGACCTACTACGACGAAAGAAGGGGGGTTTCCTAGAGGGTTAAGGGAGAGTGATTGACCGTGAATGTAACAATATCTTTTCACGACTCATAGTGGAGAGAGCGTGGGTGCATGCTGGACGTACTCCTGCAGATCTGCCAATTAGGGAAGCACGACGTCGCAGGAGGGAGGGGTCTCCCTACCAGGGTTATCTAAAAAGGGTAAAGAAAGGAAGGACGACAATTCAATCGAAGAAAAAGAACGCCACCGCCGACAATATCCGAATAGCCGGGATGGCCTCTACAAGGGTAGAGAAAAGAAAGCCGAGGAAACCTCCTGGCCAAGAACCAAATATACGGGGATCAGGAAGTATTGACAGGAGAGTCGTTAGGAGGGGATAAGACTCTCCTACAAGGCGCCGCGGATAGAAAGCTTTCTCAAGTTGGCACTCTTCTGGAGGCCCAAGGTGCCGAGAGGCAGCGAACTCGGGTCTGCTTCATCATCGCTAAAAGCCGAACTAAGAAGGGAATAGGTGGGATGCAAGACGCAGTCAGACTACGTTCTTCCCACTACACCTCTAGGGAAGAGCAGTTATCCAAGGATGGTTATCAAAAAGAGCCGGGGGGAGAGGAAGATATCCAAGCAAGCCACGAAGAAGCACTTTTCACGATTCTTTTACTTTGTCACGGAATGACGATGCGTGGGGCGAGGAAGGTCATGTGACACTAGAAGAAATCCATACTGAGTGGGGGGGGGGGAGAAAAGAGGACGTTCGTCATGTAAGGGAAAGAGTCGCGAGGAGAAAATCGTATATGCTGAATCGTGTCCCTTGAGACATTCGAGAAAAAGTACTCTACAACTCAGAATTCTCTGGAAAGGAGTCGGAGAGGAGTTCTTAGAAAACGGTCCAAAGGAGAGGAAAACGAGCCTTTGGGGGCACAGTGGCGACCGGTTTTTGTCCGTCAATGGGAACAACCGGGTGAGGGAACCGGATGGAGTAAAGGAGGACCACAGGGAACCGGCAACCGGTGGACAGCAGCGTAAAATAAAGGGCACAGGTTGATCTGGGCTGAAGCTCAATCTCCCTCGGATAGTACTCTAACTTGCAACCGGCAGCAATCTCGAAAGGGAGACACCATCCCTGAGGGGGCGGTACTCTCGGAAAAAAAAACAAGGAGGATTACACTAAGAGAGATGGGAACCGAAAGAATGATGGGTGAAGCGATGCGAACTGGGGAGGAAGGGAAGGGAGGGGAATTCCTAGGGGCGGGATAGCACGAAAGAACGAAGAAAAAAAACCTATCCCCTCATCTTCGTGCAGAGCTTGGTCCACTAGTGGTGTTGCACGGTAGAACGTGGGACGAACGTGACAAATACATCGGTACCTGTTTGTTCCATTAGGGGGACAACACGAAAAAAAATGCACCGTCCAAGATCTAGATTCGCCGTACAGAAGCGAAATACAAACACACTAAATGATGCCGAATGGGGGGAGGAGTGCCTCGATCGCTTGTAGGGAGCGAGGTCCGAAACGGTAAAATGCTGCAAGCTACTAAGGTAGGGGGACCCGCGACGGGAGAAGGCGAAAACTCGGAAAAGGAAGGGGGGGGGATCGTCATCAAGCTGCAGTTCGTTAGTAGATTTACGGGATCTTACGAGGTAACCTTCCCACTTTCTGACCAATCAGTCGTTTCTAAATCGTGCCCTGAGGCGACGGAAGTGCCACGGGGGAATGGATGCTTTTTTAGGGTGAGATTGTCATCAAACGTCAGAATAGAAAGGTCTTGGAACATTCATAGCAGCGCGGTGTTCGTAAGAACTCAGAGTTCTTCCGACCAACCGATACCTGGCGTTCTACTTTTTTTAGAAGTGCGGAGGAGGGTCGCGAAGAACCGTCTATTTATATGCAAGATCGCACCGGGTAAGGGGGCCCCCTTTGCAGAAAATCGGCGCAAGCGTGAAGATCGTCGTTCAGCAGGGGAGCGGCTTCAGTTACCTAGGAAAAACTCGAAATTTCATCGTCCTGGAGGTCATTAAAGGAGGGTCTCGGTGACGGCTGGGGGATGCCCTCGGCTTCGGGGGGGTCCGCTACATGGGAGATAACGCGGGAGAGGAGTCTCCGGGGAACTTCGGTGGCTTGGAGAGGTCGCTCAGTAGGGCAGGAGGCATCTGCTGTCGGAGTAAAAGAATCATAGGGTGGGGGGAGAAAAGAACTACGTCGCAGAAGGACTCGCCAAGGGGGGGGAGCCTTTCCAACTGCATGCTTTCCTGACCTCAATTAACCCAAGATCGAAGAAATTGGTCTTACGGTAGAGTCCATAGACTTCCGAACTTCAAATCTGGGAGGATCTTGCAAAAAGAAACAACGGGGGGAGGTCGCTTTAAGGGAAAAGTCTGAGGGTCTGCTTTATCGGAGAAACTAGGTCAGACAGGGGAGGGGGAGAAAGACTCTCGGAGTACCGTCTAACTCCATCTTTGTCAAAGCCGCTTACCTAAAAAGGGGGTGTTGCCACCTTCAGCTCTATCGCTGAGGAGCTCCTAGCCAACAAGGAGATCTTGTAAAAAGGAAAGAAAATTTTTCGGTAAACCATGCCTGGAACAGGTGAAACTTACGTCGCCTCATCTCTAAGAGGGTGCAACTTTCTCCTTAGGATAGGTCCCTCCACCCAGTCCAAAAGAAGGACGTAGAAAAAATTAGGGGAGACTGCTCAAATCTAAATAGTACGTTCGTCAAGAAGAACTGGGGCGCGAGCACTCACGAAGGGGGTAAGGCTCCTGGAAAGGATATTCCCATAAAGGGTCGGAAAAGAGAAGTGTAAACTATTCAAAGGAATAGGAGCCCTACCCCGAACTCCGCCCGATGCTAACGGGATCAGGCAGGAAGGGGAGCCCAAACCTGGTTGCGGTGCGGGAAGAGAGAAATCTCGAGCACTCTTTCCACTAAGTCAGTTGGAGTCGCAAGGCAACAAGAGAGACATAGGAACTGAGGAGTTGTCTTGAATGGCTGCCGGAGAGGGAAACGAGCACATCTCTTCAGAGAAGAAATCGGCGTGAAAGGGTGGCTAACGACCGAACTCCTGACTCTTAAGGCGAGGCGAGCTTCTTCGGCTGACTGAAAACGAAGACCAAGATAGAGTAAGACGAATCTCCGAAAAAAAAAGGGGGTAGGGGAATAGAGGATGTTGTCCTTAGATAAGAGGCTTGCCGAGAAAGGTCACTCTCTCCGTACCTCCTACCTAAAGACGGTTCGTTCTTGAGAAATTCAACCCCCCAACTTCAAGGGCAGCGATTGAGAGGACCTGTAAGGGAGGACGGATTCGTGAACTAAAAGGGACGCGGTCGGGTCACCTCTGACGAGCAATTCAGCTCGGTTGGGAAGCGGATCGATCACACAAAGTCTTTGGATAAGATGTCCAACGCGCGAGGAGAGGGAGAGTCCCCCAAATACCCGTTTGTGGAACGGCGACAAGAAAAGGGAACTCGGCTCCGTCTTTTGACGGATCCTCCTCGGCGGCCTCGGCTCTGGGGAGGGATTCTCGAGGGTGAAGGAGAGTCGAGTACCATCTTGAACCGGGGAGTGAGTTCTATCGCCAGACTATTTTCCCGGCGATGCGTGAACCCGGAGAGAAGTAAAGGGTGTCGGTACGGAGTAGGGGAGTGAAAAAGTAAGGACACGGTAAACTCGCCGAGACTCTAGGTATTCTACCCGCGGCAAAGGGACGCTAACAGGCGGGAGTGAGGAAGATGACGAGAAAAAGATTGAAGGAACCGACTCCAAGGGTTGTCTCAATGGTTAGTTAGCGGCTGGAACAGTGAAGTTCCGTCCGTGGAGAGAAGGCGGAGAGAGACCGCGACTCCCTAAAAAACGCACACGAAAATGAAAGGAGAAACCGCCCCCATCTACTACCCTGGTGGGTGCCGATCAAGGTGAACTAAGGTAGGTGTTCGAAACGCGTAGGGAAAAGGGGTGGGTTACACTCAGGCGCGCGTGGGTACATTCTGCTCCAAAGACTCCTCAGAAGACTGGGAACAGGCTCCCGATCGAAAGGCGGACTTGGGCTCTATCAGAAAAAAAAATAGGAGAAAACGTGAAAAAAGAAACCTGAGGGCAGCGCGCGTAATAACGCCAAAAGCCGTAAAAAAGGGAAGAAGAGAAAGAATTTCTCCTCTAACACTTTTATATTACCAAAGACGGGAAGAACCATTACTCCGATACCCGCCGTAAATGACAGAGAAAATGGGGGGGGAAGTCTTCAGAGATACGAGAAAAAGCTCCGAGCAAGAAAAATCTCACCTCGCGCCTGTATTGGAGGCAAAGGCTGTCAATGTTCCGAGATCATCGTCACAGAGGTCTGCGGTAGAGAGTCAACGAAGCCCTGTCTAAGCCAGTTTCGCTGAGGACAAAACGCATCCTCGACGTGAGGTCCCTAAACCCGAGAGGACTGGAAAAATGGGAAAATTCAGAGCGACATCGCGTTTCCATCTCCCCATACTCCTAAATGGCGATGAGGGGGGTACGGTGACGGATAAAAGAGGGGGGAGACCGAGGAGGAAGGTGGGCATCTCTATAAAATCACTGAGGAGTTGGCGACGGCAGAGGGGGATTCCAAAAGCGGGGAGTCGCGAACTTGCAGAAAGAAATCTAGAGCTGAAATAGTTGTAACGGGGGGGGAGAACTTTACGAGGTCCGCGAGAACTTATCGCGCTGCGCGCATTAAGGGCAGGGGTGTGGCGGGGAAGAAGAAAGTCAGCCGAAGTCGCCGATTAACTTGGTTGACCTGTGACTGGGGCTAGTGTTGATCATGGAACAAAAGTGGAGGGAAACGTGGGTCCACGGAATTGAAAGGTCCGACAAGGGGGGAACCAAGAAGGGGGGCACGATGGAGATGAGTGGCCCTAGGGTTGGCCTGCTCGCAATAGAAAGCACACGGGATCCTCGCCTTGCCGTTTCATCGAATCGAGAAAAACCGAGGAGGGGCGTACGCAGCTCTCGAAAACAAAAAAAAGTATTAGGAGGAAAAAGGGGAAAGAGAGTGAGGAAAGAAAAGAGGAGGAAGGAGGAAGTGATGCAAGGCCATACGATGCCGAGGAAGATGAGAGAAAGGCTCAAACCGGACAGGTGGGCCCACATCGATCAAGATTCAAAGGGGTCATTGGTTCAATCAGTGAGGAACGGGGGAAAAAGTGGAAGACCATCGAGTACCTCCAACAGGGACGGTAGACACTCGCCAAGGAAAAAAGAAGCGGCGATGCGCTGACTCTAGTAAGGCCCTCACAAACGACCTTGACTAATTCTGGCAAAGTAAAGGGAGGCGTATTTGAGGGTAGCGAAGTTCTCACAGTCAGCTTAAAGGGACTCCTATTGATTTCTTCTACTATTCCCTATTGCGAAAGTATAGCTGGATCTGTCGCCAACTTCGAGTGGGGGGAAAGAGGCTTAAGAAAGACTCAAAAAAAAAGATCGGGCATCGTTTCTAAGAGTGCAAGCCTTCAACTCATCATGGCCCACGGGTCCGTAGGAGTTGGGGGGGGAGTGGAGCTGTATAACGGACGGTGGTTTCCTGAAAAAGACCGGGAGAAAAATACTTGGAATGCTCTTTCTCGGGTTTCGTGAACAGAGTAGGAAGGATGTCTTGGTCATCCTCCTCGAACGGGCAGTTTCTACTTCGACGTCTGAGGATAGAGAGGAGAAAAAAAGGAAAGGGAAAGGAGTAAAAGGCTGGTCGCCCTGGGGGTGCCGAAAAGAAGAGGGGAAGACCTCTCTGCCGTCTATACTAGTCTCGAATGAGCGTTCTGAGACGAGGATCTCCCATAGGGAGGGCCTAGGGACGAGCTGAATCGCCGGTGGGGGGTGGGGGGCTCGGAGGGGAGGGTTTCTTCCTCGAACTTCATTTCCTCTAATTGTTCGATGCGAACGGGAAGGTCTTCTGCTCCAAGAAAGAGGGGGGCGTAGGGATTAAGAGGTCAAGCTTTAAGAAAGGGTCGATCTTCAACTGCTCGTCAAATGGTTCGGGAATCAGAGTCTCAACGGTAGACGGGACGCTAATTGCTGGGCAGGAGTTAAACACCAGGTAAACGCGCGAGAACCTATTATGAGTCAACGATCGTAGGAGGTCCATGAAACGTCACGGAAGAAAAAACGCAGGAAAGGTGAAGAGGACCCACACCTTTTTTAGGGCCAAGTATAAGGGTTTTGCTTGACTTCGGCAGGTATGGTCATTAGTTAGGACAAGGAGAGCCGGGAGCTGAGCTCTTCGAACGCGAAAGGACCACGCCAAACGTTGACAGCCAGTAAGACCAGTGCCAACGTAGCGCCCGCGGAAGGAGGGAAGCTGACTATACGCGGGAGCGGATTCGGACAAAAGCCTAGATCCACTGTTTCGGTCATGCTGAAGAGTCGAAGAAGTCCTAAACGCAGCGCGAGGGGGGAGAAAGTTCTTCCTTCGGCTGGCTTAAATTCAAACTCAAAAAGGTAAAGAATCAAACAACTGATCGGACGAAGGGTTTGGATACATCGCTAATAACAAAAAAAAATTTCTTCAGGGCACTCAGGTGAAGTCGCTGGGGAAGCGGATTGCCTTACGGCTGGGGGTGGGGTAGGGGTGGGTAGTCTGGAAGCGGGGGGGAAGGTTGGGTCAGGGGCCTGGAGGCCACGACACCCGGGAGGAAGACGTCGACGGGGAGGGGGGAAGGCTCGTCCTGATCAAAAGGGGACCCAGGTTTCTATCGGGCGGGGAGATCGAATACGCGCCGAGTAAAAGAGGAGGGCAAAGAAAAGGAAGGGGAGTCCGACTCGGGGGGAGCTAAACCCTGCTACGAGCTATACCGAAACCGCCGTCCGAGGTGGGGCCGTCACCAAAATCCTTAGGGTCATGCCTAATAGTGCCTCGCGAAGGGGAAACGAACCTAACCATTCAGTCCAGTTAAACGTCGCCGGCGAGAGAGTGAAGGTTCTCGGCAATCGTCGGAAACCGAGTAGATTCCGAAAGCAGAAAGAAAATCAACAACAGATTAAAGATGAGAAGTATGGGTCAGAAAAAGCTCCTCGTTCCTCAGTAATCCTCTACCGGGCGCAGCCGCGCCGTCCGACGCCGAGAGGGGTCGGTTGTCGTGATCTCAAAAAGCTGCCTGGGGGAAACGAGATGTCGCCCGTCTCGACGAAAAGAGGAAAGGAAAATCCTCTTTAGAAGGTCGCCTCGACGATAAGTTGCGCTACGGTAGAGGATAGAAAAAAGAAAGGTAAGGAATGCAAGAGATCTTGGTGAAAAAGGAGAGAAAGCTCTGCGTCTGCACCCACTCCATCTCTGGAACCGGTTGTGTCAAGGATAAGACGACTACTAAATTGAAGGACACGCTGCCGAGGTGACTTTGGGAGCTCACGCGGCATCGGAACCTCGGAGGGTTCGAATCTGTACGGCCATTGCTCTCCCTCGAGGCAGCGAGTGAGGGGAGAGGATCTCTTCCTGCCGAAGGAAGAGTAGCGGTGAGAAACCTGAGGAAGAAGTCAGGGGGGGATTGGGCTGGTAGGGGTGCAAGAAAAAACCCTACTGCGACTTTTCGCTCGCGCGAATAGAGTCGAAGTCCTTACACGAGCTTCCATCATGGCAACATGGTCGGAGCGCATAAGGATCTCAAGGAGGAGATTAGAAATCATTAGGAAAGGGATAGATCCACTGTGTTCCACTGGGGGTTAAATTTCATCTTCAGGGGGGAACAGATGGAGGTCTCCTGTCTACGTACGCAAAGAGAAAAGACAAAACCGGACCGATCATAAAAGACCCCGTCCGCGAAAAATACTGATAACAACTGTTTTGTGCCGATCAACTTTACTCGCTGGCGGGAGAGCTCTATAAGAAAAAGTGGGCACAAAAGATAAGGGCGATGCTTAATGAAGGCCTTCCCTCACGGGGGAAATCGGAAAAGAAAGGGGAGACCGTCTAACCACAGGGACAATGGGAGAAAGGGTACAACGATACCTAATAGTGAATAAGTCCTAATGGCGAATACCTCCAATCCACCGGGATTGCGGGAAGAGCAAGAAAACGAAAGCGCAGGGTAATGTTATATAACCAGAATCCAAGGAAGGCGAAACGATACCCGACCGGAAAAAGAGAGAAGGACCGAATTAATCTTCATGCTCTATTCCTAGCGTCCTGAATAGGGAGGGTAAACCGCTTGACTCACGAGGTGATCAAATATGCTGTCAGGAAAATGGGGGAAACGAAAGTCATCGTCTTCAATCAGCGCTAAGAGGAACATTAGAACGCCAATTTAAAAACGTATTTTCCTAAAATCATCGACGTTTTCCCGAAAACCTCGAGGGGAGAAGCAATTTTCCAAGGGGGATCCCAGCTGCAGGAGGAAGAGGAAGGAAGAAAGATCACCGCCGCCCGTGACATGGTTTTTAAAAGGGGGACACTTATAAAGAGGCTTTAGACCGATAGTTAAGGGGCGTACCGTAGAAGATCAGAGTTTTGGAAAAAAGGAAGCAGAGAAGGTTCAGAGGGGAAATCGTAGAGAGCAAAAGAGGAGGCCATCGTGTCACTGGGCGATTCGCACGCCTCGACAAAAAGAGGGAGGGGATGACCGGACTTCTGGACATTCGGCAACTTTGAGGGGTCTTTCATGCGTCAGGCGCATCGCCGATTCCAGGTGACAGGTGCTGGGCGAGTGGTTGGAAAAGGTCAATGGAACACCGGGAGGAAATAGTTAGGTAAAGAGTCTTCGACCAAAAGCGGTGACAAAAACTGACAAGATAAATTTGTCAATCTGGGTTAGAGGGCTCTCTCAATCGAAAGATCAATCATGGGATCCTCGCCTGGCCCGGCATCAGTCCTCGAAGCGCTAACAAAAGAACGATTAGGGGGGGGGAGGAAGAATCGATATAACAACAGAGTATGAGAAAAGTGCGGAAGAAAAAAGATGATGGTGAGCGCTTCGAGACTGATGCCTTCAGTTGAATAGGCACGATCCGAGGCGATGGGAGAAAGCTAAAAACCTAGGGGGGGGAACACGAATGTCCTCAAAAAAAAGGCAAGGGGAAACGGTGGCCTCTCACCGTGTAAGAAGTCGAGACAGACAGGTTTTGTTCCATTGTCCAACACTCTCCACCATCAACCGGTCACAGGAATCGGCGATGGAAAGGAAAGAGGAGGAAAACTACCGCAAAAAGGGGGGGGACCATTGAAGAGGAAACGCAGGCCCTGCGAGCTCGGAGATAGCGGGAAGAGAGGGGGGGAGGAAACATGGCCCTCTTCTTAAAGAACTCCTCTGTGTGGAACGCGACTACGTATGAAACGGGAGGGAGAAGGAGGAGACGGCGCGCAACTTCGCAGTCAGGAGTAACTACAGCCGAAAGGAAACGTCTAACCAGCATCTTTGGGAAAGCCGTCACCGTCAACGCATCGTGCAAATGGGAAAGGAGGTCGGGAAGCGGCCGATGGTGGAAGGCACGTCATCTGGGGATCACATCAGTGAAAATGCTCAGGAAGCGCGGGTGTTCGGAGAACGTCGGGAAGGGGTCGGAAGCCCGTACTGTTAGACATAACAGGGGAGAGCGTCTCGATTACAAAAAATCTATAAAAGAAAGGACTCTCGCACGTGGAAAAAAGGACATCCCTTTACAGGAAACGGGAGCAGAGAGGGTATAGAGGGGGAAATTTCATCAAATAGTGCTCTTCGGAAAGCAGATCCGCGACTCGAAGTTCAGAGACGATAGCATCTTGACCGTGCGGGGAAAATCCGTGTTCTTCCAGCGCTTCTGGGGAGAGGGTTGGGGGAGGAGAACGCGGCTTCTGTGATTACGACCAGGGGGAACGGCGGTGGAGGGAGTTTTCTTCCGCATTCAGGAAAAGTCAATCTTCGGTCGATGAGTCAACCCCGTGCGCTCATAAGGGGTAAGGGCCTCGCACGCGTCGACGAGATCCTTGACCCGATTCATGGGGGAGGGAAGGCCGCCATAAAAACGAGGGTAACCTATAGGGAGGGCAACTAAATCTGAGGAAGTCAGGAGAAGCATCTCTTAACCTTTCGCACACAACCGGTGAGGCGACTCTCGGGTGCTTTTAAGGAGGGAAGGGGAATTCTCTCGTTCTCAAGCGGCGCAGGGTGCAGGAGAGGATAGTACCTTCTTAAGGGAACATCCGTTTCCAGAAAATCTCCATAAAACAGGTTCCCCCGGAAGCGAGAGGACCGAGGAGCTCCTTACCTCGCAGAGTCTTGGAAAGACTACCTCAAAGGGTTTCGCGGGCATGCTGTCCTAGTCAGAAGAGCGGGGAAGAAGAAGAGGAGGTGGCATGTCCCGTATGCTCGGTGCCGCAAAAAAAGACAGGAAGACACTTGCTGAAGTAACCTGGGCTCACACGCTAGCAGTAATTTTGTCGAGGGGGTAAAGAAAGGGATCACTAACCTCGAGGTTAGAGGAGGGAACTCTAGATGGAACCTTACTCGTAGCTAAAGCTCTTGGTTCGGGGGGAGATGCCGGCCTAAGCCCACAAAAAGGGAACCGCGAGAGGGTTCTCCTTTTCTCTTGATTCTTATAAAGTTCAAACCGGGTGTCGAGATGGAGGGAAAAAATCGGGGCCGAGCTCGCTAGGGAAAGGCGAGGGAGACACCCGTGTTATAGAACGCGAGCAAAGGGGGAGAAGTCCTACTAATTAGATGGCGACCGAACGGTCCGAGTTAAAAAAAGTCCTTAAAAGCGAGTCACTCTTTCCTCTGAGAGGGTGAGAAGAAGGACCCGCATACCGTGAAGGTGACAAGAAACTAACCTAACCTTAAAAGTGGCTTCTTTACGAATGTGGCTCATCTGGAGGGAGAGTGAAAATTGAGGGTTGGAGTAAAGTGGAGAGGAACCCAACTCTGATCTAAAAACACGAAACGAGGAGGAGGGAAGAGGGAAAAAATGTTTAGTGGGCGAATCACGAGGGGGGGCAGTGAAAGTCCAGCGGACAGGTAACCACCTACTTAGACGCCGACGACGGTGATGCTTTATGCACCGTCACTGCCCGGGGAGCTTCAGGAGCTTATTTCGAGGCCTGCAAAGGGGGCACTTCAAGTTCCTTTTTCTTTCGCCTCGACAAGGAAGGGTAGAGCAGCTGTTACGAGCGGGAGACAGAGTCTTTGAAAGAGGGACCGACGCGAGCTCGGAAGAGGACCTCCCGACAAAATTTTTTGGGGGGGCCGTCTCCGAGAAACGAACGGAAAATCAACCAGGACTATGTTCGGGGACGGGCTCTAAAGGAGGGGGAAGAGGAAGCGAGTGGGATTCAAAAGAAGCAAAGAGAATTTCCACGACTCACAGCGAGTGCGTGCTAGGGCGACCAGTCGGTCGGGAATAATAAGAAAAAAAGTAGAGGGAAAAAAAAAAAAAAGACGACATGTTGCGTAAGGGAGGTGGCTGGGGGAGAACGATAAAGGCGGCATAACTCTAGCTCGCGTCGAAGTCGGAAACCTCGGCCAGATGACGCGAAAATTGAGGGAGGGGCAGGGGGAAAGATCGAGAAATAACGCAAAAGGAGCGCGCGGGGAAACACGGGAAGGTCATCGGCAGACATATGGTTCATTGGAAAAACGGCCGGTCTGACAGGAGAGAAGCTCGACCGGCAAAAGAAGGATCAAGCGAAGGGGGGGGCCTTCACAGAAAGAAGAAAAAACGAGAGACAACTTGTGGAGAGAGTCCGTGGAAGGGACTGGTCGTTCGAAAAGATGTTCATTTACCGAACGAGCGTTCACGGCTCGGGGTATAGGGCGCGGGGTCAGTCGCCTTCCAAAGCCACTGAAGAGACGGAAAAGGGGCCCGTCTTCTTCTAGAGAAAACCGACGAAAGGGGGAAACGAGACAATAAAGCAATCCAGTCCCTTCTAGAGACGCCACGCATCCCCACCCAAAACGCACCAAGGGGACCGTTAAAAGGGAAACGAAAAAGGAAGCCAAACTTCGAACACTGGTATAGCCAGACGAGAACGAGAAAAAAAAGAAAGATGAACGATCAGGCACGAGACCTTCTAGCTGTATATAGGGAAGAAAGCCGAGACTAGAAGAGCACCGGGGATGCGCCGATGTCGTCACGCGGCTGTCGGCCACGTGCAGAAAAAGAAAAGACAGCGGCATCGCGGCGCAAACGAAGCCTCCGGCGAAAATAAGAACGAAAGCGGAGGCCTGAGGGAAAAAGAAAGAAGGGTCTTCCCTAACACGAAGATCAATGTTTTCCACCAAGTGTGATCCCAGCTGCCGTGCAAACATCGAAGATAAAGAGCACTCCCCAAGGATCAGGTGAAAGAAAGGACCAT
>Ga0179591_1257987_pt1 | contig 13028 bp, 21 predicted proteins | sample CZOMad2_1_08_16f_FD_182891 | JGI IMG/M metagenome (GOLD analysis project Ga0179591, IMG submission 182891) | Vadose zone soil fungal communities from Angelo Coast Range Reserve, California, USA - CZOMad2_1_08_16fungal (PacBio error correction) | ecosystem: Environmental > Terrestrial > Soil >...
TTCTCGAGAAAGAGTAACAGACCATTGCCACAGCGGGGGAGGGGGAGAGATTGGAGGAGGACCTAACACGTCATCTTCTACCACCCCGCAGAAAAGGAATAGCTTTCCTCTACTCAGAGGGAAAAAGCGGCGGCCAGAGCGCTATTCCGCGCTCATTATGGGAAAAAGAGAAGACAGTGTTTGCGAGAGGGCAGAAAAAGGCAAGGAACGAGGAAACCCGAAATCCGTGGCTCAAATCAATTGTGGAAACCCATGAACCGTTGAGGACAAGGAAAGTGGATATAGCCAAGCGCAAAGAGCGCAAATCAGAAGGCAAGATGCCTTTCACTGGAAGGGGAAAAGGAACGAGGGAGGGAGGAAGTGAACGCGTCTTTGCGTCTTTGCGTAAAAGCGCTTGGCGAGCAGATTAAAAAAAAGGGGCCCAGAACGAGGTGAGGAAAGAGGTTCCAGAAATCAAGCCATGTGTTTTCTACTTTAGAAGGGTGTCGACATGCCTCGAGCAAAAAAATCCGAAGCATCCCCGTTCATGTGAATCATAACGAGAAATTTAAGAACCTGAAGCCGCCGACATGCAAGGGGGAAAAGGGGAAAAAAGCCGACCTAAACAAGAAAAAGAGAAAAAAAATCTGGCCACGGCTACTCCTGCTCATAAAAGTGCTCACAGGGCCAGTCGCGCACATTCATCTGGAAATAGAGGTGGGTAAGAAGGGGGGGGAAAACTTAAAAGAGGAGAAGGCTATTGCGTAGACAACAAAATAGGGGGGTAACTCCAGGTCTGAATCACAGTACTCACTCTATTCTGGGAGGGGGGCATGGCCTCCGGATGTAACTTGAGAGGTCTAAGACAAAGGCGTTGTCGCGGATTTGTAAAACAAACATGTGAGAGGAGAAAGTGAAAAACCGAATAATCGAAAACCTGAAAGGTGTGAAGCAAAGGTCGCTTGGATACTCGGCGACCAGATTCATCGCAACGTGTACGCGGGGGGGATTGAATAATTTCAGATAGAGTGTGGGAATGTCAAAAATCAAGGTCGGACGGATAAACCTCGAAGGCATCTCATCCGAAATGGTCGGTTGTAACAGAGGGAAGGGGGGGACAACGAGAACAGTAATAGGGAGCAACGAAAGAAGGGCCAAGGCCATGACACGAAAGACGCGGGGCAAGTAGAGCAAACTATAACTTGGAGGGAAATGAAGGTCAATCAAGGGAGAAGTGAGGCCACGCAATAATTTGCTGGTACCACAAAAAAAGAAAGAGAAAGCGGACGCGAGGGTCAAAAATCTCGGAAGGCAAACGGGAATGCAAAGGGGAAGAAGGGAAAAAGAGGCGATTTTCTCGCCAGAAGATATCTAAGAGCAGAAAATTGAGGGACAGGAAGAAGACGAGAATAATACGCACAAAGAGAAATCATAAGATGAGAAAAGCGGAAAAGGAATCCTGGATCGGAATAAGTGCACGAACGAATCTGCAAACGACAATCCTAAACAAGCTGAGAAATAACAAAAAAAAATCTAAGGTCCTGGACCGCTCATTAGCAACAAAATAGCGCAAACAGAAGGAGAAAGTAGAACATACGATCTACTAAGGGAAGGGCCAAGAAAAGCCTTATATTAAACAAAATTACAGACTAATTTCTCAGGAAACGAAGAAAAAAATCCAACGGAGCGAGGAAAGGTAGAATGGACCAAGCTTTATTAACTAGAGCCCCCCTGGAAAAGGAAGAAAAGAAGAAAATCAGTCTAACACTCGGGCTAAAACAATCCGCAGCCGCGTCTAACATTAAGCGGAATGAATGAGATTGACGAAAAATAAAGAAAGCCGAAAAGATGGCCAATCGAAGACAGTGTTTCCGAAGCCAAAACTAAGAAGGGGGGGAAACTATTCATGGAATGAATCGCATGATTTGAGTCACATACCGACATCCTACAAGCCAGCTCAGAGAAAAGAAGTACATCTTTCCAAAGGAAGGATGGAAGATTCACCGCCATACCTGGAACAAGAAGGAAAAGGTTATAAGAGACAATTACGCTTTCGAAAGAGACCGCTAGGATCCTCCTCTTTCAACGGGGCAAAGAAAGCCGGAGTTCTATAAGAATGGAAACATACTCGAACTGGGGATGATTCCAGCGAAATTATTGCCGACCAGAATCCTTCGGAATTCAAATTCAAAGGAAGAGGGTCGATCTCCGAGCATAGAAAAATGCGATGCGCGCGGTGAGATTAAGGTCCATATCCTCAGGAAGCCGCAGCCGCTCATGTCCTTTCTAACTGAAGGGAAAGGAACGGGGGGAATTAAAAGAAGCGAAATTAAAGCCGAAGAAGAATCCGAACTAGCAGAGGGTAATTGGGGAAAATGAAGCACAAACATTCTCTTAGCCTGCATGCCGCCCCTGAGAAGGGAATCACATTAAGGGGAGAAAGCCGCAGATCTCAGAAGATTCCGAAGATAAATGACGTTCATGCGAAGGAAAGAATACAGGCAGCTATTCGTCCTTCTCTCTCTGGGAGGGCGCATTCATTCTCTTTGGGAAGGAAAGAATATAAACAAACAGGAAGGAAAGAGGATATGTGAACCTGAAGACGGGAGGGGGGACCAGAGTCTTAGTGAGATGACGTGCCTGCTCGTCTTCTCTCCTTAAGACCTTCATCTCTGGGGGCCTGCTCTGATGCCTGAGCGGAAAGGAAAAAAAAAAAGAACTTGGTTAGTCAATTCAAAGAAGGTTTCGGCTCCGAAATCGGAAATACTTTTCTTCAGGGACAAATTCCACAAAAGTAGGGAGAAGGTCGAGGGAACCTGAGCGGTCGGGGCCGAAAAAAAAAGGTGGCGCTTGGGAGGAGGATGAACAGGCCTCCTGCGTCTTTCGTTCCTTCGAGGGAAGCGTCAAGAGTTTCAAGAGGGAGGAAGAGATGGTAGAAGCCAAAGGGCGTCGCCTTGCTTCTGCGTTGATGATTTATGGTAAACCAAAGAGGGAGGGAGAACGGCATAAGAGAGTTACGTGTACGGCAAGCGGCGCTGTCCTTCGCGCCCTCCTTTGAGGGGAAGCCAGCCATCGTAGGCAGAGGTGAGTGGAGCCGCGCCGGCGTTTCCGCCAAAACAGATCAAACGGTCGCAGAGGAGGGAGGCTTAGGAAAGGACTGCACAGATCATCGTCCTTCCTTGTCCATATTGTCCGGAGGGGGGTTGTTCTCTATCGGGCTGGGAGTAAGTTTTCGGCACGGTATTGGAAGGAAATGGTGACTCTTCAGGTAAGGAATAGGGGGGGACATTTGTTAGGGGGAGTCGGACCACGGCTTCCGTTGGCTTGGGTCCAAGAGCAACTCTTCTTGTATCGCGGAGTCAAGAGCAGGAAGGAATTCGCTGTCGCGACGGCTTCCGGCGAGGGTGCGGCAAATTGCGCAAAAATCTTCCGGTTCTGAGGTCTTCGGCGGCGCCCGTGGCGTTACTTCTTGACATGGGGAGAACCAGCGCCTTGGGAAAGGAGAATGGCACTTCGCTGGGCGGCTTGGGACTTCGGAGAAAAAGAAAACGAAGGGGGGGGGAAGAGGAAGGATGTTACGGGGGGGGCTTCCTTCAGGTAGCGAAAAACGAGCTTGTCGAGGGAAAGTGGTTTTGGGGGGGGGAAAAGAGAGAGGGCCGCATATCAGCGCGGCCAGGAAATTAGGGGAGGGTGGTAAGGGGGCAGAGGGGAGGGGCAACTTTGTCGCGATGTCGTTTGAAATTGAGGAGAGGACCTGGGTTCGCACCGGGAAGAATTGTCGCAGCCTCATTTCCGCCGAGGAGGGCATTTCTAGGGGAGGGGGGGACTGGTTAACTGAAAAGGAGGTTAATTCGAGCTCTTCGGTGAGTCTACTTTTCGGGGAAGAGGCAATCGCCTTCTTTCTTAGGGGGAAAAGGGGGTGGGGGGTCGATCCTTCGGCTTGCCGTCGGAGCGAATTATGAAAAGAGGGTCGACGAGTACTGTGGCAGAAGGGCTTAACGGCCCTTCGGTGATGGCGGCTTCGCATGCGTAAGGCGACTCGGAAGAGGGAATCTGTCGCAGGGCGAGCGGGGCAGTGGGACGCTCCCGGGCATGGCATGCTGGGCGACCAACACCACACCCAAAAAGCTAAAGGAATGCGGCTGCGCGCCGCGGCGGCACAGCGTCCCACCACTTCCGAAAAAAGGGTTCTTTGAGATGGAGCAAGGGGCGGAGGAGCGGAATTGACGGATCCTTGGAAGAAGGACAGTAGCTTCACTTACCAAAAAGCGAGGGCTTACGCAAAAGGGCGGAATCTGGTCGCCTATTCTGAAGGAGAAATCAGGACGGGAGGAAACACCATTTCCGGATTGGCCCCCGGTCGAGGGCTAGGCTCAGGTGGAGCCAAGGAAAGCCACAAATTCGAAAAATCCCGAGCGCAAACGCTGTTCGAACTACCTGAAGGAGGGATGCCTCCAGTGAAAAAAAAAGCAGGTGGCCGTCCTGAGGGGTTAGATGGGTGTTACAAAAGAGTGAGGGTTACGAGTTATAACTCATTTCAGAAAAGATGCACGAGGAATTAAGGTTTCTCAACGGAGGGGAAACGCAATGAAGGGGAAAGGGGACCGAATGGAAGAATGGAGCTAAAAGGGGGATTATCGGCGTTTCCGCTGCGATTTTGAAGGGGCTTTTCGATCTTTATGGCGGCGGCGAACATTTCGCAAGGCATGTCGGAGTAGAAAGAGGAACTGCAGTGAGGGGGGAAAAGAATGACTTGAAGGAAGGAGGATTAATGTCTCGGAAGAAACACCTATAGTCGTCGTTAAACAAAAGAGGGCATTTAACCTTGGAACCATTTAAAATGTACAGGCGGACATGGGGAACCCTTTTTAATCTTCTCGACGAGCAAGGCCCGCGAAAGAAAAGGAAAAGATCGAAGGGAGGGGGTGACCAGAAGATTTATTTCCTTTCCTGATGGTCATGGTGAGGAGAGTCTTTTCACGTCGAGCGAACGGGGAAAGAAGGGGAAAGGTGGGGGACGGAAAAAAATAACAAGTGGAGGGGAGTCAGGAAAAAGTGAGGGTTTGACTCAAAGGGCATTTAGGGGGGGGAAAAGGAATCGACACGCTTCAAAAAGGTCTTGAAAAATACCGGCGCGGAATAGGCGCGGCTTTCGACGCTTTCACGCTCTTAGAGGAAAAGGAATTAAAATGTTCCTGATTGGAGGGGGCGCAGATGAAGCCTTTTTCGCTAAAAAGAAGAAAAAGGGACGTGTGGCCAGTGGGGGGGGGGGGGAGGGGGGGCTAAGAAGAAAGGGAAGTGAAATATCTCTATCACATTGGAAAAAAAAGAATTTCTCTCGCAAGGGGCGAGTAGAAGGACCAATACATCGGAAGGGGTAGAGTGAAACGAAAAAAAACCGGCAGGACATAGGAGGCAAAAAGACGGAAGTCTACCTCTCAAAACAAAGGGGAAAATACCACTCCTATTCCGAAGTGGGAGTTACCGACTGAGCGGGTTAAAGGCAAAAGAAAGAAACCGGATTAAAAGATTTTCGGAGAAATCAACATTGGAGTGGGGGGCGCACCTTCTAACATGAACAAGTTCCACTTGAAATGGGAGAGAGAAAGAGAAAGAGAAGAAATTAGAGAAAGGAAAAGGAGGCAGGAGAAAGGAAATCATCTTAGAAGGGGAGGGGAAGAGTTGCGTCTTTGTGCGGTCTTGTGCAGTTGGACAGAATTAAAAAAGGTAGTGCAACTCATTTCTTAAGCGAAAATCAAAAGGAAAAAGGGGTGGGGGTCGACGAGGATGAGCTGGTGGCCTTCCGCGATGAAGAACGCAGGAGAACACGTGCAGCGTAGGGTGATCATTCCGCATTTCCCTCAGAAAAGGAAAAAGTGACCGAAGGAATTCACTGGGGAAAAAAAAAATGTTCGCCGCCGCAGCATCGCCAAGCAAAGGAAAAAAAGAGAAAGCGGCTACACCTGAGCAAAAAAAAGGCGAGCACGTTCAAGGCGGTCCATGTCTGCACTTATGGGCTGATTTTGTTATGAGGGGGGGGAACAGGTGATCAAAAACGAAGAGGGGAAAATTTCATGCACTTTCCATGTCCCTAAGAGGGGGCCTTGATCGGCCGCAGGGAAGGGGGTCATGGAAAAGGGTAAGTCTATCTGTTTGGAGGAATTCACATGTCCGCGTTTCCCTTATCTTTGAAAACTGCTTGTGAAGAGGAGGTTTCAGCCGGTGCTGGGAGGCCGAAGCAGAATCCGCATGAAAGGGGGGTGAATAAGAACGGAATGCTCGCAGTGGCCTCGGCGACCAGATTCCAATCGCAAGTTATTCTCGTCGATTTGGAGGGGTACAGCTCAGAGGGGGTATTGAAGGAGGATCCGTAAACAAACTCAAAAACCTTCCAAAAGAAGGGAATTTTGGGAAAAAGATGAACGCGCCGCCGCCGAGCAGCCGCCTATCCTAGAATGCCATTACCGACAGAAGTAGAAAGCGACGGAGGAAGGGAGGGAGGGGAAAGATCGACCGCATAAAGCATAAGTGCTGAAAAGGGCTCAAACAAAAGCAGAGAACCATCGCCAAGAAGCAAAAGCCGTGGAATATTAAAAGAAATCAGGGTCAAAGGGAGAAGAAGAAAAGAAGGCTATGCCGATAAAAAGAAGAAGGCAACAGAGAGAAGGAAAAACGATTGGGATGAAAGAAGAAAAAGAGAATCAGTAGCCTTCAGAGCGGAGAAATCACGAAGGCGAAACCATAACTTCGGAGGAAAAGGGAACTTCTCAAAAGCCACGACCATCTCGACAAGAGATAAGCCAAAAAAAGAAAAAGAATCCAGTACGGGGGCGCTAAATATTAAGAAGTCCTACTCGCCAAACGAGAAGGATAACTAATCTGACGACTCGAAAGGGAAGAAAAGTGGACAATGAAAGAAGGAAGAGTCACGAACGAGGCGCCTCGACCCGCCCAAAAGTCAAACCGCGAGGAAAAATGGTTGCTAAGGCACAAAGGAGCTGGAACTGAAGAGGAAAAGAAAGAATAGCAAAAAGACAAAGAAGGGGATCTGGATACAAGTAGTAAAAAAGAAGTAGAGCCTTCGCGAAACAAACGGACGTCTTAGGCAAAGGAATAAAATACTCCTAGCATATGGGCCAAAGCGGGACAGACGGAGCAGGGGAAAAGAGATACCTGCAAATCAGTAAAATGAAGAAGTGAAAGAGAATTTTTAAAAGAAAGACACACAAAGCTCGAGAACACGGACGCCAACACAACCAAAGGAAATAGGTCAAATAAGTACAACTTCCCGACAGAGACCATAAATCAGAGAAAAGACAGCCTTAATCGATCATGAACCTGACTCGGGGACATAAACTATCCGCGAGGAAAAAAAAATTTTTGGGGAAAAAAGTTCAGAAGTCCGGGGCGGATAAGGAGAAGAGGAGGAAAAAAGCTAATTAAGGGGAAGCCGACAAATACCTTTTTCCTAACCAAGCACGGGCGAAGCAAGCAAAGAAGAATCAAAGTCACTCCCTCATCGGAGGAAAGCTCAAATTTTATGGGGAAATACGCAGCGCCGCAGAACCGCAGGGCAACCTTAGAAGTGAGAACCAGGTGGGGTGGGGCAAAATTATCACAAACGCCAGGCAAGGCCGAGATCACGCTCTCATGAATGGGAAAGAAGCACATTCTAAAAAGAATGACAGGGAAGAAAACGGAGCGCACACTGGGCCGAAGAAAGTCAGTAAAGCTGAGGGCAAATGCAGTTGAGGGCCGTTCTACAGAAGAGCAGAAGGCGGCAGCTCAAACGCCTGGCGAAAGAGAGAGGAGAGCGGAATATAACAAAAAAGGAAAGAGGATTAAATATATATATGTGCTCCCCGCGCCTTCTGCAACGCATGAATCTCTGATGGGAGATGTCAACCGGGTTCCTTCTGCAATTGACCGGCGCCTGAACCGGCAGTAATAAGCTTTGTTCGGGCCGGCGCTTAGTGAGCAAAAGCATTTTAGAGAATACGGTAAGACTCTTCATCGTTTAGAGGCCAATTCCCAATGAAGGGGAGCGGCTGTTACTTGCAGTCGTAGGGGAAGGCAAGAGGCTCGCAAGTGAGAAACAAGCCTGGGCGACTTCTGCGCGGCCCTGCGGATCGGCGGCGGCACAATCTTTCCGCTTGCGCGGAGAATTGTCGCGAGGGAGAAGAAGTGGCTGATGATTTGCTTGCCGAAAGGGCAGTCCGGTCAAAGACTGGGCTCTCGGAGAAGGAAGACGTCGCGGCTTCGGCCAGCTCTTCTGAAGGATCCTCAAATAAAAGTGCTTGTCGCCCGAAAGGGAGATTTCGTGGGAATAAACGAAAACAGGCTGGAGAGCCCCTCCGTGCTTGCAGGTGCGCAAAGACGTCGGTCTGAGGAAACGGCAAAGAGAACGGCCGTCTGGCAAGAGTGATCGTGTTTGGTCGCTAGAGGGCTTGCAGGAAAAAATTGGCTCGGCGGGGGTCGGTCTGTCCTTGGCAGCATATGGCGGTCCTCTTCGGTCAAGAATCGAATTGGCTTTGCTGGCGGGCAAACGTGGAATCCTTCTTTCCGGGCGCTTTGCCAAAGCTTCTGAGGGGATTGATCGCTTCACAAAAAAGGAAGGACTTCGCCGTGTTGATGGAGACGTAGGCCTTTCGGCTGGGGGGTAGCCGATGTCGCACAGCTCCCTATGGGGAGTCAATTCCCGGGGAGGTGGACGAGTCAGTTTCATCCACGCCTGGGAAGAAGCAAGCGATGGGGAGACGGAACGGTGAGGGGTTAGGGGGAGGAGGGCAAGGCGCCCTTCTCCTTTTGCGAGACCGGGGCGGGTAATTGGAAGTCACTTCTCGTGAGATTCACTTTGGGGCGAGAAGAAAACGTTAATCAAATTGTTTTGAGGCGAATCTTGCTATCCGCATCTTTCAGGCGCGCGACTTCTTTGGAGTGGTGGTTCTGAGGGAAAGCGGGTTTTCACCTGTAGGAACTGAGAAGACAGAGTTCTCTCAACAGGCCTTCAGCTTGTCTTCAGATCATTTATGGTAGAAGAAGCTTCAGGGAGTGGGACAGGAGGAGAGGGGGTCGGCCTCCTTTGAGAGCCAGTTTCGAGAAAAGGAGTGTATTCCTTCTGAGGGAGGGGGACCTAGGGAGAGGGGGAATGATTTTACTTATTCATGTTGAGGACCTCGGCTTGCGTCGAGAAAGGTAACAGCGTTCGGAAGAGTATGGGGGGAGAAGGGAAAAACCCGTTTGTCCTTTTGAATCTTGAGGGGTCAGAAATTGAAATGCGTGGGAAGGGAGGGACCGTATGGCACACTAATCCTCCTTAAATCAGGTCTCAAGGAAGTGATACCTAGGAAAAAAACAGGGACTTCATCTGGAGGAGCTGGCTGCTCAGCAGAAGGGACGAGAAAGGAGCGTCCACCACGTCCGCTACCATTGTCGTAATCGAGGGAGAAACGCCTTTTACGGAGCATGGGAGATGAGGTACCACCGCAGTAATGAAAAAAAGCTCGCATTGAAAGCAGGAAGGGAGGAGAAAAAGCTTTTTCGAAGGGGCGGACGACCTTCGACGGCTTCACCCTCAGTCTTGGAGGGGGGACTGATTCAGTCTGCGTCGGAAAAAAAGCAAAAGGATGAATACATCCGCGGCAACTCGGTTCAAATCGGAGGGGAAAATTAAGAACAGTCAGAACAGAAAAGAGGAAAGTACGGTGCAGACGGTGGAGATCCAGTGAGGGGGGGGGGGAACCAAGGAGGGGAGATGGACGCACATTTCAGAAATTCAAAGGGTGAGAACAGAAGACATCCCATACCGGCCCTCAACATTGGTGCAGGAAAGGTAAGAGCCTGGCCGCCGTGCGGACACGTTTTATTGAGAAAGATAGACCTGCTTGGAACGAATTCAGGGCTTGGGCGAGCGGGCGGATTGAGGAAGGGGTTCAAAGGGGGGGGGAAAAAACAAGGTGTCTCGGCCTTCAAGGTCATAATGTGAACTTTTTATGAGAAGTAACTCCTCATTCACGCAGCCGGAGGATTAATCGCGGTCATCGTCGACGTAAAAAAAAGGTTCTTGGCACGGGGGCGAAAATTAAGTTCGGGGATGTACTTTTTAAATCTCAAGCGCGCAAGACGAAAAGAAAAAAAAGAGAGAACGCGAGAAAGAAGGGGAAGGAGCAAGCCGCTGGTCCCTGAGGGCAAGTTCAATGGAAGACTGTGCAGGAGGAAAAAGGGAAGTTTCAATGGTAACGTTAGATGGGTGTCGCAAAAAATCCACTGTTGACCTGGATTTTCGTGGGGGAAAGGAAGTTGGCATGTTCTTTTGTCGGAGGCCAAGAAAAAAAGCGTAACCAGGGCATCATGAGCGAACGGATGGAGTAAAGAGTGGGGTCACGGGAGATAGAGAACCGCTACTGCCTGCCTGCGGGGGGGGGGGAACCGATTACGCAGGTTGGAGATAAGAACGCGACGCAATGGGGCAATGGTCGGCGATCCTCCGGAAGGGAAGGAGAATAGAGCTCGACAAAAACAAAAAGGGAGTGAAAGAGATATTCTCTGCGGCAATATTCCCTACAAGGCCACATCCTAAAGGGAAAAGTGGACGGAAAAAACCGGCATCGAGCAGAAAAGCGTAAGGTATCGGGGGGGAGCAGACTCGTCTGGAAACAAAAACGCGTCAGAAAACGCGCCTATTCCTCGCTCATGATTGTTTTCCCGAAATGGGAAAGGGTTAAGAAGAGACGATCAAACTGCAGAGAGTAAAAAAGAGGGGTCTCAATCACAGGGGATTTTGGGGGATAACCAAAACCCTTCTAACATTTCAGTTCCATGTCTCGCAAGTAGAAAACTAATAAATTCAAAGGGAGGGGAGAGCAATGCTTCCAATGACCAAAAATAGGGGGGCCTGGCTTCGCTGGAGGTGGGGAAGGGAGGACTGGTGAACTTAGAAAAGGAACAAGGAGTCACATTTCCGACTGCAGTTCTTCGGGGGAAAAGAAAATTAAAAAAAAGGGTTGTTTTACGAAAACCGAATACGTTGCCTTCCGCATAACTTAAGCGCAGCTCTTAATGTATTGATCGAAAGACATTTCACATAACTTAAAGAATGGAAAGAAATTCCGTGGTAGGGGGGGGAGAAGACTACGCCAAGCATATTCCATCCGGAAAAAATAAAGAAGGGCTACCGGAAAGACATCAACACGTCGCGGCACAGGCGGCAAAAGTCGGAATGGGGGGGGAAGAGGCAAGGAATGTTACGGGGGCTGCATTTGGGCTGAAAAGCCGTTGCTGAAGAGGAAGGGGGACTGGAATCGTAGAACAGCGGAAACTAAAGGGGTGAAAGGAGTAACAGTCCAATTAGAGACTGAGGAACTGGGTCTTCGGGAAAAGGGAGCACTCCGGATCGTTCGAAACCGCGTGCCGGTTTTAAGAGGAGTTTGCGCTTTGCACCCAGGAAAGGAAGATACCTACACAATCCGCTGGGAAACGGAGGAGGAGCTGCAGGAGACGAGGAACCAAGGTCAATGGGGGGGGAAGGCGGATTCATGCGCGATTGCAAAGAATGCAATAAACATAGGGGGGGGAAAGTTCAGGAAGGCACCAGCGCAGACGACCGACTCGATCAGTCTGTCGGCGGATGGGGGCGGTAAAAGCATAGAGGAAAAGGAAAGAAGGGGGGCCTCAAGGGGGGGAAATTAAACCAGGCGCAGGCATCAAGGAACAGCGAAAGATCCTGAGATGAGGAAGAAAGATTTCTCACGCAGGCCCAAGGGGGATGGAAGCCCAAGTCCAGCGGAAAGGAAAAAAAAACGCGGGTGTCACGAAAAGGGAAAAAACAAGTCAAATCAGAGATCCTGTAGAATATAAAAGAAGGGCTATTGCCGAAAACAAAAGAGAAAGAACCTAAGAGCTCAGAAGGAATAAAAGGAAGTTAAAGAGGCCAAACGCGAAGAAAAAAAGAAGAGGACTGACACAAAGGGAGAGGGAGCATGAGGGGGAAAGACTTCTGAAAGAATTCGAACGAGAGAAACTACAATCTCCGATAAAATTCGCTCCTCCGGGGAAAAAGAAACGAAAGGCAGCGCTGCGGATAAAAAGATTCTCTGAAAACCCGTAAAGGGAGACAATCGAGGGGGTCAAATAATCCGAGACGAACCTTAAAAACAAGGAAAGCAGGAAGATGCCAAAATGACAAAGTGCTCCTAACCGGAAGAAAAAGAAAGTTCGAACCAGAGAAGGAAGGGAGAAGGACCTCAGGCTGGATGACTGAAGCCCCTGATCAGCCGAAGAAAGATAAAAATATCTTGGATAAATCGGGGGCGAAAACAATCCTCATTCTGTCTCTAAAAAGATTCCAAGAGGAGATGGACGAGCGCAAGAAAGACGAGAACAAAAGAGACAAGTACGGGAAAGTGACCAGAAGACCTGTCCAAGATTCAGGAAAACATGAATCATCATGAAAAAGAAGGGGACAAACAAATAAAAAGGGGAAAGCCAGCCGCTCGCTCAACTTGGCCACGAAGCCGATGACTGGCAGGCTCCTCCAGGAGAGAAAGAGCAGCAGGATCGGAGATCATAACGCTGGCGACAAGAACCTTCCCGATGAGGGATACAAAAAGGAAGCAGGCCGAAGAAGGCCGAAGCGACTCGAGTCCGGAAACTATAAGAAAAGTGTGTCCTACCAGAATAAGGTGCGAAGAAATGAAAGAGCAAAGTCGATCGACGCGCTCTAACAATTCCTAATCTCACGCGGGGATGGGGGCCAGAAGGGCTTAGGCGGTCCGCCAGGAGAAGCGCTCATGATTCAGCTGTCATCAAGGAAAAGGTAAAACAGTTTGTGAGTACAGAACTCTATTCAATCCTCCTCGAAGCTGACATTTACTTAAAGAGAACAGGATCTAGACTATTCAGGAGCCGCCCCAAATAGAACTGTTCGAAAAGGACGAAAGGGAAATTACATAGTCAATTCCGATAAGTTAAGGCCGGTCATGCTCAAACTAGTGCCATTCACATGCGAACTCACTGGAAATAGGGAGAAAGCGACAGTCGTCTGGGCAGCC
>Ga0179591_1258176_pt1 | contig 13027 bp, 9 predicted proteins | sample CZOMad2_1_08_16f_FD_182891 | JGI IMG/M metagenome (GOLD analysis project Ga0179591, IMG submission 182891) | Vadose zone soil fungal communities from Angelo Coast Range Reserve, California, USA - CZOMad2_1_08_16fungal (PacBio error correction) | ecosystem: Environmental > Terrestrial > Soil >...
CAATACATCAAGGAGAGAAAAGCCGCGTTGTCTAATTTTAATTGGAGACACTAAGACATATGGTAAGAGTGGAGTAGGGGTTAGGGGGTTGAAAGGGACTAAATGCTAGGACGGTAGCGAAAAAAGTCAGCCAGACCAGTAGCGCTTTACAGATCTGGATTACCCGGCCAAGGGAAAAAGGTGGGGGAGAGCCATCAGGAGGTTAAGCCAGGGCAATATGGGAGGGAAAGACGGACGGACGTACGATCATAACTTTTTAATATCCGGCAACAAACAAGCGTTCTAAACAGCGGCGAGCTGCTGAAAAGTGCAGGATAAAGAAAAGCGTCGAACGAAAGAAAAAAAGTCCGACCTACGATCAGGAGACAGGACTGGAGAGAGGTAGGTCGATCGGGCGTCAGTGAAGGACGAGGCGACGGAAACGCCTGCAGAGAAGTAATGTAGCATCACTCCACATCGGAATTTAATCTCCTATCTGGCCGGCCAAATGCGTAGAGGGACTGGGGAGGATCTGGAGAGAGCACGTCAGGATTAAGAGGGGGGAGAGAAAAGAGGAGCTTCAACAGATCACCATGTCGGGAGGACCGCGGGACACTATATAAGGAAAAAGCTCTCCGGGTACCGGGTGAGGAGAGGCTAAGAAACCACCAGGCCTTTAGCGTGCCCGATAAAAAACGAATACGAAAGGTTCCACGAGGTATATAATTCAAAAAACCAGCTGATGAAAAAGGAATCGCGAAATAATCTGGGAAAGAGGATCCAAGGACTAATTAAGGCTTCCATAAGAAGGAACGGAGCTGGGGAAGGGCGAAGCGGCTATTTGCGAAACGCCAGTTTGCTATAAATGGGGAGAAAAGGTCGGAATGCTGCCTCGGAAATTGGCCCTCAGGATCGTCGGATCTAGCAAAGGGGAAAACTCCCTTTCTTATGGGTTCTACAGGGGAAGTAGCGTCAGCATCGGAGAGATTGCCGATAAAGGGGGTCTAGGATGCTTTCAATCGGGCAAAAAAAAACGGAAAGAAGAAGACGAGACGAATCATGGCTAGTAGACTAGAAGGGGAAAAGTCGTATCATTTGTCGGCCCCGGTGTTGAAAGGGATGGAAAGACGCACTAGAAACTATCGGCCGAGTCAGGACACAGTCGGAAAGGGACTAGACGGAGAACGTTCTAGCTTTCCGAACGCGAGACCCTCCGGACAGCGCATCGTATCCGAGCGACCCTTGGTCATCGGAAAACAATTGGAAACAGAAGGGTTTCGACGGTGCCTGGGGAGTGAGGGAAAGGGGGCGGTCAGCTTCAGTCTAAAGAGTAGAGCTTTGGGAAAAGGACGAAGTCAGGATATCGCGCAAACAAGAGGATGCGATGAGGGGAAATCAAAGACCCTTATCATCTTCTTTCAAAGAAAATTGAAAGGGGGCAGGCGAGGGGGAAAGGAACCGATGTAACGTGCCTGAGGGGGGTAACAGAATTCGAAGAAAGAAAGGGTAAAGGGAACAGGAACTGGGCCGAGTCAAAGTTTCTTGAGGAAAACGAAGGAAAAAAAGGGGGGGGAAGAACGTTTCTTTTTAAAATAAATCTAAGTGGGAATCGACGAAGAGGCGGACTTCCTGGGGGTCCGGGAGGGCTCCAAAATACAGTTGGAAGGGGGGAGGAGGAAGCTCTACGGGTCCGAAAAGTATATTAACTGGTCTGGTGGTACGGGGGGGGGAGGGTAGCTATCTAGGTTCAATCCGAGTTACACCAGAATCAATTTCTCATGCACTTCAACAATGACCGCATTGCATGGGGGAGGGGGGAAATAGTCTAGTAGTCGGCGCGCATAATACGAATTGAAGAGGGTGTCCAAGAGGTACCTGTCTACCAGTTTACGAAAATGGGGTCAGGAAATTCAGGAATCTAACACGAAATCTGGTGCTGTAAAAAAACGAAAAAAACCATAACAAAACAAAATCACCTTGGGAGCGTTGGGGTCAACTAACCCACAAAGAGTAAAGGAATTTAGGGGGAAAAAAAAAGCTGCAGATTACTGAAGAGAGTAAAGCGCATTACGGACTTGGAAAAAAAACGCGACGCCAAAGGAATTTTGTCAGAGGGGAGGGGTCGGCTTCAAGGGGAAGATGCGCCTTCACGGGCAATTCCGACAAGGCCTGGTGAGAAAAAAAGAGTTCCTCGAGAGCTCGTCTTTGGAGGATCTGGTCGAATGGCGGAAAGAAACTTAGAATGGGTCTGAAATCCGGGGGAAGAAGGGTGGAAAATCTAGAAACAGTTGAGCAATTCAACAAAAGCCTGTTCAGTAGACCGAGATAGAGAAAAGCGATAAAGAAAAGAAAGCCACGAATGCGGGCCTTGAAGGAGGAACGATTAGCTCTTTCCATCTTCAGAAGGCTTTCGCAGGGACTTTATCATTCCGAGAAGCACGGCAGACAAGGGCTCTTGAGGGCCTAAGGGACGTACGGATCTAGGATAACGAGGTCGCCAGAAGCTAGGGTTCAAAGGACCAAAGCTGACGGGAAGGAAGATCAGATAGGTCTAATCCTTTCCGCGTCATGGGACGAGAGAAGAGGAACTATAAAAGGAAAGGGGGGAATGCGAAAGAAGCGCGGCAAGATTATAAAAAATCCGCAGGGGAGCTGTTTCCGTATGAACCTACGTGAATGTCCAACCGTGGAGAGGGACTACTTCGGATGATCTCTCAAGAGAAGCAAAGAGGCAGTAAAGCGCAATAGCCGCGGAGAGGAGGGAAAACGCTTGCAGTACTGGCAAGTCTGAAGGGGGTGGGTTGGAAATCTAAACATGGAAAATGAGACCGAAAAAAAAAAAAAAAGGGGCAAGGCCAGAAAGGAGGCGGAGTACCAATGTCACTAAGGGGGCTACTTTCCAAGCATGGCGGACGCGAAAAAAAACGAAAAACGGGTGCACGGAGCGAACAGGGCTGAGAAAGGAGTAAGGAGGAGAAACGAAAGAGTGCGCGCATCTTCGGGAAAAGCGGGAGAAAACAGCGAGCCAATGGTCTGACTTCGTTTCTCCGGACGGAATCTAGGGCGGAGAGGGGAAAGAAAGGGAAATTGGAATGAAGGACCGCGGTATGTAGGGGAACATCTGGAAGGTTTGGGCTCTGGTGAGAACCCTTTTAGGTGAACGGAAGCGGAAGGCTAGCGCGGGAAATGTATGCCTTGGCGAACGGAGGAGAAGTGCCAGGGCCTGTTCTACACGGTGGGTTCTAACAGGCGGGGGGGAAAAGAGGGGGGGACTCACCGTACTGAGCAAGGCTAAAAATGTTCTTGGAGGTGGAGAAGAATTGGGCGAGGTCAAGGTTCCGACGACGATAAAGATCTCTTCGGGAGCCGACCAGTGCGAGCCCAGAAAAACCCGACCATAATGAGGGGGATAAAGAAGGGGGGAAAGCAGGAGAGGAAGGCGAAAGGTTCGAAAATCCGTGGGGGGAGACGAGGAGCAAGAAATCAGAAAAGTCTATCTGCAAGCAAGGAGCAGTAGAAACAGTTCAGATTGGGGGACTGGCATTGCGCAAAGAAAGAGGGATATTAAGGGGGACTGGTTAGGGCCGTGAGTTGGAATAAAAACCGAGTTTGCTAAACTGCCACGGGGGGGATCTTTGGTTGTAGGGAAGAGGCCGCAGGTGCCAACGCATAAGAAAAAAAAAAGAAAAATTACTAAAGATCCAGAGGACAGAGGACCAGCTAGGAAATGACGCCCATTCCAGGGGGGGGCGGAAAGGGGTCTAGCCGGACCGGGTTCCGAACGGCGGGGAGGGAATTGCGACGGAAAGTTATTTCCGTAGAACAGGGCCAGGGGAGTACACGTCGAGCGTTCGAGAACACCGGGGGGGCTAAGACATATCCCGCTTACGCCGGGGGAGAGAAAAGGTGAAGATGGTCTCTGGACCCTGCTCCGGCTAACGGATACAAAAACCAGTGGCCGTTCCTGCTGTCACGACAAGCGAGTTCTAAAAAACAGCCGGGGAAGGGGAACGAGAATTTCGGTGTCAGAAAAAGACGGGACTCGGAGATCGAAGACAAACAAATATTAGAAGGAAAAGAGAGAAAGAAAGACCCGAGAACGTCATCATTACACTGGAGACCAGAACGTATAGGACAAAGGGAGGCGTGAAAACGAAAAACGAGCGGTCGGTTACTCCTAAATCTCGGTTGTTTATCGGGAAGGCAGGAAGACGAAATGCATCAGACCCTATCGATACTGTTAATTCAGGCGTCAAACGAAGTAGCGGGAAATCCTTATACTCTCGACGTGGTCAAGCGCAACTGAGTTAATGTTCTAAATCCTATTCGGGACTCAGTCAGGAAGGAAGAAATAGGTCCAGGGAGCGGCGCCAAGGGAGGCTTCTCCTTCCAACCGTAGAACACGGTTGAGCTATCGGCGGGGATCTTTCGCTGATGAGGGTGGGGCTATATCTAGAAGGAAGAGATCACCTGAGAGCCATCGGGGATACAAAGATCACTTTGAAGGGAGCAGGGGGAAGAGGGGGGGGTCCAACAGTACTTCCCGCAGTGATCATAGACAGGGATTTCTAGGCCACGAAGTAACTGTTGTGACGGCGCAGGGAGGAGATCTAAAGGCGCTATATTTCGGGCTCAGGGACTCTTCGAGAGAGGGGTAGAAAAATGGGAAATGCCTTTTATTTGCAGCTCATATCAAAGCAAAGAAAGGATTTACGGACACTTTTCGGAGGCCTACGAAAGAGGATCTAACAGCCAAACTGACAAGAATATAGGAAAGCGAACGAGGGAGCCTCAGACAAGACGTGCACAGGAACCCAAGGATCGCAACGCTGAGATGTGTCTCAAAAAGTTCGGCAAATGGAAGAAACGTAGAAGGAAAGAAAACCAGCGAGAGTTTCGGCAAAGGAAAGGAAACTCCTGTCTCTACCTCGATTCCTGAGAACCAACTAAAAGGAACACTCCGACCAGGAAAGGAAGATGGGTAAAACGAAATCTACGTCCTGTGAACAGCATCATAACGAGGGGGGCAGAGAGGACATTACCTAACGTTTCGAACCAAGCAGCCCAGGGAGCGAGGGGTCAGAGGATTAGGAAATTCGAATAGCCAAGGCTTAGGTTTGAGAAAAAAGGCGGAAGAAAGGGGGGGCGATAGTCCGTAGGGACGATCACCGGGGGGGGGGGAGCTGGCGCATGATTGCATGATCCTCTTCAAGTAAGGCAGGGTGCCGCGCCTCCAGCCGGAGGCCTTCCGTACCCTTTCTATTCAGGTCAAATCGGTAACAGGTGTTCAGCCGAATTGGGGGGGGGGGAAACCGAGACGGAGGTCAGAAGTACCCGCGGGGTAGGGATCACGAAGCGGTATTGGGTCTGCGAGCAGAGGGTTCGGGGGAAAGTCCTTAGTATCCTTTGAGGGAATTAGGAAAGGAGGGGGCAATTTTGACAGACCTAAGGGGGGGTTCATATGCACGAAAAAGAAAAAAAAGGCGCGGCATAATATTCATCACTTCGCCGGGACGACTCGAGCGCAAATCGAAGAAACATCCCTGAAGACGTAAAGAAATTCGGACTAAAAGAGGAGGGCAGCGAATTAGCCCGGCCGAGAAACTCGAAAGAGGAAGAAGGGGCCTTTAAACGCGATCGAAAGCAAGAGAAAAAAGCAAAAGAAAAGACTTTGGTCTCGGACGGGAAAAATCATGGGGGGAAGGCTACCAGGAAGGAGGGGAACGAAATGAGACCGCTGGCCGAGGCGAGATGCGCCTTTTTCAAACTTTCAAGGGAAAAAAGGGGGAGAGGGGGGTTATAAGGAGAGTCGGGCGGGAAGATTCGCAGAAGTTTTGTTGGGGTGCAGGAAAATTTTCTCGTCTGGAAGCGCCAAAGGAAACACCTTAGGGGCCGACATCCGGGCAGGCCCCGGGCAAGGGAAAAAAAAAAATAAAGTAAGAGACCTTCGCGTCAAAGAATGTTCAAAAATACCGGGCGGAATTGGGGACTGATTCTCATGAAACTCACGAGCCTGAAGATTGAAAATAAGTGAAATTCCCTTTCAAAAAAAGGAGGCGCGGCCGAACGAGGGAAAAAAAAAAGGAAGAGGGAAGAATCTTAAAAAGATGGGGATCAGTTACCCTAAGTCACGGGTTTAAAAGGTGAAAAAAAAAAAAAAAGAGAGCGGACGTTGTAAACCCCAGCGTTCGTGTACGATTCCGAAACGAAAAAGGGGAGTCCCAAAATGCGGAGAATTCGATCTTTAACACGGTTAATCGAGGAATTGGGCAAAACGAAACGAGTAGACCGAGACGCCAAGACGGCTGCATTTTCTTGCGCCTCAAGAAAAGGGAAAAGGATGGTTAGACTAGGGGCAGGGGAAAATGCTCGGAAATGGGAACCTGAAAGAACAATGCATATGGGGAGCGCGGAGGACGTCAACGGGAAAAAGGGTATGTTGTAGAACTCGAAACACGCAGGGATAGCGTTCGTCTTGTAAAAACTTCGATGGACCCCGAAAGGGGCCTGACCATTTGGCACGGACTGAAGTTGGTACGACAAATACAATAGGGGAAAAATGGCATCAGAGTTCAATTGGGAAAAAAAGGGGGGAGGGTGCAAAGGAATTCCTGTAACCCTCGGCCGAGGACGGAAGGAAAAGGGGGAAGAGATCCCGCGCCGCCGGACACCTTCGTTGGAACTAAAAGAGGAGGGGGGGAAGGGTTTATTCCTTTCGCATCACAAAGTTGCCGCAGAGAGAACCTCGGGGACGGAACGGTCAAAGGGCGCTACTCTGGAACGGACAGAGTAAAACGCATGCCGAAAGAGAAACGGAAAAAACCCAACCTCGGAAGATCCTGGTCTGGCAAGGATGAAAAAGGGGTCAGCGAGAGAAGATTCAAGTAAGGGATCTGCGGGAGAATGTAGAGCTAACCGATCCGCGACTGCATCAGAAGAATAGTCCGAAGAAACTAAGAGAAGGGAGAAATTGGGGAGGATCATTTCAGGAAACAAAAAAAGGGGGACGCAAAGGACGAAGTCAGGTCAGAAGAGAAGCCATGGCTCTCTTGCTTAGAGCGCTCGTATGAAGGAGGTGCGAAGAGGACCTCACGCAAGAGACCAAAAAAATTCCTTAGAGGAGAGAAGACGCAGGGAGGAGACAGGAAAGTTCAAACGCCCGGGATCGGTTGTATCGCAGGCTGATTATCTACAGGGGGGGGGTATCATGAAATGGAAGGTACCATCAAGCCTGCGACCTTGGGGAAAACTTTCCGAGAAACTGGAAGGGGGGAAAGAGGGCGCAACGATTCTCCTACAAAGGGGAAGCGAAAGCCGGGAAGAAGCCGGAAAATGAACTGACGGAAGGATAAGTTAGCTTTAAAAAAAAAAGGGTTGACTATATCCCAAGCTGTTGATTACTCGCAAGACAAAGAAGGGAAACGTTGTCTTATCGGAAATCGAAGCGTCAGGTGGAGAGACTCTAGCAAAAAGAAACATTTACCGGTCGACCGGAAGGGGAAGGACTCAGGGACCGCGGCGACACATTTGTGATCTTGTTGAGACGAAGGGGGAAAAAGATAAGAGAGCTCCTTACCTCGCGAGACGTATTCCGAAAGGACACTCTACAAGCAGGTGGCCCGTACGATCGTAGCCACCGCAGCGGGGGAAAAGGCCCATTGCGCCTTCTCAACCGAGGCCTCGCGAAGGCCACTTCACGGGAGGGGAAGACACCGCTGAAGCAACGTCCAAAAGGGACAGGTAGTCACTGGTCTGCCTGGAAAGTCATCAAACATGTTCATTTCGCGGGGACTCAAAAGCCGAGGAAGAGGGAGAAAAGGGAGTGGGGGAAGTTAGATTAACAAACGTTCGGAAGCGAGTCAAAGGGAGGAAGGGGGAAAAGGCTATCCTTCTTATCTCGACGCTCCGCAAGAAAAGACAAGAGGGGAAGTTTTTCCTAGCTAGAAAAAATATTTTTGGGGGATTTGACGGTCGGAGAAAAAGAAGAAAACAGCTAGGGGAGAAGCGAACGTCAAGGAAAAAAACTACCACTAGAACTTGTGGGCGAGGGGGCAAAGGAGAAGTCAGAAAAAAATCAGGCCGATAAGAGACGAATTGGAAATTGAAAAAAGGCGGACACAACAAAAATTATTATGAGGAAAGGAGGAAGAGAAGAAAGGAGCACGTCAGCCAGGATGGGTTCTATGTTTGAGGATTTTCTTGGGAAACAAAGTCCTTGAGGCGTGGGGATTTGACGTTGATCCGACGAAGAGCAGGTAGCAATCAATCACTCAAACAAACGAGCTTATCAGAGAGGAAAAAAACGGCAAAAGGGGAGAAACATCTTGGTTGGTCAGAGCATCCTACTTGCTGGAAGGCCATAGGTCGGCAGAGGGAAGGGGACGTCGATAAAGTGGGGTTGAATAGAAGGCAAAAGTTTTCAGCAGGCAGATGCTTGGAGATTGGCCGCAATAACGGAACGAAAAAAGTCAAGGACCCCACGATCATGAGAGCGGGTCGAGGGGAAAAGGGGAGGAGTTCTATCAGTATCGGGGGGTGTCAAGGACGAGCTCGTCATGATCGGAAAAAAGGGTCAAAACGTCTGTTATCTAGGAGTTTTAATCCTCGGTAACTATGGAAGTAAAAAGTATCCGGATACGTCCGTCCGGAGAGATCCTCTCAAGTCTGCGTGCAAAAGAAAACTGGAGGGAGAGTCACAGAGTTCAAAACGAAGTACAGTACTGGTGAGAGGGGGGGGCCCTTTACAGCGGGCTAGGGAATCGAACATCCTAAGGGAAAAAGTGGGGGCCCCGATAAAAAGATCAAAAATAGTTGCACGAGGAGGAGGTCCAACGCGTAATAACACCAGACTATGCTCATAAATCGAAAAGGAGGGGAAGAGAATCCTCATTCAAAGAAAAAATGACCGTCCATAAGCCGGCAGAAGACGTGTCTTAGCAAGGCTAGAGCTGAACCCCTCCATTTTGCGAGGCCAGTGTTCTTGAAGGGAGCAGTGGGAAGGGTGGAACTAAAAAAAACCAATTGCCATCATTATCGGGGTCCGAAAAGGAAAAAAAGCCCACTTATCTGAAAGGTGCGAAGGGGCCAATCGTCCAGCAAGGTGGGAAGGAGAATGGACACTAAGGGGGGGGTCAACTCTGAGAGGAAGGGGGGAAATCACATCAACTGCGGGCCGCAAAAGAAGGACAGTAACGGAGAAGAGGAGAAAGAAAAGCGGACATCATTTCTAGTAAACTGATGCAGAATTTTCTTCATTGTGACGACTTGTACAGAGACTGACCTAACAAGAGACGTCTGACAGAGATATACGGGCAGAAGGATAAGGGAAGACGAGGGCGGAGGCGAGCTTGACAATCGCGGAAACACCATCTCCTTCAAAAGCAGTTAATTACGTACAAGTGTGGCATCAGGGAGACCAGAAGTAAAAACAGGTTTTGGGGGGAGAACGGTGCCAGGAGGGACGGGGGAGGGAAGGGCGGTCATGCGTAAGGAACCCATCGTAGGAGCGGAATTCGCGATGCCGACGGGAGAGATCGGGCAAGCGACAGTCGGAAATCACACCGACCCGGGAGCATATGGAGTCAAAACATGGGAGAGGTGCATTCTAGTTGGGATAAGCCAAGGGGGGGCATTCCCGCAGAGGAAAGGAGGGGGTTAAGAAAGTCGAAAGAAAAAACAGGTAACGTGCACACCAACTGGAGAGAAACAATATTTCTGAGTAACCGAAGGAGTGTAAAAAAAGGGGGGGTCAGCAGACGGGCGGGGTACGAATTTTACATCAAAACAGCGAACGGGAGGGGGGTGAAGGATTGACCAAATAAGGGGGACCGTATCTACGCTAAAGAACGGGGGAAAATCCACCGGATGAGGGAAGTGGGCATGGTCAGTTATAGGAGGGGGTGGTGCCAGAATATTTCAACACATGTCTTAATTCCGTCGCACGCCAGGAAGAAGGCATGGGGGGGGCGATGCTCGACAATTGACTCGTTACGGGGAGGGAAAGAAGGCCTAAGTTCAGAAGAAGGTTGCGGAAGCACTTCTTACTTCTTATAGGGAAACCGCCGGCTCGGACGGCTGTGTAAAGGGACAACGAACTCTATGGTCGTTTGTCCCACACACGACCGTAGTGTTTACAGGCAGACATTGACTGAAGACGGGACCGCGCTTGACGGTACAACCCCCCCCAGAATGCGGCATCGAAGCCGTTACCCTGGAATGGTCAGATGGAAAGAGTTCCGCTTCATAGTTTGGAAGAATGAGAAAGAAGGGGGCACGAACCTGAAGACGTGATTGAAAACGGCGGGTTAGGAGCGGCGGCGCTTTCTCCGTTCATGCTGGAGGGTCTTTGGATTATGATACGGAAGGACTTAATGGGGCTTACAATCAAGGTGGGTCGATTTTAGGGAAAGGGACCGAGAAAACTCATAAAAAAAATCCTTGAATTTCTACCAACCGAGAGAAGATATCTCGAAATCAAACGATAACGTGAAACTTGAAGGGTGTAAACCATTACTCCAGGAGGGAAGAGGTATACAGTCAGTGGGCGCCCTGCTGGTAGCTTCCCTGTATCTCCCTTAAGAGTAAAAGGAGGAAAAAGGGGGACGGCTATTTCCTTAACTCTTATAGAATTAATCATTCAGCGAGATGTGTCGATTTTCGAGGTTCCGGGCAGCATTCGCCTGAAAGATCAAAGGGGAAAATCCTTGGACTAGTATTTTGAGCAGGTAGAAAGAAAAAGAGGGAGGGCGTAAGAGCTCTGGCAAGTATAAAGCGCGTTTGGGGAGGGCATCTGTGAAGTATTAACCCTCGTGGCTGGAAAAGCCTTGCGAGGGACTACGTGGGAGACTCAAAAGGAGATAAGGACAGCTGAAAAAAGAGGAAAAGCCAAAATAGAAGGGCATGTCCTATCCTCGGGTCCGGGAAACCTCGCGCTATGGGGGGGGTTACCACTTAACATAGGCCTAAAGAAGAGACAGGGAAGAACCGCCTCCGAGTATTGCTGCACAAGTACACGTATGAGCGGGGGAGGGGGGAAAAAAGGATGACAAAACCCCACGCCGGTGACAAAAATACGTGGGGAGGAAGAAAAGGAAATATAGAGGAATGGAGGAAGGGGCGAAAAACTCAGCAGAAATGGGCGAGGTCAGAATATCTCTTAGAAATCGTAGACAACTGGGCTGATGCTGGTGGGCCACGCTGCAGGGAATCGGGGGGCGAAAGAGAAGTAGTGACCTTAGCTGTGAGTAGAGTAGAGTGCAGGGGATCTTCAGTTGGGGTTTGCGGGGGAAGACGAGGTGAGGGGAAAAGGGAATTAAATCTAGGGAGGCGGAAAGGAACCTGATGACTTTTCTCAAGAGGAGCGGAGGGGGCTAGGAAACTTTCGGGAAACATGCCTACATGGGTGGATAAAGAGAGCAGGTTTTCTCGAGATTTGGTTGCGCGAAGGGGGATTGAGAAGTTCCTCCTGGGTAGTTTCGGGGGAGCAGATTGGTACGATTTAAAAGGGGAAAAGCTCCTCTCGGAGTCGTAGGCAGAAGACAGGAGGAAGCCGCGTCCCCCCGGACAGGGGTGAGGGATAGAGAGAACGTCACCGGAGAGGTAATGCGCAATGTTGCAAAACGGAATGGCGGGAAGAAAGGGTCAGGCCGCGCGAAAGAAGGAGAAAGCTGGTCCTATCTCAAGAAACTGGCGCGGCCATACAGGTTCAGAGGGTTAAAACGTTGCGGAGACGAAAAAAAAGAATAGGCAACTTAGGAATCGTTGCCAAACCCGCGGTATTCCAGAAGGATCTGGGGGTTGTATTGGAGAGTGGGGATAGAGGGGACAGAGGAAATATAAGAGACTCCTACGGAAGCAGGAAGTCCACAGATAACGGCGCGGATCCTGAAAAGGAAACTTGGGGTTTCTCAGTTGTACGACCGACGCCGCCCTTTAAATATCCTGCGGGTTATGCGGCCGACTGCGAACCGCCTCGGGGGAGGAAAAGCAAATTTCTCTTACAACTTCCTCGCGTCTCAAGGGCGAAAAAGATGACGAAAAACTCCAGTTCTCGATATGGGGGGAAATCTTCAAGGGTAGGGCGGAAGGAAGGGGCAAAACCACGCCGTTTCCAGGGCGGCACAGACGTCTAGGGCCTATTCCGGCAAGTCACATAGACGTTAGGGGGTCATACCATAAATTACTGCCGTTGTCGAAGGGGGAGAAAACAAAAAAAAAAACTTCTTATGCATTAAAATATCATACAGAAAGGAGACAGTCTTGATCCCAAGAAAGGAGATGAAACACTGACGGGTTCCTCGACCAGCACTCGCGACGGGCTTTTACGACCTGGGGGGGAAGACTAGTTTGTGGATTTAAAGCAGAAGTTCAATCCACCTAGCGAGAACTGGTACTTACTGCTTAAGCGAAAAGGGGGGAGCGGCCAGGTTCGTCGAGCTACTTTGACGCATCTGCGCAAAATGTCTCGGGCAGAGCCGAGTCGGAAGCATCAGGAAATAAACGTCGTCGGAGCCAAGGGCGTACGTCGCGCTGTCCACAGGCGCAAAACAAGTGCGGGCAGGAGAAGGGTCAGGCGATGTATTCGGTAGTAAGACGGAAAGAAGATATTGCTTCAGGCACGCAGGGGAGAATCAGAAAAAAATCAGTTCAGCACGAAAAAAGAGGTTTTGTTTCCACACTAAAACCGACAAAGACAGGGCATTAAAGGGAAGGGAGTCACTGATGGCACCGGGCAACACTACCCTGAAACAGGGGGGGGGAAGGGAGGCCCTCTTCTCTCGGGGCCTCTTCTAGGAAATTGCAGGACTCCGACAAGGTCGGACGATTTGTCAAAAATTGAGCAGGACAGGACAGGGCGACTCGATATCCCTCAGCAGGGAAAAAGGGGGGAAGGGAGAGACTGGTCGTAGCGCTAAGCTGATCGTCGCCGAAAAGAAACCAATCTGGCTGCAACGCCAAGAACATGACTGATCCTGGACTCAAAACGTACGCGAAAAAATGTATCTCCAACCTCGCTATGGGGAAAAAGAAACAGGTACTGAGGGCTAAG
>Ga0179591_1192505_pt1 | contig 13026 bp, 13 predicted proteins | sample CZOMad2_1_08_16f_FD_182891 | JGI IMG/M metagenome (GOLD analysis project Ga0179591, IMG submission 182891) | Vadose zone soil fungal communities from Angelo Coast Range Reserve, California, USA - CZOMad2_1_08_16fungal (PacBio error correction) | ecosystem: Environmental > Terrestrial > Soil >...
AGGTGGAGTTTGGTATCAAGAAGAAAAGTCATCTCAAAAAGGAAGAGACTGTCTTAAAAAAAGTTCTTAAAGAGGGAGGGCTTCAACCGGAGATCGCACGCATGATTGCTGAAATGATCCAAAAAAAAAAAAAAAGCCGACCAAAACCTCAGGGCTCAGAGCGAAAGCGCATAGAACTGGCCAGGAGGTCCCGACAGCGGCAATAACGAAAAACAGGGAGGGAGAGACCCAATTCGATGTCAGCGTATATTTGGATGGACAACAACGCATCCTCGTGAATGCAAAAAAAACTGAAGATCTTGGTTCGAGCTACCCTCAAATCCGATAGACGGGGGGGGAGAGTCGACAAGACCATGATTAGAAATTGCTGAGGGCTCCAGTTGATCCAAAAAACAGCGCGAAAATCATCTCCACTTTAAAAAACTGGAGAGGAGAGTGGGGGAAGTGTGTACTTTTGGCAGTTCGTTAGAGAGTGTGGGGATAAAATCAGGCCTCACGACGACTGCCAGACGGACTTCATCGTGACGAAGGTTGAGTGATAGGAACGAGAAAGCAGGAGGGGGGGGAATCAAGGTTGAACAGTGCGGCCACAACCGTGGTGGAATGACGTGAGGGGTAGCAGATAACAGAGCAAGTGGACGCAGTGGGTCCAGAATCGATGAGTGAGACGAAGACGAGACCCCAGATCATTATGCTCTAAATGCTTTTATATGGAGTGAGTTCGGCGCGACGGCCGAAAGGACCACAAGCGTAAGGAAAAGGGTGCAGACATAGGAAAGAACACCTGAGTAACTCAACGCAAATTAGTGGTAAAAAGGAAAAAAAAAATTCATCGGTTAACTTGCAGCGTGCACACCAGCACTCACGGTTAGACCTTTGCGGGTACACGAAGAGGAAGAGGAATAGAGCCAGGTAGGACTGAGAGATGCTGAGTTGGTAAAAGAACAAGCCGGGAACGTGTATCGAGATTAGGGCTGATCGTGGGAAAAGTAGTTAGAGGCAACAAGCCGGTGAAAAGACGCGAAAACCGCGGGCTTAGTCCAACGTGACAGGTGAGACAAGAAAGGTGACGTGAGAAAGGGTGAAGGGAATGAGCGCAAGAGCGGGGGGGGGGGAAAGAGGCGATGAAGCGTAGACGAAAAAGAAAGGCCATATCTTCGAAGATGCGTTACGGATTGGGGAAAAGTGGAACAAAGGCTATCAAGAGTAATTGGCTTTGCCACAACAAGTCAAGGAGCAAGAAATAAAGTAGACAAGGACCGCAAACCCCATTAATCTACCAAGGAAAAAAAGGGGGGAACGTACCCGAAGACTCCACTAGAAGAAAGTGATTCAGGACAGAAAGAAAGTCGAACTTTGGAGTTCAACGCAGGGCAGATCAAAACGATAGAACATAGTGGTCGCGGTAAGGGGACTGGGGTGTGTGTCGAAGATTTCACAGCAGTGAAGGACAGGGAAGGGGGGGGAAGGATACGATTTGGTGTTGAATCACCTCCGGCTAGTGTTGCAGAAGGGAAAAAAACAAGAGGAGAGAGCTTTTCTGGGAAAGGTGGGGAACTAAAAAATGCTCAGTCTGAGGGGGGCCGATTTAAGTTTGGTTCAAAAAAAAAGCGGAAAAAGATCGAAAAGTGGAGAGAGAAGAACTCTGAAGGGAAAGTGCGTGAGTGCAAACGGAAAAGAAGTCGCGGAAAATGGATACCACAAAGTACGTGAACCGATATAGCCCAGGATTTTTCAAACCAGGATCGAACAGAACTCATCTCAATACAAAAAAAAGGGGGGAAAGAGAGATTGGGTATGGGTCCGAAACACGAAAAGTAGTTCTGTCACTAAAGGGGGGGTGTTCGCAGCTTGTGGCCGCGAGGGGGGCAAAGAAAACTAAACACCTTGCCAGTCACAGGAATATTCCCAAGCGAGTGTTGTCTGGGCAAAGAGAAAAAGGGAACAGTGCCGGCGCAAACGACTTCATAGGAACAGCGGAAACAAGGGTCACGAAAAGAAATTGCGCGCAAACTAGTGTCGAAAGAACAAGAGCAATGACTGTGAGAAAAAAAAGTCGGACTCAGGGGGAACCCAAAATCAGGAATGGGAAGGAGGATGAACGGTTTCTAAACACATCAAAGAGAGCGAATAGGTAAAAAAGTAGGGCAACAAACTTAGACCGGTCAGTTAATTCTAAAAAGGTTCGAAAATGGCTGGCGGCACGGAGTGGCTAGTAAAAATCCTGGAAGACCAGTATTCGCGTCGATTCAGAGGGAAGTTTTCGACTCCGACTCACGTATCAACAGTGCATAACGGCGGTGTGGCACGGCCCAAGAATAAAGGCATGGCGATAGCCCATGGAAAGTAAGGGTAAAAAAGAAAAAGCCCAGGCTTTCTGAACAACAGTGAGCGTGCTAAATCAATAGGTCATAACGCACTCGTAAAGGAAAAAAAGGGGCGAGTACATTGCAGAATCACCGTCTAACGCTACCACTGCAAACGGACAGAAGGGAAATCGGCGGAGGGGAATCCATTAGCGCTCGCTTTTCATGAGAAGCGAGGCCAGTAATCCCTCAGAAAAACAAAGAAACAAGCCAAGAGATCGTACCCCGGCACATCCAGTCGGCAGGAAATAGCTAAAAGAAAGATAAAGACAGACAGCCGAAAGAGCGCTTCTCGCAGGGACACTCAACCGGGAAAAGACGGTTAAGAGGGGGGCCTGCAACAAGAGCAAAAGAAGCCAAAAAAAAAACACAAAAAATAACGCTTCAAAGTACATTCGGAAACAAAAAGATTTCTGAGTTCGAGGTGCAGTCCGGACTCTGTGGGAAAAAGTATCATTGGGTCGTCTCTTGCTAAAAAGAAGAAAGGAAATCAAAAAAACATCAAAGAAGAACATCATGATCTGGGAAGCTAGCGAGGAGAGAAAGAGAGCCTTCGAAATCATCTCACAATGGAAATAACACAGGCCGGGTTGGCGTCATTCCTCAAAAAAATTCAAGAAAGATAAAGACACCGGTGAGACACCGAAAGGAGTCCCAGCATATCCGTGCCAGCGGACTACATCAACAACGGAGTCCACGATTAAGGAAAGGAAAGGGACGTAGATACGAACGCGATCAACCGACCAACAGAGACTAATGAAAACAACATAAAGGAAATACCTTCAAAACATGGTTCAAAAGAAGGGAAGGGGAAGCGGCTGGGATGGACGCACAATGGAAAATCAAGCAATAAAGCTATCTTTTATTGTCCTAAGAAAATCCAATATAAAATTGAGATGCAAAGAAAAAAAGGAAAAGAGGGCAATGCACAAAAGGTAGGGAGCAAACGAGGAGCTGGTTCAAAAAAGAAATGAGGAAACGACACGATTTGGTCATACACTCCAATGTGTGTGTTTTAGTATGGAGAAAGCGCAAAGCCGGAAACGACTCAAAGGGCAAGGAAGCAAAGGTCCCGGAGGTCTGCGCGCGGGGAATGGGGGGAAAAGAGGGGTTATTGGAACAATCATTGATTGTCGATTAAGTACTCAACAAAATGGGAAAGGGATGAAAGATAAAAGAAACTTGCGTGTAATTGGAAGACAAGCAGAGGGACTGGAGCAGTGATTGGGAGCCTTGAATGAGAAACTGGCTCACGCACAGATCTCGCGAAAAAAACACAAGGGATGATGAGAGAATAGTGGAGTTAGCCCGTTGAAACAAATCAGCAGCACTTGCCAAATAAAAAAAAAACGCTCCTGGTCTTTTTCAAACGAAATGAAATCAGAAGAGAAAAAAGGGGAGAAGTCACCTATACCGCAATAAATGGGGGAGGAAAGGGAAAGCCGCTGGCTACACAAAAACAACGCCAGAACTCAGGGCATAGGGGAAAAGAATAAGAAAACCGTCGGCGGGGCGCAGGAAAGCTCAAACTACGAAAAAAGGGATCGAGACCCAAATTCGTGGAAAGGAAAATTTGGGAGGTGCAAAAAAAACGAACATCGTTGGCCCTTAAGAAAGACAAACAGTTGTTCGATGCATCCCTTCAATACGCTGAGAAATAAGGGGGGAAAAATCGGGGCTGACCAGACAGATTAGCTTGGAGGGAAGGGGGCGGAAAGGTGGGGGTTTATCCCACAAGAGAGCCGAGGCGATCAGCCCACGGGCAGAAACAAAGGGAAGGTGTAATGTAATTTGGTAGGGGTAGAATAAAAATGTTGTTGAGTGATTCTCTATCGGCAGAAGGGACACGACTACGGGGCAGAAAGAAGGGTCTCGTGTACTCAAGGGTGATAAGGATAAAGTCCTCTTAGAACGGAAGAAAGGTGGTCCAAAGGTGAGGCCAATACGCATCGCTTGCAGTAGGTGAGTCAAAAACAAAAGAAGAAGTATGGGATGCTGTTGAGAATGTAGTGATGATGAGTAATACAAGACTATGTCGGGAAAAAATAAAACAGCCATAATGTCTCTCAATTAAGAGGTTTTGAAAAGGGGAGGAGAAAAGGAAAAGGACGACCCTAGAAGACTTGGGTAAGGGGAAACTAGTCCGAAAAGTAAAAGGAAAACGCAACGGGAGTTTCAGCCTTCTGATTCTACTGGATAGTTAATAGGGGACGTTGCAGGAAACAACTGCAAAAAGGGAGTTTGAGGTCAAAACCGCGGAAGCGATAGGTATAAGCATGAAATGACCTGAGGGGAGACTCAAAAAAAAGGCCGGTAATCTAGGGAGGGCTTAAGGGGTGACAGGATTTGGAGGAAAAAGCGCACCACCAAACTATAGGTTTGAACCGAAAAGGCTAAGGAAGAAGGAGCGAAGCCAGACTAGCAAGTAGCGACGAGTGCATGATTAAGAAGAAAGGTTCGTCAAGGCAGGGGGAAACATGCATACAACGTTTCAGATGCGAGATAGGGCAGCAAAGCACGCGGGGGAAAGCGGAGGTAATCTAATGGGGTGGGGCGTCGTTACAATGGAAGCGGAGAGCAAAGGAGCCTTCACAACAATGCAGGAGCGCCGAGGTTAGACTTGAGAGAAGTCCGAAACAAAAAAAATATAGAGGAGGGCGAAAAGGGGGTCCTACCACAGCGGATATCCACAGATGAAGAAAGTGATAAAAACGACTCAAAGTAGGGGGAGAATTTACTGAAAGTCTAAATTTGGGGGGGGGGAAGGGGATAAAGTAAGTAGGCGACTCGTGAAGGTGCCATGTTGGTGTCAAAGGGCACAGTACTGAAAAGGTCTGACTTGTGGGGGGGGAAGGTACTCATTTTGGGGAGGGCACAGCTCTTGGACGAGGGGGGGGGAGGGGGCACAAAGCGTGGAACAAGGGAGGGGTTCTGTGAAGGGTGGCCATCCTTAAGAGTCGGGGCGTTGCCGGGGGGGTACTTGGTGTTAGAGAGACTCCAGAGAAAAATTCAAAGATCGACTGGGATTGAGTATGGTAGAGGGGTCCACGGTCTGGATGAAACAAAAAAAAAGAACGAACGATTCGGAGTAATGAGAAAAAAACATTTACTGAACAGAAAGAGACCCCGTGATTTTCGAAAAGCAGAGCGAACTAAAAAAAAAATAGACAACAACAACAAGGTTGAGGATGAGGAAAGAAGAGTAGGGGGTATGGAGGATCCGGGAAAACGGAAGGGAGGCAACGGAATGTGGGATCGTCTTGTGGGACTCATAGGGCTAAACGGTTTCCTCCCAGCACAGGGACAATTCCGGAAGGCAGGATCTGAAGAGAAAAAACGTCTTTGAAGACAGAAACTTGAGAAAAAAGGAGTAGTGCGTCAACATCAGCTCATATCTCAGGCAAGAAAAAAGTTAAACACATAAAATAATTAGCAAAGCTACTATTGGGGAGAAGAACACTCGTCCAATGAGCTGTGAGATGGCAAGAAAAAAGAGTAAGCGAAACCCACAATAGAGTTTTGGACTCTGAGTCTTAACTAAAAAAACAAAATGGAAAACCGGTAGACTATGTTCGTAGCAGAGAGCCGGTCGCACTACAAGAAAAGTGGAAATGGGAAGCCTTGATAAGGGAAAGGAAGCTTGGTAGAAAGGGCACGGGTACGACTACCCCTGTATTAAAAGAGGTCGTGAGGGCCGGGGACGGAAAAAACCTCAAGTCCCGCTGACTCAAGAAAAAAAGTGTTGGCACTGGGCGAATCCCGAATGATCTGGAGAGGGGGCTTTCACCATTTAACTAAGGAACAAGCAGGTCAAAGTAAAAGGAGGTGAGCACGAATAGGTCATTCTAAAGCGAAAATCCCGTCACTCGAAAGCGTGACGACGGGGGGCAAGCCTTCCAATCCACCGTACGCGACTCCCAGAAAGATGGAAGAAATGAGTCTCGTCGAGAAGGGGAGGAACGGGGAAATCGCGTTTCATCGGTGCCCGCCCCTTATTCCGAAAAAAGCCCATAAGATGCTGTACAGGAAGATGCGGAGGTCCATCAGCGCCATAGAGGAGAAAGCAGCTCTACTGGAACTCGAGGGGATTTTACGAAACCGAAAAAAAGCGTTGGAACGTGTGCCTGCAAAAGTACCGCTAAAGTAAAAGGGAAGGGGGCGCATGAAACCTCACGGAGTGAAAGGCAGTCAAAAGGACAGATGTGGACGGAAAAAAACGAGTAAGAATGTGACGGTCGCTGCTAAAAATCGGCGATACTGCAAAGAAAAAGAAAGATAGAGCCGAGATCATCCGGGATAAGAAATGGGAAGAACTAACCTTCGGTCACACATCAGCATCGAAAAGAAGAAAAAAGAAAAAAGGGGACACAGAAGACGGGGGGGCTCGGCGAACAACGGAAAGCTAGTCAAACACCGGGGGTGGGGGCTAACAACAGACAACTGAGCCCCCCTGAACCGAAAGGGAGAGGGAAGTCTCACAACGGATTTCAAAGAGGAAAAAGAAGAGGGGGAGAGGCGGCTGATGAAGGTGCGATCGCGAATCAACTACCAACAAAGAAAGAGTACACTCTGCAACCACAGTACAAAAGGAAGACAGAAGATCCATGGGTCTTGCAACGTGGGATCGCCTAGCTGTCTTGTTGGGAGAAAGTTACGAACAAACAGAAAAGCAATACCTTTTAACTAAAAGAAAACGACTTCCAATAGAGAGGGGATTGGGTATTCTCTAAAAAAAGGAGAGTGCATAGTTCTGAGGGGAGATCGGGGGTTAACAGCCAAAACGAAAACGGAAATCGAAGGGGGGGAATCGTAAGCTCCAATGTGTTTCGGAGGGGAAATCGCCTCAAAAGAAAATCTATTCCGAGTTAGAAGGAAAACGGGATACCTGCGGTTTCTCTGGAGAAAGAGTGTTGGGAAAACGCCGCGTAAGGGAAGCAAGGAAGGGGGATTTGGAGTAGCAAGTGGAGGCAAGAAACTTCGTCAAAAAAAAAATTTCAGGTTCAGGACGCGCCTAAAGAAGGGGGGACTTGAGCTGGAAGTAGGTGTAGAAAAAACCCAAACGCGAAAGACACAAGGGAGAGCTCGAAGACCGTATTGAGGACAGAGATATATCTGTGCGTGAGCCATGTTGGTGAGACTCATCACCAAGGAAAAGCGAAAAAAAGGAAGCGTACCTTGTCTACACCAGGAAAAACAAGTCTCGAACGGGGAGTTGAAAAATTCCCCTGGGAGATAACCCAGAGCACTTCAAGGAACCCGAGAGGAAAACAACTCATCCGCGCAAAAAAAAAGGGGAAAGAAAAAGGAGAAAACACGTTAAGTGAGGGGGAACGCGGGACCAAACTAAGAAATTTTATCGGAAGGTACCCAAAGGAATGGAATGGCGGGTCCGTATGGTGGGGATGTTGCACCAAGAAGAAGAGGGAAGGACCCTCAGGAAAGACAGATTTCAAATGAAAAAGATCTTTTTCGAGCATCCCTGCAAGACTCTATACTGGATATGAGGAGAGACAAGATTAGCTTTATTATTGAGGGGGGAGGGGAAAGGGTAGCAAACAACAGCATCTCTCGGACGCCACGGCAGCCCTGTATGAAAGTTGACGGGGGCAGTAGGATCAAGACTGGGGGGATTGATCGCGATCGGCGTAATACCCTGAAGGAAGATAAGGGAAGGGAAATCCTTGGGGGGGGGATAGGGAGAAAACAGGAGGCAGCGTTCCTACGGGACCCGGGGTTCGGCCATCTCACAGACTGTGGGAACATGAGCTTTGCAGTAGGGAGGCAATAAAGAAAAAACAACCAGATTCCTTATTTGGATTACCATGTAGATTATTACTGAGTACGGGAAAGGAGAAAGCTTCCCTATCAATAGAAAAGATTGGTGATATGTCGGGGGGAGTCAATCGAAGAGATATCGACTACAGAGTAATACAATATTCAAGGATGCAAATGCGAACCAAGAAAAGGGAGGGAAAAAATGTCCAATAAGGGAAGTGTCACAAGAGGGTTACTCTAAGGGCGTAAAACAAGAGGCGACGGGACCGGTTGCGGGAAATAGAGCTGCGGAGAAAGCGGCTGTAGGCGCTTAGAAGGTGGACGATGGAGGAGCAGCACTTAAAGAAGAGTATGTCTATCGTGGGACTGAGGAAGGGGGGCGAGAGACCCCATCTGGGCAAAAAAACGCTAAAATGAAAGGGGGGGGAGGGCTAAAAGAATTGAAAGAAGATCAAAAACCGGAAGTTTGAAGGAGGGGACTTGATTCCGACGTACAGCTAAGGGACGATGCGATGGAGTGAGCGGGGAGAAAGGAACTAAAAGAAAAGGCTAGGCGAAATAGGGTGCCTTTACCTGGAGATTTGGCAAAGTTCCAGGTCAGAGAGATAAAAGAGTACTTAGGGAGAGTGCCACACCATCAAACGTGAGCTAACAGCGGGGCACACAGTCAAACCCACGATAAAAGACTCGAAAGGGGTATCAAGGAAGAACTGAAGAAATCCAAGTTAGACAGGGAGGGAGAGCAAGGTTAACGGTACCAGGACATGGGGTTGAGAACGTAAGTAGAGAACCGATAGGACGCGGATGTGCCATTTGTCGAAGGAATTTCCAAGAAGTCAATGAAAAAGGGAATGATTGTGGGAGAGTACGGCCTTTTTGGGGACAAGCACAGCTCATAGGTGTCTTTCGGAACTCGGAGTGTGGACGGGGGAATGTGAAGTTGAAAGACTGAGTATCTTAGCTGGGGTTGTGGACGACGGCCTGGTCGGGTATGCAAGCATCGGAAAAAAAATCTTAAGAAAGAAATCTACGGTGTTGCTCTTACGACGGTAGGAAATTGGCCCGGTGCTGGGAGGCCAGGGAGCAAATAAAAGGACGCAAGAGGGAGAAACCCACGGGAACGAACAAATATCTCCCGGGAGAGGGGTGGGGGGAGAAAAAGACCAGCACGAAAAAGAGAAGACAAAACAAATGAGGGGAGAGAAAAGAGAAGAGATAGTAAGTCCGGGGGCCACACTTAACTTGAGAGGTCTGTTCACGGATGTTTATAAGATGGCCGCGCAGGAGTAATAGGGGAAGACCAGCCGACCATTACGGAGAATGGAATATTCCAACAGCATAAAAGTTTAATAGACGGGGGGAAGTTCGAAAAAGAAAGGAAGTAAGGCACCAAGAAAACGTCAGTAGATCAGCAAAAGTTCAAAGAAAGGAGGGGGCGGGGGTGCAGGAAAAAAAGAACACAGTCAAAAGAAGACTTGTGTAGGTCAAAAAAAATGACGGAGATTCCCACACAGCGAAGGGGGAAGGACTGGTTGGAACGGAGTCGAAACCAGCAAAAAATTTCACAGTCAGGCGTCGAATTTTCTCTCATGATAGCCACTACAATTAGACATGGAAGGAAAAGGAGACCTTGAGACTCAAAGGAGGGTCACTCGGAGAGCAAGCGTGGACCAGGAAACACCCGGATGAGGAGAGTATAGGTCTGGTTGAGGACCGAATGCCTCACGAGCAAAGGGAGACGACAAAGGGGTGTGACGCCAAGTGAGTAACGTGCTAGAGAACCATTGTACAGGAACCCCTTCGCGGAGAACAAGCTAGCAACTCGGGCATGGCTCGGGCGAACTCTACGCGGCAAGGAACCACGTGAAAAGGTATCTTGGGGGGTCTAGAATAAGAAGTCACCGGCAGTCTAAGCACTGCAAGCATGATAGATGTGAATCGCTTCTTCTCAGACATAAAATCGTAAGGACGGCTCATAGGTTCACGGAGCGAGGTGAGCGACAAAGGATGCCCTCAGGAAAAAAGGAAAAATTCGAGAGATCCCTCGAAGGCTATGTTACGAATCAGCTAAAGGAAGATAAGACGACTACAGCACTGCTGATTCGGACGCTCACAGATGTGAAGGGTTACCAAGAGGGAAGGGGTGCCTGCAGAAGAGGGAAAAGACATTAAAGACAGGTTTACGAAATGTGGTGGCACATGGCTTCTGGAGCCTTTGCAGAGCGGTAAAAGACTTGGTCGAATAGTCATAAGGGGGAGGGGAACTCTCGTCGTAAAGGCAATCAGAAAGACATCCGGAGCGCATCATTAACGGGAAGAGAGAGTAGGCGTCGTCCACCATCCGCATGAAGGTAATGAGAAACATGGAAGAAAAGGAGCGTGACGGAGTGTTGGGAATGTGCCCAGCTGCAACGGCTTGGAAAAACAGTGAGATGGCAGAAAAACTGGGGAAAAGGGTGGCCAAACAAAGGGCAGTTCTCTTTCAAAAGGAAAAAACAGCGGTGCACGATGGAGCCATTCTGCAGGACGTCGATGGCCCATCGCGGGGCCAAGCAAGAAAAAGAAAAAAACACGCAGGAGTAATCAAAGAAGTACTAACTCGAAGGAAGCCAAGGGTGCGCCCGTGGAGAACACTCTAGGGGAGGGATAACGGTACAGCCCTCAAGCAAGAGAAGAAGTGGGATGAAAAAGCACCTACGTCAACAAGTAGAGCGGGGTGAGGGAGGGATCGTATGAGGACCGACTTTCTGGAAGGGCTAAACGAGAGCGTTGTGGAAAATCCACATCGTAAAAAGAAGGAAAGAATGGTTTGTCGATAGAGGACCAAAGGTGTGGTCGTATGGGAAAGGGACAAAAAGCCAAAGGATCCCGCTTTCCTCGAAAAGGAAAAAAGAGAAAACTGGCCGCTTCGTGGCGTTTGTTGGGAGAAGAGGGGGCTTGTCATCAGAAAGTTTCGGGGGGAAGAAGGAAGTGACTTAAAGAAAAAGTTCGTAAGAAAAGGGAGTGTCGAAACTACATATCTATGCAAATTGGAAGTGGGCTGCTGAGGATCACCAACATAGAAAAAAAGATAAGCTGCACAACCAACTGAGGAGGGAAAGAGAGAAGGTGGGAGGAATTGGGGGTCCTCAATCGAAAGGAAGAAAGGCAATACGCCTGTTCTTCCACGGAGTTAACGCTGGGTGGCTTGTGGGAAGAATGATATGCACATAATGAATGATTAAAGAAAAAACGCGAACAAACGAGCCGCGGCAAGAAAAAGAAGGAGATGGGGAAAAGGGAAAGAGAACACCAGGAAAGGCGGTCCGGGCGGACGCGCCATCGAAAAAGGAGGAAACTAGAAGAAAACCCCAATTAATCACTGGCAAGAGGGTTTGATGTTGGCAACACGAATAAGAGGGTGAAGGAAGGGAGGGGAAAAAGGGATAGACGGGGGCGAGAGCAACTAAACCAGATACGGCGGTGCTTACTACCCAGGGAAAGGTACTTTATTGCAGTGGAAACGGGAGGACCAACCAGCGGTCTCTATAAAAAAAAACGGGCAGGCACCCAGTATGATAGGGGGGGAAGGTTTGGTGCAGTGGCAATGGGGGCGTGATCGCGAACGGGAATAAAAAACACGGAAACTGGGACTTCATGGGGAAAGCAGGGGGTTTGATGAATAAAGAGAAAAAGGGGGCCTCTGGAGGGCAATAATTGAAGAAGTTCGGAGGCGATAGAAAACAGTTTTGAAAGACGAGGATAGGGGGGAAGCCACAAATCTTAGGTAACATGTGATAAACTGAACGGGAAGGAAAGGGGAGTGGCTAAAAAAAGGAGACACAGAGCAGAGGATCTAAGGAAGGGATAGGTACGTGGGAAGTAAGGGACGAGCGAAGAGACACCTCTTCAGAACTGAAGAAAAAGTCCCGCACCGCGAAAGAAAAAAAAAGGAGGTTCAACAACAATCAGGAGGGAGGTCAGGCGGTTAAGACTTGGCTGCATCAAAAAAAAAAGCAACTACGGGGGGGGGACCTTGGGTCCATCCATCGAGAGAAGATAAGTGAGGCTCTTAGCGAGGCGCAATGATTGGTGCGGAACTCAGAGAAAGTGTTGAAGGAGAGAATGAGGGCTGAAAGGCGGGGGATAAGGGTCCGGCAGAGAGGGGGGAACAGCGAGGCTAAAGAGGTTCTCTCTAGTCAAGGAACGCACGACTGCGTATAGCGTGGATGGAAAAGGCTAGAAGGGGAGGAGAACAGCGCCTTCCCGCTGGAGAAGAAGTCATGGATCGCCCGACACTAAGAGTTCACGTGGCTTAGAGAAAGAAAAACTTGAAAAAATGGAAAAGCTATAGGGGAGGAGGTGAAGGGAAATGGCAAAAACCGTGAAGCTAAAAGAGTTAGGCAGGGGTCGCGAATATCAAATCGAATAAGGGGAGGACCTGAAAAAAGAAGCATCTGCAACGAGTAGGAAAAATTACTCAATTTGTAAAAAGGAAAGAAGTTAAGAATTGGTAGGGGCAGAAACGAGAGCCTGCAAGAAAAGAGGTGAAAAAGGGATGAAAGTGCAGTTGTGGGGGGGTCGAAGAAGTTCACTCAGGGAAGTTACATAGGATTTGTGGGGCCGCTACTCATTTGGGGGGAAGAAAGATCATTGGAAGAGTGTGGCTTTGAAACTAGGAAGGAGGAATTGAGGTTTCGGAAAGTGTGAAGACTGAGCTAGGAAGTAGGGTTTCAAGAGAGGGAAGTGGTTTCCGACAAGGCCACAAAGAAATCAAAGATGACTGGGAGAGGAAGCTTCGGAAGGAACGGGAGGGGAGGCAGAAAGAATCGCGGCACAAGATGGAGAAAAACAGTAGAACAAAATATCGAAAGGAAGGGGGAAAATAGGTCGGAAAAAAAGAAAA
>Ga0179591_1268765_pt1 | contig 13025 bp, 8 predicted proteins | sample CZOMad2_1_08_16f_FD_182891 | JGI IMG/M metagenome (GOLD analysis project Ga0179591, IMG submission 182891) | Vadose zone soil fungal communities from Angelo Coast Range Reserve, California, USA - CZOMad2_1_08_16fungal (PacBio error correction) | ecosystem: Environmental > Terrestrial > Soil >...
GGGCTTCTAGATTTTCGTCAGAGGACACAAACAACCCCAGGTAGGACTCCAGGGTCAAGGGAAGAGCATTTGAACAGTCTCGCTCAATCTCGGGGAGGGAAACTGGATCTTAGGGGTAGTCGGATAGGGCAGCTCTGCGTCTTCAGGAGGAAGGCTTACTCTCGGGGGAGGAAATACCACTTCGTGGAGAAAATAGAAGGGGAATCTTTTGCGGTTGACCATTCCAGAAAAGTAACTTAGTCGCCTCCACAGAGATCTAATCGAGAGAAAAAAAAAAACAGGGTGGGGGGGAAGAAGTATCGTATAGCGGAGGGACTAGTAGAGGGATCGAAACGTTGCTTTTTGTGGAAAACCAAAAAACAATCGACATACTTTGAGGAGAACGAAAAGACGGGGGTGAAAAGGATCAGAACATCGTCTACTCAGAACTGCCGAAAAGAACTCGGAAATTCCTCCTCCCTAAAAGGATCCTTCCTAAAAAAAGAAAGTGGAAGAATCAATTAAAACATGAGCGGTGCAGGGGGGCGGGGGGGGGGTGGGGGGGGCATACAATATCTTCTGGTTTTGAAGACCAGAGGACTAAGCAAAAGAAATCAGGAAGAGAGCCATCCAGGTAGGAAAGATCATCCTCGAAAAGGCCAAAGAAATTGGCTTCTTGAAAATGGGTAAACGGGGACAGCCTGCCTTCGTCGCGAAAAAAGAAAATCTCACTGCCATCGAATGAAGAAAAAAAAGATTGCGAGAGACTCCTACTGGAAAAAATCTGAGAGACTTTCAGGAGTAATCACAGGGTTCTCTCTAGAAGATAGGGGCACGGCGCTCTCTTGGAAAAAGAAATGTAAGAGAGCCGTCGTAATCCTAAACAAAAGGGTTTTAGTTAAAAACTTAGCAGTCCTTCTCATCGTCAAGAACGAGTCATGATCAAGAGAGTTGAATCTAAGTAGTATCTGAAAGGGGACAGGAGCGCAGCATGCTCAAATGTGTCAGCTTTAACTAAACTATCCCGCGGTTCACTGAGTAGAGAACGTCTAGGGAGGCCAAAAAGGGTCGGTGCTGAGCGAGTTCTAGCTGAAATAATCGATGGATCTCCTCGGATCAGAGAACTAGAGGCTCAAAGTGCAGGAACGTCGAATACGAGGGAGGCAGCCGTATCGGTCTTAAGGGAAACGCCGAAGCTCTAAAATCTCGCGCGGGGCGATTCTTTACGAAATGGATCGGTGATAGATCTTCCGGCCCCGCTGGCGAATGCTCTCTGGCTATGGAAGATCGCGACAGGTGAGTCGGGATAGCAGCGCAGATTACGAAAAACTGATGGGACCAGATGCCGTACTCATTGATCCTTTTGCCAGCAGACGCACTCTCTGAGGCTGGATCGGGAGCAGGCGGAGGCTGGTGGGTGAGCGCGGAACAAAAAAAAACATCCGGTCTATTCCTGGTCGGGAACGAGGCGAGTCCGCGCTGCGTGCGTAAACACCCCGGAGAAGGATAACCAGACGCGGATTTCTTCGATAGGGCTATTCGAGGAGCCGTCGCATATTGCCTGCCGGACTGGGCCCTCTTTCGGAAAGCCCGGTTCTTAATCTCCACAAGCTTCGGGTTGGAGAGAACGCCAGGAGAGGGCGTGAGCGTGAGTTGTCGATCGGGGGTGCTGCGGGTGGAAGTACGGGGTGCTGTCATCTGACTGCTCACGACGTAGAGGTAGGAGGATCACTTACTAAATCTCAAAAGCTCTTAAAGAGCAACGGGATGTTACATCAGTGCCGAAGATGCGAGGGAACGGGCTTGAAAAAGATTCCGGGTTCTAAGAAGTTAGGGAGCGCTGGCTCTGTTATCCAAACAAAACGAAAGCGGCATAAGGCGAGTTGGAGGATGAAGTCCAGGCCTCAAACCATAAAAGAAGGCAGACGCCGCGAACGGCGCGAAAAGCCGGAGAACGAGGACAGGGTAAGCGCCCGTGTGGCGTGCATTTGTCCTCACTTTCCTTGAGAGAATCAATCGGCTTTCGAAGCAAGGGGGGAGGCGGCGGAAGCCAGAAAACAACGCTAAGAGGAGGAAAATCTCGGTTCGAGAGGGGCGGGAGGGCGTCAGGAAGCATCAATGGCGGAGGGAGGGTAAATGCACGACTAACTAAGATTGGAAATGGACGGCGATTCGACACTTTGGGCAATTTAAGGGGGGGTGGAGGTCCTAGCTTCTGAGGGGGCATGTGTCAGGGAGTGGTGGTCCCCGAATGAGGTTTCGGTCGTAGTCTAATAAAGGGGAATGAGAGTGCATCTCATATAAGAGCGCGAAGTCGGCCGAGACGCAGAAAAGTATAAAATAAGTCAGAGTGCTTACGCTAGAGTAGAGTCGTCTTAAGGAGGATATAACGTCTAGAATTTTAGATCAGGGAAAAAGAACCCGGTTCCTAAGCAAAAGATTAATCTACGAAGAGTAGGGACGCAACCAGGTAATATCGACTAACCTATCAGGGGGACAAAGACTCGATCCATCTTCACCTCACGGTGAAATCAGAAGGGGAGATAGCTTCGGCGTCTGGAAGGAGAAAAGCGAGCGCTTCTTTTGGTGAAAAAAGTGACAAGGACTTGAAGAAGCGCCCTCTTCTTACTGAAAAGAAACGAAGTAAGACTAACGGTGGCCTCGGGAGGGTCGCTGAATGTGGAAGGGGAAGTGGGCACGGGGTGTAAAGGAGATTAAAAAAGTCTCTTCCGACGTGGGCATCAGTCAGAAGGGAAAAAAAACCAAGGCTCAAATGGAAAGCCCACGCTTCTCAGGAAAAATGGGAGGAAGATAGATCTCTCGCTAATTCTTCGTCTGAATGAGGAGGGAATTACAACCATCAGGCGAGGAGGAGGACATTTATAATACTTTCAAGAATAGGAGAATAAATTTCTCAATCCTTTGAAACGCAGAAATTAACAGGGGAAGTCCGATCCTTGGAGGGGGAGAGCAGATTCTCTAAAGTCTCTGGAGAAAAAGCAAAAAAAAATCCAAAGGGTCTCACCACCTGAAGGGACAAGGGGGAGAAACGGGCGGAAAGTGGGAACTCCATACAAGGTCGAAATTTCTCTGAGATTCTTGCGAAGGAGAAAATCACAGAATACTACGAGGTAAATCCTACGAAGAAGGGGAGAGAGCTATCGAGGAAAAGAAAGGTCAATAATAAATAAGGCACGGGAGTCTATAAGGCAGGGCGAACACGATCTCACGAAGGCTACGAAAGAGAGAAGATCCTAAAGTGGCGGGAGGAATGACAAAAAGAAAAAAGGGTGTCCTGCAACAAGATTCTAAGCTGGCTCTCTAGAAATCCGGTCTGGGGGGGGAGAGTCTCAAAATACCATCCTCTTACGGGGAAGTCAAAGGAAGAAGCGGAATAGACTAAACTTGAAGTCCAAGAAAGGAGGGAAGCTAAGATGACAAGATCATCATTATAGAGTAAGGAAAACAACGGGTGCAAGAAGAAGACTAACCCTGAAACTCCCTCACGAAATGAAAACGTCAGAAAGAGGCAGGGGGACTCAAGTTGTTTCTCGAAAGAAGACAAAAAGATGTAGGAAACAAGAGAGAAGGGGCGCAGTCGTGAGGTCAATCGCTTCTCCCGAGAGATCGGGAAAGGTTCCTTAAATTAAGCGTGTCCTCGGAAAAAAGACCAACTAAAAAAAGGAAAAGTAAAGTAACATATAGAGAATTGACTGAGGAGTAAGGAGAGAGAGTCCTGGGGCCAAGAAATTTCGCCCGGTAGGGGGTACTCCCTCTTCCCGGAAAGATGAAAGAAGTAAATATTTCCTCAAACGAGTCCAGGAGTCGCGGAAGTACGATTTGTGGGTCGAAAGGGTACGAGCAGAAAGGAAAGCAGGGGTAGACATTTCAGTAGGGGGGAAGGGGGGACGGGCAAATAGTGTAAAGGGCGTAGGGCGTCGTAAATGGGAGTCATCAAAAAGAGGGCGAGGAGGGGGGGGAGGTTGCAAAGCAAGTCGTGAGAAAGGCGGACGAGGGATGCGGAAGACACTAGGTCTGAACGACGCCGCGCTGGGAGATAACTGGGGACGGGGGCACAGCAAGAGATCAGGTTTTCGGAGCCTTGCTTGGGGTTTTTTCCGGAAAAGAACAGGTCTGGAGAAGGGTTCCGGTCAACCACTGGTCGACGCGAAAGGGGGAGGATCTGGAAATCTCAGGAGGGAAGGATCCGGAGCTAAGCACGTGCTGAGTGAAGAAGGGATGGGGGAGAAGAGAGAACGCAAGGACCTCTTAGGAGTGGGGGGGGACAAGGGGATATTAGGGGGTCGTGGAGGCAAACTAGCTCGGAAGGAAGAGGGGGGGGGGGGGCACCTAAAGGAAAAGGGAAAAAAAGTGACACATTTTTAGAAGAAGAAAGGAACGCAAGCGCTCAGAGGAGATCCGGAAGGGGGATGAAAGGCGTCTTGGCGTTATGAAAAACAAGAGGAACACCGGAGGGGAAAGCTTCGGGAGTCTTTCGACTTGCTGAGGGGGAAAAAAAGAAAAAGAGGCTCTCCTGAAGCGGGGGGTTAGTAAAGAGGCGCTCGGGACCAGGAGAAACGCAACGAGTTACGGGGATTCCGAACAGGAGCGTCCCTGGGATCTTTGGAAACCTTGAAGAGACTTCGTGTCCTATAATACGGCCCTCTATAGTGAGAGAGAGTCGGAGAGGGGGAGAGGTCTACCCCGGGAGGAGAGAGGATTCCTAAACTAGAAAATCTCCTGGAAGAGGGGGGGCAGCCTCACGGAAATAGGATAAGTAGCGCGTTGGACGGGAAGGTTGACTGTTGAGGCAGGGGGAAAAACAAACCTCGAAGCGATGCGCCAGCCAGTCCAACTTCGAAGAAGGGGAGCATTATGCTAATCAACGGAAGGGGACGAGGGGGGATCCGGACAAGATCGCGGCGGGGGGGCTGAGGAGAGGGAGGGGCGAATAATCGGGAACAAAGGGGGGACGCAAAGACGCCTGTCGCTACTTAGAGGACGGGGGGACCCTCCACACGGAAAAAGTCAACTGCTCTATCCAGGGAGCGAGAGCGGGGATCTGCACCTATAATCTGAGAACTAAAGCGAACACTTAAAGCCTTCAACTAAGACGAACAAGGGAGATATCGGAGAATGGGACGATCCGCTCGCGGCTCATTTCAAGACGTGAGAAGAAGCCCCTGAAAAAATGGTAGCTCTTAGGCAGCAACTACCGAGAAGCCACGGTAGATTCAACTTGCGATCGATTCAATCTTGGAGGCCCTTGAGACCAGGGAAAGTAGGACTGAAAATTCGGTGAAGAAGAAGCAGTGGGGAAAGGGAAGGCAATCAAGGAATCCGGAACCGAGCAGAGGGAAGAAAGGGAAAATGAGGGGGTTATACAAAGAAGTAACTACGCCAGGACCTCAAGGACGATGGTCCTGGCTCAGCAGAAAAAGAAGGGAAGAGAAAAGCAGGATGATGGATTAGAAAAGGAGGGGAAAACACTACCGGGGGGCGAAAGCCCCAAAAAAGGGGGGTTTCCATTTGGAAGAAATGGGGTGTGTCCTGTGATCTAAATTATGAAATGGAGGGTTCAACATTGCTAGGAGACATCCCCTTGATCTTTTTCTAGGGTCTCTAGAAAAACTATGGTAGGGGACACCCTTAAGGTTCCATCCCGGGGTCGTTTGGGGAGAAAACTGGAAAAAGATCCATCAGAAGGGAAAAGCGCTGAAAAAGAAGTATCAGGGGACAGACGTGCTTCAAAGCCTTGGCCGCACGATCCTATATCACCCTCAAAAGGATAGGCCGGGTCTGATGATTAAGGATTTTCAAAGGGTATAACTTGTACCGCGGAATCAACGACGGTAGTGGAGTGACCCTACCGAGAGTCAAGGAATACACCACCATGAAGTCTCAAAGATGCGGGATCCAATCCCAAGTAACAGTCTCGGAGTGTCCCCGGAAAAGACAAAGCAAACCCGTTGTGAGAATGTTCCGCACAAGTCGGAGCTATCCGACGCTGAACGTCATCGCATTGGGGGAAGGACTGTATATGCGACACTGGGGCGATGCGTACGGAATCGCTGAGCCGTCCACCGCTTGTAGGGGACAGCTAGAGGGAAAGAGGAACATCAACCTAGAAGGGTTTTAAAACTTGGTCGTAGAGGAAATCCTCCATTCCGTCAGAAAATGAAAACTGGCTACCAAAAACTATGATTAATTAGTAACTCATAGCAAAAACAATGATAAAGCCTCCCTGAACATGGGAGAAGGGAAAACAATAGGCATATCTATCTTGAGGGGGTAAGGAGCAAAGGATTATAAAACACGTGCGCCTCTCGTAGCAATTGCGAAATACTTAATTGGAAATAAAGGACGGACGATTTAGTAGTTGCCGGTCGATAGGGATGTCCTCTATCATGAGGGTAGACAGAATCCAAGACATAAAACCCCCAAAAAAAAAAGATCCACTGGATCTTCAGGAAGATAAGGGGGGGTCAAGGTCTATCAACCGAGGACCTTAAGAAGAAAATAGAAGAAATGCTCCAAGGTCTATAAGTTTCGGAGGTACTACGAGAAGGATTAACAAGCGCACTTTCACCGACATAACGTTGGCCCACCGCGAAGGATCAGAAGACTAGTATGAAACGAGAGGTGGAGGAACGAAAAACCGTGACAGTCATCTCACGGGGGCTGGGTAAACAGTCATTCTAAGAAGAATTGGACCCCGCTTAGGATGAGAAAAGAGGCAACTCAAAGAAAAACTGACCAGTTTACTATAAGAATGCGAGCTGAGGTCAAGCTCAAAGAAAATAAAATCTCTATCAATGAGTAGCGGTAGAACTGCACTCGATGAGGCTCATAGCAGGAGAAACCAGGAAGGGTGACTTCAGTCCATCTGTTGTAAGGGGGAAAAAAAAGGAGTCCACCAATGATCAAGGCGTTCCTTTCGTCGGGAGAGGTTGGACCTACAAGCGAAATCGGGAGGGCTCGAGAGCCGGCAGCGTGGGAGATAGCGGCAGTTCTACCTTCTCTTTTAGAAGCCAAGGAGAGCCAGACTCGGTCATGTAGAAAGTAAAAAAGAAGCGCTCTGAATTAGGGGGGGAGTGGTTAATACGGGCTGCAAGGGGGGAGGGGGCTTTCGATCAAAGGTCCGAAAGTCCTTGACTCTGGTCGGAGCGAATGTCTATGAGGACAGGGGGGGGGCTTTTATTGTTGGGGGGCCAGGGGGAGAGTCTGGGGAGGTAGATTCGGCAAAAATAAACCGGGAGTCCTCATTAGGCCGGAATCGTTTAAAAAATTACCACGTCTCGTCCTCAGAGGTCTCGTCTTGAGGATACTTGCGGGGGAGGATATCTCTTTTCGGGAATGCCGAAGACCGTAGTTCCATAATCAAAGGGAATTCGGGGGGGGTGATACTGGTCCTAGGGAGCCGAGGGTGCGGGAGAAGAAGCAGGTTCCGGAGCTGAAGTTCCCCTAGCTCATATCTCATAACCTCAAAAAAAAAAATTGGGCAGTTCGTAGCCTGCTCCTCGGACTGTCTGGACAGAGACCTGGCTCCCGGTCGAAAACTCGAGTCAGAATTTCTGCGCCAGAACCGAATGAAAGAAAAAAGGAATAGCATCTCTCATATGCCGACTATCGCAGAGAGAAAGACTAAGCCTAAGGGTCCAACACAAACACACAAAAGAGGTTACTCAAAGTAGTGAGCTCCTGAAAGTATGCCTGAAGACTGTCGGTAAAAAGAAAGCGAGGTGGCCTCTCAGGGCTAGAAGAAACGAAGGGAAAAAGCCTCCCACCTGACTGAATCATCAATTCATCGCAAGACCTGAAGAAGACGGATATTTCGAAGAAACTCCGCCAAGGGGTCGGGCCGAGGAAAAAAATCGCGCTCAATTCGCTGCTAAGGTAAAGCAAAATAGATGTAGCTTGGCTAACTATAAAGAGCACTTGGAAAAGATCAGATGGACAAGGGAAAAGAAGAAAAACTATGAGCAAAGAATAGACTGCGTGCTCAAATTCACTCTTATCTGGTAAGGGGGGAGCATTTTCCGAGGACCTCGAATGAGGCGAGGCGGGCTCACTCCGGGAATGTGCCCTAAAATGAGGGAAGATGATACTCTCGGGATTACATAGAGAAGAGATGTCAGAAGGGGTAGAGTGATCACTCTTTCGTACAGAAAGGGAGCTGGCTTTACGAAAGAACGTCAGCAAATTATTATCCCGCGAGAGTCGGCGTGTTCCTAAAGTTTGTAGGAGAGGAAGTTTACTTTAAGGGAACCAAAAACTTGGATCGAGAAAAGTCGCGAAATCAGGATATCTTGTCCAAAAGGAGCCAGGCGAAGACGATAGTCTATCGATAAAATCCTCCGATCTAAAATCAGAGAAAAGGGCAGAATCTGTTCTTAAAGGCAGGGCATGGGCGGGGGGAGACGAGGAAAATGCCGGGTACTAGGACTCTCAGAAGGCTTGAAGCGGTGCGGCGGATAGCAACATGGGCGGAAAGGCGCAGCAACATCAAGATCGCAGAAGGGCTGAGGGGGTTGTGCATACTCTGCAAAAATGCAGAAAGGGCGAACGAAAAAGACTCGACATAGTCTGCCCAGGGAGGTGAGGGAAAAAAGGGGGGGGAGGAGCGGAACGTGGGGGGTCGCTGAAGAAATAAGAAGAGGTTGCATCAGCTTTAAGATGTGGGAGATTCAACGAAAAAGGTCTAGATAAAAAATTATGAAAAGGAGGTCAGAAGGAATTAGAAAAAATCGACTGTGTCTGGAGAAGGCGGGTCAAGAAAGAAAGCACAATTGCCTGAGGGAGCGAGCGCCCGACACGTGGCTGGGGGAATCGCCAAAGGACTGTGAGGAACGGTCGGAAGAAAAGGATTTCGGGAGGGGTGAGGGGGTCCCTCGCGAGAGAGGAGGAGGATTGGATGTAGGAAGAAAAACTCGAAGTGCGGGAAGCAAGCGGCGGAAGGGAGTCGAGACTTATACCCGTGACCAATTGAACATTCCTCCCCCTAGCCCGGAGAACGGGGGGTTGGTCGGAACCGGAGGAAAAGGGAAAACTTCTGGGTACGACGCTTCAACTATCAGGAGGAATGGAAGGTCTCTGGAAGCGGTGAATCAACCAAAAAATTAATCCTTATGAAGATGTAATCGTCCTGCAGACAACGACCAGATCCAGGGCGGAATCAATTCGATATCTTAGACACCACCGGATTAAAAGGGCCCCTTGGGTTGGGGGAGAGGGAGTGAAATATGCCATTCTGCATCAAGGATTTTCTAAGCTAGGAGGGGGATTAGCGGAATCCATTGAAGAGAAGAATTTTAGGCTTTCTTTTGAGGAGGAGGTATATCTTCTGCGTCGGAAAAAAACACGATGAACTAAACGGCTTCTTTATGGCAATAACTATTTTCTATTAGAGACTCCGTCTAATGAGAAAAGGAAGGGGGGTCATCCCTATAATGGTTAACGGGTTGGGTCTGAGAGGAGTGTGCAAACTATTTTTTTCGTAACACGAATCGCAGGTGAGGGGGTATGCAAGAGATCAACAGCTAGAAAAACCATAGGGAGGGAAGCGTAAGGGAAAAACAGGATAGGAGTATCATTTATTCATTCGGGGGTAGCTCTCGCGAGTCTGTTCGAGAAAGAGAAAAAGCAAGGTAATCTAGCATTGGAGAAAGCGACCTGGAGGAAGGAGAGGCAAGTCAGCGCACCGAGTTTAAGGGCTCTCTCTCGAAAAAAGGTCATCTTCCTAAGAGGAGCTCGTGCCTGATAAGACGGTCGAGATCTCATCATAAAATTCGAATAGACGAAGTCTGCGGAACCTGCGAGTAGGCTCTGCGTTTGGGTAAAGGAGCCGACCGAACCCGTCTTTCTCACTCTGAGGGAGCGACTATACCCTCCTCCTTGCCGGGGGCTCGGTGAATTATGCAAAAACGTGGAAAAAGGGGCCGCTCTGGGGAATCGGTGGGAAGCGATCGAGCTCTCGCTTTGAAGCCCGCTCGCTATCCTTCCAACCGAATGCGGAAGGAAAAAAAACGCAGTACGAAGGAGGAGTTCGTAATCGAGCCTCGGAGGCAACTTGCGGAAGAGACGGAGAATAAAATCTCTTAAAACCGAAGGACCAGTGAAAAAAGCGCGCAGGGAATTCCTGCGCGTGTACCTTCGCATCTCTAGACCAGATTCTCAAGGAATTTCGGAGTGGTAGAATCAAACTTAATTCTCCAACTCGGATCAGCTCGCGGAAAAAGAAAAAGCTCACATCCTGCTTACACATGGTCGGAGAAAATGTGAGCTAAACTCGCAATGAAAGGAATATACCCGGCTTCTGTTCGCGCTTAGGTCTAGGAAAGAACATAAACTAAACTACATCAGGGGACGCAGAAAGGGAGAATCTTCTCTTCGAGGATCGGAAAGATCGTAACTCCCTGGGCACTAGGAAAAACTTCAAGGATAAGAGAAATAAAGATTCCCTCGAAAGGTTCGGTCTAGCTGATCGCGATCCGTGGAATTCGAAGTATTAAAATCCAACAAGGGTACAGAAGAAATAAAGAGAGAAATCTGCAGGTCGTCTCTATTCATTCTCAAGAATTTCTCGGCCATCTGGAGGAGACGATCCTCTTTCAATGGGGAATCAGAGAAATAAGATCTTTACGAAAGGGCAATCCAATTACGAAATCGTGAAAAGCATTCTCGAAGGAGGAAAGAAAAGGATAGAAGAGTGAAAGAGGAGACCTTAAAAGATAAGCAAAAGAAAGAGGAGCACTGGCTCTTCGGGACTAGGACTGAGGGTGCGCGAAGAAATCACATCTTCGAATAGAAACTCTTGAGCAATCGATGCGGACCCGTTTCTCGGCCGACGCCGCGGGAGCAATGAAATCTATGGAGAACCGCAGCAAGCCATCTCGAAACAACACGAGTGAGTAAGTAACAATATCTCCTTGTGCAGAGAGGAAGGGAAATCGCTAATTTCCTTATCCTGTAGGCAAAAAAGAGTAGAAACCCGGGACTCATCACGAGCCTCAAACCCGGGCGGAAGAGGCGGATATGTGATAGATTTAGCTCAACCTCTTTTGGCAAAAATCAAGGGAGAAAAACTTATCAGTTAGGTTGGTGGGGGGAGGTTGACGGAGAATCGGTCACGAGAGGTAGAGAAGTAGTAGAGGATATAATGTTAAGGGACCGGCGGATTGAGTCCTCTATTAGGGGCAGAGCTTTTCGGTTTCTGCATATCGTAAGAGGGGTAAGTAGATTATGGAGTGTCTCTACGCCGCGATGGAAAGAAAATTGGGGAGTGTTACGTGCAGAGCTGAGGGGGTTGTATTCGTGATTTCAATGGCTGTAGGGCATCGAAAAGGCACTTTCGGAACCATGAGTAGATAAGACTCTCAAGCGAATTTTCGTGGTCATCACTCTTAATGATAAGTCCGGTCAGAAGTCGAAATTTCCAGAGTAAGAAGAGGGAAAAGGGATATCGGGGCGCGGCGAGAAGGAAAAACTCGGCGGGGCTTGAGCTCGGTTCGGTACTTTTCGTAAGAGCGAAACAACCGAGCTCGAGAAAACGCGGTAAAAGAGAGAGGAAAATTAAGACACCGGGGAACGCCTCCAAGTGATCTGGAATAAAGCCACAGCGCAGTCGACGGGGAATACGTTTCCGAGACTTCCTTTAGATTGAGGGGGATGGAACAACTCTCCAATTCTTTTAGGGGAGAGTCGGTCGCCGGACTTTCATTGAAGGAAAAGAATACTGCAAGAAAAAGGGGCCGAGGAAGAGGGTCTAAGGGGGAAATTAGGAATCGCTCGGAAAGAAATGGGTTGGCTCCCGTTTGAATTATAAAATATTCCTGCAGAGATAATCGGGGCGGGTCGAAGCATTTGGGCAGATCCGTCATCGTGAATGCATCGCTCGAAATTGAAGGGGTAGGAACTATATCGTCCAAAAAAACCTGAAGGGAGAAACACAACCGGGACGCCCCTTTGACTGATCTCAAAATCTCCGAGGGGGTCGCCTGGGATGTCTTCGGCGAGCTCCTTCTGTGACGCCAGAATGGTGGAAGTTGTAGGCAGACTGGGAGAAACCCTAACTGCAGAGCTCCAGGTAAAAAGCAACTTCGGAGGGGTCAGGGGTAGAAGCGAGCCGATTATCCGTATCAAGGGCGCACAGCTGACGGTCTATTAGATAGGAAGGAAGTAAGTTCGCGGGGTCCAATCGGTGGGGTGGGACGATTTCGTAATCTTTAGAAGCGCGTCCTCGTCAACGTGAGAGGCTAAAAAATGAGAAGGTCGATAAAGGATCGAGAGATGGTCACCGGGAGAGAGGGATACTAAAGCTCGAACTCACCGCCGGCCCATCAGAGAGCGAAGTCAGAGACGTGAGGGCAATCGCGAAAGCATCCGCATCCCGGCAGGCCCGAACCAAATTCGGAAGGCAGACAAAAAATCCCCGCGGTAGAGAACAAGCATAGGAAGGAGACGAAATTAGTCAGGATGAAAGGGAAATCGCCCAGGGTCGGCCGGTGGGTAAATGAGGTGATCATCGAGTGAGAGTGAAATGAGGAGTCACCTTTAGAAGCTTGAAAAGACGATACCCGATGTATACCTAAATGACCGCCACAACTAAAACTCCAGTTCGAGGGGGTCCGGAAGGCACTAGCGTCCAGGAAGTTTGAACGATCTAAAAGACTTCGGAGAGAAAGGGGTTCCCCTCAGGGAACCCTGCTCGTTAGTGACCCAGTGCCTTTTAGGGGTCTCGGTTCTCCCTCATCAATCTGAACCGCTCTTACCGCGCAGCGGTGGTCGGGGGGTACTATTCCGGGGGCCGCCCAGGGATGATCTCCATTTTCTTCCCCAACACTGATGTCCTCCTCCTTAAAGAGGCATCGTGACACTCCTTCTTTTTGCAACAAGGTTGGTAATCTTCCTCCTCATCTACGGCATTTCAAATACTAGACTTTTAACTGAAGAGAAGGGAGAATTTGGCAAAGAACTGTGATCTAAATGCCGCGCCTCCCTCCTTAGTTGAGAGATACCCCTTCCTCACTCGGTTAAACCTCGAAAGG
>Ga0179591_1351770_pt1 | contig 13024 bp, 10 predicted proteins | sample CZOMad2_1_08_16f_FD_182891 | JGI IMG/M metagenome (GOLD analysis project Ga0179591, IMG submission 182891) | Vadose zone soil fungal communities from Angelo Coast Range Reserve, California, USA - CZOMad2_1_08_16fungal (PacBio error correction) | ecosystem: Environmental > Terrestrial > Soil >...
CACAATTTCTACCCGGTGTCCACCATTGTCTACCGAAGCCCGCGCAGCGTGCAAGAAAGGGAAAGAAAGTGGCGTTCGATCAGCCGAGGTAAAGCGGAACAGCTCACCTCACTTCCACCCGTTGCAAGGTAGATCAGACTTTGGGATGGTGAGAAAGAAATAGAAAAGACCCCTGGAAGGACAGAGAACGGGGAAGGGAGCAATGTTGCCATTGGAGGAGTAAGGAAGGAAGGTCCTAAAGCTTTGGAAATTAAAGCGGGACGCCAAGATCAACTTCGGACTTCAAAACGCTAAAAAACGGCCATAGTAAAATACGAGGGAAAGAGGTGCTTAAGATTAAAGAGCGATTATAAAAGCTGGTAACATTGGAAAAAGTAAGAGAAGGTCTCGATGTCGGTCAACTAATGTCTATATTCTATCGAAGAACCCGCTCCTCCGTACCACCGGTTATGGAAAGGGAGGAAGGAATTATCAAAGTGGTAAGCAGTTTATTCACGAGGGATGAGGGGGTAAGTGGACCCGCTCCGGTTGGGTAATAAGATCGACGCAAGCCCGATTCACGAAATTTTTTTGAACGGTCGGGAAAAGAAGACGACGGGGACAGTACTTGAAGGAAGACGCGGAGAAGTCAAAAGCCCGACGGCTGAACGTGACGAGTTTGTTGAGAACCCCGAACGGCCAAAAAAATTGGCGCACACAGAAATCACTAAGAAAAAAAGTTCCTGCTCGGAAAAATCAAGAAAAACAGAAAGGGGAAGGGAGGGGAAAAACGCAGGGGGGTGGTGGGGTCAATGGTATATCCATCTTCTCTGGTTTTCAAGTGGGGTATCGCGAGTCGTTGAAGGAAAAGAGAAGGCATTGAATGGAGGGCAAGGGGGGAAGGGAAACTGTGAGAGGGAGGACCGGGGGCGATCGATCTCTTTCGCGCTCCCTTTCCACGACAACCCATACATCAAGGAACGATAAACTGGAACAAGGGGGGGAAACTGGAATAGACGAGAAAGCAAAGGGCTCGGAAGTGTTGTATAAAAAAGAATGACGGTGATCTGCTCGGGAAAAAGTCACTGTCGACCTGATTAAAATGTTGTGAACCCCACTATCCGACAAAATAGGGGAGGAGAGAGGACGGAAAAGTGGTCGCGTTGGCAGACTCAAAGAAAAAGAGGAAGCCACCGGCGAGCAAGACAGAGGATGAAGATCAAGTATTTGAAAACTCTTCAAGCGTAGGTTGATTTGTAAGAGAAGGACGTCGGAAGCTCGAGGGGGGAAATCACACCTAGAAGAAAGATTTTTGGAACTGGGAGGCGTAGAGGTGCGGAGATGCCGTTGATTGCGACTCTATAGCCCCTGGGCTTTAATCTGGGGAAAAACCCTAACCGAGGAGGGAAGCCTATAAGAATTGAAAAAGGAAAAGACATGGGGAAAGGCCATTGTGAGGCATGATAGTTTTCTGGTCGGGGAAAAGACCAAAAGGGAAATGGACCACAGAAAAAAGGATAGCAGAGAAGAAGAGAAAGAAGACGCTTCAGGGTATTATACTAGCCTGTGCACAACGAGAAGTGTGAAGCCTAAAAAAACCCCGAGGAAGCAGGGAGGAGAGATAATAGCGAGGGGAAAAAGGGTAAAAGTAGAGCTTCTAGGGGGAGGGGTCCCTGGGGGAGCTAAGGAAAACTTTTCCCGCGACGAGGAAGGGTTGAAAGAAGGATCATAAAGGGGGGAGGGAAAAATAAAAAACACCTCCGGGAACAGAAGACAAAATCCTCTAGCAGGGGGGCAATACCTTCAGACCAGATCGAGAAGGCCAAAGGGAGAAGGAGAGAAAAACCCGATCGCGTGCAGTTTCCCCCCTGTGCGATCCCGACGTCACTATTGGGGGAACAATTTAGGCTGGTCGCTGGAAACGTGTTGGGCTACTCCGTGGAAGAACGAAAAACCAGCAAATCGGGGGGAAATTGGGGAAGTGGTGGCTAGTACGGGTTCTATAGGCTCTACCGCAGAACAAGAAAAGAAAATGGAGATTGGAGCAGAATACTGGAAAGCCCAGAGACGAAAAAAACAACACTGAGGATAAAATATATAGATGTTGACTCTGATGCACTTCCTGGACGTTCAGAAAGGTAAAAAGTAAGAAAGCGCTCGGGGGAAAACCATGTTAACAGGCCATACTCCCCATTCCCGCTTGGATGTGGGTCCGTCTTTCGAGGCATAACGAAGAGCCATCCGCTAAGTTAGCATAACAAATGCATCGGGAGAGCAGCATGGGGTTCAGACGAATGAAAGAGGAATCGTAGATCTCCTTCGCAAGTCTCCCAAAAATTTTTCGAAGAAGTATAGGTGGGAGGAGAGGTGGGGGTGGTTTTTCGTAGGCGGCTTTGTAGTGATAGTTCAATTCTGACGTCTCAGAATGTCCTAAGCAACATCTCCTCGAAAATCTAAAAAAGTAACACACGCTAAATTCCATCTTCACTCTAGATGACTTAGAGGAGGGAGTCAGTGGGGGGGTTAGTAGGGTCGATAAGTACGAGGAATCTCAACTCCAGAACCGGGCTTAGAAGCAAGAAGTGGGAAATTTCATCATACCAGGAGTTTGGTCGGGGGGCGGGTTTGACAGAAGTGGAAATGGAGAGAAAACCCAAAGACAAAGGGAGGAATGGCATATGGGACCCTTTAAATTGGAAGGTTATGACCTCCAACTGAAATAAACTTAGGCAATAAGCAGGGGACGGAAAGGAAAAAGGGGACGTTAGAAAAAAAAGGGGGTCTAGTCCAAAACACTCATAGCAACAAGCAACTGAACCGGCGAAAAAAATCAACTGGGGGGCGCGGTATTGACAAAAAAAGCAAGGGTAGAGAGAAAGAGCCGCCCGTCAAAGGTACTCGGGGAAAGACTCAGAGCTTCCGTATCTTGAAGAGATTGGTGCTTCAGTCCAAACCGGTTTATAGATGTCATCGCAGGCTCCGATGATTTTTGTGATTCCGCACATCCGTCTGTACCCTTGGGAAGCTAGAAGAGAAAAAGCCTGAGGAAAAAAAAGAGAACAACGGGATCCAGCCCGTCGCCTGGATCTGGTTGACAGTCTTAACTTGTTGGAATCTGCACAGAGAAAGAAATTAACGAAAGTAATCAAAGGACCCAAAAGCTAAAGGGCACGTCCACTCACACTCACTGAAACAAACTTCCGTGCAGGAACGACGACTGGGAGGTCCCGGAACAAAGAAAATAGCAGATTGGCGAGGAGGGAAAGCACCTCAAGTGTCTACAAAAAAAAACGGAGCTAAAAAAAGCTGCATGAAAGATTGGGAGAGCAAAAAGCTTTGCGACGGATAGGGTGGAAAAGGAGCCGAGGGAGAAAAAAGGGGAGGCAATGTGCGGGGAGGGGGGTCGCTCACAAGACCAAATTTTCCGAGGGGCGCCGCCGGGGGGAAAAAAACTGAAAGGTTACAAGAGGCCGGATTGGACCAAAGAGGAAAGGGACCATTGCAGATCGGCTTGACTTCTACTATTGCATCTGAAAAAAAAAGAGTAACTGAAAGCCTCCAAACGGAAGTCAATGGCAGGGGGAAGACCTCACAGCTCCCCCGGGTGTAACTGCGCAGATGTGAGGGGCGAGAAAGGGGATCAATAGAACGGAAAGGGGGGGAAAAAAAAACGAGACCACCGAGGATACACACTCGCCACTTAGAAAGAAGATACAAAAAAATGAAAAAAAATACAGAAAAAGAGGAAGGAAGACCATTCCTTCCTAGATCTTTGGCGGTACTAATTATTCTATTGGCTTAAGCCCCGCGCATTTAAAAAGAAGGGGCGAAGCTGAAAAGAACCAAAAACCTTGTCAGCACCTGTCGCTCTCCGTAGGACTAGCGTTCAACGAAAGTAACCGAGTGTCATGAAAAGGGGGGGGGGGGAGCGAGAACATCTGTTTTCTCGGCCAACTCCCGAGTCCGGTCTACACGCGCGAAGGGGACACGACGCCCTGGAAGACAAAAAGAATCTGAGGAAGGAATGGCGTAGAAAAGGTGGGAGGACGATGTTTAAAGCCTCTCTAAAACACCACTTATTGATGAAAGGAGAGAGATGCTAAAAATAGGTTCTCACCAAAAAAGACAGGGGAATCGTAAACTGACGACTCAAAGTGACACAGTGGAGTCAGTCCCAGCTTCAGTCACCGATTGGAAATCGAACAACGTGGTGAGGGGCAAAAAAAAAGGAAGAGGGGGCGGGACGAAGAGAGAGCAGTAGCTAACTTGTCAAGGGGAAACCGGATGGGTAGAATAAAGGAAAACAGGGGATGATGAAGGGTCTAGTACGCCTTGCATAACTTCAGGGAAGCAAACAAATATCTAAGCGCATGAAGGAAGATGTGGAGGGGAAGCGTATGGTGCCATTTGCTCTGCTCAGAAAGGAACCAAGGGGCATGGTCGCATCGGCGGGGGGGGGCGGCGTCCTCGGATGCAATGGCGAGAGGGGGGAGCAACCCTCTAAATGCGTTAACAGCAATCGCGGTTCGCCCTACCTGGCCCACTGACCTCTTGGGGAAAGGGGGAAGTCCGCACGGTTTCATCAAAACAGATGGGAAATAGCTGGCAAAAAGGGGAACTGTTGGTCACCTCCGGTGGCAAAAAAACGGATGAGGGGGATGAAGCCATGGTAAAGCGAGCTACTTCGGCCACTTACACCTAAGCTTTCGGAAAACAATAAAGATCCCGCCATTTGGGGGATAGGGAGGAGTCTTACCTCTATCGCAGCGGCGAAAAACCGCGGTGACTGTCTTCTAAAACGAAACTCCGAAGGAGTTTTCTTGGATGGGATATCAGGTTGGTGTTTTTTCTTCCATGGAGGTAATATCAGCCTAGCGGATGAGGGGACAGTACTAGAAAGAAGGCTCTGTTTCAGTGTTATTTGAGGAGGACCCTCACAGAGACTGGACTCTACTGAGGACGGGGGAAATAGAGGGAGGGGCAGAAGGCTGTGGCAGAAATTATCTGTTGTGGTAGGGGTCTCGGAGAAGGGGGGGGCCGAGCGGGAACCAGGGCTTTTTGGTCTGGGCCAAACCGCAAAAACGACGGACCGGACCGGAAACGCCCCGTTGGAAAAAGAAAGCTTTGGAATTCTCATGGAAACCACCAGGGAACAACCGCGGTTGGGGGGCTCAAGGTCTCGTCTGTTCCCCATGAGAACGGACCAGGGGATGGATGCATTCAATTTACCGAGAGAATCCAGGTGACTAGCACTGAACAAAGGGTGGAGCAGGGGGGAATTACCTAGCAAAAACAAGCTTAGTTCCCGCAGACATAAAGGGAGGGTGCTATCGAGCGGTTAAACTCTTGTAACTTTACGTGGGATTGATCGATAGCAAGGCGCATGTGGATAATCAAATGGTTGGGGAACCGACATTGGAAGACTCAAACGAAGCCTTTTCTTGTGAGGAAAGGTAATGATAAAACGGGGAGGTAAGGGTGTGCCTATAGCCCCACTGGGGGAGGGAAGCGGGGTGGAGACCGAGCGATATTATCCAGGGAATAAAGTAAAATTGAAGAAGGGAATGATAAAGAAAAGGGAGGGGAGGAGGTTGAAAAAGGAAAACCAAAAAAACCCACAACTTTCAGTCAGGAATCAGATGGGTACCACGGAAAAAAAAGGGGATCTAGAGGACGAACGAGGAAGGTCCCAGCAAACCGAAAACGAACAGAAGAGCAAAACAAACCTCGGCGGGCAGGGGCCACTCGGAGGAAAAAACGTGACGTGCCGGGCGGTTATCGGTTTCCCGCTTAGGAGACTTGTCTAGAAGGACAAAACGAACAACACAGAAAAAGGGAAAAAACGCAACCGCCCATAAACGAGCCTGTAACTTGACGCCCAAGAGCGTGCGCGATACAGCCGATCTGAGCTGGGAAAGGGAGAGACTCGGCGTTGGTATCCAGGGAGGGGAGGCGGGGGGGGGCTGAAGCACAAAAGCCAATGCGGGATTGGGAGGGGTAGAACGAAAGAGGGGGAGGCAGAACATAAACCGCAAAGACTGGGGGGGGGCGAAAATCGAAAACCAGCCGGATGAGATATAGAGGGGGGGATCGCCGAATGGTCGCAACGCAGTCCGCGGTACGCACCAGGGCTCGACCACATTTAACCCCCCAGTGACCCACCTGCAGGGAGCCACGATGCGCGAAGTTGGAAAAACCGCAGCCGAGAGGGAGAAAAAGAGGAGAGATCGATGAGGCTGGAGAGAAGGGAGAGGCGGAAACCGAAGAGAGGGAGAAGCGGAAAGTTGAGCTGTGGAGCGTAGAAAGAGGAGGGGGCGTAGAAACAGCGCAGGGCCAACACGCCGCCCACAAGCGAAGGTTCCTCACCTACGGCACGGTCTTATGAAGAGGGGTTATCGGACGACTGGGGGGAGAGCCCGGCTCGATACGCCGGAAATCAGCCGCGGGACGTCCGTCTCGACGAAATGGTGACGGTTTCATCAAGGGGGACGCAACAAGAAGAGGACTGGGTCAGATAAGTTAGGTGGGAGAAAGGAGAAAAAAATGTACTGCCCTCCCCTGAAAAATGTGGCGGGAGGGAGAGATTTGACTGACCTCAACTCGACACCACAACAGTGTTAACTAAGACAACACACAAGATTGCCGCTGAGCAGGGGAAAAGACGAAAACTTAGAAAAGAAACGGGTAAGATCGATAAATAGAATCCCACGAAAATACCCTCGGTGGCACCGCTGATGCAAGAGGGTAAAAAAAAGGGAGGGGGGAGTAAGGGCAGGAAACGCGGGTGAGATCGGCAAAAATTCATGCTCCGATAGTTGGGAGGAAGGCTTCCAAGCGGCCCGTTTTAAAGCGAGCTCAACAGAGGTGCGGCACGAGGCAAATAATGAGACGTGTCGGGAGACCGTAGGGGGAAAGAATTAGGTGCTCAGAAAGGGGACGTTTCACCTCGATCTGGGTAACTTCAGGCAACCAAGAAAGGAGAATGGAACGAAAAAAAGGCTGGAAAATCCCGAACGCCATCGGCAGAGTGTCAGAGATCGGGATCACTCAAGTGGTCCAGCAAAGGATCGATGGGTCAAGCGTCCGCGGCTAAAGTGTAAACAGAAAAGGCGGATCGGGTATGAAGAATCCAGAGGGACGATCAACATGGAGATTTGCCAACGTACGACACTAAAACATATGCGCCGCGGGCTGGAAAAGGTCCACGTCGAAGAAAAAGCCGATTAAGAACTCGGGGAGCAATGGACCCAATAACTGAATCGGAGGTCCAGCTTATTGGGCCTGAACACGACTTAGCAATCAGGAAAAAAAGGGAGAAGGGATAACCGGCGAAGAAGAAAGTGGTAGCTTGATGTCCTATCGGGAATTTGCGCATCGAAAAGAGGGACGCGAAGAGACGATCCTCAGCAATCGACCAGGCGACGAGAAAAAACTGAAGGGGGATCGCCCGACGGCGCCACAGAAAATTCCGGCATTGAGAGTGATAGGTGCGGAGCGAAGTGGTCAGACGGGCCCGATGCAAAAGCAGGGGCGGAAACACTAAGAAAAGAACTTGGAACTCACACGATCAGACCGTGGGATTTTCGGTTGTCGAAACCCGCAAAGCACGATAGGGGAAGGAAACAAGAGGAGGATCAGGACCGGGAAAAAACGCCCAGCAGGCGACCTCAGGACAATGCCGACAGGGGAAATAGAGGGTCACGTGGGGAGTAGATACGACTGGCGTGTTGAACGAGGGTTGACGAAAACAAAACGGAGGGAGGAGAGAAGAAGCGAAACGCTCAAAGCACGCAGGACTAAAAAAACGCGTCGCACGTGCGCTAATCCGAAGTGGTGAGAAGGCATAGGAGGCTGGACAGACTAAAGTCCCAAACCGTTTGTGCAAAATCTAATGGGAAAGGGGTACGCATCGAAATACACAGGGAAAGGAAAAAGGGAGAAAAACGGAGAGAAAAATGGAAAGTGGGAGTGAAGTCCTGAAGACCTCGCAATTAGAGGGCAGTCGCGAAAAAGGAGGAAACGGCGAGAAAATGGGGAAGTAAAGGGGATTAATAGGGAAGGAAGGGGGGCTCGTGGAGCCCTGGTCTAGAAAGCGCACGCTGTGAGAAATTGAACGGTGGAAAGACTCGAAGCACGGCTGAGGTCTCCGGGGTAACGAGTAAGAGGGAGTCATTGTATTCCTGGTCGACAATCAAATATCAAAAAAATGACTTGGGGGGGGGACATGACGGGAGGCCAACTCATCGCGTTTAAAAAGTACTCCGCGGTTAAGGCCAGCCACATCACTGGAGAGTTTACGTGACAAATTGCCAGCAGTGAAATGATCGGCCATGTCCCGATCCGCCTACAACCGCTAAAAATAGCAAGCGGGTAGAGCGCGCCGGGGGGGTGGAGTAAGTGGGGGATCCCCGTCTCGGAGAGCTGGGTTTCGGATCACGCGAGTCTTGACAAAGGGGGGGATGGAAGTTCGGAAAGGTCGCGCGCAAGATCCCGAACGGTGAAAAAGTCTTTAAAGGACTCTTCACGACAACCCGAAAAAAACACGAACCGGTAGGGGGGAAGTAAAGAGAAGAGTGGAGGATTCTTCAAAGAGCCGAACGGCTCGGAGGAATGGCAAGACGGGATAAAAGGGGAACAACACGAGAGGGATGCGGATGCCACGACTAACCTGTTTCGGGGGTTACGAAACCAAAGCTTCTTTCCTCCAGCCGGATAAGCGGGGAACTCTAGGGAAACGGAGAAGAGGGAGAGGGGAGGTGAGACATTTTGATCCGCTATTTGGGGGATGGCAACTCTCCACTCCGGGTTCCGCAGAAGGGGGGGCGGGGTGGTCAGAAGAAAAAGACCCAACTTTTGTTTCTGAAAAGCGTGTGCTTTCCGCAGAACAAAGACGATAAGACTTTCAAAATTGAAATGACATTAATGTGGGGGGGGAGGAATCTAGGGAATGTGAGGACGTGGGAGAGCAAAAAAAACTGAAGAAACAGCACCGCAACATCTCTCCGATGGGGCGCCGACGGCCTGAGATCCTGAGGAGAACGGCACGGAGCAGAGTAAAAGAATAGCGAAAAGTAACGAAAAAACACCTAGAAATAAGAAGACTTTGATTGTAAGTATCTTGGCCGGGGCTGGGGGTGCGAGGCCGTGGAGGAATGTAAGGCAGATGAGGAACTAGGATCTAAAAAATCTTCTACTCCCTACCCTCCGACCTACGAACACTCGCAACAAGGACAAAGCCTCCGTGGGAACCTGAGGAAAAATCGGGGTTGAGAGGATACTTTGCTCAAAGGAGGTTTCAAGCAAACTAGAGCCCAGCTAGGGGGGGGATGCAACTGTCTTTCACAGTTGGGTAGGCTGCACCCCCAAATGTTACCACAAAAAATATTTGAGGGGGAGGGGAATTTGATAAAGTTTACTGGGAGTCTTCCACTGTGCTTGGGCTCCCTAAAAATCAAAAAGAGTGGAGAGTAGAAATCGACAGAACCTCTCAAACAACAATATAAAAGAGTTCGTGTTGGGGTCAAAAATTACGGTGGTTTTTCGGGCATCGCGGATAGTAACCTCTCCTACTCCCAAAGCCTGCAATCACCAAAACAAGGAAAGGGGGGGGGGTTTGTAGGTCACACCAATTCGGATAGACAAAATCTGTTACCAGGAAGAACTATTCTTCACGGTCAGCGCGAAGGAACGCAATCAGATTAAGTGCGTCTAAACGCGCAGCGAGTCTGGAGGAAGAGGCCGGGGTGCTGGTGCGAGCGGAGGCTGGGTATGGGCTCATACACTGTCCAATCGCAAGCCCTTGACGCAGAACCGTAAAAAGAGCAAGCCGCGAAAGGTCAAAGCGATGACTTCGGAAAAAAGCAGAAATTAAGGAGGGGGGGGGGGCGTGTCGGTCGACCGGGATTCCTCAGGCGTCCAAATGACGCTCGTATAAACGGTGAAGAATCAGGCGCGGGAGCTGGGGAAGGGGGCCAGGGTTTAGAAGGGGAATTGGATCTCAACGGAAAAATCCGAAAATAAAAACCCTTATTTCCCCCAAAGGACTTGCAAAAATTACGAAATGAGTAAAGGAAAATCTGTGAAAAAAAGGAAGTAAGCCCCAAACCAGGGTGGGGAGACGAGGAACACTACGCACTACTCGCCCGGAAGTGTCGACCTGGAAAGCGAGGAAGAAAGGAGGAGGTGAGCGCCTGGGACCGAACTCATTTTGAAAAGCGATTCAAAAAACAGTGATCGAATTCCGCTCGTGTATGGCTGGAGCTGCGTAAAAACATTCGCAAGTTCGGGAGATCGAATCCACAAGCTAAAAAAGGAGCGGTGTAAATATTACAGATCTGCGGTAGCCGACGAAAATCCAAACCGAAAAGGGTTAAATCCCTGCAAACGCAAGGGGCCCGCTAAGTGGGGAGGGGGATCGGGGAAGCGTGTGAAATGCGGCTGGTGTCGTGACAGAGTTCTAAGAGATCGAAAGACGACAAAGGAAAAAACGCGAAAGGCAAGAACTTCAACGTAAAAAGAAAGACATCTCGGGAAAATCGAAAACACTCCATCTTCCTTTAGAGAGAGGGGGGGCTCACCTCACTGCATAACAAAAACAGAGCGAAAAAATGCCCAGATCGTCGGCGAACAGAAGGGTCGAGAAGGGATCGGGGGTAAAGGGCTACAAAATTACTCTCCTCCCCAATAGGCATTTGAAAGTGGTATAAAAAAGGAGATAAAAAAGAAAAGTGACGGACCTTAGAGGAAATAGGCGTCTTTACTAATCAATGATGATGGGCCGTAACCGTCGCCATGCCCGCCCAAGCAGAGATGCAGTAATCTTAGGTTTTCAAGAAAGAAAAACAAAAAAACGTGAAGCAAAAAAAGCCAGGAGAACACCGAAAGGGGGGGTAAAGGCGCGGGCCGATCGAACTTTGGGCGATCGGAGAGATCCCGCAGATCTGGAACAATAAAAGAGGATAGAGAGACGAAAAAATCCCAGGACGCCCCGAAAGTACTCGAAAGCGAAAGAAGGCGAGGGAAACTGCGAGGTCTTGGGCTATTGGAGTTGCTCTAGGAAAAGTGCAGGGGAAAGGCTACTCAAAAGATGGCGCCCCAGGGGCGGCGGAAAAGATGGTCGAGAGGACAAGGAGGAAAGTCACGGGAGGAAAGGGGGAGGAGAAGACACGGGGGCGGACACTTCGGAAGCTTGAAGAAAAAGGCACGTGCACACGGAGTCGCTCAACAGGGCGGATTCAGGGGGGTCGATGAAGGTGTCTATCGGCTGACAACAAATGAGCAGTAGTAAGAGATCGGGAAACATCGGGAGACCGATCCACGACGCCGCAGGAAGAATGACGGGACTAAAAAAAGTCGATGAAAAAGAAAAAAAGCGCACCTGTCAATCAGCCCGGCATGAAAAGTAGGAGGCGAAAAAAGAGGACGACCAAGGAAAAAAAAAATAAACGGGATCGCAGTGGGAAATTGTGGAACCTTACTGCCGCACATGATTTGGGAGCGGTGGAGTTAGCAACTAAGGAAACGAAGCTCTAAGGAAGGACAATAATGCCGGGGATCATCTAAAGCTACTCGCGTCAGCAGAAAGCTCGCCCCGCGGACGGGAAGAAAATAAGATCTCAAGTCTCGGTGTCTCGAAGGGGGGGGAGTTCTAAAGGTTTTCTAATCGAAATCCAGAGACAATTACCTGCTGTCGAAGCCGGAATGAGAAACTTGATGCTCAAGGGGTGGTCAAAGAGTAGAGCCACAAGGAAATGCAAGAGAGAAAGCAAAGCACTATTCGCTGGGCTTTGTCCAGGCGCGGGCACATCGAACGGGGGTGGTTTAAAACAAAAAAGGGGCTCCTCCCACAAAAGAATCTGGACCGCATCAAGGGTGACGGGATGTAGTGAGGTCACTCAGCCGTGGGTGGAGCTTCTATCGTAACATAAACAGGACGAATAGAACTCAGTGTATGAGAAAGAATCACGCCAGGAAATTTATGGCGCCGGGTTTTTTTACTATTACATAGAAAAAAGGAGAGGATGGCGGGCTGGGGAAAAAGCCTCTAGGGACCTACTGCTTCATGTTGAAGTGCGTGCGGGGCGGCGGGAGAAAGGAAATTGGATCGTGGAATCGAAGAAGCTTCGCAATTTGAAACAGCTAAGCGGCCCGTCCACGCAAAAAAACATTCGAGAAGCGTTAGAATATGAGAAAAACGTGTGCCGCGCCGCGGACTCTTAGGGTGAAAGGGCAACGGGGAAGATTAAATGTAAAAAAAGGGAAATGACTGGGGGATTCCGATCAGCAGCCCTGGGGGGGAGCATTGGGGAATGCCTCCTATCAAGTATAGGGGAGAATCAAAAACTGGGGATCAGAATTTCTCTAGGTTGTTTTATGATGGTAGGCAGGGGAGATAAACGACGTTTGAATAAGCCCAGGGCGAAAAGAAGATGAACGTTGGACGGCTAAGTCTGCGAGTTCACGTAGGGCAACTGGCGAAGACGTGGAGAATTGAAATGGAGAGATAAGACATGCACTCGTAAAATTGGTACACTCAAGTGGGCCTCCATGAGTCTGCATAAAGGGTCTAAGTCCAACATGAAACAGCGAGCTAGACTTCTCGACTCGCGTCATCCTGAGGTATGCTGGGCAGACCCGGGAAAAGTACATAGCTACCGGGCACTCATAAGAAGAGGGAAAATGAATGGCTGAAGGGCAGAAAGGTCTTGAACCGAATGCGTGCTCGCGAGATCGTCTAGTTGCCTCGCGATCTGGAGAGGGAATCTAAAACAGAAGCTATGAGAACATAACAAATCAGCCCTACTAAAAAGAGGAAAAAAATTGTAAAGGAGCCCAGATTAGTGGGGCTGATGAGTCCTTCTAAAAGGGTTGAAGTTTCCAACTGGACCTGAAAAGGGGGGGAGGGGGGGGTGCAGGGGTGTGACTGATGCAACAGTTGATCTTTTGTCTCTTATGAGAGGGGGAGGTGGCGTGAATACCACAAAGAGAAATTGTGTTGAAGGAATGGTCTATTCGAGCGGTGTGGTGTGCTCTGAAGGGAGCAGAA
>Ga0179591_1372535_pt1 | contig 13024 bp, 8 predicted proteins | sample CZOMad2_1_08_16f_FD_182891 | JGI IMG/M metagenome (GOLD analysis project Ga0179591, IMG submission 182891) | Vadose zone soil fungal communities from Angelo Coast Range Reserve, California, USA - CZOMad2_1_08_16fungal (PacBio error correction) | ecosystem: Environmental > Terrestrial > Soil >...
CGACTTGATCTTTCGAAAGACTAAGAGGAGAAAACCAGGAAAAAAAAAGACCTTTTTCCATTCTCAGGAGAGGGGGAATCCTTTCCTTTCAGAAAAAAAGACCCGCCGTTTCGAGAAAAGAGATATGTATCACATCTTTCCAGGAAGGGAAATGGTCGTGGGAGGAAGGAGGTATGAAGGTCGAAAAGTGTTTCTTTCTACCGTAGTGGCCTGCGGTACTTCTGACATCTGCCACCAAGGTCTGGTAAAAGGGGGGAGGATTACGGCTGTCCGCCGTATGAAAACGGAGAATCTTTCTTGGAAGGGAAGAAGGATACAGAGAAAGAAGGGTCTCTTAGGGGGGAAATGGATTCAAGGTTTAGGAAGGGGAGGGACGGTTCTGCAAGGGGAAATGATTTCTCCGAAAGAAAAAGTCAGTATTTCGGTTTGAGGGGGGAAAGGAGGAGTACAAAGGCAAAGAGGGAGGGCTATTCCTGTGATCTGAGGCTCCAGCGTCTGAGGACTATGCAATGGTAGATGCCCCCTGAAGTAATCTTTCTTGGGAGGAAGACTTGTGCTAAAGCGAGTTCTCTGAAAAGGGGTAGTCCTACGCGAAGAACATGATCCCCGAAAGAAATCACTGGGGAAGGGGATAAATTTTAAGAACTTTCCTCCGAGAAAATGAGGGGGGACCTTTTCTTAGGGTGGGAGGTAACCTGGTCTGACATGGAAAAAAGGGAAAACGGGATAACGAAGCGGTTCTTCATGCAGAACTCGCCTCTATTTACTTGACGGAAACTGTGCGCATCTCTTCCTTGTGACCGTGGAGGGAAAAGGGGGTGATGACTTCCTTCGTCGGGGGCCTCCTTCCTCTTCGGAATCGTGAAACCGAGGGGGGATGGCCAAAAAAAAAACAAAAAAAAAAGGGGTCTTTTTTTCCTACACCTCAGGGAAAGAGCGTCCCTCTTGGGGGAAGGGGGGGACCACTTCTAGATGAAAATATATAAAGAGGAGGGACGGGAGAAATCACCTTTAGCGGGGAAAAAGAGAACTCATTTATAAGGGGGGGGGAAGATCACCTCTATCGTCTCGATCTTCGAGGATGAGGAAAGGGGCCGCTTTGGGAAAGAAAAAACGGGGTTCCTATTTCTACCGAAGCCGGATATCTTCTCCTGAAATGGGGGTCTTTTCATTTTAAAATAGCGGGAATGTTCAAGAGAGATGAAATCAGGGAAGCCGCTGGGCTCTTTTCTTTCTGCGGGAAGAGGTGGTGGAAGCTCTTCAGAAGAAGGGAAGTGAGAGGGAAATCCTTCTCCTGGGGTAGTCGCCTGTATAACTGCCGGAGAAGAGTTGCCCTTATTGGAAAAGGGGGGAAGGCAGGAACGAGGGGTCGGAAGAGGAACCATACTTGTTTACGCCAGGAAAAACCGGTCAGGTAGACCGTCAAAGTCCGAAGGAGTACCATGGTGATCGGGAAAGGGAGGGAAAGGCTCGCAATTAAGGGTTCTTCTTCCGGAACCCATTTTAACTCTGAAACCGCTATCGCAACGGCCGAAAAACCTATATAGGCGTCATGTGACAGAAAAAAGGATGGTATTATAAAGAAAAAAAGAAATATGCATGCACGTAAGGTGAAACAGGGGGGAAAAAGCTTTCAGTGACGCCAGGGAATGGAAGTAACCGTCGAGGGGGAGGAAGAGCTCCAGGCTCTGGCGAAATACTTTAAAGCATAGAGGGGAAAAAAACCAAACACTTCTCATGGGGAGGGGAGGTTGCCGATCATGAGGGGGAGAAAAGCTCTCAGGGATTCGAGAAAAGTCTTCTCTTCTACCATGGGGGGAGACGCCTAATTACGGGGGAAAGGATGCTTGTGGGGAACAGGGGTCATGCTTTTCTACGAAAAAAAAAAGATCTAAAGAAGAAGTTACACTGACGAGTCGTTTTGAAGACCAAGAAAGGGAAATAGCTAAAAGGATTTTCTATCCGCAAGGGGAGAAAGAGGCAGGAGACCGCTTTCTGCAGGAGAGGAGGCGAAGGAAAAAGCGTCCGAACGGATCGTTTTGAACCGGTCGTGCAGGCTTTTCTAAAGAGAAAGCAAAAAAGTGCTCCGGCTACCTTCGCTTTCGGGAAGGGCGCCGGCGTTTTCCGGTCTGGGAATATGGGTAACATCCGATTGAAGAACGGAGTCGAGGATATCTCTCTAAAAAGAGAAATATATAGATCATCCAAGAAAGGTCGCGCCGACGACGGAAATCGGGATGAGGTAGGGGGCCGTACCCCGAAAAAAAAAGAGGATTTTATAAACGTGCGCTACAAGAAAGGATAAGTCTCACTGTCCCGGAGCCCGGAGGGAAAAGGGGGGAGTTAAAACGATAAGATCTGCTTTCGAAAAGAGTATCTACGCGCTACTAAGCGGATATGAAGGGGGTAACTGCGGGAGGACCGGATGTATGCCTCCAAAAGGTCTCTATACGGGGGGAATAGTCCTTCACGAGAAGGGAGAAGTAGTCAGGCGAGGGAAGACAATCTTACTTCCTCGAGGAGACTATTTAGTCCTGAGGGGAGTTAGGGACAAAACGATACTATCTGAATAAGAAATCTTTTTCATTTCGAAGGGCGATATCGACCTTCGAGAAGAAAAGAGGCGAGAAGGGAAAAAGAGGAGGGGGGGTACCGCGGGGTTTTGTTTTTCTTCGCAGAGAAGGGAGCAGAGCCTTGATCTCTCGACAAAAAGTGGGAGGGACAGAGACGTGGGGAGGATAAAGGAAAGGAAGCTTTCCCCTTTTTTGGAGGGAAAAGTTTTTTTACAAGAGGAGAATATTATATTCTATTGATGGGGGGAGAAAACTTTGAAAAACAAGGGGGTCGACGTTCCAACGGAAAAAAGGGGTTTTGCATTGGAAGGGACGATCTCGGTCTATTGCGGAGGTTGGACAAAGGGGCGACCAATGCCTATAACAGGACGAAGCCCTCCATTAAGGGAGCCTGTCGAGAATGCGGACTTGGAAGGGAGAAAGGAAAGTGCGAAAGGGGGGAATGTGTACTTACCCTCATCGAAGTATTCCAGGAAGTGCAATAAAAACGGTCAATCAGGGAAAGGGAGGATGGTTGGGGGGAAAGGAAGTGCAGCCAAGTCCAAGACTTCTCAGATGAAAAGGGGGGCCAATCTTGATCGGCAGCGAGGAAAAGGTTTCGCTACCTGCACAAAAGGGGAAACTTTAAGGGGAAAACATATCGCCTCCGACTATGCAGAGAAAGCTCGACCTACACCAGGGGGAGGAACGCCTGCGTCAGTTCTAAATAGGGGAAATCATTAAAATTAAGAAAAAAAGGGGGGGGCTCATATCGTATCCTATCGAAGGAAGACTACCATCTCCCAGAAGGAGAGGCCGTTAGCCCGCTAGGGAGACGATAAACAGAGAAGCACCTCTCTCTATTTCAAGAAAGAAGAATGTCTTCTACTCCCAGAGAAGGAGGTTTTCTAACAACAAGCCAAAGGGGGACAGCAATCGGGAGGAAAGGAAGAGCTTAATTATTAAAAAAGACGACTTCATTCATCAAGAAGAAGCTACGACTACCCGTCGGTCAGACAAAAAGACTGGCAAGCGATTTCACGTTATGTGCGCTCAATGAAGAAAGACGGCGAGGGGGCAACCAGAAAAGCCCTTGGGACCGACTGCTTCTCATCAGGGAAGAAAGCAATTTAAAAAGGGAAAGGAGGGAGGTGCACCCTTTATGAAGACCGTTACCTCGAGAAGGCGGGATCCTGTGAAAAGGGTACCGACCTAGGGAAAAGCCTCTTCCTCAAGGAAAAAGCGACCATCAGATTACCAGAAAAAGGCCAATCCCCGATAAAAGGAATCGGGGCGAGGCTTTATCTTAATGAAGGCATCGCTCCCATATTACCGAAGAAGATTTGAACCGTCTGCGGAAAGGGAGACATGTTCTGGCACTCTCCTCCAATAAGCAACCCCCTTCCCCCAAGAAAAGGGGGAAATTTTTGCTAATAACCTTGAAAAAAACATAAAAAAAGGGCAAAAACTCCCATCCTGAAGGGGGACACCTCCTATTACCCTGCCTAGGGAAAGAGCCGTCTACTGCCCAGCTAGAAAAGAACAAAATTGGAGAAAGGGGGCTTCCATCATAATCCCTGAGGGGAAGACCCCTCAATCGTTGAAGCCCTGAATCTTCTCAGAAAAGGGGGACTGCGAAAGAAAGGGAATAAAAGAGACACTATCTACGCCAACTACCATAGGAAGGAACTATTTTTTCAGATCAACGGAGGGGAAGGGGGGGGAGGGGTTCAACAGGGAAGAGGACTCAATTCATTCGCAGAAGGTCACTCTTCTTCTTGGGGGGGTTCAACATCAACAAAAATAAGCTGGGAAAAAGCAATTCTCTGAGAAAGGTGCATCTATTCAAACAAAGGGAGATCTACTTAAGAGGAAAGAGCCTCCGTTCTAGGAAGTGTTCACGCTTCTTTTGAAAAGGAGAATGTGTGATTTGAGGGTATGACCAGGGGAGACAAAAACCTTTCCGTCTCGAGAGAAAGAAAGGGATGATGTGGTTATTCTTCGAAAAAAGGCCGGACTGTATGGCGCTGACGATCGAAGTGAGAGTTGCGCAGAAGGTGAATAAGAGCTATATCTATTAAATTGCCTCCGAGGGGAGCGCTCTATCGGCGTAAAAGAGTTCGAAAGGGAGGCGAAAAATCCCTCTATTTCTGAGGGGGGGAAAAAGGGCTCCTTTTCCGCGACTTCCCCTGGGAGGTGTTCTCTTCTTGGACTCTTACCCCAGATGAGGAACCGGGGTAAGCTCGAAAGGAAAGTTCTATCAATTTATCTAAAAAAGAAAGAAACAGACGCGATTCTTCATTTTTGAGCATCGACTCGCAAGGATAGGGATAGTTAAAAGGGAAATGGAACGCTCGGCCTTTCTTGAGAACCAAGGTATTCCTTCCCGCAAAGATAAAAGCGACCTCCGAAACCTCGAGAGGGATGCGAGGAAGAAAGCAGAGAAACAAGAGACGTCTTTTTCCATCTTCTCTGATGAAAAAAGGCAGGGCCTTCCAACAACGGAAGGGAAGAGAGCAATTAACTGACTCTACTGTCCCAGCAAGAGAAAAAGAAGCTCCCCAAGAGGAAAAAAAAGGGGCACTTATTCGTGGAAGTTTCCAGCTTTTTACTAAGAGATGGCCTTCTCGTCGAGGGAGGAATTTTCAAAGAATTAAAAAGGCCCTCTGGACGATTTTCCATCTCTAAAGGGAATTGCAAAGCCGGAAGCCACGATCTTGCCTCTTCCGGGCGGCTTTCAAGTAGAGAAGGGAGGGTTTCGAGGTCGCGGGGAGAAGGAAAGTACTGAGAGAGGGGAGGGGGGATGACCACGAACAAAAAAGCCGAGCGTTCCCTATAAGAGAAGAAAAAGAATGGCGAGTCGAGGAAAGAGAAATAAAAGGGAGGCTCCGAAAACGCTCCGCGAGATCCATTGATAGAAAGGAGGCTCGCCATGTTCGCGGAAGGGGGAGAATAATCAAGGGAAGACACAATCATCTACACTAATATCGGGAGAGGGAGCCTCTAATAGTGATGACTCCCATGCAAAATATTTGACAAAAACGGAGGGCTTATCGAAAGAGAGCTGCCCTGTTAAAGAGGGGGAGGGGGGCCGCTCGCCTGACCTAGAAGGAGATAAAGATTGAAAAAGAATTGCCGCTTCGACCAAACTACTTCTATCTTCACGAAAAATATTGTCTAGGTTGTAAAGGGGACAAAGCAAAGCCTGATCAGCGCGAAGGTCTTGTATCAAGGAAAATGCTGGAGAAGGGAAGAAAACCAGACAACAGCATCGTGAACTGGAAAGGGGATGGGTGCGATCGCTGATGAAGAGTGAAGTCGTGGGCGGGATAGATGGGGAACAGCAGGAAAAGGGAAAGGACTTTTGAAAACAACAGTAACACGCGCTCGGAAGGGCGCCTCTTGGTTCCTCCGGAACAGGGAAACTGCGCGGGGGATTTATGGACGATATTCTATGATCACAGAGTCCCAGCATCTGTTCGTTGGGAGGAAGAGCTGTTTCTCGAAGGAAAGGGGGGAAAATGGGAACTGGGGAACCGAAAGGAGGGCTGCGGACTTCTTAAGTTCTCCACCAGGGTCGACCTTACTCGGAGAGGGGGAGGAGGCTGGGAGTGGGCGTCCTTGAAAAAGAGACCTGTGCGTTCCAAAAGTCGGGCCCCCTTAAAATGGAGTTATGAAATCATTCTTCCGCTGAAAGGAATCATTGTCTCTTTATGTGTAAGGCGATTCAAGAAGGGGTTGACCAAGGGAGGGAGTTCTTCGGAGCGTCTTTTTGGAGGAACTTCATTGTGCTGTCTCTGAATAGGAAAGTTGGGGGTTTAGGATGAAAAAAAAGCGGTTCCCATATATCGGGAAGAAGGAGGCACTTGGATCTGAGAGGAGGGATGGGGGAGCAAAAACCTACGTTCCATGGGGGGGCGCCCTGCATTGTAAAGGAGGAATCTACTGGGGAGGGGAAGGAGAAAGAAAGTGGCGGGTATGCAAAAGATCCCCGCCATCAGCGCGGCGGGACAGAAGGGTGCCTAATATTCAAGACAGAAAGTCAGAGAAGGGCTTGGAAAAACGACCCCGCCGCGTCACGAGCCGAACCGGGGGAGAGGGACGCCGTGATCACCCGAAGGCCTTTTGGGAGAGAGGAACATCGATTGACTGACTGAAGAACCCTTGCGCATCTCGGGCCGGGGGGGATACGGGAGGGGGGTAGGGTCTGTTCTAGTGTCTGGGAAAAACGGTAGCATCCCTTCAAGCGGAAGAAAAAAGCCGCGTCTAAACCGAGTGGGGGACGGAGAAGAAGGTTCGGTCAGAAGCGTGTCCCCTCTTTTCTATCGGGGGGAAAGGAGCTTTGCCCTCGCAGAGAGGCGTCGGTGGTGATCGCTATCACCGGGAGGAATCTTGGCTGGAAAATGGGAGATTAGCCGTTCGCTGTTAAGAAAAAAAAAGCGGCTCTATCTTCGAAAAAGGGGGGGGGGGGGGAAAATTCCCGAAGGAGATGTCTACGAGAAGTCTCCGCCTGAGAACGGAGACGGACTGGTAGAAGGTTCTGGGCATTGGGGAAAAGAATCGTCGGCGCAAATAGAAAGGGTGCGCCACCGTCGGAGGAGGGGGGCGTGGAGGAACTAAAAGATCCATTGCATTGTCTCTTTTGGCTGAATCAGGGAAGGGGCGGTCGAGCTTCGCCTGGAAAAATCAATTCAAAAGGATGGCCCTTCCTGGAACTCGGGAAGATTTTCTTGAGAGGGGAGGCGGGTCCGTACCAATACGGGGGGGGCAAAGGGGGACGTTCATTTATACCGGGCCTTCTCGACGCTTCGAACGAGAAGACTGGTCCTTTATTTCGGGGTTCGGTCCTTTGGTCGGATGGGGGGAAGGAATTGGAAACGTAAAAAAAGAGCTCACCTTTCCTATACATCAAAAAAAAAAGTACTTCATGTTGGACCTTTCTCAAAAAAGAAAGAGGGTAAAAGAGCTATACTATTCCTTCACGGGTCGTGAATACTCCCCCCTTGGCAAGGAGGGATTCCGGGATTAAACTTTCCCCCTTTTCCATTCTTGAGAGCGCTCTGGGTTCCCACGTTACGGAAGTCTCCCCAGGCCCTTTCCATCGAAGTCCCCCGTCTCTTGCGAGCCAAAATAAAGGGAGAAGAAAACCCCACAAAAAAAAGGGAAACCACACTTTCTGCATTTTATAGTGGAGAGCAAGTAGTTTCTCTCGAGGGAGAGATAAGACGGGGAGAGAAGGGAGGAAACGGGCTCGTATCGTCTCTTTAACAGGGAACGGTGGTTCACGGAAAAGGGAAAAAATGTCTTTTTCTCACATCCGCTTCGTCTAACTCGGGAAAAAAAGAGCGACCGATGTCCTGCGCGAAGGCCAGAAGGGACGAGACCCTTGCTAAGAGGGATTGTCCGCTCCTCCCGGGACGTCGCGGAAAAGGAATGACGAAGAAAGAGGAGAACGCTTTCCTATCGTGGAAAATGTTCTAAGAATGCCCAGCGGTCCGGAGATAGAAAGACTACCGGAGGGAAAGAAAGGGTGTGACGGGTCGTAATATTTGAGAGATAGTAAATCGTAGGAAAGGGATGATCTATCATAAAAGAGAGGATGAAAGTAAACCGCCTCTGTTGAGGAATAATCGGGCTATATCGGGAAAAGAAGCGCCGATTCAGAAACTTTCGCGACAAGCGGAAAGGAAAGAAGGACTCACGAAGAGGGAGAAAGAAAGGAGCTTTCTTGAAACGGAAAAGAAGACCCTCCCCGAACCCCCCAAGGGGGGGGGGGGGAAAAACAAATCTCCCTCGCTACGAAAAGAAAAGAATTTGTCCGAGAAAGAAATCTTTTATTCGTCTCAGGGGAAATGGTTTCAACCTCCTAGGAAGAGAGATCGCGTCGCGAAAGAGGGAAAGGAAATCTGCAGAACGGGAGACGGTCCCTTCTTTTCGTGCCGAAAGAAAGAGAAGAGACCTATCTACTCATAAGAGGGAAAAGTCGAGGCACTGCAAGGAAACTGGCGAGAAAGGCAAGAAGAAAGGCACGTCCACTTGCGCCGTGTTTTACCGCGGAGGGATGATCAATGTCTTTTGCGCAAAAAGAATTGTTCTGACAATCAGAGGGGGGAGGGGCATGAATGGCGTCAAAAAGAAAACAAGGAAAATGTGTTTTCACACATTATCTCATATTAGAGCTATGTATGCTGGTAACGCTTTATAATACCCGAGTCAGAGGTCCAACCTGACGAAGGAAAAGATTGGGGGGGGGGGGATTGCGATCGGGGGCGTTACAATTTTTTAGGGAGGCACGAGGAAACAGGACGAGATGCCGAAGAAAGAACGGAACGCGGAGACTGCCTGGCTCGGGAAAGGGGGAGTCAACACCGGTAAAAGGGTAAAAAAAAAAAGTCGCGTTCCAGTAGGCAACAGGGAGAAGGCTGGTCGAGATTGAAAGAAAAAGCGACGCTCGATCAGTCCAGGCAGGAAAGGAAAAAAAGGTACCAAAAAAAAAAGGCAAAGAGGATCTCTTGCCAAGGCGAGACTAACAGTCAGCAGACCGAAAGGGTACGACAGTTTTCTTCAAAGGATGAACAGAGAAAGGACGGCGATTTCCAAAAGACCATCTCTATACAAAAGGCGGTCCGATCTCCGGCGTCGAAGGAAATGCTGGAGATCGTCAATTCGTCTAAGGGCATCTTGAGAAGAGATCGAGTCCGATCTAGGGAGAACGGGAAAAAGAGGATGCCCATTTCCGGGGGGATCGCTATCACCACCGAGGAAAAGTCGACGGGTCAAGCTCTCCTTGTTACAAAAGAGGGCAGGGGAGGAAAAGAGGAAAGGGGGGAGGGACGTACAACAATAACTCACTCTCTTTTGCAGAGAAAAAAGTTGGGTGAAGACTCTTATTATTCTACGGTGGGAAGAAGCCTCTACCGACTGCCTCATAAGAAAAAGCCTGAGTAAAGAAAGCAGGAGAGTCATTCATCGATTTACTTTCTGTGGGGAGCGAGCGTGTGAATCACTTTCGCAAGGAAAAAGGGAGACGGGTTACGACTCTTCTCAAGAACAGGTAGAAAAAAAATTATCGCAAAGGGGAAAAAGAGCGGGGGGTACGATCGTTACCTCGCAGGGGAGGGAAAAGGCGTCCTGTTCGCCTACCCTCAATGGGAAGCGCCTCTTGCCGAAGGAGGGAACATAAAATGAACAACTTCCTGGCTCCCTCCCAGTCGGTCTCTTCTCCTGATGGGGGGGAGAATATCCCCGTCATCTCCCAGATAGAGGGAGCGGGGAACGCCAGTTCGACTCACACGGCGCCAATACTTTCAGGGCGAAGAAAGGCGGAAATTGCCTAATACCGGAAAAGAAAGGCCGCCTAAAAAAAAAAGACGCGTACTCTCCCAAAAAGGGGGTCGTCCACCTCCGAGAAAAGGGAACGGGAGGAAAAAGAAGCCCATCTCTCCCAGCAGAGAAAAAGCAGTTCCCATCCGCAGCATCAGAGAGAAGGGGCAGTTCCATTTCTACCCCGCAAAAGAATGGAGGGAAGGAGCATCCATAATCGTTATAAAAAAAAAATATCGACTCTATACACTCTCGTAAAAAAAAGGTGATGGGAGTCCAAGGACTGGAACAGGGAGAGAGTCTAAAGGGGCGGTGAAGACGCGACTGTCCGTAGGACGCCAAAGAGGCCTGGCGCAACGGCAGAAGAAGTGGGGGGGGGTCCCTGTCTCCACGTAAGAGAAAGATCATTCGCAAGATCCTGGTCTCATCGAGCAAGACAGAGAAAACCGGAAGGCGATCCTCGCCGCCGTAGGAGGGAACGCTGCTTTTGACCATCGGGTCATGTTATTGGGGAAAGGAGAAGAGGAGTTCTACCGGGGTGCCGCTCGCTCTTCTCGGCAGGAGGGAGTTACGGCTACACCCTTCGATAGGGGGGGACATGGAGGGAGAAGGCAGGAAAAGAAAGCCATCTTATTCTGGGGCTATATGATGTATTCGAAAGCGGAACCGCCTCTTTCAATGGCGAGAGAGAATGGTAGGAAAAGGGGGGGTCTCGTTGCTTGAGGGGTTCTGTTTTCTTCATCAGAGGAAAAAGGAGAATTCTCTTCACCGGGGGGGAGGAGAGATAGGGAGGGACTCTTACCCCTATAGGAAGCGCTCCTTATGCTCCCATGGAATGAAAAAACAAACACGGAGAATAAGTTCGAACGCGATGCTTCATGGTGGTACGAAATCGCATGCGAGGAGGGACTTACTTCTGCACGCCGGAACTGTAGGAGGGATGTAACCAAGCTTCCCGCATCATGCTAACGGATCGACCGTCCGAAACAAATCGAGCGATTACGAGCCGCCATTAGAGATAGGAGAGGGTTATTGAACAGTCGGAAAGGGAGGGCAAGGTCGTTCAACAACTTCAACCTGTAAAGAAAATGAACAGACGCGACGTCCGAAAAAAAAAGCTGGAAAATTTCGTAATCTCGAGAAAAAAAGGGGACTAGAAAAGAGGGGATGTGGAATCTGCCTTTGGCCGAAAAAAGAGGCTTCTCTTGATTGAAAGGCCTTCCCCTGAACAAAGATTGAAAATAGAAAAAGCCGGGTCCTTGCAATCACGAAAGGCTCTTCATCTCCGCGAAATGAAAAGTGGAAGGAAAGGGAGGGTGATCAGGCCGTTATCCGCTGGGGGAACGGGGTTTAACCAAAAAGGCAGGGGGAAGAAGATCATCAGCGTTACGAATTGGAGCGAAGGCCACGCTTCGTAAAGGAGGGAGTCGACGCCGCGCGAGAGAAAAGGGAGACTACGAACATGGGCGCGCAGGAAGCGCGCGGGGGGAAAAGCGACACAATTCCTCTCACGACGAAGAAAAGGCACAATTTACCAAAGATTAAGCGGAAAAAGGCAGCCCATCATCAGGGATCATCACCCTAACAGGGATGCTGGTCTAAAAGTTTTAATCAGGGAGAGAGCCCTTTAACGCGGAGGAAGATCTCCTGGGAACAGAGGAGATATGCTTGAGAAAATCAGGGGAGGGGAAAGCGACTTCATCTAATTGTCGAGGGTTTATCCTAAAAACATCGCAGGAGGGAACAGAATCAGGAGGCAAGCGTTATCACTTTTCGCAACTCATTGTAATACGAGAAGAAAAAATAGGAAGGGGGGGAAAACACGGGGGGCGAAGAAGTCAGGGGTTTTCTGTGTGCGATTAGGGGGAGATTTGGAGACTCGGGCGGGACAAAGGAGAAACAAACTAAACAGAAAGAGATTACTTGAGGAGGTGAAAACCCACCAAACGCCTAGCAGGGGGAAGGGTGAAAGACCAAAGGCCCCCTTTTACTGAGTAAGGGAGCTAATCAAGAGGGGGGGACGATAGTCGTATATCAAAGGGGGTTAGGGACTGCCAGCATCTTTTCAGGGGGGGGAGGGCCGTGAGTTGGAACTTGGTGCTGTCGACCTTCTTGAAAAAGGAGGAACATGTACAGTCCTTCTCCACGAGGAATGGACTCGGATCGAAGGCAAGGGATGAGTGACTGAGGGAAAAGAGCCACTCCGTAGAAGAGGTCTTGGGGGCGTTCTACTTCTTCAGCAAGGGGGGTCTAAAGGACACAACTATTTGGAGGGTTTACCTTTCTTTAGGGGGAGGCTTCTATTTAAGGAAAAACTCAGAAGAAGAGGGGGGGCTCCCTTCACTTCATGAGGAGATATTTCTTTTTAGGTCGAAGGAGCCGCGGTTCCCATATATCTCGTCGAGGGAAAGAGTCTGGGGAGAAATGAGCTCCAATCAGACTACCCTACAGAGAGGGGCTTGGCGCCGGCGGAAGTTTGGAAGGGGAGGCATCTTCGCTACCGAGTGTAGGGACCGACGAACAGGATCAAAAAAGCATGAACCAAGAATAAATTGTTCCGAAAAAGGTTCATTTCTGCGGGGGGAGGGGAGAAGTACCTGGTGCTTTCGAAAAGACGTCACTAGCGAAAACCGGGAAGCCTCCTTTATCACAAGAGGAGAAAAGAAAGGACTTATCGACCACCGAAATAAGAAGTTGAATAAGGAAAAGACGCGGCCTTTCCTTAAGGGGGACGGGTTAGGCGTAGAAAGGCGTCGGTAAGGATGGGACAACTTTATCAGGATGAAAAAAATCCGCTTCAAAACCTATTGTACGGGAAGATTGTTTCTGGGGGGGAAAAAAACGCGACTTCAGAAGAAAAAAGAGAGGGAAAACTTCGAGCTTGCCCTCTTCGAAAGGTCCTTGCCTTCTTTTGTGATGGAGCGGTCTCACGGCCGGAAAGGGGGGAGAGTGGGGGAGAAAAACCTATATCTTCGGGAGATTCGTCCAACTATTCCCGGGGAATTGACATTTTTTCCGATGGAAACTTGAAGGAGAACCTTCCACATCTATCGAGGGCAGGGAAATCTCGTCATCGTCAAAGTATCGGAGGGGAGGCCACCGAGGCGTGTCCTGGAGGGAAGAGAACTCTCCGATAGGGGGGGGAGAGA
>Ga0179591_1212098_pt1 | contig 13023 bp, 20 predicted proteins | sample CZOMad2_1_08_16f_FD_182891 | JGI IMG/M metagenome (GOLD analysis project Ga0179591, IMG submission 182891) | Vadose zone soil fungal communities from Angelo Coast Range Reserve, California, USA - CZOMad2_1_08_16fungal (PacBio error correction) | ecosystem: Environmental > Terrestrial > Soil >...
CAACAGAAGTTTTTAGTGAGCAAATGAAAAAAGAATAGGAAAAGGTCTTACCTTTGGAAAGCCCAAAATGGGTGGAGTCGCAGGGAAGGCAGCAGGTAAAAGTTAGTGGAAACACTACTTGAACACAACCGCAACAGGAAAAGCATGGGAAAAGGGGCCTGGCGACGGCAGGAAACTGCAGCTGGAGGGCCAGGGGCATACCCCTACACCCTCCAAAGCAAAAAAAAGCACCTTGAGCAAGGGCCAACCAACGAACCCCGCAGGACAAGGGGTACTCAACCTCACAAGAATCCACAATGTGGGGGGGGGTCCGCCAAGGTGTTAAGCAGACAAAGGGCAAAGGTTGGTTGGGGGTTGGAGGGGGGAACAGCCTCCACGCTCTGGGAGGAAACTGCAGGGCAGATATTGAGGGGGGTTTTGTACGGACCAAAGGTCCTTTAAGTATAGTTTCTTGCACACAAAACAAGAGAAAGGGGGGGCAGGTCATGGGCACATGTCCAAGCAGGAGCAACCGGGGATAGGGAAGAGACAAGGTCAAACAACGGGCATGGTGAGGACCATAACAGCTCTGTTCTTTATTCAAGGACCAGAGAAGTTCAACGTGTTGCACAGGGGGGGGGATGGGTCAAGAGGAAAGGAGATGGGAAGACGACAACATACAACATGGGGATATCTACTGGGCATAAGTACTAAAGGCATAGAAAAGGAATTATTTGAAGGACCATGCGCTGATCACGACTTAGCGGGTAATAGCTGTATCTGTGGTTCGGACTGATTTACGGGAGGGAATTGTCTACAGCTGACTGATTGATGAATAGGGGAAACATTATTAAGGGGGGAAATCACACTTACCCTCCGCTCAAAGCGTTGACCCAAGCACATAGTCACAGGGGACGGAGACAATACTATAAGGGGGCAGTGCTGGTATTTGTCTAAGTACACAGGGGAGAGATAAAAGGTAAAACGAATATTATCAAAAATCAGAAATGAACAGGGGGGAAATGAACTGTGCGGAATGGGAGGGACAGTTCGTCAGTGGCGGGGGAAGAGTGAGCAAAAGAGGCAAACAGGGGAAATTAAATGGGACACAGTAATGTTCTTACGGGGGGGAGAGAGTTGAGCCAAGGGGGGCAGGGAATTGTCTGCAAGGGCCTTGAAAGGTTGAGAACCGGGAAGAGAAATGGGGAAGAAACAGACCCCACCCAAGAGAGGTAGGCTACTTCTTGATGTGTGTTGTTCGTGTGAAAGGAGGGGGGGGGGGGGGAAAAAAGGAGCGTTGCGGACAAAAGAAGAAACTTGGACTGGGGGGGAAGGTGGTTTGTTACATGCTCAGAGGGATTTGGGTGGTTTGGAGGGGGGGAAGGGGAGTTCCTGTTCTTAATTGAGTTTTTATAAGGAAGGCCTATGAGGGGTATCTAAGGCTTCGAGGGTCCTTGTTGCTTGTCTCGGGGCAGATGTGAAAGTAAGGGGTTGGAACCAGGTGAAGGGGGGACTTCTCAACTTGCATGAAAAAGGGTGGAACTAGGGGGTAAACGGAGGAGGGGGGGGAACCAAAAAACAGAAAAAAGGGCAGCCAGTTCCAAGAAGGCTTGGGAAAACTCCCAATGGTGGGAAAAAAAAAACTAGAGATGGGAAAAAAGTGAGTAATGAGGACAACCGGAAGGTGGAGGGAGGGAGGAAGGTGGAGGGGATTGGTTAAAACTCATATAACAATAGGGGGAGATTCCCTCCCACGTGAAGAAGGGACAGTAAAGCAGAAGGGGTTAATGGGCAATTAAGGGGTTCGAGGACCGGGGGGGGGGACATTTAGAGGGTGTGCTAGGAGAAATGGCTCAATGTAAGAGGGAAACGCGGGGGGACTACGACGTGAAACTGTGACGTTCCAAATTAGGCCAAAGTCGGGGGTCAAAAAGGAGGCTTATGGATTGGTGGGGGTTAACTCGGTCTGACGGCCAGACAAGGTCTCAGCCACAACAGGGGAATTTGTGAAAAGAATAAAACTGTGTCAAAGAAAAATCATGGGGAAGAGGGTGGGGGGGAAAGAAGGCAAGAGGTTATCAGAATTTGCAATCGGGTAAAAAATTGTGGGCTGCAGAGGAAGGGCTTTGGATGTGGGGGAGGAAAAAAAAAAAGGGGTTTTTAAGACTGGAAAAATTTTGCAGTGGCAGAGGGTTGAGGTTGCTGAGGATGAAGTGTGGTGGTGGTTGGCTTGAAAAGGGCATAAAAATGAAGTGTTGTCAATGAAGGGCCATGGGGTTGTTTGTTGGGGGGGGGGAAGGGGGGGGGGGCAAAAAAGTGACATTTTGGGAAAAAGTATGGAAAACACCATGTTGTAAGGGGAAAAAGGAAAAAAAAAAAAAGAAATTTTGGTACACCCAAATTGGAAGGGCTTCAACTCTGGTGGCCTGACAGTTGCCCATGCCGTAAGTTGGGGGAGACACAGTAGTGACCTGGATACTTTGCACAGAGAAATTCAACTCAATCATGGCCTACCAAAGGGCATTAACGGGGAAAAAAGAAGACGGTCCAACTCCAAGATGCAAAATCAGAGAATATGGAAAAAAAGGGGACATCCATAATCGTAGCGATAATGTATAAGATCGAAGACCTATTGAGGTTGGTTGCATCAATCATTGAAGGGAAATTTGTCACATGAATGGAGCGTCTTTCTGGAATTGAGGGGGAAAAAGAGAAGCAGAGAAGCCAGGAAAAACGGATGAAACAATTGGTGGGGGTGATTGGGGGGGTGTGAGGGGAATTAAGAATAACCAACTGTCAGCTGGAGCTGGATACGGGCGAAGCACAATAGGCCTGGAAAACAGAACTCTGAGGGGGAGGCAAAGAGATGGATGTGGAGTACTGGTTCTGGACGGAGAAGAGAGCGTTCAAGAAGAAACGGGTCATGTATGCATCAAACCGGGCGCAGCAGCAGTGCGACAGGGTTCAAGATTGAGAGGCGAGAGTTTCTTTGTTGTGGTAACTAAAGTGAGGTATAAGGGGGAAAATCGCTCTAAAACCACGGAGGGGGAGAGGAAAGGAAGGGTAAAAGAAGTAGAGGTAGGAAGGACACAAAAAAACAGATATGGGTGTAAAAGGTAGGATGGGCGAACCTGCTGCTGCGCAGGGGGGGGGGGAAGCGTGAAGAAAGGGTTAGGCAGTTCGGCATGGTCAAAATGCACAGACGCACCAGCTCTAATGGGAAAAAGCAGGGAGTTGTGACAGGATCAATGAATCTGAAGAGCAGAAAGGGGGGATTGCCCGAAAGGCGGGGAAAGAGACAGGGGGGCAGACCACCCTACATCAAACAAAATCCTGATCCAATGTGTGGGGGGGGAAAAAAGTCGGGTGATAGCGTGAAGAAATTCAAGCAAGAAGCTCATAGTTTGAGCAAAGAAAAAGACTCTGGACAAAGGAACGATGGGGGAGATCCCACGAAGAATGTAGAATGGTACCAGTCCGAAATGAAAGATGCAGGAGGTATTGTCCGGGTGAAGGGGTAAAATCGGGACAGAGTTTGCTTGGGGCGGAAAGGAGTAGGGTAGGTAGGACATGCTCGAAAGGGGATGTTGTGCAAGGGTGTCCAGGTAAGAAAAGGTCGTAATAAGGGGGGTAAAATAACCATCCTAGCTCAGTGGGAAGGAAGGGCCAAAACGGAAAAAAGGTTGACGCAACGGGTTTACCGGAGGTGGTGTGTGAAGTCACCAAACTCTATTTTTGTTCCAAAACGCACAAGTTGTTTTGTTCACCAAACCAAATGGCAATTGCAAAGCCAAAAAAAAATGGGTAAAGAGTGACAACGGCGCGTCCAGTTCTGAGTAGGTGCTACCGACAGAAAACAACCGAGCAGACAAAGAACTTCGATCCACAAAAACTCACAAGGAGGAGGCGCTCAAGGGGCGTCTACCGGGCAGGGGTGATCCGCCTAGAACGGATGTAGGCCCCCGTTCTGTTGATGTGGGCCCCACCGGGGGAGCAGCACAAGAAGACTCATGGCTCTAGGGGACGACAAATTACTCGGAGTGGGAGAGGACATAGTTTATCAAACTGGAGATGTGAACGAAGCAGCAGTTAAAAAGGGGAAATTGGATGGTGGGAGGTGGAGGTATCTTCTGAATAGAAGGGGATGGTAGAATGGAGTCAGAGTGTGGCGTGTCACAAAAAAGTGAAGGTGTCCGAGGAAGAGAATTTGCGCGCCAAATAAAGGCAAAGTAAGCCCGGGGGGTCCATTTTTTTCACCAAGGGGGGGCGAAGGTTGGAAGCGCAAGGTCTCCATCTCCCTCATAAACAAGGGATCTGAACAAAGCCCAGTGACAGAAAAAAAAAAAAAAAAGGTCTCCGACTGCAGAAGAACTAAAATGGCCCCAACACCCAACGGTCTTATGCCCCTTAATCGACACAGGAAAAATCAGGGCGATCAGCAATCTAACGTGGGAAGTGTCAATAGAACTATTGTGGGAAAAAACAAAAAGAACTCAAAAAGACCCCATGAAGAAAGACGAGTACGGAAAAATGAGTGGGGCAGCAGGAAGATGTCTGAGGAGATCGTGGGCTCCTACTGCATGCAAAAAGTGATGAGTTGAAGGACTAAACAACAATCATCTCGTGGGAAGAGCGAGCACGGGGGGGGGGGGGGAGGGCCTGTCCCGGGGGTAGAGTAGTTGGGGATAATTTGGCAAGAGTTAGGGGAAAATAAGGACGCAAAGCAAAAGGAAATTGGAAACACGGGCTTCTTGGGAACGCAAAATTGGGAAAAAAAAAAGCGACATCCAGCAACGTATCTACAATGACAATTCCTTAAGTCATGCCAAGTGGAATAATTGCAAATCGACATTACCATAGGAGCCAGTGAGATAACAGCTCAAATCCCACGAAAACGGGGGTCCCAGCAAAGCAAAACATAATGAAAAGGGACCCGAAAATGTGCTGTGGGGGGGCAAGAATACTTTAAGAAACAGAACAACAAATGAAAAAAACCTCCGAGAAATCTGGTTGTGCTGGGGGGGACAAAGATCCCCAAGGTTCCCTAGTCACCCAGTGGGGCTCAATAAAAAAAAAAAAAAAAATTACATCAAAGTAGCTGATAAAAACCTTGGAGAACATGAGAGCCAACTTCCAAATTAAGGGGTAGAAGCACCGAAAATTTCACAATCGACATTTGGGGACAGGAAATTTGGGGGACTTGCAAAAGAAGTGGATTTGGTGGCGGCGTGGCAAAGTGCTTTACACCAGCACAACTGGGACGGAACTGGTAAGACACCGGATATTCCACATTGGCATTTAAAGGCAGAAAAGGAAGATATAGATGAGTGAATGATGTGATCAATGAAAGTATAAAGTTGGGGGGTACAAACCAGAACAGGGAGACGAGGAAGAGAATAGTGAGATAGAACTTGACGAATGGTGGGTTTGGGAGAAAAGGGAAACCTATGAATTGTGGGTGAAGACCATCAGTCAAGCCGGTGAGGGACAGAGGAGCAGTGAAGTAGAAGCCATGTCGTAAGCATACTGTAAATTACAGGCAAAAACAGAAAAGAATGTCATCAGACGACGGATGCGGAAAGGGGTGGTAGGTTGGGAAGGCCTCACTACTGAGGTGATATGTAATGACTATGCCAGAGGACCCCAGGGGGTTAGGGGAAGAAAACAATCTAAATTGCATGGCACTTCCTCCCCTGGAAAAAGGGGGGGCCTTCCTAGGTACCTTGAATAAGTAACCATCTTTGGGGGGCCCGCTCGACTCAAAAAGGTAAGGGCAGAGGAATAAAGTGTTTCAAAAAATTCACTTACATGGACCGGCTTTTATATGGGTGATCAGAAGGCTAACGCTAACAGTAACAGGTGGCATAAAAAACAACAAGAAAACGAAGTGTGGCGAAAAAGCTCAGCCAGCTTATTATTTTTACATATCAAAAAAAAAACCTCAAAGGGGAAAGGGGGGGGGCTGCATGGAAAAAACATGGGGAAACCACCTGGGGGAATGAGAGATCAAAAAAGGGAACACATTTGGGACTGTGTGGGGGACTGAAGCATGTCATGATTTGTGGATTGGGAGGTGTATGGTAGGACCATTGAGGGAAAAGGGAAAGGGGGCGCAGTCATATCAAGGGGGAAAGATTGGTTGCGGAGGGGGGCGGAAAAAAATGGGTCTCTTGCAAGGGACAACTACCTGGAGGCTCAAGCAGAGACAACAGCTAGGGAAGGTAAAGAAGGAGTTTGAATATGATTGTAATGGGGGAGAATGAAATTCTTTGTGTCAGACAGGGCATCTCCTGAGAAAACACAAAAAAGGATAATGAAAGAAAATAGGAGGGGGGAAAAGGACTCTATGTAGGGAAAAGGGACAAGGGGGGGAGATTCAACTAGGAATGAACCCTTCCCAAGGGGGGAGCTCTTGAGGGAATAAGGGCAGGAAAAACAAAAGTGGGTAAAACTTGGAAAAAAAACCCTCACACAGCCCAGCCCTGCCACCGGCATGTAGGACTGGGGGACAATCGCAGAAGACGCTTGAAGAGAATTTGTAGTACCAACCGACAAGAAAGCCCGAATATAGTCATTATAATGGGCCAACGCACAGAACACAGGAGGCGGTCAATTCATTGGGGACCAGGCCTCAAGTCCAGTTGGGGTAAACAGGGGAAGGGGTCAAATCAAAAAAACAGGAATTGGAGGTTTTGGGAGTTGGGGTCACCGAACAGAGCATTGGGGAGGAGACTTGAGATCAATTTGGGATGGGGTGGGGGGGATAAAAAACCGGGGAAGGTAGAGTAGCAACTCTGGCCCTACGAACTAGAAAAAGGTGATAAAGAAGGAAATAGGTAGCCAAGTAAGGAAAGGGAAGGGGGAAAATGGAAGGCACCATGGGTCTGGGTATTCACGGAGGGGGAAAAGCTATGGCGTTTCACCAATTAGGGAAAAACGGGGGGACACAAGTGGAGGAATGCGAAGGACAGAAAGGGGGGGTTGAAGAAGAGCAACATAAACAAGGGTAGGAGTAAAAAGAGATTTGAATTCAAGAAAAACTAACTAAGTGTAGGAGTAGTGCAAGACTCAGGCGCTGATAGAGCTTGGAGAGCTGTGGGAGGATTGGCCAGTACGGTAGCTTAACTAAGGGAAGGACGAAATTCCAGGTCAATTTCTTAAAGAGGAATAGAACAGGATGACGGCTCCGAAACCTTAACCCTGGCCCTACTGTATCAAAACAAAGGAAAATGAAACAAAATTGGCTTCAGGAGAGATAGTAGACTAAATGGATCATGTCTGGTGGGACAAGGTTAGAGAAGACACCATTGGACGTCATGTAAGACAATCTATCAGATGATAGGAAACGGGGAGGGGAAAGGTCGAAGGAGGAGGGGTTGACAGTTAAGAGGGGCTTGTTAAAGGAAGTGAGCATAAGGGATAATGCCAAGGAAAAAAAGTAAGTTTACAATTCGTTTGGGGGGGGGGACAAAGTCAGTGGAGGGTTGGGATATAGGTAGCCCAAGGTGTACCCGGTTCGACGCTTAGCTGAAGGACCCTTTTAAACAAAACGACTGGGAAAATGTTCGAGTTGAATACATCCCCAAAAACGAAGGAGATGTTGAGGATGATGGGGGGTTTCTGGTGTGTTGTTGGGGGGGCGTGGGAGAGGGGGTTTCCAAGGCAAGGTGAGGAGTGCGGCTCGAGACTCGTCGGGGGGGGCAGTTTTACTACTAGGATGACAAAGGGGGGTTGGGGGATCTTCCTTGGTGGGATGAGATTTGCTGGTGCCTTCGAAAAGGAGTTTGGGGGGGGTCTCGGGGGGGGGGGGGAGATTTGCATGTTCATTGACATTAAGAAATGGATTAAAGATTAGGATTGTACTGGGGGGGAAGGGGGACTTGAGGAGTGTAGGGGCTTTCCTGAAAAGGACAAGAAGCAGGGGGCACATTTTTAGTTAGAAGGATCTGGAAGGGCATGGAAAGAGTGGTTGAACTAGGGGAGTTTCATCGAATTAGGCCGGGCACAGTGAAAGGGATCCAAAATGATGATGGGGGGTCCGTAAGAGAAACAAATGGGGGACAGACAGTAAGCACAGCAGAGTCTAAAGAGTAATGGAGACAGGGTCTCATTATTGGGGCATGATGCAAGGGGGTTGGACTGGGGGGAAGGTTCGCGGCCAAGGGGGACATGGGAGGCAGGAAATGAGGTAAGGAAGGAATGAGCATTGAAAAGGCGCTCTTCCGAACCAGTTGTTTTTGGACCGGCTGGGGAGGGGGGACTGGGTGGACCCTGGGGCCTCGTCGTCCCTTGACTGAGAGAGACTAGTATGAGGAGATGGGAAAGGGGGGAACTTTGAAAAACTTAAAGTCCCACGGTGGTCTTTTGGCACGCGGGATGTAGTGATTGTTGGGGAAATCTGGTCTGAATGCCAAGGTGGGGTCCGCTCACCACAATCTGCCAAGAAACTTCAAGGTGGAAGAAGAACAGGACAGGTCCTGAGACCTTCATTGAAAAGCCGATTGTGGAACGGGAAAGGCTGGGGGGAGTTCCCATTTGGAAACCGTCTGGTGAATGGGGGGATAAGGAGTGGGCTCAAGAGTTAAGGGAGTGAAGTTTTGTTGGGAAAAGGGGGGTTTGGAATCCGTGGGCGTGGAGTTGCCTAGGGATCGTTGTTTTGTCCGGGTGATGGCCTCGTGGGCTCTGGGTGGGTGTGGGAGGTCTGGGCTGTATGTATGTTGGAGAGTCTGTTTCGCAGTCACCTCCGATGGGCGGGGTTGGTTCAGGGTGGGTTGTCGCGTTGTTGGGGGTGGGTTGGCTCGGGGTGGGGGTGGGGGTTTACACTTTTCTCAGATCTGGTGGGTTGTCCCCCACAACTGAGGGGGTTAGTTGGAACCGAAACTAGTTTATGGGGGGCAAAAGGGGGGTGCGCGAACACCGAAAAAAAAGCCCTAGGTGCGGGTGGGGTGGGCCGGATGGAGCGAAACGGGAAGGTCTCAGAAGTGTTGAAGTGGTGGGGGGAAGGACAGTTAACATGTACGGTAGGTTGGGGTGAGTCATACAAACTTAGGGAGACATACATGTGGAGGGAAAGAGCGACAAGCAGCCAATTCACAAGTGGCTTGGTAACTTTAAAACGAATTGCCGGAGGGGGGTTCGTAGGAAGGAAGTAGAAGAGTTTTTAACTAAGTGTAGCCGGGGCGAGTAGCATCTGAGAACGGGATCGCCGCGAACGCAGAGCGTACTTGGGAGATGGTGTTCAATGGGCATGGGCCTACGTTGACGGGGTGTACGGCGAGTGGTGGAAAAAAGTTGTAAAACAAACAGAAGTAGCAGTATGGCTTTTGGAGTTCGGTAAGAGAAAGTAGCGATGCGGCTTCGAAAAAAAGACCCCGGTGGGGATGGGTGTTAGGGCTGGGGGTTGTATGGCTCAGAGCAATAAATTTCTGATCGGGTGGGAGGGGGCAATAGGGTGGAGGTTGGTTGAGTCGGCTGGGGGGAATGTTTGGGCAAACATTAAGGGGGGGACTGCAGGATCAGGTCAAGCCCGGGGGGGTGTGGGTGGTGGGGGGCGGGGAGACATTCTAGTTCTCGGATGCAGGGGGTTGTGGTAGGGGGTTGGGAAGGTTGGGGGGGGGGGGGGGGGGGAGGGTGGGGGGGTGTTGGGCGTGGTAGGCGTGTATGTGGGGGTGGGGGTGTGGGTGGGGGGGGGAATCGGGGTTTGGGGGGGAGGAAATTCGAGAATGCCTGGAGATTTCTAACAGAAGTTTGGGTCAGGAACAAGGAAGACAGGGCCAGCCAGACGGGTTTCGGCAGCAAGAGACCTTTTTAGAAGACGAATCCTCAAGAAGCAGGGTTTCCTAGGGGGGCGGGCGTGGTTGTGTGTCCGCGGCAGAGTGTGGAAAAAAAGGCTCTCAGGTGGTTGTGGGTACAGTCCATCTCATCAAACCCGCGGGTAGCACGAAAGGGGGGATGTTCTTGTCAGAAGGGTTCGCAGGGGAAAAATTGGGGGGACAGTGAGCTTCTGAGAGGACAAAGACTAAATAGCGCTAAAAGATAGGGGGAAATGTGGGAGGTCGCTGTCTGAAGGTTTGGGCAGGGGCAAGGGGGCCGGGCCACAGGTTAGGATAAAGCAGGCGAGAATTGGAACACCCTGCAGACGGTGCCCCGCTACGCGAGAAGGAACAAGGATCATGTTAGTGGGGTGCTTTAGGGGAAGGCCATAGGAGCAGATCACGATTCAAGCACATAGTTGGATGGCAAAAAAAAAAGAAAGGGAAAATCAGGGGAGAAAAGAGGGAGGCTGAATTACAGAAAGTAACGAAAGTCAGAAAGGATGGGGATCAAAAAGGCTCTGGAACAAAAAAGATCAATTGCGGAGGAAAACCACTAGATAGGTGGAGAGGTCGGGTCCTAAGGAGTGATTCAGGGATGGGGCAATGTTAGTAAAAATCCTTCGGGATTGCATATGAAAGGGAAAGGGGGTCAATTGCAGAAGTGAGCCGGCGGAGGGAGGGGGTGCCTTCAGAGGAAAGTTTTTGAAAGGTGGTGGAATCTACTAAGGTGGATCTAATCCTAGGATCACTTGGAATGAGAAAAAAGAGTGGAAAAAAAGATGTAGCACTTAAATGGGGGTCCCCACAAGATTGAGTGGGGGGGGGGGGGGTTTGGGAGGGTTTTTCATGCACACCTCGGGGATTGTTTCAAAAATCCTATTGTGGTGGGGTAAAATGGCCAAGGGGTGCATCGAAAGGATGGCAAACAACACGCAGGGCCCATGGGAAAGCGGGAAGCGCAGTGACTTGGTGGGGGGGGGGGGGGGGTGATGAAGAAAAACCGATAAACATCAACACAAAATTATCCGCAGACTCCCCAACTGATCCGAGGGAAACTCATCCTGACCAATACAGGACCAACCTGTGATGAAAACCACTCAAGCAGGAAAAAGAAACAAAAGGCCTCGTGGGCGGTCAAAGGGGGTAAGTGGATCACCCTAGGCAAACGTTAACACACTCTGTAGGAAGAAAGGAAAAACTTTGAAGGGGGGAAACAGAAGGGTAAATCTTATGGTGGCGGAGCAGGGGCAAACCGGTTATTCATAAAAAAGGGGAAAACAAGAATCCAACCAAGTCAGTTGGGGTTTACACTTTGGCTGGGTGGGAAAAGAAAAGGGGGGCTGACAAATAGAAGACCCGATTTAAAACGACAAGGCTCAAGAGCCAATGGCGTCCAGAAGCAGACACCTCCTCACAGACATGAAACCACACCAGTCAGCAGGCGCCTTAGATGCCGGAAAAGAAAGGGAGATAAAAAGAAGAAAGTGGGGGTCTGCCTAACTATGTGGGGAGCAGAGGACAACAGGCACAATGCACAGGCATCCCTGAAAAAGGGAAGAAGATCTGTAACCCTGGACGGTATCGGTGCTGCTGCCGATGGAGAGAAGGGGCTGACACCAAAATCGATGGGGGTGATCCAGAGGAGGGGGGATCAACCTCAGAAACATAGTTCAAAAACTTGAATGCAATGAGAGACAGAAAAAAAGAAACGTGGGGGGGAAATTTCAACGAGTATTGAGGGCCATCTGCACCTCACTGATGGAAGGCAACCAGACCAACTAAAGAAAGAACTAGGAAAGGGAAAAAAAATTCCTGGACCCCACCGAAGAAAGGGGCAGATAATGACCTGACCAGTAAAGAATCCAAAACATCTCCCCAGGAAAAAAAAACAGTAACAAACAAGCCCACAGGCCCAAAGGGGAGGGGGGGGGGTCATAAAAAGGAAGAGGGGGGGAAAAAAATCTATCCACACATAAATAAAAAAAAATAAAGCAGAACCAAAGGCTGAGGGGGGGAGGGGGAATGGGTCACAGATCAAAGGTTCCCTCGTACCCCAGTGTTTTCTCACAATTTCCTCAAGAGGATGAAAAATTTCCAGGGACAAAGGGAAAGGAGATCACAAAGCAAGTCTACAAAAACACGAAGGGAACATTTTTCTTGCAAAGTAGGCTTTCCTAGAAAAGGAGGTTGAAATGAGCCAACACAGAAATTCGGAAAAGGGGACATGGTTAAGCAAAGGTTCTAAAGGAGGATAAGAATTGAGAGCAAAAAGTGGGGAGGTCGAAAAAGGGGGAAACACCATCACCTATCCTTTGATAAAGGAAGAAAGAAGAAGTATATAGAAGCATTTAACTCAGTGTGATTGGTTGGGCCGAAACGGAAGGGGAGGGGGGGGAAGATATCATCTTGCGGGACGGGGGCAGTCAAATCCAGGCAATGGATAAGGGATCGGGGAAGCGAGTGGAAGAAGGACACAAAAAAGAAGCTATTAAAAAGACACAAATCAGCGCATGGGAGGTGGCAAGTACTCATACACGGAGGGAAGGGGAGCGAAACCGGTCCCGTGGGGAGAACCGAGATTGTGTAGTTGATCGAACTGGAAGATTGAAGGAAGCCCAGGTGTGCAAAGGGGGTTGAAAAGGACAGGGTCCTTGATAAAGAAAGAGGATGGGGGAACTCAACTGTGTCACAAGACATGTGGGGAGGGGGGGGAAAGGGGGACTCGTAAGTTTTTCAGAAGGAGGTAAGGGCACTTACCGGAAATAGTGGGTAGTGCAGAGGCAAGAAGCTCAAAGTATCACAAACATCCAAAATCAGATAGGCCACGGCTGCCAAGAGAGGGAATTGGATCCAAACACAAACAAAAAAAAAAAGGGGGGGTTGCTGCGTTGAAAATAACAGTGGACACAAAAGGGGGGGAGGCAGTGGAGGATTCGTGAAAAGGAAAAGTGAGGCAATTGTTGAAGGGGGGGTGGCCGACATGTCATTCTGGAGACGGGGGGATGGGGTTTAGGGGTTAAAGTTCCAGCTCAAGCTTAGCATGAAGGGCAGAGGAAAGAAAAAATGGGAGCGGGTGTTATGTGTGGGGGGCAAAGGGTGGACCGAAGACCAGAAAAATTGGAAATGGGGCATTCGCAAGAGAGTCCAAATGCTGGGAAGTGAAAGGGGGAGAGGAAGGAAAAGTCCCGTTTGTTAGGAGATAAAACTTTCTGGTGTTCTACTGACCAGC
>Ga0179591_1296883_pt1 | contig 13023 bp, 25 predicted proteins | sample CZOMad2_1_08_16f_FD_182891 | JGI IMG/M metagenome (GOLD analysis project Ga0179591, IMG submission 182891) | Vadose zone soil fungal communities from Angelo Coast Range Reserve, California, USA - CZOMad2_1_08_16fungal (PacBio error correction) | ecosystem: Environmental > Terrestrial > Soil >...
AAGGGGGACGCTTTTTCTAACTTGGAATATGGAAAAAAGAGACCGAAAAAGAAAGGGGGAGGAAAGAAGGTCGAAAAGGAATAAAGGGGGGGGGGGGGGAAAAAAGAAAAAGGAGCCTGAGATTCTGCGTTGGTAAATTTTTTGGGGGGGGGGGGGGGGAGAACTGAAGACCCCCGGCAAAGAGGGGAGGATCAAGAAATCCACTCGCGTGAAAAACAAGACAATTAAAAAGCGTCCGCCGGGCCAATGGGGGAGGACTGACTTCTTTCCGAAGAGGTTAGGAGAAGAAACAACTGTAGTATGAGGAAAAAGGAAGAAGGGAAAAAGGAAGAAAGAAGAAGAAAGTCTTGGAAATATCTACCACCCCTCCTACCGAGTGTTTAAGAGGAGAGGATAAAAGAAAGCCAAAAAGGAAGGGTGAAACAGAACACGAAGACCTCTTATCAACCTCCAACCCAAATTGCAAAAGGGGAGAAAAAAGAAAGAGGGAAAGGGAAAAAAGAAAAAAACCGGGAAGAGAGAGGGGGAAAAAGGGGAAAAGGGGCTCCTGTTTTTCATCTTCCTTTACAATCGACACAAGGAGGCTGGAAAAGAAAAAAAGAAAAAAGGGGGAATCCTCAGGGGCGCTATCGCGGAAAAGGAAAAGGGGGGAAAAGGAAGGGGGCAGAGACGCGCCCTTGTTACCTTATCTCCTGCCTGGGAAGGGCCAAAGGAGAAGGGGGAAGAGGAAAAAAATGAAGAAGAGAAGGAAACAGAAGGGAAGGAAAAGAAAAAGAGAGGGAAGAGGAAGGTTGAGAGGCCTTAACTGATCTCATATCATTTCCCGAAAGAAAAAGGAGGAGAAGAAAAAAAAGAGAACAGAAAAAAGGAGAGAGGGGGGAAAGAAAGAAGAGAAAAGAATAGACGAGATAAATCTCAATTCCTTTGCCTCGGCAGAGGGAAAAGAAGAAAAGAAAAAAGGAGAAAAAGAGGTGAAAGGGGGCGAGGCGGAAAAAGTAGAATACAGAAAGGCCGGGGCTGAACTTTTGCGACATCTTTTCTCCTCGGTCGGATCAAAATGAGAGGGAAAAGGGAAAGAATCCAAAAGGGAAAGACAGACCCGAAGGGGGTGAGGGGAGGGGGTCAGACAAGAAAATATCCAACATCAATCTTCGAAAAAGAAAAAGGAAAGAAGAAAAAATAAAGTGGTTACTTAGAAGACCATAAGAAAAAAAAAAAGAGGGTAAAAGGAGAAAGGCTTTTTATCATGTCCTACTTAGGGAAAAAGGAAAGGGGGAGTGCGGGGAAAAAAGGGACGGCCGAGAAAAGGAAAGGGGGGGAAGAAAGGGGAGGGGGAATCAGAGAAGGCCTCAGCGCTTCTTGCGCGAAAGAGGAAAAAAAAAAAAAAAGAAAAGAGGAACCCTGACGAATGAAGAGGAGAGGGGAAAGAAAAAAAAAGAAAATTAAAGAGGGAGGTCGCGACTGCTCTCGCATCGGAAAAAAAAAGATGAAAGATGGGAGGGGGAAGAACTGGGGGTGGGAGTTCATAAGAGGGAAGAAAGGAAAGAAAGAGAGGAAAGAGAAAGGGTCGTAAGGGGGTAGTTCTTATCTTTTCTTTTTTCCACAACGAAAGATGGAAGAGGAGGGAATGTAGAAGAGGGAGTGAGCCTGGGGAGAAAAAGAAGAGAAAAGAGGAAAAAAGGAGAAAAAAGACTAACCTTTCCATTCTCCAACTTATCTCCCCCCCAGAGTAAGAAAGGGAAGGGGGGGGGGAAAGAGAAGAAGTGGAATAAAAGGAAAAGGAGGGGGAAAAAAAATCGTCCGTATTCGTATCTTCTCCCCTGGCTGGAGGGAGGAAAAAAAAGGAAAAAAAAAAGGAAAGAAAATGCCAAGAGAAGAAAAAAAAAGAGGGACAAAAAGAGGGGGGAGAAAAGGGACTCAGATCCGCGAGAATTTGCGATCGAAAGAGAAAGGAGGAGTCAGCAGGCGAAGGAGAAAAAAGAAAAGTGCAGCGCGCCTGCTTCTTCATTACATTCCGGCCGCGAGGAAGAAGAAAGAAAGGGCAAAGTAGCAGCGAGGAAAAAAAAGGAAAGAAGGAGAAGGGGAGGGGACTGTTGGTCTCCTCTCTTTCTGTAATTAAAATCCGAGGACCACACGGGGGGCAGGGAGTAATTATAAAGAGGGGGGGGGGGCAAAAAGAGAACCTTCCCCTTGCCTCAATACTTTTTACCTCTCGGCAAAAAAGGGGGGGGAAGAGGGGAAAGAAAAACAAGAAGGCCAGATTCCTATGGGGGAAAAAGAAGGGAGGAAAGAAAAACTAGATTAGAACTTCTCTCTCACTGTCTCGATAAACCAAAGGGGAGAAAAAAAGGGGGGGGGGAAAAAAGCCACAAAAGAAGAAGGAATAAACGAAAGGGGGGGGGGGAAGGAAAGGAAAAAAAGGAAGAAGGAGGAAGCGAGAAGGCCACTTTTGGTCCCTCCCTCGCCAGAAAGATAGAGAAAAAAAGAAAAAGGAAAAAAGAGAATATGGAAGGACCGAAAAAAAAAAAAAAGGGGAAGGGAAAAAGAAGGGGGAAAGGGGTCGCAGCTTCATCTACAACGTTTCAGTTATTAAGGAAAAGAAAGGGGGGAGAGGGGGAAGGGGAAGGGGAAGCAAAAAAAAGAAAAAAAAAAAAAAAAATTTCTCCTATCAGTGCGATCTAGGCAAGGGGAAAAAAGAGGGTTCCAGGAGAGGCTCCTCTTGGAGAAAAAAAAAACAGACGAGAACGTGAACACCGAGTTTTCAACGTCTCCTGCAGGAAAAAGGCACCGCGGGAAGGAGAGGCTACAAAGCACGCGAATAATTACCTCCTCTCGCCAGCGAAAAAAGAAAAAAACAGAGGCCCCTCGCTTTTTCCAAAATAAGGAAGAAAAGCCGGCCTCCCTCTAAACTTCTTTCGCGCGAAAAGGGAGTTCAAAAAAGAAAAGAAAAAGGACGAAACAGATAGCTAGTTTGGGGAAGAAAAAAAAAAAGGCCCACGCGTCCCGAACCATTCTCTTTCCATCTTCCATTTTATTGGCGTGGAGAAGTGAGGAGGAGAGGGGAAGAAGAGGTGCCAGGGAGGGTGGGGAGAGAGTAGGAAAAAAAAGAGGAAAAGGGGAGGGACCGGCCCCTGTTTGGTTCTAAGAAACACGGGGGGGGGAGTCGGCGCAGGGGAAGGGAGAGGAAAGGAGGGCGAACCTCTAAGACAGAAAGAGGAAGGAAAAAGGGTGGGGTTTAAGGGGAATCCAGAATTGAAAGGGGGGGAAAAGAAATGTATACGAGAGAAAGTCAAATAATTTCCCCCTAAACTTCCTGAGGGGAAAAAAAGGAACTTTGAGGAGTGGACTCCAGGTGTGAAAAAGGAGGGGAGGGAGGAAAAGGAAAACCCAGGTCTCAAATTCAACCCCTTCTCCTCACGGAGAAGAAAAAGGAGAAGGGAGGAAAAGAAAAAAAATGAAAAAGTAAAGAGGAAAAAATTTTCGAAGATTAAGAATTAAAGAAAAAAGAATAAAAGAGGGAAAGAACAACCACCCTACCATAGGAAAGGAAAGAAAAGTTGGGAAAAAGAGTGGACTTAAAGTCGCTCCCGAAAAAGGGGAATAGGGAGGTAGATGACCAGAGCCCTATCACCTTCTCATTTCACGTGATTGGTTAAAAAAAAAAAGTGGGAAAGAAGAAAAATCGGGAAAGAAGACTCTGAAAAAGAGAGGGAAAAGAGAAAAGAAATCGGAGTAAGACGTCCTAACTCATTCGAAATAAGAAAAAAGGAGGAGAAAACAGCCCGGTAAAGTAAGGGGAAAGGACGGACCCAGGGGGGATATTTCCTAATTACTAAACCCAAAGTGTTTGGGGGGAGGGAAGGGGAAGGGGGGAATCTGGGGGGGGTCCGACCAAGGGGAGAAAGAAGGCCAAGGAATCGCCATCATAAATGGGAAAGGAGAGTAGAAGGGTCCCTATCTTTAACCCATTAACGAGAGATTTGGAAATAAGGAAGGGGGAAACAAAAACCTTTGACAATTAGGTAAAAGATGGAAGACGAATCATTATCCATATTTCCTCTTATCGGGCGGGGGAGAAAAAGGGGAAAAAAGGGAACATCAGGTATCTAGCTATTAGTAAAAAAAAGAAAAGAGAAAAAGTGAAAGACCTTACAAATTCTCTCGAAAGGGAGAAGAAAAGGGGAGAATCGAGGATAATGGAGAAGGGAAGGGGAAGGGAAGAAGGAGGAAGGGGGGAGGGGGCGCCTTCTGTCCCTTAGCTTGGTCACGAAGGGTGGGGTGGGAAAAAAAAAAAGAAAGAAGAAAGGGAGGGAAGGGGGGGGAGGGGGGAGAGATTAGCCCGCATAATCTTCAACCAAAAGAGAAAAGGAAAAGAGAAAGCAGAAGAAAAAAGGGGGGGGGAAGGGGTGGAAAGCCAACCGGATACAATTCTTCTTTTATTCCATCCCTCCTTTGGTTAGAGGGAAAAATCCCATAAGAAGAGGGAAGAAGGGGAGATATCACGGTTTTTTGCCCATGTTTGCGGGATAGGGGGGAGAGGGGAGGGGAGAGGGGTAAGGGGGGGGAGGGGAAAGAAGGGAAAGTAAAGTCAGGTTCCAGAGTGGGGGGAGAGAGAGAGAAAGTGCCCAGCCTTTGCAAGAAAAAGAGGGAAGATAAAGAATATTTCAAATACTTCAAAACTTACTCTTCTAAGAAGGTAATCTAAAAGGGGAAGGTGGGGAGGGAGATATCTGAGAAGGATTTACAGAAGGGGAAAGGGGAAGGAGGGGAGGAAGATTCTTCAATTCCTTTCCTTTCTCCTTTTGAACTGAGGTAAAAAAAAAAAAAAAAAAAAAAAAAAAATGCCTTGAAGAAGGAACGGCTGGGGTAAAGAGAACCGCCGCGGTTAATCACTGCAAAAAAAAAAAAAGAAGAAATCAGAGGAAAAGGCACCTAAAAAGAAGAAAGAAAAAGGGGAAAAAAAGAAAAAAACGATCGGTATTTATTTTATGCTCCTTTTTTCATCGGTAAGGGAAAAAAAAAAAGGGGAAGGGGGGGGTCCGAAGAGATAGACATGGGAGAAGAGGGGGGGGAAAAAAGGGGGGGCCCGATCTGCTGGCTAATCGCTCCCTTTGTTAATGAGAGAAGGAGGGAAAAGAAAGAGAAGAAACAAGAAAAAAACTAAGACAAGGCCAAGAAAAAGAAGAGAGGGAAAAGGAAGAGAGAATAAAGATAGACAGAGCGGTCATATATCTCTAATCCTTAAATCCATCTACCTCCAGCGGAAGCGAAAGAGAGGAGGGAGGGGGAGAAGAAAAGGGGGTGAGAAAGAGAGATATAAAAAAAAAGAGAGGGGGAGGGGAAAGTAAACAACCTTTTTCCACGCCCCGACATCCTCTAATCTGCTAATGATCGACGGGGAGGGTAGAAAAGAAGGGGGAAAGAAAGGAAGGTTCCGAATTTTTTGGGGAGAAGAAAAGACAAATTTGCTCTTTACAAGGTGAGGAAGAACGAGGGAAAAATAAAGGAAAAGGAAAGGGGAAGAAGGCAGTGTCTCACTGGGGAGAAAAAGAGAGAGAAGGGAGAAAAAAAAGACGGAGAAAAAAGAGGAAAACACACCAACTTGGTTCGTAATCAAAAAAGAAAGGAAAAAAAAAAAGAGTGGAACGAAGAACGGGAGAGGGAAGGAACATGGCACAGTGAACTTGTTTTCTTTAGTGGACGAGGAGGAAGGAAAAAGGAAGAAAACCCAAAAGGGCGGGGGGGAGGGGGGGGGGGGGAAAAGAGGAAAGAGAGGGAGAGACATCCGATTCCGGTGGAACACAGGCCAAAGGGAAAAAGAAAGAAAGAAAAGAAGGAGGGGAGAAAGGAAGACACAAGTGACCAGAGAGGGGGGAAAAAAAAAGCAGAAAATCTACCTTCGTTCGACTTTCTGTGGTCAGGGGGGGGAGGGGAGAAGAGAGGAAAAAAGGAGCGGAAAGAAGAGTGCGGGGGGGGAGGGAGGGGAGGAAAGAAAGAGGGGGAGGGGGGAACGAATCTAAATTCTGCTATATCGTCGTTGGAGATGGGGAAAAGAGAAAAAAGGGGGGGAAGCTACAAGAAAAGGTGCAAGACAGCGCAGCGGAAAAAAAGGGAAGGCAGCAAAAAGGAAGGGACGCCTCCTGTATGCCTTTTCTCCTCCTTGGAAAGGGAGGGGGGAGAAGAGGGAATATAAAGGAAATTTCCAAATAAAAAAAGGAAAGAGAGAGGAATGGATGAGCGTCCTCCCTCTCCTATTTGAAGAGATAAGAGAAAAGAAAAGAAAGAAAAAAGGGGGGAAAACTCGAAGTTTGAAGGAAAAAAAGAAAAAAGAGAATCAGAGTAGACTTTTGCCTTCCTCCTCCCACGTGCAGGAAAAAAAGGGGAGGGAAGGACCAGGAATAGCAGGGGAGAAAAAAAAAAAAAAAGGGGACCGCGAGGCCTTCTTCTTCCATTACATTCTGCAGCCTCGGGGGAAAAGAAAAGATAAAGAGGGCCGGGAAAGAAGAAAAAGGGAGAAGGAAAAGGCGGCCTGGTCGCCGGCTCTTCTTAATAAAATCGAAGGGCAAGAAAAAAAAAGGGGGGGAAAAGGAAAAAAAAAAGGGAAACTGCAGAAGCCCACGCCGGCAAGGAGGGGGGGGAGGGGAAAGAGAGGCAAGGGGACTTCTTCGAATGCCTATTCTTCTGGTCATTAAGAAAGATGGAGGGGGAAAGGAGAAAACAGAAAGAAGGGGGGAGAAATGGGAAAAAGAAAGAGAGGGGAAAAGAAGGAGAGAAGAAAAGGTCGATTCTTGTTTGCGCAATTCTAATACTGCTCGGTGGCCCGCCAGAAAAAGAAAAGAAAAAGACAACGGGGGTGTAAGGGATTTATCGCTGAGAGAGAAAAAGGAGAGGGGGCGAGTAAAAACACCAACACGGAGGGGAGAAAGAGGAAGGAGAGGGAAAAAAAAAAAAAAAGAAAGAACTTAAAAGAAAAGAGAAGATTCAAGAAGAAGGGGGGAACAAAAGAGGGGCACGGTTATTCCGGGTCCTAATCAATTTTTCTTTCCGGAGGAAAAAAAAAAAAGAGAGGGACCTACACAGAGGGAAGAGGAAGGTTGTTTCTATCTAGTATTCCATTCTCAACAAAAAAAGAAGGGAAAAAAGAAAAAAAAAGAAGAGGGGGGGGGGTTAGAGGAGGACCAGAAAAAGAAGGAAGGGAGGGGACCGCGATCAACTTCTTTTCTGCAGAAGCAGAGGGGAAAAAGAAGGAAAAGGAATAAGTTAAAACAGAAAAAAGCAACAAAGATCGCGAAAACCATCCTGCCCCTCGATGGTGTGAAAAAGAAGGGGAAAAGAGAGAAAGGTTCCCAGAGGCGACTGGCGGTGAAAAGAGAAAGGAAACTTACTACCTCTGATCGAAGGGGAACTGAGAGGACCGAAAGAAAGAGAGAGTCTAAGTGCCATCTTCCATTTCTTGCAGGGAGAAAGAAGGAGAGGGGGGGGGTGGAAGGCCCGAAAAAGGGGGAGAGGGAAGGAAGATGAGCAATGTTGTCCCCTTCTTCCTTCTTTGTGTTGGGGAGGAAAAAAGGGGGAGGGAGGGGGAACGGGGCGGTGGGGAAAATAGGGGGAAAGAAAAGAAATAACTCCCTACCTACCTAATCTTGGGAGGAAGGGACAAAGAGGGAAAGATTCAAAGATAGCCACTGGAAGGAAAAAGAGAATAGAAAGAGACCCCTACTAGGCTCCTCCCTTTTTTTGTCCGGACGGAAAGAAGGGAGGCAAGGGAGCTGAGAAAGGGGAAAAGCAAATTTAGAGGAGAGAGACCACCATTCTCAATCAACCAGAGAGAAAGAAAAAAGGGGGGGGGGAGCCGAATTCGAATAGGGGGAAAGGGGAAAGGGATATAACTACCATAAGGGTTGGGAGTGTCGGACAAAGGGAAGAGAAAGGGGGAGAGGAGAAGAAGGACTTGACTAACCACCACAAAGGGAAGGTGAGTCAAAGGAAAAGAAGAGAAGGGGAAAGAAAAGAGGGCGCTATCCCTTCTCTTCCGAAAGAGGGGAGGGAAAAGGAAGGGATTAGAGCTAATCAGAGGAAAAAAAGGGAAAAAGGGAAAGGATCATTTTTCCCTCTACCGATTAGAGAAGAAGGGGGGACAGAGGGGAGGTTTGGAAAGAAAAAGAGGAAGGGAAATCGCTTTCCGCGGGCCGAAAGAGAGGGAGGGAGAAATAAAGGAGAAGAAAAAGGAGGGAAGGGGGGGGAAGAAAGAGAAGTGTAGAAATAATCCGGGGGGGGGGGGGGAAGGAGAAAGAGCGAGGGGAGGAAAAAAAAGGTAGTTTGGTTTTTTTCTTTTCTGCATTTATGGCGAAGGAGGGAAAGGAGGGTTGGAAGGTGGAGACACCGAGAAACGCACGGTCGGCAAGAAGAACGGGGGAATGAAAAGACGGCGAACGGGCGAAGAAGGGGGGGGGGAAAAAAAGAAAAGGGGGAGCCGCTCCCCCTCCTCCCTCTTGTGAGGGGGGGGGGAAAAAAAAGAAAAAAAGAAAAAGGCTCAAAAGAAGGTTAGGTTTGGGGGGGGGGAAAAAGACAAGCATTTCGCGGATCGGTCGTGTGAAACTGTGTAACGACCACAGAGGAAAGAAAGCAAAGGGAAAAAAAAAAAAAGGGGGGGAAGAAGGCACGAGAAAATCCCGTACCGTCCTGATGCTCGGAGAAAAAAGGGGAAGGAGGGGAATTTCAGGAGAAGGAAGAGAAAGAAGTTTTAGGTCCCTCTTTAAACGCTGGGGGAAGGGGGGAGAAAGAAGGGGAAGGAAAACTTGGTTAAGCTGTGGGGGGAAAGAGGGAAAAAGAACCAGGAAAAAGATAAAGAGAAAAGGAAAAAAGAACTCAAGAAGGGGCGCGCTTAGAAAAAAGAAAAAAAGACTCACTTCTCCTCTACTTTGGCAGAGAAAAAGAGAAAAGAAGGAGGGGGGAACTGGAGTGCAAAAAAGAGAAAAGACCGCCGGGGGTCGCTTTGTTACCCGTACTATGAACCAGAGCAGCAAAAGAAAGGAAGGAGAAAATGAAGACGACTGTAAGACAAGGGGGGGGGGGGGAGGGAAAAGCGGATCATCCTTCTCTTTCCGGGAAGAGTAGAGGGGGGGAGGGGGCGGACGCTGGGAGGAAAAGAAGGAAAGGCCAGGTTCTTAATGGCAACGAAGCACAAAAGGAAAGAAAAAAAAATTCGTCCGCCCCTTTCCCTTGTCCAGCCTTGGGAAAGAAAAAGGGGGAAAGAGGGATCAAAAATTCTCAAGAAAGAAAAGGGAAAAAAGGGAGAAAGGAGTTTCGCCGCTTCGTTCCAGGAAGGGGGAAAAGAAAGAAGAAAGAATTGGAAAAAAGGGGGGGGGGGAAGGAAAAAGAAAAGACGCACCTGCCCTTTCCCCTTGAAATGGGAGGGGGAAAAAGAAAAGGAGAATTTTACAAAAGGAAGAAAATAGAAAAAGGAAAGGGGGGAAAAAACCCGTGATACTTCGCCTAATTCTTAATCCCGATCAGGGGAAGGGGGGGAAGGGAAGGAGAAAACGACAAAGGAGGGCATCACCGAAAGAAGGGGGGGGGGAGAAGGGGGGGGGAAGGGTTCTTCATAGGTTGGTCTCCTATCCCCGCTGCCAATTTTAGAGGAAGAAAGGAAGGGAAATCCAAGGGAAGGTCTAGCGAAGTGCAGGGAAGGAAAAAGGAAAAAAGAATGAAAAAAAGAAAGACAGAGTCATGCCCACGCCCTAATCGTCATGATAAGAAAAACAGAAGAAAAAAGAGGGGGGGAAAGGGGGGAATGGAAAAAGAGCGCTACTAGAAAAAAAAAAAAAAAAAAAAAAAAAGAGCAGAGCCATCCTGCCGGTAACGTGCTTTCTTCCGACCAAAGGGAAGGAAAGAGAAGGATGAAAGGCAGTGAAACGGGGAAAAGAAAAAAGATTCGGGCGGCGAATCTACCTCGTAAGGCCCCCCGGGAGGTTTGGACCGACAAGAGGGGGAAAAAGGACAAAGGGGCTCGTACCTGTTTTCCCGAGCGAAAGGGAAAAAAAGAGAAACCTGAAAAAACGAATGGATTGAGGAGAGGCGGGGGGGGGGGTAAAAGGGAGAGAAAAAATAATCTGCTAACATAAATGCCTAAAGAAAAGGAAAAGGGGAAAAAAAAAATCAGACCGTCGAAAAAAAGAGGGGGAAAAGGAAAGGGGGGAAGAAGTTCTGCACCGTGACCTTTTTCTGTATTTTCGAATGAAGGAGGGAACGAAAAGAAAAAGGGGGAGGTAGGGACATCCGAGCCGGCTCAAATGAGGGGAGGGGGGGGGAAAAAAGATTCCGTTAACCCTTCCTCCCCAATCCGGGGCCGGACGACGAAAAGAAAGGGGAACTGAAAGGACCACCGCAAGATTTACAGGGAGGGAAGGGGGAGGAGAAGGAGAAAGTGAGGAACGGCGTGGTCCTGTCTGTTGACCAGTGCGGGGGGGGGGAAAGAAAGAAAAAAAAAAGGCTGGTGAGGAGGAGGAGGGAAAAAATGTGCGTCTCTTGGAGGGGCACAGAAGGAGAAAAGCCCTTGGGGAAGCGCTGATAGAAGGGGGGGAGGGGGGCAAAGGGGGGAAAAAAGAAAAGAAGATGGGACACCGGCAGCCCCACTCCGTACCTTTCCTTTCCCTCCAAACGGGAGAGTCAGAGTAGGGGGGAAAAAGAAAAAAAAAGGAAATTTTGGAGCCCTGCCCATGGGGAGAAAGGGGGAAAAAAGAAAAAAAAGAAGAACAAAAAAGATCGTCGTATGCGTATCTTCCCTTCCCTGGAGGAAAAAAAGAGGAAAGAAAAAAGGGAAAAAAAAAAAAAAAAAATAAGCTGAGGGGGGGAAAAGAAAAAAAAGAAGGCAGAAGATAAAGGCAGTAATTTTCCTATCCCTCTCCACGTGCAGGAAAAGAGGAAAAAAAAGAAGAGGCAGGAGGAAAAGCTAGAAAGAAGAGGAGGAAAGGGGGAGGGAGTTCTTCGTACATTGCCCAGGAGGGAGATGGGGAGGGGGGGGAGGAAAGTTGGGAAGAGAGCGCAAGGAACGGCCAAAAAAGGGAGGAAGAAGAAAGAAGAGGTCGGATTAAAATCGACAGTCCTATTTTTTTCCGCGAAGAGGGGGAAAAGATGGGGGGAGAAGAAGAAGAAAAAGAGAAAAAGAAGGGGGGCCAAAAGAGGGGAAAGGAAGGGGGAAAAGAGAAGGGAGGAGAAGCGATTCTGCTGGTTCCCTTCAGCTGGAGCTAAAGAAAGGGAAAAAAAAGAAGGGTTTAAGGGAAGAATAGAACTGCTCGAGAACAAAAAAGAGAGGGTGCGAAAATAAAGAAAGGGGAAAGCCTGGAGAGCAACCTTGATCGCCAGGGAAAAAGAAAAAAAATGGAAAAAAAAGGAAGGTAGGAAATTAGCTCTTCATCTCTTACTTCAACTTTTTTTCCTTGCTGCGCAGAAAATCGATAGCGCAAAAAAAAAAAAAGTCAAAAAGGGACTTCGTCGAGAAGAGAAAGAAACAGGCAGCGTCCATCTTACAACGGTCGTTCTTCCGGCCGAGAAAGGGGGAGGGAAAAAAAAGAGGGAAAAGAAGGGAACGATCGACCTGGGAAAAAAAGGAAAGGGGGCTAGGAACCCATTTCATACAACAAGGGAAAGGGAAGAAAAGAAAGAGTGGAGGCTCAGCTTAAGTAACCAGCAATAACTCGCTTAGAAGGGAAAGGCCCAAAAAAAAGAGAAAGGGGGAAGGGGAAAACTGAGGGTTTTGCAACAACATGACAGGAAGGGAAAAAGAACTCCTCTGCCCCCAGATATGAAAAAAAAAAGAGGAGGTAATATTAAAGAGGAAAAGAAAGGCCGACCCCCTCCCGCCCTCCCTAAAAAAAGAAAGAATGAGGGGGGGAAAGGAAGAAAACTTTGAAGACTAACCGAGGAAAAGAAAAGGGGAAGCCTTCCCCTTTTTCCCTGGAAAGGGAAGAAGAAAAAAAAAGAGCTGAAAAACCATGACAAGAGAAGGGGAGGGGCGACCTTCTCCGGTCCATTTCCAGCCGATCTTGGGAAAAGGGAAGGAAAGAAAGGGTGAGTCCAAAAAGATCCGACCCGGATGAAGGAAAAAAGGAAGGGCCCCTGGTTTTTGGGGCTTAAAACCTTCCAGCAGGAAAAAAAGGGGGGGGGAGGGGGGGCAAACTGGCGGATGTGGGGGGGAGAGGGCAGACTCTCAGCCATTCTAATATCGCCAAGAAAAAAGGGGGGAAGTGAGAAAAGACAGGAACGAAAGGAAGGAAGGCAACAACTGTCTAAATCCCAGTCCCCAATAATGGAGAAAGGGAAAGAAGGGGGGGTCAAAGGTTCGGACTTGGGAGAAGGGGGGGAAAAAAGAAAAAAAGAGTCGCTCTCAACCACAAGACCGAAAAAAAAGGGAGCTCTACATCCTAAAAAAAGGGGAAAGGGAGCGAAATTCTATCTTTCCACCGAAATCTAAAGAGAGGAGAAAATACAATACTATTTTTAGAAGATAAGGAAAAAAGAGAAAGAGAGAAAGTCCATGACCCACCACACACGGGTCCCCTACCACTCCCTTTCTTCCTACTTAGAAAGGTTTCCGAGAGAGAGGAAAGAGAGAGGGCCTTGGAAACGTCTGCTGACCGAAGGAGAGGAGAGGAAGGGGGGTACACCTTAAATCTCTTCCCGGAGAAAAAAAAGATCTCTCCTAATCTCTCTCCCCGGCGCGAGGGGAAAGGGAAGGAGGGGGGAAGAAAAGGCTGCGCGGGGTGAAGGAAGAAAAAACAAAAAGGAAACCAATTTCACCTGTTTCACGGGGCAGAAGGAGGAGGGGAAGAAAAACGAAGGAAACGGGGGAGGGGAGGGGGAGGGGGGGGGGGGGAGGGAAGGATTTTTTATGTCCGCCAGATTTGGATTGTGAGAAGGGGAAGCTGAGAGAAAAAGAAGAGGGGAAAGGGGGCGATCGTCGAACGTCTCATCTGAAACCAATGTACGAGACAAAGGGGGGAGAAGAGGGAAAGAAAAAAAAAGCAA
>Ga0179591_1452469_pt1 | contig 13023 bp, 29 predicted proteins | sample CZOMad2_1_08_16f_FD_182891 | JGI IMG/M metagenome (GOLD analysis project Ga0179591, IMG submission 182891) | Vadose zone soil fungal communities from Angelo Coast Range Reserve, California, USA - CZOMad2_1_08_16fungal (PacBio error correction) | ecosystem: Environmental > Terrestrial > Soil >...
TTGATTGCCAGGAGCGTGTGGTATGCATGAGGTGGGGGGACCTGAGCGGTTCGTTTTGGGTTGTTTCTTGGCATACTGTGGAGTGTGGGTTCAGTGGGGTTGTTCGAGGGTCGCGGGGTTTGGCGCATGTGGATGGGAATCGGGGGGAGGCGAGATGTTAGGGGTGTTTGGGCGTGAGGGCGCGGTGGGGGAGTGGGTCGGCGTGGAGCTGAGATCAAGGGGGGCGGGGGCGGGCTAGTGCGCTGGGGCTGGCGCGAGGGTGGGAGGGGGAAGGGTAGGGGGGGGTCCGGGCATACAGGTGATGGATAAGGAAGGTGGGTGTGGGTGGGTGGGGGTGTCCAACACGGTCGTCAGCGTCTCGTACTCAGAATATAAGGGTGGGAGGACTGGTGGTGGGGTCAGGTCTGGGCTATGGATCGGGGTCCGGCATGGGCGGTCTTTGGTGGGTTTTATTAGGCGGGGGGGGGGCGTGCGTGGGAGGGGTGTGGTTGGTTGGGGGTTTAAAGGGTGTGCGTTTCGGCCTGCTGCCCGGTGGGCCGGATATTCAGGGTGAATGCGTGGTGCTGGTGTACTGGGGCGGTGCCGTGGGCGGGTGGTGCCGGTCCGGGTGGGCGATCAGATCGGTACGTGGTTGCTCTCGGGGCGAGGGTGGGGGCCAGGTGTCGTGCTGTGGTGTGGGCGCTGGGCCTGGGGGCTTTATGAGTTTGTTGGGTAGTGTGTTGCCTTCGTGGGCGTTGCCGTTGACCTGCTTAGCGATGCGTTGCCAGCATTTTTGGGCCTCGACGGGCGCTGGGGGGCGGGGTGCGTTCGTTGGCGTCCTCGAGGTTAGACGGCGGTGCGTGTTCTTACATTCTGTCCGGGCCCAGTTGTTGTGGGTACTAGGGGTTGGCGCTGTTATCGGGTGGGGGGGTGTGGGGGCACGGGTTGCGGTGGGTGGGTAGTTTTGTCACGTGCCTGGCATTTAGGGGGGAGGGAGTCGCATGCGGCCAGTTAGCGCCTCGCAATATGGTAGGGAGGGGAGGGCCGGGTGGTCTGCCTGGTTCTGCGAGGCTGGGGGGGGGGGGTGTCATGTGCGTTGGTGTGGGCGGTGTCTTCTTTGATGTGTCTTCGGGGGGCGGGTGCGGGGTGGCGGGGTGGGGGGGGGGGGCGGGGGGGGGCCTGGTGCTCTGGGATCGCGTGGGGGATCGGGCTGACTTTTTGGGGGGGTCGGCTGGGGGGGTGCGGCTGGATGGTGCGGCGTTCTGCTATCAGAGCGACGGTGTGGGCCTATTCCCCGGTCTCTCGGTGGGCGTCGGGCCGCGCGGTGTTAGATGCCGGATCTTGTTCTGTTGGGCCAGCAGTGTGTGCCGGGTCGGTGGGGGGGTTTGTTGTGGTCTGACGGGCATGTTGGCGTCTCGGGGTTGTGCGGTTCTGCGAGGGGTTGTGGTTTGGTAGGGTTGGTGGCTGTTTGTGTTTTTCGGGGTGGGTCCAGTTGTTTGTGCGGTCTTTCTTGCTGCGTCATTGCGGTTCGGTGTTGGGAGGGGAGTGGGCTTTGTTGGTGTCTGGTTATGTGGGCGGGGGTTGTGGTTCTGGTCGTGGTGGGTGGCGGTGGTAGAGTCCTCGTGGTCTGTGAACGTAGTGGTATTGTGTGTGGGTGTTGCCGAGCCGGGATGGGGTCGAGGGTTCGCTTGCCGAGATCGGGGTGACAGGGTAGGAGGTTGTTGGGGTGGGGAGATGGGTTACGGGGGGGGTGGGGGTCAAGCGAGGACGGGGGTTGGGGGGTCCGAGGTGTTTGTGGCATCTTGAATTCTCGTCTATAGGCGGGTTCACGGCCGTGCGGTGGAGAGTGCGTGAGAAAGGAGGTTTGTTGCTGGGGGGCCGTGGGGGACTGCGCTGGGGGTGGTTCCGTGTGTCGTGGGGTGTCGGGTATCGCTCACCCTCGGTGAGCGAGGGACGTGGGGGCGTCGCGGGGCGGTGACGGGTAGACCGGGGCTTGGGGCTGTTGGTGGTTTGCTTGTAATGGGATTCTGTATAGGGGCGGTTCTTGGGGAATGGCCGTTTTGGCCCTCGTCGTGCTGCGGAGCCGCGCGGCGTCTGGTGGGTGAGTTTTGGGCGGCGGACAGTGCGGAAGATGAGGAGGGGTCCTACACGTCGGGGCAGGAGGTTGTGGTCGTTGGTGGGCGGTCGGTGTGGTGGTAGTACAGGTTGCGGGGGACGGTCGTTGGGTGGGGGGTGGATCAGGGGGTAGGTGGGGGGCGTGCAGGGGTGCACCTCGGGTGGGGGGGGTGGGTGTTGGGGTGTGTTGGGCGAGGGTGGAGGTCTGGGTGTCGGTGTGGTGTGTTGCGGTGGGTTGGGGGGGGTGTTCGGATGACAGACAATCTTGGGGTTAGGTAGCGGTTTGCCATTGGGAGTTGGGTGGGGTGGATGAAAAGTGAGATGATGCCCCTGTTGCTCGGTGTGAATGGTGCGCTTGGTGCTTGGTTGGTTGGGGGGGAGGGTTGATTGTTTTTGATTTGTTGGGTGTTTTGGGGGTTGTGTGGGTTTGGGGTTGTTGGGTGAGGTTGTGGGTTGGGGTGTTTGTTTTGGTGTCGGTGTGTTTTGGGGCTGGTGGTTGTGGTTGTTTGTGTTGTCTCCTTTTGTTTTTTTTTGGTCTTTCGTTTCCTTCGGTGTTTCGTCGGTGGGCTCCGGTACTGTTTCCTTTTTAGCGTTTACTTTGTGGGGTTGTTGGTTGCGGGTGTTTTTGTTTGTGGTTGGTGTGAGTGGGGGTTTTTTGGAGTTTGGGGGTGAGTTTGGTTGGTTGCTGTTGCTTGGATTGGGGGGTGGTGGGCTCGGGGTCGGAATCCGAAGGCGGGGCGGGGGGGCGGCGGCGTGCGGTTTGGGCGGGGCGGGTTGGGTGGGGTGGTGGTGAAGAGGTGCGGGTGAGTTGGATCGTTGCTATTTTTAACTGTGCCGGGGCGTTCGGGTCGCTCCCGGTATGGGGTGCGTTTGGTGCCGGTTTGTTTTGGTGGGGTCAGCCTTCAGTGTTGTTTTGGGGTGTTGTTTTTGATTTATTTTTTTTGGTTGTTGTGTTGATTGGTTAGTTCTGGGTTATCGAGTTGGTTACGGTTCTTCATTTGGGTGTCTGGGTGTGGTGTCTGTTTTGCGGTATTGGTGCCAGGTGCTCTTAAAAAGGTGTGTGTGGCGGGGGTTTTATTGGTGGTGCCGGTCGTGGGTTGCGTGTGGATTCTGGGGCGTTGGGGGGTTTTGTGTGGGATGGCGTTTGTTTGGGTTGTGCTTGTCTGGGGGTCATTGTGCGCAGTGAATTCCGTGTGTTATGACTGGGTGGTGGGGGCCGCCGGGTGCGTGGAGGTCTGTTGGTGGGTGGGGTCTTGGGTGGTGCTTGTTGTTCTGTTGGTGTGGTGGTGGGGTGGGTGTTGGTGTCCGCATGGTGGGGTTTGTGGGGGGGTTGTGTTGGTGGCGGTCTTGTCTCTTATGGTGGGTTTGTGGGTCTTATCTTTGGTGCTTTGGTTTTCTTGGGGGGGGTCCTTGTGCATTTGTGCTCAGACTGGGTTGTGTTTGTTTGGGTGTGATACGGGGGGGTTTTCTGCGTTGTGCTTGGTTTGCACGTCGGTTGAGTGTGTGGGGGTCTTGGGTTCGTTTTTGTTTGTGGTTGTCTCGTGGGTGTTTTTTTGGTTTTGTGTTGGACAGATGTCGGGTTGGGGCTTGGGGGGGTTCTTTGCCAGAGAAAGTGTTTGTTCGGGGGGTCTGTGTGTGCTCGTTGCGTCGCGGTCTACGGTGTTGGGGGGCTGGCAGGTCCGGGGGGGTCGGCGGGGGTGGGTGGGGGTTGCCGTGCAATGAGAGTCTGTTCGAGCGATGGAGGGGGTGTGCCTGTGTGTTGGGGAGACATTGCCCATCTAATGGCCGGACGCTAAGTAGGAGTCTCTGGGTGTGGAGTGGGTTGTAGGGTGTGAGGGATCCAAATGTTGTGGTGTGGGTGTGTGTTGGTGGTTGTTGTGTTGAGGTTTGGGAGGAGTTCGGGGGTTTTGTTGTGTGTACAGGTTTTGGTCGGTGTTTGGGTTCGGGGTGGTAACTTGCTTCCTTTGGGTTTTTTTTGTGGTTTCGTTTGTTGGCGGTTAGTTGTGGGTTGTGGTTGGTTGGTTTTTTGAGTTTTTTTGGGGGGGTTGTTTGGTTTGTTGTGTGTGGGAGTGTTGTTGGTGTTATTAGGTTTTTGTTGGTTTGTGTTTGATTTGTGGGATTGGTTTGGTGTTTTTTTGGTTTGGTGGCGTGTAGTTTGTTTTGTTGGGGTGTTTTGTTGGATTGTTTGTGTGTTGTTGTTGGTTGTTTTGTGGTTGGTGTTTGGATTTTCTCTGTTGTTGTGCTTTTTTGGAGTTGTCTTGGTCTTTTTGGTTGGGGTCTCATGATGTGTTTTTTGTGGTGTTTTTGGGTGTGTGTATGTTGTTGTCGTTTTTTGTTGACTCGGGGGGGGGGGGTATGTGGTCGGCGTCGGCGGTTGTGCGTGGGGTGGTTTGGGGTGCGAAGGTTGTGTTGGTGAGGGTGGGTTGTCGGGGTAGCGGTTGTGATGTGGACATTAGGGGTGGTCTTTGGCGGTCGCGGGGGATGGCTTGGCGTGGTCTCTAGTTAGGAGACTTGGATCATAGTCCAGAGCCGGGTTGTGTGGGTGGTGGGTGGGTGGCATTGGTATTGTGGGGGGACAGGGTGGCCGAAACTTTCGTGCGGGGGGTTAGCGGGGGGCTGTGTTCTATTGGGATGAGTGGAGGTTGGGGAAGTTGGAATGAGCTGTTGGGTTGGGTGGGTGGTTTTTTTTTTTTTGTTTTTTTTGTGTGTTTGTTGGGGTGGGTTGGGTTGTTTCTCTTTGTGGCGTGTTGGTTGGTGTGCCTTCTTTTTCCTAGTTTTGATTTTTGCGTATTCTTGTTGTGGTTGGGGGCGTTTTTGTTTCTTTTTGTGTCTTGTTTCTGTGGTTGTTTTCTGGGTTCTGTTTTTTGGGCTTCGGTGTGGGGTTATTGGTTAATTGGGGTCTGGTTGGAGAGGGTCACCGTGTGCGAGGTAGGTATTGGGGTGGTGGGGGTATCGGGTGCATGAGTTCCGGTGTGGTTGACGGGTGGAAGGGGGGAAGGTGTTGGGGTGAAGATGGGGTTGTGGTGCGTGGTCCTGTGGGTGTTTGGGTTTGGTTAGTTTCTTCTTTGTTGGGTTTGTTTTGTGTGGGGGGTGGTTGTTGTTTTGTTCTTTTTTTTTTTTTTTTTTTTTTTGGTTTTTGTTTTTTCTGTTTTCTTCTTTTGTTGTGATTTTTTTTTTTTTTTTTTTTCTTGGTTTTCTGGTTTTATTTTGTGTTTTTTTTTTCGTTTTTTTTTGGGTTTGTTTTTTGTTTTTTCTTTTTTTGCTTTTTCTTTCTTGTCTTTTTTCTCTTTGTTCTATCGTTTCTGGTTCTTTGTTTGGGGCGCCCGTATGTGTATAGGTGACACTCATCGCGGTGGGTTTTGGTTGGGGGTGTGTGGTGGGTGGGTGTGGGGGGGTGGTGGGGTTGGGGGGGTGGGTTGCGTGTGGTGGGGGTGGGGGGGTGGGGGGGGGGGGGTGTGTGTTGTTGGTTGGTTGTGTTTAGGCTGTGGGGTGGTGTGGGGTTGTGGGTTTGGTTTTTGTGTTTGTTGGTGGTGTTGGTTTGTGGTTCGCGTGTGTGTTTTTTTGGGGCTAAGGGGTCGCTTGCTGGTTGGGGTGTGGCTCTGTTGTTTGTGGTGTTTTGTTTATCTGTTTCCTGGTTGTTTGGTTGGTTGGTTGGTGGGGCAGTCGTGGTTGCTTCGGTGTTAATTGTGTTTTTTGGGTTGTGGTGGTCTTTCCAGGGACTTGTTGGGTCTTGGTTTGTTTTTTTTGTTGTGTCGTGTTTTGCTTGGTGGGGTTTGGTATTTGTGTTCTTTTCCGTGGGGTTTTTTTTGGTTTTGGTGGGTGCTGGGTGGTTTTGGTGCGGAGTTTGTGCTGCGGTGTTCTGGGGAGGGGGGAACGAGGGGTTTGCGCCGGTGGGTTGCGGTGAGGTTTGGCCGTGCGGGGCGCGGGGTTTGTTGCGTGGGTGGGGGGGTGGGGGACGCGGGACGTTGGGGTGTGGGGTGCTCTTTAGGGCGGTTGGTTCTAGTGGTGCTGGGGGCCTGGGTGGTCTGCGTGGGGGGGGAGGGTGAAGGGTTTGTGGGTGCGCGAGGTCGTGTCGGTTGGGCCGAAGTGTTGTTGTTTCTTCTGCTTCTTGGGTTGGGGTGGGGTCTGTGGGGTGTGTTCCGTTGCGGTCGCCTGTTGTGTCTTGTGGTTTTGTGGTCGGGTGTTTGCGGGGTGGCCTTGTTCGCTGTGTGTGTAGTGTGTGTGTGGGGGGGCTTTCTGTTTGTTGGGGTGCGGGGGGGTTGTGTTTGTGTTTTTGTAGGTTGTCATTGGTGGGGTCGTTGTTGGGTGTCCTTTGGTGTGTGGGTTTTGGTTTGGGGTTTGGTTGTTTTTTTGTGTGTGGGTGTTTTGGGGGGTGGTTTGTGTTATTTTTTTTTGTTGGGGGTTTTTATGGATTGGTTGTTGGTGTTGTGTTGTGTTTGGTTGGTTGTTGGTGTGTTGGTGGTGGGGTTTGGTGAGTGGTGAGAGCTTCCTGGGTGAGGTGGTCGTGGCGGGTGGCGTGGGTTTGTAGTGTTTGGGGGGGGGTGGGTTGTGGGGGGGGTGTGCGCGTTTCACGTGGGTTGGCGGGGGTGTAGTTGTTTGGTGTGTGGGGTGGCTGCGGGGGTGGTTTTTGGGTGGGGTTGTGGGGGTTGTGTTTGACTCTGTGGGGGTTGTTCGGGCGGTTTCCACTTTGGTTTGGTTGGGTTGTTTTGGTGGTGTTCTTACTGTGGGGGTTTTTTGGTGTTTTTTGGTTCTTGGTTTGGTGGTGCTTGCTTCTCGGGTTATTTTGTTGTCTGCTTGCGTTATTGTGGTGTTATTTGGGGGGTTTGGGTTGGGTTTGTCTTACGTCTTTTCTTTGTTGAGGTGTCTGTTGTTGTTCTTTTGAGGGTGTGTTTTTCGGAGGTGCTAGTCTTTTTTGTTTGCTTGTTTTTCGAGCTTTTTATCTGGCTTAGTGGTATGTCGGTTTCGTTTTTTTTTTTTGGTTGGGTTTTGGTGGGTGGGGGGGGCTTTGTCTGGTGTGGTTCCTGTGGGCGTTGCGGGGGCGTGTGGTGGGGGGTTGTGGGGGGGGGGTCGTGTGGTCGTTCGTGTCCGTGTTGTGCTCGTGGGTGCCCACGGTTTGGAGGTGGGGTGCGGGTGGGAGGGTGGTCCGTTTTTGTCTTGGGTTCGGTGTGGGGCGGGCCGCGCGGGAGTCTGGCTTGTTGCGGCGTCGTACATGATTCAGGGCGTTGCCGGATCGGGCGAGTCGTGTCACGTCTGGTCGCTCGGGTTTCGGGTGGGCGGGGCGATTGGAGTAGTAGGCTCGGCAGGTATTTCGGCCTTAGTTTTGTGGTGGGGATACGCGGGGTTGGCTTGTCGCTTGACACAGGGCGTCGGTGATTCAGCAACTACTCGCGTCCGTGGGTTTGGTGACGTGGATGCCGGGGACGCATTTTCTTGCGATGTGGGCGGGTGCATCCTGGGTGTGTGACAGCTGGAAGTGGAGCGGCCGAACGGATCGATGGCCAAAGATCCTGCAGTTGTTGTCGGGAGGGAAGTAGTCGGTGAATTGTGCCCGGTCGTCGGGGATGCTGGGGTGTTCGCGGCCGTGTTTGTTCTGCCGTTGCAGTCCGTGCATGGGGCCTGTCTGGGATGCTCCGTCACCGTTGGGGGGGTGGCCGTGCGGCCGGCCGACGGGGGGTGTCGCCGCTTGAGCGGGCTGACAGGAGGCGGCAGATGCCTTGCGCAGCAGGGGCGGCGGTGTGGTTGTCTATGTCTGGACCGTGCAGTCTCGTGCGATCGGACTGCGTGATAAGAGGCGTTGTGATCGCGCTACATCATCTGGGTGGGCAGGCAGGCGGTGGTGGCTGGTGCGGGGCGTGGTGCGTGGTGCGTTGTCTCGGCGGATAGAGGTGTGGTCGGTGTTGGCACTTGGGCTCAATGTGAGGTGGCGTGGGGGGGTGTGTCGGAGGCGTTAACGTCGTCATGGTCTGGGCGTCGCGCGGGTTGGCTGGTTGTCATTCGGCGTGGCGAGGCCATGCTTCTTTGCCGGGGGCGGCGTAGGGCCGGAGGGTTTTTGTGAGGGAATCCGTTGGTTGCGGTGGCTGGGTGCGGATGTCTTTTGGTGGGTGGGGGGGGTGGGGGGGGTGCTGGGATCGGGGCTCTGCGTGCATGTGTCAGGGCCTTGTTGGTTTTGCCCAGTCGGCTTGGCGTAAGGCGGTCTCTAGGGTGGCGTCTTTGGGGGCGGCGGGTGATCGGGTGTAGTCGGTGTTGGTCGGGCGCGGGCCTAGTCGTGGGGGCTGTTGGCAGTGGTGTGGAGGCGGGGCGTTTCTAGGCGGTTGTGAGCGGCTGGGGGGCGGGCGATCGGCGTGCCGTGGCGGTGTGAGAAAGAGGAGTCGTCGGGCTGTGCTGTTTGGTGGGTGGGGGCGGTTGTCGTCGGTGATGGGTGGTGGCGGGGTGGTCGACGTGAGTGGTAACGTGTTGATGAAGGAGTGTGTGTGTGTTGTATAGAATTGTGACGAAGCTTAGGTGGGGAAAGGGTGGGTAGGGAACGCTTGCAGTGGGTATGTTTCTAGAGCTATCCCGTCATAAGCCTCAGCTTGTAGGTGAGAGGGGTCTGCTGGCCTTTCGGGTCGTCCGCGATGGGCTGCGCGGTGGTTGCTAGTGACGCGGGGGGGGGGGGGGGGGGGGGGGGGGGTGGGGTTGTTGTGGTGGGGGGGGTTGTGTTTGGTATGTGGTGGGTGTGTTGTGTGTTGGGGTTGGGGGGTGGCCGTTCGGGGCGCACTCAACCATGTCCAGCGCGGTTGCGGAGAGAGCCGCCATGTTTTCGTGTTAGGGTCGTGGTGGGTGGGCGGTCTCTGAACTGGACCGTTCGGGTTAGCCGGGGCATGGTGCCTGGCAGCGTCGGTTGTTTCAATTCCAAAGTGAATCAGGCTCGAGGCAGTGGTCGTGTTCCAGATCACCGCGCGCGCCTTCGGGGGTTCCGACCGGATTGCTCTGACACATTGGGTGGGGGGGGGTCGACTTCTGGTGTGCCCAGCGTCCGTCAGCTCAGGCGTGGCCACGGCAACCTCGGGACCCGGGCCGTCCGGGGGTGGGTATCATCTCTCTCGGGCATTCGTCGGGCCGGGTAGCGGCAATTCCGGGGGGGGGGGGGTGGTGTGGGGGGGGGGTGGGGTGTGGGGTGGGTGGTGGGTGGTTGGTGGGTGTGTGGTGGGGGGGGGGGGGGTGTGTGGTTGGTGGTGGGGTTTTGGTGGTGTGTGGTAGGGTGTTGGGTGTGGGGGGGGGGGGGTGGGTGGGTGTTTGGTGTGGTTTGGTGTTTGGTTGTGTTTGATGTTTTGATTGGTTGTTGGGGGGTTTGGGGTGGTGGTTTTTTGGGTGTTGGTGGTTTTGTGTATGGTTGTGTTTGTTTGTGTTGGTGATTTTTGGGGATTATTTGGGTTGTTGTTTGGTGGTTTGTTTGTGGTGTTTTTTTTTGTGGTTTTGGTTTGGGGTGTGGGTGGTGGGGTTGGGGTGGTGGGTTTTTGGTTTTTTTTTGGTTTGGTTTTTTTTGTTGTTGTTTTTTTTGTTGTGGTTGTGTTTGTGTTGTGTTGTTGTGGTGGTTGTTTTTGTGTGGGTGGGTTTTTTTTTTGGTTGTTTGTTGTTGTTTTTGTGGTTTTGTGGTGGTTTGTTTAGGTGTTTTGTGTTGTGGTGGGTTTGTTGTGTGTTTGGGTGGTTTTTTTGGTTTGGGGTGGGGGTTGTTGTTGGGTGGTTGGTTGTGGTTTTGTGGATAATGTGTTTGTGGTATTTTGAGGTGGTTTTTATTGGTTTTTGTTTGGTAGTTTTTTGGGGTTATTGTTATGTTGTGTGGGTGGGTTGGTTTATTTCTTGGGGGGTGGGGGTGGTGGGGGTTAGGGCCGGCGGACAGAGATGCTTTCGTGCGTCTGCAGGCGGTGACTCGCCCGGTCTGCGTCGCTTTGACGCATGCGATTCTGTCCTCTCGGGTGCGGAAAGACAATATCTGTTTGTTCGTCAGAGTCGGGCCTTGTGCTGTCTGTGAGAGTTGAACGAATTACGTGGCTCGGCGTCCAGGATCGCTCCAGTGCCTGATCACATGGTCGCCCTCTGGAATGCAGCGGGCGCGAATCGGAAGATCGGTGGCCCGGCGGATTAAACCCCTAGCGCCCCCGGCGGCGTGTTTCGCAGGAATAGGTTCGAGTGGGTGGCAATGGTCACCTTGGCGCCGGGGTGTTGCGGGGTTCGGTTGGGCCGGGCTTCGGTGATGCAGGGGCCACGCGCGCAGTCAGCGGGCTAGTCCTACCGTGGTGGTCCGTACGTGGGGGGGGGGGTGTGGTGCACGTCGCCCGCGACCGCGGCTCACCGCGGCTCGTCGTCGTTCAGCCGGCTGGCGGTATAGGGGGCCGACCACGGCCAGTTGGGTCGTCTCAGAGCTGGGGCCCGTGGTGAGCTTCTGAGCGGTGACCTCGTTGCCGCGTGACATGCGTATCCGGCTCGCTGTAGGGCGGCGACCTGCTCGGTGTTGGATAGCATCTCCATCCGCCGCCGGCTGGTGAGGGTCACGGCGGGTTCCGAGTGCCGCGTGGTCGTGTGTCGGTTGAGTGTGGCCTCGCTGCATCAGGTGTGCAGCTGTGTGGCGCGACGCCGTAGGTCCGGCGGCGTGCTCGGTAGCCGCGGTCCAGGCGCCTCGCGGTTATACGTTTGTTGTCGAAGACCACAGCAGCGTCCTCGGAGAACCGGTGCCCGTGGTCCGCGGGGGCGTGTCGTTGAGGCTCTGTGGGGCTCGGTCGCGACTCGATGGCGGCCAAGGTCGTGATCGTGGGTGGCGGCGTGGTCCGTTTGCAGTTGCTGTGGGGGGGGGAGGCTTGTCTCGCAGCGGTTCTGTGTGTGAGCTTGCGAGCGAATCGTTGTCTTCAGGGGTGGGAGCGAGGTTCTTTGTTTGGTCGGCCCGGCGTAGGCGGGGGGCCGGTTCTCTTGGGGGGCGGTGGGTCCGACGCAGACCCTGATCAGCTCGTCAATGTCGGTGTTGCGGGTGACTGGTCGTCAATGCTATGCCCCGTGACCGTATACAGTTCGAGGCATGTCCAGGAACCTGGCCGACGATCTCTGATCGGTGCCTGCCTCAGTGGTCGGCATCCAGGCTCAGAACCGGAGCGGGACGCGCCCAGGTTGCCGTGGTGCGGCACCGTGTTTCTTGCGCAGGTCGGTAAGAGTTAGTTGTGGGTTTGTGTGGCCTGTTGTGCGTTGGTGGGGGTGGGCTACGTGGACAGCCCATCATCGTCGTTGGGCAGGGTACTGGGTCATTGGCGGGGGTGGTGCGGCTGTTGGAGCTGGTGTCGGGCACCGGGCCGGGCTTGTGGCGGTGGTAGATGCGAGGGATCGCGGGCTGAGTCGTTGGGCGGAAGCCTCGTTGCGTTGGGCTTGTTCGGGGACGGGCGCCAGCAGGTTCACTCGGTCGGGCATGTGGGCAGGGGTGCTGTGGGCGTAGGGGCGGGGTGTTCCGTTTCGCAGCTGGAGGGACCGGTGGGGGGGGGCGTGGGGCGGGGCGGCGAGTTAGGCTGCGGCAGGGGGGGTTCTGGTGCGGTGGGCGGGTTGGTGCGGTGGCTTTGGTTGTGGGTGGGTGGGCCTCGGGGGGTGGGTGGGGGTGGCATCAGTCGATGGGGCATTTGCAGGGTCGTTGCGAGTCGTGGTGGGGTGCGGTTGAAACGGGGGCTGCCGGGGGGGATGTACTGGTGGGCAGCAAACCTGGCTGGATTAGTTCGAGCGATGTCTGGCTGTGATCTCTGCTCTCGCAGGGGGCGGCCGAGATCTGTGCCGGTGCGGTCGTCAAGCTCCCGGGGACGGGCAGCGAGCCGGGCGGCTTCTTTGAGATCGAGCAGGCGGGTGGTCGCGGGGCGGATCATAGGCAGGAACGCTGGGGTGTGTGGTGCGTGCAGTGGCGCATGCGGGTCATGGGTTCGGGTGGGTCGGGATCGGCGGTGTGGCGGGTGTTTGGTGCGGGATGAGCTTTCGGTGGCGGTGACGGGTCCGGGTTGGTGCAAGTCGGGCCACCTCGGTGTGGAGCGTCGAGCGGGGGGTGGCGAGAGAATCGATCGTGGCGAGCAGGGTGCATGTCGAAACGGCCGCCTCGGAATTGTGGGGGTAGGGGGTTGACCGTGGGATAGGCCGTGGTCTGGGGTGGTGTGTGTGATGCCGCGGGTGCGCTCAGCGGGGGGGGGGGCCGGTCGTGGTTCACTCGGTGGGCGGCGCGACCGGGTCGATGTGGGACTCTGGGTCGCTGGCCAAGCGAGGGCGGTAGCTGCGCGCTGCCTTCTGTACGTTGGGTGTCCGGTCAGCGTTAGGTTGTATCGGTTCGGTGTGGCTGCTGCGGCGAGCGCGTGGGGTTGTTCGGCGTGGAAAGGGCGTGATCCAGTGCGGGTGTTGATGACTCGAGGTTGTGCGATACGACTCGTAATCGGCCGTAAGGCTGGGCTCCGAAACAGCGGGCCATATAGGGTCCGGGTCGGTGCGGTAGTTTGACATGTCCGGGGATCGTGATGCGATGTTGTTATCAAGGGTGACCCTGGCGGGATTGGGCTCGAGGGGCGTTGTCGGGTGGTTGGGATCCGGGTCCCGCACCTTGCTCTACCGGTGTCCGTGAGCAGGTCGCCCAAGCCGCTGGCAGGTGCTAGAAATTAATTCGTCCAACGGGGGTCGTGGGGGTCGGAGATGAGTCACCGGGGGGGGCCGTCGGAGCAAGGCCAGTCCGTTGGAGCGGAGGGTGGAGCAAGCGCGCATGCGACGGGTGCTGGCAGTCGTATGGTCAGCTACGTAGTCGTGACCTTCGAGTGCTAGCGCGGGGGTGCGACGGCACGTGGTGGCCAGCTTGCGTGTGCGTCGGCGACGCCCTCGATTGACCAGGTCTGGGCATCGTGCCGGCCTGTGCGTATAGGGGGTGGCGCGTATGTGCTGGGCACCAGG
>Ga0179591_1308240_pt1 | contig 13022 bp, 18 predicted proteins | sample CZOMad2_1_08_16f_FD_182891 | JGI IMG/M metagenome (GOLD analysis project Ga0179591, IMG submission 182891) | Vadose zone soil fungal communities from Angelo Coast Range Reserve, California, USA - CZOMad2_1_08_16fungal (PacBio error correction) | ecosystem: Environmental > Terrestrial > Soil >...
ACAACCCAGATGTCGTGCGGGGTCTCTTTCTTTTCCTCCTAAAGAAGTGTCCGCCGGGCGAACCGCCGAAATTTGACTAAAGATGGCCCGAGCGATGACCAGGGGTGAAAAGGGGAAAAATGGGAGGGTGACGGGAAAAAAGTGGGTTCTGCGGTCAGGTCTTGATAGAGAGGTCCCTCGGAATGTTCAACAAACAAAGAATGACTGACGGGGCCCGGGGGGATATTCCAAAAAAAATTCAGGGAAAGGTCCACACCACGTCAAGGAAGGAACTTAGCCAAAGGGGGGGAGAGAAAGCCCTGGTCTTCTGCAAAACCAGGAAAAGCCGCGGACTCGGGAAAAGGAGGGAAAAAAAACGAAGAATTGGGAGATTGGAAAAAAGTGTTCAGCCTTGAAAAACTCACCAGGAAATGAAAGAGGAGAAGAAGGAAGGAGAAAAGGGGGGTATCTTCAGCTTAAGTGCCGAGGCGAAAAAGATTTGGGGGGTGCATCCGGCCAAACCAGTCGGGCGCAAAAGAGGGACATGATTCTTACTGAATCTAAGAGGGACATAAGAACCGACCGCAAATCAGGCGAAAAAGTGGCATTGGTGAAGACGCACATCGCGTCATCGGGAATGGCCGCGGGAGCCGCATCCGCGGATACGTTTTTAAAAAAACGCGCCAATGAATGCGCCTTGAAGAAAATCAGATGAAAGGTGCCTAAAGGAGGTTGCCAAAAGCAAATAAAGTTGGATTATGCAAAAAACTCGAGCAAGAAGTAAGGAAAAAGGGGAAAACGCGATTTTAAAACCTTCTCCGCCGGTGGATCTCTGTGAATTTCAAAACGCATGATTGCAACGGGGCGAACAGAGTCAAAATAAAGAATTGTCAGAAAATACCGAAGAAGAGAAAGAGCCACGCAAGGGGGGCTGTATTGAAAAGCGGCGCAGGAAGAGTGGCGAACCCCGCGCTGTATGACAAACTGGGACAGCGCAAATTGCGCGCCCGAACGAGGGGAAAAGCGTAGCACATGGGGAGGCGTTGAAGGCCGGGGGAAGATAAAAAACAAAAGAGGAGGAGGAAAGATAGAGGGGTGAGCTAGCGGTTAAAGCCCCGAAAAGTTTAGGACGGTGGCTATCGGGCTCTGACCAGGAGAAAAACCGGGAGAGGGAGGGGGGGCAAGCCCCCGGGAAAGGGGACGGCGTAAGGGGAGCGACAATTTGGGAAAAGGTCCTGAAACGCCAATAAAAAGATCTCTCAGTTAGGTTTCGAAAAAAGGATATGCTCGGGGACTTTCTGCGAGTTTCAAGGGCTTTGCGGAAGAACTGCGTTAGGAAAGAACCTGAAGACCCAAAAAAGGCGGAGAGGCTGATTCTACAGCTGGATAGGGGGGGGGGGACCAAACGTTATGGGAGTGTAAAACAGGTTCATTAAAATGGCAGTGGGTCTAGCTTGCGGTGTGGAGACGGATCACTCTTTGGCCGCTCTCACGCTTGAATTTCAGTAATAAACTATGGAAAAGGGTCGTAAAGGGGACCAAAGGAGAAGACCGATGCCTGAAGGGGGTCAGAGGGGGACTCTCTTCATTCATATCATTTCATAGGGGGGAACGGACTTTGGGGGCTGGCATTGAAAGAAGCAAACCGAACGAAGCTTTGCTAGGCACTGAAAGAACCAAATTCAGGAGGATGAAGCATTTGGTGGGTTGGTGGGTACTAAAAGGCGGGGAGGGGGGTCGAACAAGCCTTTTCCCTCAAGCCATTCAGAGGGGTCGCTGGCAGAAAAGTCCGACAAAAAAAACGCCCGCAGTATTGCAGAAATCTGTGAGACAGAAACGGAAGGAGATCAACCTGCGGGGGTTGGGGTTTAAAATCGTGCTACTAAGAGTCCGTGGGGAAAAGATCCGACTATACTAGGGGCAGCTCAAAGGGAAAATCAGAGTTAAAAGCGATGAAGAGGGCCCCAGCAAACCAGAAGCCGTCAACCACTACAGAAAACCCCACCTCTTAGCACTGGGTCATAGGTCGCGGGGAAAAAAAAGGGACGGCGGACCCGCGAAGAAGAACACTCATAGAAGAAAGGGGGTCGGAAAAAGACGGTGGGGTTGGTGCGATCTCTCTAAAAAAAAAAAAACTGAGAGAAGATCGCCCCAAAAAAAAACCGTAGCAAAGGAAAAAGTTCTTCGGTCCAGAGGGAAAAGCCGGGACGAAGCTGCAAATGGCCCGAAGAAAGGACGATGACCAGTGGAGAAAGGGTGGGGTAAAAGGGGTGGGTTGAAAAAGCACGACGGGGAGTGCCGATCGGAGGGGCAGAAGACGGAGGGGATTGGAAAAGGGGCGGGGGATGACTCAATTGTGATAGGGACCAGTTTCTCAGGGACTTCGAGAGGGGAAAAAAAAAAACGGCACGAAAAGGGAGTCCTCCGGGGTCCACACCCATCATGCCTCAAGGGAAAGTTCTGGGCGGCCAACCAGAAGGGGAAGGAAAGGACTATGGAAAGCTCTATCGGAACGGGCACGCCAGAAAAAGGGGGAGTACCATCTCCATTGATCACCCTGTCCAAAAAATCCAATGATAAAGAAATCGTCGACGAGCACGTGTCCGAGGGGGGAAAGGGGAGGGGATGTCCCGTAAAGGGGCCAGCCAAAAGAACCACAATAGGGTCTCCCTGACGGGAAAGGGGAATGACGGAATAGGGCGGAAAAGGGGAATAGAGGGAGGGATGCCCTCAAAGAAATAGCCGACAATCTTAAAGGAAAGATAGCGGGGAAGGCAGCAATGGGTTTCGCAGCGCAAAAGGAACTTACCACATAGTTTTGCCCCACTTCCCAATGTTCAAAGAACGGTGAGGAAAAAAACCTTGGGCGGAAAAACATCACGAGGGAAACGGCACTCGGTACTGTCATAGCTGCGGCACAGCGAGGGGGGAAATCCCGCCTTCTGCCTAAGTTTCGGGTGGGAAAAGGAATTTCCATAAAGAAATGTGCGCGGCGGAAACCTTGAAAAGATAAAGGAGCACGCTGGGGATTTCCGTAAACTATCCGCCAGTCAAATCGGAAGAAAGCTTCTTTTGAAGGGGCCGGCAGAAAAATTGACTCAAAAACTCGAGAAAGGATGGGAATACAAAAGAAGGGGGCCTCCAAGCAAATGGAGAGCACCGAAGCGAGCACATTGAAAAACGTAAACAAGCGGGGGGGAAAAAAAAGGGCCCTCTCGCAATGAGGAAAAAACAACTTGAAGGATGGGGACTTTCCATGTGCTAGTTCGCGCGGGACAGAGAAAGTTCTCTGAACGAGGCCTGCGGTGCGAAAGAAAACCGGAAGGCGGTGGCTCGAGCGTATTCCTGGACCAAAAGTGGATCGGTTGAAATGAGTTTCCGGAAAGAGAGGCGTATATTTGAGCCTGTTCTGGGGGAAAATCGCGGAAAGGCTGGTTGGAGGGAAAGTCTGTGAACCCGCAAAAGGGGATGTGCAGACGAAAACAAGGCGGGCATTGACCGGGGGGGAGACGCAAGCGGGGAGATGGGCGAGGTGTGAAATCATACAACGGGTGGGGGTTCGAAAAGTGGATGTAAGAGGGGGGCGGCTAGATGGGGAGGGAGCGACAAAAAAAAACGTATCCGCTGGCCACGACAAAGGGAGTGGCAAGGACGGGAGACTCCGAGCATTTCGGCTCGAGATTTCCGACGGGAAAAGCGGACCAGAATCATGTCCAAGTTTAATCCTACTGTGGATCTTGGAACGTCACAAAAACTTTTCTGCGCATCGGGGGCATGTCAGCCTAAAAAAAAAAAAACGTGCGGCAAAGAAAGGGGGAAGTGGAAAGAGGACCGGGGGCCCGTTAACCGGTTGGACCTGAAAGAAGTCCGACCCGCATAAGAACGCAATTCGGGACACGATTCCATCGTGGGGAAAACTTGAAAGGGAGAAGAATGAGAAGGGTGGAACTAAGGCGGGGATCATCCAAAGAAAAAAAAGCGAAAAGGTAAGCTCACCTTCTCATCCGAAGCAAGGGGGTGAAAATCCAGAAGAGTTTCACGGGAAAAAGGATAACGGCACGTACCCCAACTGGGGGAACTACAAAATCAACTGGGGAGGGCATTTCAGAAAAGTGCGCTGCCCTTCTTTCGAGGAGGGGAAAAAACTCTTAGGGGGTGTCCGACTGAAAACACCCCCCCCCACCCCGACAACAACCCGAACTCTCAGGGGGGGGGAACTCCTCTGAAAAAAAGAGAAAAAATGAACCACCCACATATATTACAGACGCATTTCGCAGAGTGTGGGCTGGGTCACCATAACGGGGTAAAATCTAACAACGGTCATATTTGCGTCAATGGGGGGGCCGAGTTTTAGAAAAAAAAAAGGGGGGAGTTAGTGGGTGAAAGGGAAAGGAAGGGTGTCTGCTGGCCAGATTTATATATTTCGGCATAATCGTATGAGGATTTTCCACAACTTCGGATCGGAGGTTAAAGAAGGAATTGGAACAGAATATGGGGTTAAAACAACGCACGTCACTTCGGGAAAAAAATCATTCTCACCGTGACCAGAAAAAAAAAAAAGGGAGTCTTAAACGGAGAAGGAATGGGAGGGGAGGAAACTTGGGACTTACTAGCCTTCACTCCAGGACGAGCAGGGGGGAGGATTGCCAATTGAAAGTTTCTCACAAAATGTCAGAGGGGAAAAGAACCGAAGGGAGGCACTACAAAAAGGCGCAGAAAGAAGTTTTGGGGAAGGAAAAGAGGTGAGAAAAGTGTTGGCCAAAAAAAAACCCACGACAGGAGGGACACAGAGGAAGAACAATGATCCTGCGTCAGTGGGGCGAGCGGAGGAAAGGTGATGTCAGAAAATAGACGAAAAGCAAGCAAAGGAGGTAGGGGTTTCGTCCGCAATCGGCGAAAAAACAACGCCGGGAACGGGTGGACTTCCGAATGGGTGGGGAAAAAAAACAAAAAAAAGGCATTATATCCAAATCGGAGCGACGTCAAGCCTGCGAAAAATTGAAGACCCACTCTAAGAAGGGGTGATGGTTCTTCAGGGGGATTTCCAGAACGCATGATGGCAGCAGCAACAGAGGGGCAAGAAAGTTGACGGCCGAGAAAAACCGGGAGAAAGGAAACGCGGGAAAACTCAAGTCCGTAAGACGACTGTTGGAGGGCAAGTAAGAAATCCAAATTGAAGAGCAAAGGGGACGAGAAGTGACGGTCGGTGGACAAGCAAGTGGGGTAAAAAAAACGAAAAGCAAAATCGAACATGGGGGTGGATTTGGATTGCCCAGGGTGACCCGCGAAATCGAATCTCAAAAAAAAAAAAGGATTATTAGGAAAATGAGAGGAAAAAAACAGGGGAACGGACGAAAAAGTGCGGGGGTTGCCGGGGTTCGCTGCTGAAAGTGCGGCGTGGAGGGGGAAGCCGTGCAGGAAAAAAAAAAAAGGGTTGCAGAGGGTTGCAACCCTCCAGCATCTCGGGGGGGGGACGAATCAAAAGGGGGGGGACAGAGGTTGCGCCGGTTTCGGGGGACTGTGCGGCAAAGGGAACGCTGTTTCCTGCCGCGCAATCGGGGTCTGGAAATCAAATGAGAAAAAAAAAGGCGGAAGTGGGGCCGCGGAGAGGCGGCGCAAAAGGGAAAACGGTAAGGTGTGAATAATGCCAAAGGGGTTTGCGTGGGGGGAAAAAGAAGTTCTGACAACTGTATGGTGGGCAAAGTGGTCGCGTGAAGGGAAAGGCTCTCGGGAAAAAAAAAAAAGAAGAGCTACGGAGGGTTCCAACGCTATGGGTCGGAAGAATCACAAAATGCAGCCACCACAGTTAAAAGGGCGGCAGCGGAGGGGGGGGGGGCTCTTGACCAAAAGGGAAGAATCATTTCAGCGTTAACAACGTTTTGTCTTCAATTGCAAGGAAAAAAAAGGCTACCAAAATGCTGACACTTTCACGATACAACGGAGGAGCACTGAAGGAAGAAAGGAACGAGGGACTTTGCCCTGCAATGGCAGAAAAAAAAAAGGAAAATCCACACTATCGACCCGCGAAACCTACACGAAAACACGCACGTAGATGTCAAAATCTTGTTGGCCGCCGAAAGGGCTCACGGTGGGGGGAGAAGGGAGAACTCGCCTACGTGGTGGGGGAATCGAGAAGAGGCCGGGGGAAACGACAGCTACAACTAAAAGAAAATCGGTTGGGGGGAAGAAAATCGAGGATTTCAAGATATAAAGAAAGGGGGAAAAAGACCCATGACTGCGAGTTCCACCCCTAAAAAAAACCAAAACCAACGGTCTCATTGGGAGTTAGTGCGAAAAAGGAGCTGCCCTTCGTATCGGCGGGGGACAAAGCGTGGTTGTAAAAAAAAGAGAAGAAAATCTCGGCCCCAAGAAAAAAAGGGGGGGTTTTGTGGCATCAGGAGAGTAGGGAAGCACCAAAACAAAAGCAAAGGAAAGTTCTTTTCCCCCCATAAGAGTGGAGCGCGAACAGCCGGAAAAGAAATTTGCGCCGGCAATGGCAAAACCCAGGGGGTGGACGGCCAAGGAAAACGGGGCGTTAAAAGATGAAGGGGAAATCCTCTTAGGCGATTTTCAAAACGAGCTTCTTAGGAAAAGTGAGAGGGAAAGGGAGAAAAGCTCGGCGAGATGAAAAAAGGGGAAAAACACGGCACGACCGCAACACCAAGGAGAGCAGGAAATGGAACGTTTTCTCGGAAAAACAGAGAGTCCAGGAAGATTGCGTTTGCTAGGGGAAAAGGTCAGGAAAAAAAGAAGGCAGAGTATATTGGGGGGAATTTAACTGGAAAAGTCTCTCACCCTGTCAAGTCATCGTTCCGGGAAAGGATCTCGCCGAAGTTTTTAAATCGTTTCACGAATCAATACCGGGGGTGCCAGCCCTCCGGTAAATGCCACACTTCAGCTCCAAAAGGGAGCTGATGAAGACACTATCCGGGAAGAGGAAATCGAAGGAAACTCCGAAAAGAGCTCCATGAGGAAATTCCCCTCCATCGAAAAAAAACGGTGTTAGCTCAACTCGAAACGGCGGACGTAATCAAGGTGCACAAAAAATTGAAGGTCAAAAAAAGTTGGGGATAAAACACTCGGAAAAGGGCTCGCGGACGTAGCCGCCCTGCAGGACCGAGAATTTGGGGAAAAATCTCCCGGACGGGTTTACCAGAAAAACGAACAAAAACATAGGGGGAGAAAAAAAGGCCTCCGCAACCAGAAAAAAAAGTTCGCAACTAATACGCTGATTGAGAACGGAAACTCAGAAAGCACTCCGGTATGGGGGGAAGAGGAAAAGGCTCGGGGGCATCGCCTCGCCTTTAAAGGCGTTATGAACCCGAAGGTCAGAAAACTCAAAAGGGGACGCGACAGGGAACGTCTTGTCTTGAAACAAATTCCCAACCATCTGAAAGAAGAGAAACAACAAAGAGTCACAGAGGGGAGAAAAGACATTTTCTTATCTTATCAGGAGAGAATTTGAGGCTGGGCAAAACATTGAGGAAGGGGGGGGGAAAAAACTAACAAGCTGAGTGCAGGGACGGTCCGAGGTAAGGACCATCTCACCAAAGCAAGCGTGCCTCGCTTGTCTGGGAAAAGATGAGTTGTCACGGAAAAGTAGACGGGTAAGAAAGGGTCGCACAAGCGAACAGCTTGGAGGGAAAAACCTTAATCACCCGCACCGGCAAAGGGGGGAGGGGAAAAGCGGTGCAGGGAAACGTGGAACAGCAGCGGGGTTGAAGATTTCGGCAACGGGACTGGGGTGGGAAATCGGGGGTGACGGGAAAAAGGGGGCGGCGGACGGGAAGAACGCTGGTGCATAGAAGATACCAAGATGGGAGGGTGGCTGACTTTCAAAGCAATGCCATCCGCTCGTCAGGGGACAAGAGAGGGTCGTCTAAGTTCAGGAGTCATATAAGAGGAAAAAAACGACGATTCTGGCATTGCACTGGCAAACCACGGCCGAAAAGGGGGCTGGAGAAAAAGGGGCACCTGTCCGCAAGAAGGGGAGTCATGAATGGAAAAGGGACCGGATGACTGTGGACCTGGTTAATAAAAAGGGAACACGCAGAAGCCAGAAACACAGGGAGTTGAACCGGGTCTTCAGAGCTAATCAAGGAAGAAAAGGGGCCTCCTGAAACGGGGATTGCTCACGGGGGAAGAAAATCTCTACGCCGGTGGGGGGCGGACGAAGGGAAGCTGAAAAGGAAAGAGAAAGGACAGGAAATAGAATAGGGGGGGGTGAAAATCGCCTACTGAGTTTAAGGGAGAAATATAAGGCCCTCAGACAAAAGAAATGGAGTTCCTTTCAAAAAAAAAAAAAAAACCAATCTTCTCGGCTTCAAGCTCAAAAATTGACGTGTCTCGTCGTACAACGAGGGAAAAGATAGCCTAACTTGGCGGAAAAAAGAAGGTTGGGGTTGGGAAAAGCTCTCAACAAGATAGAAGAGACCACCAAACAAAGAGAAGCAGGGAGTCGAAGGGGTGAAAAAATAAAGAGTTTCCGAAGCGAACCGCCCCGGGAGAGAAAGGGGGGACGTAGATGAAAGGGGGAGAGAAATGAAGGAGAAAAATGAGAAGGTCGGACTTCGCAAAAGGTGCATAGGAAGGGGCAAAATCCAGAGTAGGAAAGGCGCGCTTTTGAAAAAACCACGCGGCAGAAGTCCGAAGATCGGGGGGAAACATCAGTGAAGTTGTCCACACCAGCGTCAACAGGATAAGCATTCATAAGCGAGCCCGGCTCCGTGCGGAAAAAGACAGGCCAGGGGAGCTTCGCGGGACTGACTCTTGGAGATCACTCCAACCGAAAGGCTTTTGTTACACAGAAAAACTGAAAAAGCATGAACAGCCGAAGGTTTTGGAAGAGGGGAAGCATGAAGTTCGAGTTCGGCGGATTTTGGGGATGGTTGACGTAAAGAGACTCAAAAGTCGTGTCTCCACCTTGATTCTGACTTTAAGGGTACGAGGCCATAGACCGATCCGCAAAGTCTGCAAGACGACGATCGGGGGACTTAAAGATCCATCGAGTCCGTCCGTGAAGAGCGTAAGAAAAATGATACGGGGTCGCTATCTACCACGAAAAAAAAAATTCAGTTTCCCCACTCATTTCAGAAAAGGTGACCCCAAGAACTTTATAAAGAACCGAGTTCTCGTAGACGGTACAAGGGAATATGATGCACCATTTTAAAGCAAGTTTGCGGGGTTTTGAAGCGGCACCAGGGTGACTCCGAGGGGGAACCGCCCACTAACAGGAGAGTCTCAACTAGAAAAATCACAAGGAATTCCGGAAAAAAAAGAAGAAAAGCCAAGCAAAAGAGGGGGGCCGGAAAGGGAAAGGTTGTGGAAAATGCTCCGAAGAAGGGACGCTGTATTAACGAAGCCATTTTCGCAAGCGCAAAGAAAAAATCGAGGTGTCGGCGTAGCAATCAGAAAAACAACTACAACAAAAGACGGATGTATTACAAAGGAGAATTCTACTCAGCATGTCCCGAAGGTTTCCATTTGAAGCTGCGCAATTGGAGTGTCAAGGGGACGGGTACAGGCCGGAACATGTGTGCCCCGGAACCTATCATGGGGTATGAAAAAGTCTGAGACGGCCCGCACAAAGCAGGGGGAAGTCGCGACGGAGGCGGATCGAGGGACCTTTTCGGTTTACGGCGGCGAGGGGGTTTCGAAAACCGCTTTGGCTGTCTGTCAACCAAACAAAAGGTCGTGAATAACCAAATTGTAAAAGGATCAGTCGTTCTTGCGTTCCGCGCGAAAGCGGTGGAGGAGGTTTTGGAATAAGAGGATTTGGAAAATAAAAAACGGCAAAGGATTGGGACGTCTTTGGCTGCGAAATTGCGTCGCGAAAAAAAACGGACGCGGCCGCGAGAAAAATTCGAGGGTTAAAAAAAAATCAAGGAGGGGCTCGTTGAGATGGGCCGCGGGGAAAGGGGTAGTCAGTCATAGGAGGGTCAGCGGGAACCCGATGTGGGGGGATGAAAAAAAATGGGCAGAAAAAAATCCGACTACCAAAGGGAGGCGCCTCGTCACTTCACAGAACGCTACCAAAAAAAAAAAGGAAAGGCGACTGAATTATCAGGGTGAAGGTGCACAAAAGGCGAAAACGCAAAGCGGGTTGTAAGCCACGGTAAACGACCAAACGTCACATTCTGTCCTGGAATTCCTCGTGGGGGGAACGAAACGGAGAAGAACGGTGAAAGGAGGGGGTTACGTGTGGAAAAAGTGACAGGCGACAAGAGCAAAAAGGGTCCAGGGATCATCCGACTCTCTGGGGAAAATCGAATACGATGTTTAAAATCTATAAAGAAAGGGCCAAAAAAACAAGGAGCGGCCGAAAAAGACCCGACAAGGCTCGGATAGGTTGGGGAAAAATTTCGCTGTCCCGGCGGTTCGGGAAGGACACTCTTATGGGGGAAAAAAAAAAGGGCCGAACTGAAAACGTCAGTGCCCTCTTGGGTTGGGGGAAGGGAGAAAGGAAAACTCAACAAAAAGAAAAGAAGAGAAAAGAGGGAGAAAAAAAAGGTTGAAGTCGAGTGCGGGAAACAAGGAAGAGTGTCCGCCGGGAGACAGGGCATCGAAAAAAGGGGGGGCAGCAATTGCCAGAAAGAAAAAACGGACCCAGGAGTTGGGTATTTGGAACCATCATTGGGGGGGCTGCAAAAAAAAAAAGTTCCTTTATAGCTGGAAGAAAGAAATCGTAGGGGAACCAAGGAAAAGCAGGTAAAAGGGGAGCGCGCAATGTCCAAAAGCCTCCGTCCTCATTTGAAAAAAAAAACCACGAAGTAGATAAGGGGGGATAAAGACACGATGGAGGATGTAAGTCAGGCTGCGGGTCGGACACGTGCGACTTCAAAAGGAAAAACTAGGCATGGAGGGAAGCTTGGTCCACACCAAGAGGAGGTCAGGAAGGGAGAAGAAGGGTTTTGTTATCGCCATGATGGGAAGTGCCGAGGGGGGAGAGAAGATTTTTGTTAAGCAGGGATGGAAAAAATTGACAAAAGAGCCAAGGTACCATGAGGGGGAGCAAAATAGCAAAATAGAAGGAAGTCCGTCACGTCGAGGATGTGCAGTTAGAACTAAAAGAAACAAGATTCCGAAGGGCAGTTGAGGGAAATCAAGCCCACGAATAACAGGGAAACTCAGATTGAAACCAAGTCCAAGGGGGCAAAAAATTGGTGGATCACGTATCACTCGACCGAGCCCAGTGAGGCGAGTAGCCCTCGAAGTCATTTGTCTCCGAAGGCTGGAAAGGGTACAAACACTAAGAGCTTCATCACATTTTGTAAAACCTGTCTGCTCCCTAACGAACAACTATAAAAAAAAAAGTTGATTTCAAAAAACTCAGACCGCAATTTTGCGGGAAAAGGACAGATCCAAATGGCGGAATCTAAAAAGCGCCTGGTTGGGCCGGCCGGTCCAGAAAAAGGGGTTCCGAAGGGGGTCTGAACAAGAAACGCCTGCGAGCGTATCTCAAAAGGGGCGTCCAGAAAGCTTGCTTTCATCCAAACGTTTCGCTGGCAGAAAAACAAAAAGGGGAAGGAAATATAATTTCAAGCCATCGGGGAAAAGACAAGGTTTCTTAATGGGAAAATGGCTAGACAAGGCTCGGCGGCTTGGGAGACTGTCTTCAGGGACAGGTCGCGGGCGCATTTGGGGATCGAGGAAAGGGTGGATTTCATGAAAAAGGTCCCAGACATCAAAAAAGGGCCTCTATGTTTTGGACCGTCAGGGGGTGAAAAGGTTAAGGGGAAGGGCGCCCCCGCTTTTTCTGAGGAAAAGCAAGACGTTCTGTGAAATACACCGAAAAAACCTGGCGGAGAAAAAAGGGGGGGGGGGAAATCCGGTCACAAAATTGACCGAATGTGAGGGGGGAGACCACGTAGGACGGGGGGGGGAAACATCAATCTGGCCTTTAAGGGGGTGTCAAAGAAGGGTTCCTTTATGAGGATATCTGAAAAGAAAGTGCAAACAAGCTTAATTTCCGCTGGAAGTGCGCTAGGGAGGCGGAAACACAAAAACCCCCCCCCACGAACACGTAAAAAAACAGAAATGGGACCAGCCGCGAGAATGTACTCATTGCAGGGAAGCGGTCAATGACCGGTGACGAGGCTTCAGTCAAAAATCATGGCAGAACGACTGTGTTCTGGTGCAGAAAAGGGACGACTACCAAAAAAAAGGGGGGACGGGGTCTCAGCGTTTCAGACACGGGGAGGGGAGGAGGGTATACAATTGCAAAGGACTCGGTTTATAAGGGGGTGCGAAAAAAAAGCCGTGGAAAAGCCACCACGATCGGGGGGTTCAGTTGCGAACAACCGAAAAAGGAAACTGGCTTGAGAAGAAGAGGGGGGGTCTCCTAAACGAGGCTCAACGGTGAAAAAGGAAGTACTCTGAAAGTGGGGGGGGGAAAACGGCGGACGAGGCGTGCCGGAGAGCGAAACAACGGTCGTCAGAAGGAAGGTGGGTGGGGAAAGAACAAAAAGGGATTGCCGAAGATTAAAGAACGGCCCTCAGAAAAAATTACGAGGCCGTTCAAAAACCGAAACCAAACCGACGGGGAGAGGGTCTCGGGTCATCTGAACCCCGGGGGGGTTACACCGTATGGGGAGAGAGACTTGCGTCCCGCCCTAGATTGGTTTTGGGGGGAGAAAGGCACAAAAAAAAAAATAGAGAGAGAGATCGCCAACAAAAAGCGTGAAAAATTTCGGAAGGATTGTCCGGCGCAGCGTAGGAAGGGGCTGCAATGCCAAGGAATGCGATGACCAGGGGGAGATTTGTGTTTAGTTAGTGGGTTGACCGTCAGTCATGTGCAAGTCTTTATCTCGGGGACTATGTTCCACCAACCGAGGGATGGACTCAGAGTGAAGGGATTTTCTATCGTCGATTCCCACAGAAAAGGAAAAGCCGCCTTGGTCCAAGGCGATGCATTCTCAAAACCTTGCTGGGGAAAGGCGCAACACGATGGACTGAAAGGGACCTAAGGGAGGGCGGAGTCTAAAAGGAGTGGGCAAGTGAGAAAAACCCATCAGGGCCATGGGGGGGGGGGTAGGGGGAGGGTC
>Ga0179591_1315724_pt1 | contig 13022 bp, 19 predicted proteins | sample CZOMad2_1_08_16f_FD_182891 | JGI IMG/M metagenome (GOLD analysis project Ga0179591, IMG submission 182891) | Vadose zone soil fungal communities from Angelo Coast Range Reserve, California, USA - CZOMad2_1_08_16fungal (PacBio error correction) | ecosystem: Environmental > Terrestrial > Soil >...
GTTTACGAGGCGGAGCATTGATGGGAAAAGGCAATGTCTGGGCAAAAAAGCAGGTCGGTGAGATAAAGACAAGCCGGGACACGTGTGTCAAAGCCAACTCAACAAGGGACACCAATATGTCACGGATGGAAAGGATAACAGTCAGAACCAAATCTTGGGGGGGAAAGAGCAGGGGGGGTTCACAGACGTTGGGGGCGAGCAAACTCAAAAAAAAAGAATCTGACCACGTCGGACATCAGAAAATCATAGAGAAGTTTAGAAAGGAAAAAACAGGGGGACTAAAAGAGGACAATCTGCAAAAGGGGGGGCATGATAGACACGTGAACATCGTGCACAGAAGAAAACATGACGGATAGCATTCACTTGGGGAGGTACACAAACACAAATCATCCTGCGCTCAGTGAAAAAAAAGGGCATTGGCTGTACAGGCCACGAAATGCAAATGACTTCAAAGAGACATTGAAGAGGAATACTGACACCTCATGAGCTGCGATATCTTGTGGGGGTGACGATAACAGAGGGGGTGGGGGGGTAATCTTAAGAGGGTACTTAGGGAGGGAAGTGCGGAGTAGAACTTAAGAACGACAAAAGGTTTCGGGTGTTAGAGAGAAAAGCTTTCGATCAGGGTGAAGTGACAAGGGGAACCCCTAGGGGGGGGGGAGTGAAGTGTGCTGGGGAGGACTCTCGTGCTAGAATGTAAGAACACTAGGAATTGGTTGAAGACTAGAGAAAAAGGATGCACCAGGATAAATCCGGTAATTTCCTGTCGAAAGTCATTCACCAAATAAAAATGTCTAAAAAAAAAAGGTGGAGACGGGCCTAGCCAATATGCAAAAATTGTTGCCTACGAGAAGGAGAGTATAACGAGGGTTGAAGGCAAGAGTAAGTTGGGGGGGGGGAATCGTAGTTAGAGAGGGAAAAGTTCAGGAAGACGAACGTAGTTAGGGAAAGAAAAGAAGTGAATTGCTACACCTGTGGGAAAGTGGGTGTGGCAAAGACCAAGTAAAACTCATACTCTCGAGCCCAAAAGGGAGGAAACGCAGGGTTGGAGGTGTAAGGGGCGGCGCAACGTTCAGCTCGGTCACCGCTAAATCGAAAGTCGAACTGCACTAAATGGTGATGCGAAAGATCTAATCAGGAAAAAGGATTTGGGGTCGAAGGGCCTCTTTGTGAGGGAGACTGGGGGGGGGGGCCACAAACTACAGAAAGGGTGGGGGGAAGGTTACAGGAGCCTAGCCATGAACATGACGAATGCATTGGGTCGAGAGAAAAGGAATTCAATGTGGGGGGCGATGTCAGGATGAAGGATAGGCACTCTCACACTAGTTCATGGAAGCGTCAGTCCGGGGGTCAGTGCAAAAAAAATAACTGGACATTTACACACGACTCAAGGGGGAAAAAAAGGGGAAATGCACTTCACGGGGTAAGGGGTGGGTCAGGTGAAGGAACAGTGGGGTCAACGGCTCCGCAGCGAAAAAAAAAGTAAAACGCCCGGGCGACTCAAAGAGGGTCAATGTCACTGGGACTAAAAAACTAGGGGAAAAAAGTGAAGACGGCCTATGGCATCTAGGGGGTGGAGACTTGGGGGGGCGGGTAGGAGTGGTCGGACAAACAGGCCGGAAAACAGAACGCGCAAGAAAGAAAAACCAAGGACAGTCTAAAACGTGAGGGGGGGGACATAAAAGAGTTCTGAATTACTGTCAGTCTACAAATGGAAACGGAAATGTTCAGAGGAAGGGGGGGCCACATCGAATGGTTGACGGGGGGGGAAGAGGATCGGAAAAAAGTGGAAGAAACAATCTGAGGACAGGGTTGAAAACGGAGGAAAAAACACAAAAAAAAGGAAGGTGCGGAAAGGGTGCGGTCACGGGAGAACAGGAAAAGGTGGGCATGGGTAGTACGATTGACAAAAAGTGGAAACAAAAACGCAGGAGTCTGAAAAAATAGATGCAAAAAAAAACGGGGAAAAAGGGCACGTGTCGTTTAAAAACGTGGTCACCTGGGAGACGGGGAGGGGTGAATCCGTGACTCTGGGGGCACGAAACGAAGGACAACTGTGGGGGGGGACACCCCAGGGGAAAGGGGGGGGTCCGGGGAGATAGATCGACTCGTCCAATACATTTAGGGATCGTATCGAACAGTTCAGCTCGAATCAGGGGGGGGGGGATTCCAAGAGGAAAAATAGTGCAACAGAACACAGACGGGGACAGGAGGGGGGGGGAGATACTCAGCGCTGATCATTTCTGTGGGGAGCGAGGGCCGGCGGGGATGTCGGGGATACGGGGAAAAATTTGGGTAACGAAAGAGGCCGAAGGGACGAGGTGAAGTAGGGAGGCAGTGGGTTTTGTGTCATGGTTGGCACGACAGGCGGCTAACGTCTCGAGCAATTACATATAAATAAAAAACATGTACAGAGACAAGAGACAAGGGGGGGAAGAAAAAAAGAGCTGGGTGCGAAATACAAGTGTTCAAGAATCCGCGTGACAGGTGAGAACGTGGGGTTGGCGGAAAAAAAAACACAGAACAGGACAAATTATGGAAAATACGGGAAGGCCGAAGCGGGGGGGGGAAAAAAAGTGGCAGAGGAACCCGAAGGGTTAGATCATGACATGTGGGGGGAGCACGGGTTAGTCTTATCAAGATCGACCTGTTGGCCAGGGCTGTGAATTTCATTCTATACCCGATGGGGGTCCGCGAGGGGTGTGACAGAGATCAACGGAGGGGGGATTGGGTAAGTAGTACAATTGAAAGTGGTAGTCCATAGACTAATGGAAAAAGTAAGGAACAGATGGAGACTTGGTTACGGGGGTGGAACGACAGAGGCGACCGCAACGGCCATCATGGGGGGGGGCATACAAGAATCACTCCTTAGCTGACGAGGACGCAGCATAAAGCGGTCAATGGGCGCAGAATCGCCCAATTCTGTCACCAAGAAAAACGCTGAAGCTCGGCAGGGGTAAACAAAACTGTCTTATTGTGGGCGTGTCTGGGGTGGGTGGTGGATGTAGTTCCGAGGTGGGGGTAAGTAGGGGGGGGGGACTTTGGACGAAGGGGCGTGCTAACGTTTTGTACGATACAAGCTAACTGCGACGTATGAAACGGGGCTGTAATATAAAGGGGCCAAAAAAGTACAGATAGTCTGCTTCCGGTAGAACAATGGGGATCAGAAGGTTTAAGAATTGGCTGAAGCACTGACTGTCCAAAAGGCTCCCGTTAACGACGGAATCTATCATGCGTCTTGGCATACCAAGACCTAAAGCGAACTGTGCCAGGGGTGGGTTGTGTCTTTTTTGTTTTTTTCCTTCTTGACTATTCTGCCATGGAGAAACATTGGGCTAACCGTGTCATGAGTGGCTCAAAAACGGGGCAAATTTCGGGGGGACAGGGGGAACACATAAACGCAAAGGCCAGTAGTTGCATTGTAGATATGGAGTATGGGGGCAAAAAAGAGGGAAGAATAAAGGATAGGGGGTAGTAAAAAAAAAAAAAACAAGTATACAGGAAGCACTGGTACCTGTGGTCACGACCTGGAAACAAGCAAGGATGTTAACAAAGGGGGGCTATATCTACACACAGACAGGACTAAGGACCACTAGCAGAGTATGACTTACCTTTGCGTGCACGGTTTTCACATCTGGGGGTAATGTGGTAAAAATGTGGATTTGTCTGTTGGCGGGGGAGGGTGTCTTTAAGGTGTCAGCAAAAGTTGGGGTCAACTCATCAAGGCTTCTAACTGAGGGAACATAAGAAAAAGTGCTTCGACAAAGTGAAAAAGTCGGCACGTGTAGCATCATTTGAACAAGGGGGGAGGGAAGAGGGGTGAGGACCACGAGAAAGGCAGGAAAGGCGAGTTCTCGGGAGGAAAGCAGGATGCCAGCATATAGATGGCAGCAGATAAACAGCGCGGAAGTCGGAAAGGGAGTACACGGAAGAAAAGGGATTTCAAGGGGGGAGAACAGGTAGATTTTGGAATCGGGATGGGGAGGTGGTGAAAAAGGGCGGAGAAAGGGGGGCGAGGTGGTCGGGGGGGGGTGTGGGGGGGGGGGGGGGGGGGGGGGGGGGGGGGGGGGGGGGGTGGGGGGTGGGGGTCTTGGGGTGGGGGGGGGGGGGGGGGGGGGGAGAGTGCTGGAAATGTTGCAACCAAAAAACCAAAAAAAACACAGCATAGCCACATAACACAGAGGGGCACTTGTGAAAAACCCATGCCCACATAAATTTGAAAACGGGATAGCGAACTGTGGGGAAAAAAAGAAGGGATAGTGCAGTCTAAGTCCGGGGACTACAAAAGGGGAGGGATGGGGGAGCTGATAAAAAATATTTGTGGTACAGGGGGGGGTATGGGTCTCGCGAAGTTTACCTACACCTACTTTCATAAGGGATGGCAAAAAAACAGAGATAGCGAATGAGGGTCAGCAGTCAAGAAAGTAAAGGAGGAACGCGCAGGGGAGGGACTTCTGGAAAATTGCAAGAAGGGCGAGAAAAAAAGGGCTGGGGGCGGGTACGACAGCTCTTCAGGGTAGATTGGTGGGACTTGTATAGGGGGGGGGGGCGGGGGGGGGGTGGGGTGAAGAGCTTCAGGACAGGAAGACATAACAAGGGAGTACAGAAGTAAAGAGCAGGGATGGGAGTCATGAAAATATGAACGCTAGGAATAATGTTGAGAACAAAAAAAAAGCTGGTTCTTACTGGGGTGGAAACGGGGGACCTAATAGTTAGGAAAAAGAACTACTCAGGAGGGACAAATGAATAAACGACGCAACTCTCCAAAACGGGGTGTTGATGGGGGCGGTTAAAAGGGGGAACCATGTGGAGACGTAAGAAAAAGCAAAGAGTGGGGGGGGTCAAAGGGGCTGGGGGTGGGGGCAGTGGAGAGCAAGGGGAGGGAACCTAGGGATGAAGGTGACGGCAGCGATATAGAGGAGATACATTCGGGGACATACACAAAGGGGACTCTCGGGAGGGGAGAAAGTATCATATGAAATGTACCAGGGGGGCGATTAGAGGTACAACTTTTCGTTGCTTGGCACGAGGCAAACGGCTGACAGGACGAGTTAAACAAAAAAGAAAACTAACACGAGGAAGACCAGGATGTTGAATGGGAGGGGGGGGGAAAACACAATTTCCAGTTGGAAGGGCCTGGTGGGGCAGGGAGGGCAGCAATTAATCGCTGAGTTGTGTTGAGAATTGACAGGGAAGGGGTTGCTAGTTCCAAAACTCATATAGAACGGTATTGGAAAGAGGTGGGGGTCTCCAATGTGGTCCTCCTTGGGACGACTGGGGGGGGTGTTTTTAAGCTGGGCTCAAGCGGGGGAACGAAGTATTTTAGATTGGTCCGGGGGGACAGCTCAAGGGTCGATAGGGATATCTCAAACGATATACCTTTTAGATTAATGGAGGTTGTGGGGGAGTGTGAGGGGGGGGTAAGGGGGGGGGGGGGGGGGGGGGGGGGGGGGGGAGGGGGGACAGGATGCGTCCCGAGTTGACATGCGCGCTTGGATAGTGTGCAGAGCCGATCCTTTGGGCTGGTCCTCTAATTGATGGCGGAGTAGGGGTTTCCCAATACGGGATTAGCTGCTGGCAAGTGGCAGGCTAAGTAAGCGTTACCCAGTGTGTCAGCTTCGGGGCATATGAATCACTGTCGTGCGGGGGTCTGGAAAACGATGTTGAAGCAGTAATATCGAAAAAAAGAAGAGGATAAGGGGAAAGTATCTAAAGAGGTAATTAAGCTGGTTGTTGTGGCAAACGGGGAAGAGAAGGGCTCTGAGACATAATGTGGAAAATCGAAGGGATCAAGTGGTCATGGATCAGGGGGGAGGAAAAAACACTGGCAAAACACTTCCGAACCACTAGAAACAAACACTGATGACATCGAGCGGGGAAAAGGATTCTAAAGACGTCACTATGCAATCAAAAGGGGGGGGATCAGAAAAAAAAGACGTAGCTCTGCAGGGGGGGGGTAATTGAAAAGAAAGATGCAAAGGGAGATGATTGAAAAAGGATAATCTCAGAAAAGAAGAAAGATAAGTGGGCAGGTCAAGAATCCCACTGGGGGGGGGACCCTGGGCTGATGGTCGGGGAAATGAGTGCAAGGCGGGTGCCACTAAAAATGTCAAAGAAGAGTATAGGGGGAAAAAAAAAATGGGAGAGTCCAGGTCAAGGGGGGGGCGGGGACAGCGGGGTGTCGACGGGACAATCAGAACGTCATCACAGGAAGGGTAAAAACTGGGGGGACGCACTCAGGAGGGGGGGGGGGGAAGAAGGGGTCCCGGAAATTGGAGACAAAGATCGCGGGCAAAGGGAACAGGAGGTGTCTTTGGACGCCACGTCAGCCCGTAAGATGAGAAAACCTTGGGGAGACTGCTGAGAGGAAAAAATACCCGGCTGAGTAGGTAAAACTTAGAATTGCATGGGAGAAAGCATGTGGGTATGGGGGGGTCCGCAGCAAGTGGGGGAAACACTTGGTAATAAGTTCCCGAGACAAGAGGGAGAGTGGGGTTGAGGGAGTGGAGTAAAACTTCACAGGGTCCAGACAAACGTCGTACCAAGTTTGACGGCGAGGCCTAAAAAGCAAGACGGGAGAAATAAATGGTACAGGGGACTGAAAAGGACTTTCAAAAACCTAAGCAGCGGGGCGAAAAGTAGGAGAAAGAAAGTGGGCAGGGGGCGTGAAAGTCCTAGACACGGGGGTACACATGTAGAGACAACTGTGCGGGGGACACACAAAGATGAATTTGCTGCTCTACGCGCGGGGTAATACTGTGAGTCTTCGTATGGGGGGAGGAAGTAAAACGACCGGTGGAAAAGACATCTCAGAACAAAGGGGGGGAAATAACGGATCTCGGGGGGGCTGTGGGAGCCTAAGAAAGCTGGGGTGGGGGCTCAAAAGACCATTGGTAGCGGCGAAGGTAAATGCAGATGGGTTGTGAAAATCGGGGGGGAGTGTGTAGGCGGCACAATGCAGTGATCAGAAAACTGACTTGGTTCTCGGGAGGCGAAAAACGTTCTGAAAAAAAGGGGGCTGAGTAGGGACGGCAAATTCGCATAATGGGGGTGTCTAACGATACGGGGGGGGGCCGGGGGGCGAATGGGGGGGGGGGGGGGGGGGGGGGGGGGGGGGGGGGGGGGGGGTGGGGGGGGGGGGGGGGGGGGGGGGGGGGGGAAGAGGGAGGGAGGGGGGGGGGGGGGGGGGGGTGGGGGGGGGGGAGGGGGGGGGGGGGGGGGGGGGGGGGGGTGGGGGGGGGGGGGGGGGGGGGGGGGGGGGGGGGGGGGGGGGGGGGGGGGGGGTGGGGGGTTGGGGGGGGGGGGGGGGGGGGGGGGGTGGGGGGGGGGGGGGGGGGGGGGGGGGGGGGGGGATGGGGGAAGGGGGGGGGGGGGGGGGGGTGTGGGGGGGGGGGGGGGGGGTGGGGGGGGGGAGGGGGGGGGGGGGGGGAGTCCGGAAAAGACATAGCAGCGGAAGTCCAATCTATAAAAGGGGACGACAGTCGGCATAGGCGCAGGGAGAGGAAGACCTACAGGACGACTATCCTGGGGGAGGACGATAAATGCAAGAGAGAGAGAAAGAACAAAAAGAAGAATCAGGATTCTCAAAAAAAAGACCGGAAGATGATTCGCACAAAGGGTTATATGGGGGGGGTCGAACGGGGGGGTGTGGTGAAAACGTGGTCTGTTGGTGTGGTTGGAAAGTGTGCGGGTTCGGGGGTACTGGGGGAGGGGGGGGCATTGCGCCATCCGAAGTGAAAACATGTTAAGGGGGGTTTGATAGGGCTCGGGTCAGTGTCTCAATGTTGTGTGGGGGGGGGGGGGGGGTAAAAGTGAAATGGGGGGAAAAGGCGACTGGTGGGGAAAGAAAAAATGTTAACTCACGGGGCCGAAAATACGGGGGGGGGGGTGGCAACAGGCACGAAGGGTACCGGTAAAATCTGGGGGTGGAAAGGATTTACATTCAGTGCAAGCGCGAACAGGAAAGAGGGAGTGGAGGCAAGAAGATGCTGAATTGAGCCCTTGGGCTAAGGAGGGGGTCAATGATAAAGAGAGGGTGCTGTCCAAAGGGGAAGCGTGAAAAAGGGGGGGGGGGGTGGGGGGGACAGAGGTCTAGCGGGGTGGCGGGGCGCAATGAACCCTAAATCAGGTCATCAGTATGAATGCGGATACAGAAGTCTGCTTTCATAAGTAGGGAATAGTGGCAAAACAGAAACTTGGGCAATTTAAACTCCAGTGTCGTTAACAAGGACATAGCACGAGGTATTTTCAATTATAGGGTCAAACTGGTCGGGAGAGCAAAGACATATCGGGGCAAAAAGATTCAGAAGATTGTCATACAGCAATCGATGTGCCTTACGAGAGTGGTCAATCCGGAGTGGTGTCAGGACACGACGGTTCACTTTCTATAAACAAAAGGGGTGTAAATCTGGGGAAAATCCAAGAGGGGGGGGGTGGGGGGGGGGTACAGAGTGTGCACATACGTAAGGAGTACAGGGGGGGGGATCTGGCCGATTAAAAGAGAAACAGGAAGACAACCACATCTTGCAGAGAAGAACCAACATAAAGGAGTGCTGAGTGCTCGCTGTGGTTGCAACCGCCAGGAAACAGAACTATCCAGGAGTTTCAATGGGGGGGGGGACGTAGGATAGAAAATAGTGAACCGCGGTAGAACTGGAAAAGGGAAAGGGGTACTCAATAGGCAGAAAGTTGAGCAGACTCCCTACGCGTTACTACCAACCTGTAGGTAGAAATGAATAAGCCATCAAGGGTGGGGGGAAGCCAAGGTGAGTGGGGGGGGGGTTCAAAAAAAAAAAAAAGTCATTTTTGCAGAACCCGTACCGGTCGTTACTGAGGGGGAAAGGGAGGGAGCGAGTAAGACCTTTACTCAAAAAGGACATAGACAATGAAAGAATTGGGCGCATTCATCAAACGAGGAAGCCTTACCGTTTGTACAATGGGGGGGAGGGGGGGGATTGGTTGTGTGGGGCAGGGGGGGGGACTAGTCCAAGAGAACGGGGGAAAAAGGAAGGTTCAGAAGACCGGGGGCTGGACCATGGAAGAGTGTGGGGGTCGCCAGCATTTAGGGGTAAAGTATGCCGGGCAGCCAACCGTGGGGACAAACTGTATACAGGGAGTGGACCACAGTACAAGCCATAGGATAAGGAAATATCTGCACTCAACTGAATCGAGACTCTCTAAAATTGGATACTTGGGGGGGTGAACAGGTTGACTCGACTTGGGTAAGGATTCAAACGGGACGATAGGTAGCTAGAACTTGTGGGAAAAAAAAAAAAAAAAAAAAAAAAAAACAAAAAAAAAAAAAAAAAAAAAGAAAAAAAAAAAAAAAAGAAAAAAAAAAAAAAACAAAAGGGTTAGGGGGGACGGAAATAAGCAAAAAGGGTCAGGTACGGGAATAGTCTGGCGACGGCTTCAGTAGCTCGAAAGTTGCAGAACAGGTATAAAGTTGTGGGCCGCTGCCAAGTTAACACGCACGGGGCGCGCAAAAACCGTCTTCACTGGAGGGGAAAATACCAGAAAATGGCGACGAACTTGAAGGGAAAAAAAAAACCACATATATTCTGCACGGACATAGGCAATAATGGGTCTCTCTAGAGAAGACTAGACTGGCTGTCGGGGCACGGGCCAAGCAGTGAGGTACGGAAGGATCAAGCTGTAAGGTACAGGCTTCTGGTGGGGGGGGGAATCGGCACCAATGGTTCAGTGGGTTTAGGAGGAGGGGTGGGGGGCGGAAAAGGGGGACTTCCTTATTCTGGGGCCACCAAACCCAACAAAAAAGGACACTAATCGCCAGGTCTGACTATGACTCAGTGTAATGGGGACTTGTGAAGGGGGGGGGGGGGGGGGGGGGGTCCGCGACGGGTCACACAAGAATTATGGGCTCATGAGAGGCAACTCATGAGGGCAGGAAGGAAAATTGCTTAAGGAGGAACATGATTGTTGTCCGGCATTCGTCATAAAAGACTGGGGGAAAAGGGGGGGGGCAACAAGGAGGGTCGAGCAGGAATAGACGTGTTGGGGGGAAACAAAAAAAGTTACACGGGGAGGACCATTAAGGGTGAACTGGGGTGAAAAAAGAGGATCGAACAGAGAGAAAACTTCGAAGGTGTTTGGCGAGACAGGTACATCAAGTGGACCAGGACAAAAAGAAAAGGTACGTTTGTTTGGCGGGTGCTGTACGCGGGGACAAGGAAGAACTAGTGACCAAGCAAACGAAAGAAAATCAAAAAGCCAATTGGGCGATAAATCACATGTCAAAAAACACAAAAAAAGTTAGTCGGGGACACATGGGTCAATGAAACTGAGGGGGGGGGTTCGGCGCAGCAAAGAGGTGACGCACGATTGGGGGACAAGGGAAATACGAGAAACACGAGATGAAAACTGGCCGAGACTGGAGGGGTAGACTCTGGAGCCGTTACCAGGTGAAAAGTAAGAAAGGAAAACACCGCACTGACAAAACAAGTTTGGGGGGAAGGGGGGCTACGACAGGGGGCGTCCTCAATGTCTTGGAAGAGACACCTCTTTGTGACATAGGGTTAGGGGACTAGGGCATACATAAAAAGGTCAAAAAAAGACGGACGGGAAGGGGTTTCAAAAGAAATTTAACAAAAAAACAGACTGAGCGAAAACAATACAGTCGAAATCAGAAAAACATGCAACTGACTGATGGAGTGCAGTAAAAGTGGTGAGAGACAATGGACCAAGAAATGCAAGCACTGTCAAAAACACAAAACCCACAAAAATAAACACAGGGCCTCGGGGTGAAACATGGCAAGGATTCGGGGGCAACAATGGAAGAAAGACAAACATGGACATCAGCTGGTGGGTGTAAAAAAATGGCTAAAAATAGGGGTGGGATGACGGAAAAAAACAAAAGTGGAGATACTAAGGAGGGGGGGAAAAACATTAAGATGCGTGGTCGCGATGGATCAAGGTGCAGAAGGGGGGGGGGGGGGGGAAATGTGCAAGCTCGGTGGGGTGACATCTGCGGCGGATGAAATGGAGAAGCTGGACATAGATAAAAAGGAGGTATAGAGAAAAGGGGCGGGGTCGAGAAAAAAAGGCCGGCAAAAGAGGTTGGTAGGAATGGCGTCACGGGGTGAACTTGAGTGAAAATGGATTCAGCACTGCATGGAATCAAGGAACGGGGACTGTTGGATCAAAAGCGATTACAAGGTGTGGGGAAGGGGGGGAGGGCGATTTCGAAAGGGGGGTCGAAGGAGGGCATCGCGGAGTTGCAGAAGTGTCTGTCATGTAGTCAGGGTTTGAAAAAAAAATGGGGGGGGGGAAAATCTTTGGAAAAAGCCGAATAGAAGGGTGTAGGAAGTAGGGGGATTGATTGGCTTTTGGGAATGGCTCAGACAGGAAAAAATCTGAAGGGTAGGAGAGGAGAAAAAAGCAGAGCAAACTCAGAGAACATCAGGTAAAAGACAAAAAAAAAAAAAAAAGAAAAAAAACCAAAAAAAAAAACCTACGACTTAAAGAGGGGATGGCAGATGGTGGGGGTGTGGGGGGGGATGTGGGGGGGGGTGGCCCAAAACCTTGAGAAAAAACCTGCAAAACTTCAAGAAATCTACTACTGCGCTAGTTTTCCGCAGTCAATTATCAAGTCAGGACAAACCGAAGGAACAAGCAGTATTGGAAAGTAAAAAAATATCAAGCCAAGTGCAGATCAATCGGGAATAAACATTAAGGGAAGTGAGGAGAACACCGTACTAATTGAAGTGTCGTCGCGGGCACAAGACGCGCATAAGAGAAAAACGAGGGGTAAACGGGATTAGTACAAGTCGACGCCAGAGGTGAAGAGGAAAGGAAAAAAAAGGGGTAGCATGAAGACATATCGGAACCTAGTATAAGACAAAATCAGGCGGGGGTGACATTGTCTGCTCAATTTGGGCTGGGAACATAGACAGAAATAGTTCGGGCTGAAAGGCGCAAAAAAAGAAAAAAAAAGAAGACGCACGTCCATGGAACTGTCAAGGGGGGGGTTGAGCCAGCTGCAGGGAGAAAAGGACGTTTCAAACGAGTCAACATTCAAGGAAAAACTGGGGGGGGGACAAAGGGGGGAATGTAGCGGGGGGTGGGTTGATGCGGACAAGAACACGGAAACAGGAGGAGTAACAGAGAAATCAGCCCGGGGTGTCAATAAGAGAAAGACAGTGCGAGAAAATTTCACAAAAGAGAACAAAAACCAGAGAGTTGGGGACTACAATTAAGAACACGGGCAGATTGCACAGGGAAAACAAGGTGGTGCTTGGTGGGGACTACGCTAGAGTTATGATGGGCAGGCATGCAGCTCATAAAGGGTAGACTGGTGGACAGAAATCGACAGTACAACAGCCGAAGTAAAAAAAGCGGCTCCCTTCTCGAGGGGGCAACTGGGGATGGGGGTACAAGGGGAACAAGGAACGAAACACGGTGTCCTGTATAGAACGACAACCACGGGGCTTTCAAAAAAAAAAAGGGGGAAAAAAGCAAAAGCGAGGACAGGCAACCAGGAGAAGTGAGGGGGAAAACCGAAAAATGTGGGGGAGAGGAGTGCAACGGATGAAAAAGACAACGTAAATGCAGTCACTTACGTGGGGGGGGGTGAAAGGCAGGATGGGGGTGTATTGTGGCCTAATTAGGGTTGATAAACGAGGGAAAAGTCTCTGGGAAAAAAAAAAAAAAAAAAGAGGTGCACAAAGTACAGTGAGAAACCAGAAAGGATGGTGGCGGCAGTATCAAGGGGGGGATACAACAGAAAGGAAGGCTGGTGTCAAAACTGTTCATAAACTTGTGGTGAAAAAAGGGGGGGGGTGGGGGGGTCTGAGAAAAAGGGTACACCTATTCACCCTCAAAGTTAAGGGGGGGCGAATGAAATATATCCAGAGAGTCTAAGTAGACGGGGCTCAGTAAACCAAACTAAGACTCCAAGGCAGAAATGAAAATCGGACGAAGAAACGTAACAATTGCATCTATGATATGGCAACATTAGTCCATAGGGGGGGAAAGAAAAATTGGGGGGAATGGAACAAGGGGTG
>Ga0179591_1333321_pt1 | contig 13022 bp, 12 predicted proteins | sample CZOMad2_1_08_16f_FD_182891 | JGI IMG/M metagenome (GOLD analysis project Ga0179591, IMG submission 182891) | Vadose zone soil fungal communities from Angelo Coast Range Reserve, California, USA - CZOMad2_1_08_16fungal (PacBio error correction) | ecosystem: Environmental > Terrestrial > Soil >...
AAAAACCTGGGCAGATGGTGTGAAGTTGGGGGAGACTGAAGCTAGTGGCCACAACGTTCGAGCAAGGGAAATATGATCCGGCTAAAATCAGGGGTTCTTAAAAGGGATAGAGGTCCCCGACATTTAAAACTTGGCGAAAAGGAATCGCTGGATAGGGAGGGAAGCCAAAAAACAAATTGCCTGAATCGGAAGGGGGAAAGGATCAAGCAAAAAAATCGAAACGGGTTTTTTGGGGGGCATCCCTTTAAGGGAGCAAAAAAGAGAATAATTTAGGGTTGGCTATCGAAGGTACACAAAAAAAATTCGAGAAAACAACGAAGTTTGGACACGGCGGAACAGAAGAATTTTTCTAATCAACGTTAATCCGCGGTCGAAAAACAGGAGGGGGAGCAAAAAAAGGGGGAGTGGCAAATCGGGGGACCCGCAAACCGCTCGAACAATGGGGGGATCTAAGCTAGGCGCTGGTAAAATCATCGTCGCGGGACAAGGGGAATTCCTCACGCTCTAGGAGGTTAAACGGCCCGCGAGGTTTTGAAAAAAGGAAAAAAAAAAACGAAACTTCGCAAAGCAGGAAGCTGAGGTCTCCAGGGAAAACGCAAACCCTTTTAAAAAAAAACAAAGGGTGTGGTTGGTCTGGGGCAAATCAAAAAAGGAAGGGGGACGAGGGTGCAAATGCGAAGCAGAGTTGGGGGCGCCAGCTGGCGATGTGCGTCGTAGACCCCCATCAAAGCGACAACGCAGCCTCACTCAACACTGAAGGAAAAAAGGTCAGAAGCTTTAAACATGTTGTAGGGCAAAAGGAAAAAGGGTGGATGAAACGGAGGCGCAAGTCTGTCAGGCAGGTTGGGGAATATACGGAGGGGTGTCACCGACCGGAAAGGGTGCGATGAGCACCACCCAGAAACAGCAGGAGGAGTTGTGGGTCCTCTACTATCGGCGGGGGGGAAAAAGGGCGCAAAAGCGGCATCAAAGGAACCGGGAAAAAAGAAGAAGAGAAAGCCTGGATGACCGAACGAAATGGCAACTAAAAGACAACAAGGACAACCCAGAAATTAAGAGATTTACCAAATGTTACCAGTCCAAAAAAAAGAGTCCACAACCGTGCGGAGATGGAACACCAGGAGGGGGGTTGGCGAAAAAAACCGAAAAACACCAGGTAACGGCGGGAAGGTAGTGACGAGATGTGACCGGATTCAAGATTGGAAAGAAAGGCGTGCATGAGAGTGCGGCAGGGCCATTTCTTCAAAGAGACGTCAAGTCTCCGGGTCCTTCATACAACGGAACGAAATCCTCTTGCTAAAAGGGTTTGAGAGGAAGAGATCAAAAAGAGAAAACACAACGACTACGGCGGAAAAGTCAGGCAATTTTGATAATGAGGGTTAGTAAGTTGCTGGCCGGGGCCGATCTTCCGGACGCTACGTGTCCAGAGAAAGGCACGCAGCAGAGGGAGGGGGAAAAATGAAGGCTGGGAGTCGAAAGGGAAGAAGAATTGAGCTAGAAGTCAAAAGGGGATTGGTACAGTGAAAATCCGGCGATTAGGCTGATAAACTCTCGGGACGCGAAAGATGCTGCTTGAAAGGAGCCGGAGGACAGGCGGGGAAGAAGGGGAGGGGAGACAGGGGGGCGAAGAGGTAGATGCGGGGCATCTACGGGCTAGTTGGAATCCCCAAAAAGGCCGGTGAGGTGCACGAGGGGAGGGGGGCCAAGGAGAAGGCAACCATGCCTTGCATCGCCGACCCGCAGAATACATTTGCCGAAGAGGATGTGCAAAAAGGAAACACAACAACAACAACAGGAGAGGACAAAGACTAGGGTGGGCCGTGATACGTCCAAAAAGTAGGGAAAAAAAGGTAAGAGACGGGTAGGGAGAGCAAGGCATGGTGGGGAAGGTCGAATTTAGGACAACGAACGACGGGGAAGCGGACAAAGGTTTGGGGATAAGAAGGACTTAACTTAATCAGAGACCGCGTCGAAACACTGAGCACGAAATTCAACCAGCAAGGAAAGAGGCACGAAGGGGCAAGCCAAGCATCGGAAGAAAGAGAGTTTCGCGCGCGGGGGGACTGCCGGCTGGAAGAGGACCATAAATTTTTTCACTGGAAAAAGACCTTCAATTCGGAGTGCTGGGGAGAAAACCATAAATTCCTCAGTGCTATGAATTTCCCTCTCTGGCCAAAAGTAGCGTCCGGGATAGGGAGAAAGAGCAGAAATACCCTTTATCAAAGGCGACTGCACCCGCCTTAGGGAGGGGGGATCAAATGGCGAAGCTAAAGGAAATTTCAACATAAAGAATTTCGGAGCCGGTGGAAAGCAGGTGTATCAAAAGGGGAGAGGGTGCGAACTTGGGAGAATTCCTAAACTTTCGACTTCCGTCTCGTCCTCTGGGGAGAGCGCCTTGGGGGGTCAACAAAAATTACACTCAAGAAATTCACGACGGGAAACAGGGGGGGGGTTTAGCATGGACGGGAGGTAGGGGAAAAAGAATGGTGGAAAATCGCCGAAATGTCCAGTGGTGGCTCGGGTGGGACGGGGGTTATGAAGATCAATCGGTCGTTTCGTGGAAAAACTCCTGGTGGTCTGGACTTTTGAAAAAGAGGGGCCGGATCCAAAGGCGTCGCTTTTCGGCTGTTGAGTGGGACATATGTCCGCGGAAGAAAAGCCCTTGCAGATTCTATAGTCGACCCAACAGAGTGAAGAGACTTTTCAGGGGGGGGACGATATAGCCCGCGAGGGGGGAAAAGCTGAAAAGGTCAAAACCCGTCTTGCATTCCCCAACCTTTCCAACAAAAGGGGGATGGTTTCCAACCGTGGTCTTTGGCCCGGGCGACCGTTTCGGAATAAACGGTCTTTTCTGGTAGGAAGTTGATTGGCACGGCGAGAAGACGAAGGAGGAGGCGGGAAGCAAAGCGCCAAGCTTGCAGGACAAAGGATGCATGGCAAGTCAATCAGAAAAGCTCCGGGGACCGAAAAAATCTGCAAAAGGGGTGTTTTGGAAAGAGGGGGGTTCTTTGTCAATAAACTAGGAAAAAAAAAATTGCTAGGCGCTTGCGTTTTCAATTACAAACCATAAGAAGAAGGCAACTAGGTTAGCGTCTTGGAAGCTTCGGGTCGACGCGATATAGTCGGGATAAAACCACGACGCCATAGAAGGGCACCGTTTGAGAAGCGGGTCAGAGGTATCGACTTGCCACGGCGGTCTGGGGAAAAAAAAATCAGGGGGATCGGAACCCGTATTCACTTGGCTGGGAAAACCTTCATTCGTCAAGAAGCAGGGTGTTCACAAAAAAGAGGGCAAGGGTTTTTGCCAGAGGAATGCAGATCGCAAATTCAGAAGGAGGGAGCAACTTAGCTGCCATGGCCCCAACGCAAAGGGAGAAAAAGGACGTTGGGCTGTGAAAACCGCGTGCGCGAGAACAACGTCGGGATGAAAGGCCAATGGCGTGTTGGCTCCGCCAGATCAATCGCTGGATTTATCATGTCGGGAAAGGGCGGGACCGAGACCCGTGAGCGGAACGAGGGAAGCACGAGCGAAAGCTAAAGTAGGTCGCTTCGGAAGAGGTTGGGCAATGAGACGAGATAAGAAGAGGGAAAAAAAGGGGCCGAACGAACACCAAACCATCGCCCAGGTTTACAATATCTAAACCCAACAACAGAGGGAAGAAGAGAGGAGGGAAACCGGGGCGAGGGGTTGTTCCGGTTTGTAGGCTTTCCGCTAAAGTAAAGCTAAGAGAAAAACCCGGCCAAAAAGAAGTTCGCTGAACGCGCGGTAAATCGATTAACGAAACAGGGGCTCTCTTCCCACAAGTTACCTGGGACGTATACGAAAAAAGGGCTGACGAGGAAGCAACAACGAAGGGGGGAAGGAGCGACGACTGGGGCGTACGTCGAACCATGCTAAGCAAAACGGCCGCAAAAAAAAGGAGTTGGTGGGGGGAAAGGGGATAAAATTCAAGAAGCGATCGTTTTTCGATAGATTCAAAAAGCGCAAAAACCAGGGAGGCGGGGGGTGCAACGGAGAGCGAAAAGAGTACCGGTTTGAAATCCACCCAAGGAAGCATTCGGCCGAGAAAAGCTGGGAAAAAGACCGAGTGTCAATCTACCCTCATAAAAGACTCGACAGGGAGCGACAACGCCGATGGCGCGTGGGGGAGACGACCTCTATCGCGGGCGAACGATGTGTAGCCAGACGCTAACTAGGGAAAGAGGTGAAGCGGGGGACCAAGGGAACTCAAATCTAACTTCGCAGCGGTCTCTTATTTTCGACATTGAAAACGCCAACCCTGTTTCCAACAAAAAATTGGGGAAAGGAAGGTTTACGTTGGGGGAAACCAACACCGCGGAGCTTTTCGAGCAAGAACGCAGCGAATGGGCAGGGGGCGATTTGCGTACAGCGAGCACGCACGAAAAAAAAAAATGCCAAAGACAATTAACGAAGAAGAAAAGAGGCCAGGCGGGGGAAAATTGGTCGACGGAAAACTACAAAAAAATTTAAGCAAGTCGGAAGAAGTTAATTGAAAGAAGTCTTTGCCCAGAAAGACCGGATGCAGAGGAGGCGGGTGTAACCAAAGAAAAATTACTATGGACTTAGAGTGGGTCCGCGACTATAAGAAATGCGGCAAAGAAAGCAAGTCGCCAGTCACGAGATAACTTCTACTCCGGGGTATACCGGACCCCAGACGGTGCAAAAAGGAAAGGACAACAGGAATGGGACACAGGACCCCTCCCTATCCGGATGGATGTACTCAATTACACGAAGAAAAGCGTCGCAGGAGTGAAAAAAAACTTGTAAAATCTCTCCTACTTGGGAAAAACAAAACTTCTTTCCGTGGCGACTTAGGGTGAAAGGCCAGACAAAGATAATCCCGGAGCGAAGGGTCCGAAGGTCTGCGATTCAAAAGTGCGAAAAGCACCGACAAGTTTCAAGCGAAGGAAAAAGCCGGGACGTAACGTAGAAGGCTCTATGAGAAACACACGAAAAAGGCGGACTCCGTAAACTGGGATATCGTGTTAGGCAAGGTGCTTTCCGACGATCTGCCTGACCGCGCTCGTTGAAGCTAATGGAAACGACTCGTCAGGAAAAACTGTAGTGAATCAAAGCCAAAAGGTGAAGGCAGCTTCTCTGATGGGAAGGGGCCCAAACAAGGAGAGCGGAAAGAAAGGGCGCTTGAGGGGGCTACTAGAGGGGGCTTGCAGGCTACGCGTCGGAGAAGAGCTTGAAGTGGGAGGGAATTAGATGGCGACAGACGGCTAGGGGGGAGATCCCCAAAAGTCCTGTGGGGACCGCGGAAGGATCGTGGGCCTTACTTCGATGGGGGGCCCGGGGGGGGGGGGGCCAAAAGAAGTGCAGACGGACCCGCGAAAGACATGGCCGACCGATGATGAAAAAAGAAGACTCCAACAACAAGGAAAGAAGAATCGAGGGATCATCCCTCAACTTGAGCAAATGTTATTCTCGTAATGCGAGAAGGTCAGGGTTTGCCGTCCAGAGTGGGAAAAGACTGAGGCACAGGGGACCGTTTTGGGTGGTTTATCAGCCACAAGAAGTAAGACAGAACCAACATCAGCGGCCAACCTAGCAATTCGGACCGAAGAGGATCCTTCAAACAATCATCGTGGTGCGAAAGAGCCGTTTAAAAAGAAAAGGCAGCCGGCTTGGGCAGCTACAACCATAAAATGTGGGCTGAAAGAAGCCTTAAAGAGGTGGGGCGGAGGACTAACCAGAGTCTGCCGAAGACGATGTTTCAATAGGCTTAAAAAGGAACTATTCCGGAAAGAGGCGGCAGAAAAGCGAAAGAACAAAAAGATTAGCAACATTGACGACGTCCCCGAAATTCTTTGGACGGCAGGGGGTAATAAAAAGAAACGGTAACGTTCCGAAGGAAAGTTTTACGGGGGGTTCGTGCGCAGTGGGTACCTAACCAGCAAAGGGAGCCGGAGTGGAAAAAGGGGGCCCAGGGAAGAACATTCGACTGCTGGGGGGACGGGGGTGCTCGTAAGGTGCTGGAAAGAAAACCTTACATCACACTGCCTTTCAGGTGGGGGGGGAGCCAAGGGGAGCGAGATGAAAAAAAGTGGCAACGCGAAGACCGCTTGTTTTCAATCGGGTGGGTGGACGGGGAAAGTGGGGAAAGAGAAAAAAAAGTCGGGGCCATCCTGGGGGGCTTTAGGGGCACTTACTGTGGGGGCCTTCATCCAAGTCGTAACGAGAGGATTTGAAGTGGTACATGATTGCCGGAGGTTTGGACACGAAATGAACGAGAAAGAAACAAGAGATAGAGGGGGTCTGTTTGGTAGATCTCGCCACGAGGAGGGGCCGCCACGGATTTCAAGGTGACAAAAAAGTCGGAAATGAAAACAACCTTTGGACGAGGAGGCAGATTAAAGTTTCGCAAAAGCGTTGGGCCCGTAGAAGTAACCAAAGTTTAAGAAACCTTCTTTGAGGGAGGTAGGGTATTGATTGGGAAGTCTCGGGAGCAGGGTCGCTGACGACCACGAACCATACTGGGGAGATTCCAAGAAGGGCATCGAAAATCTCCTCGGGGAGTTTAAAACAATTAAAACATTCTTGAAAACATGGGGGGTTTGGGAGGGTGGGGGGGGGGACAATTTGCGGTAAGCGAACACACGAGGGGAGACGTGTCTCTGGTGCGTTAGAGTAACCCCTCGGAAAGCGAACGCAGTCTAGTAACGGCGGTAGACTACAATTCACGAACAGGGCCAGGTCCGAAAAGAAACCTCGACATGAAGTTGTTAGGCCCGCTGGTCGGCGGTGACGCGGGAAAAAAGATTAAAAGCGTAGTTGAGGAAAAGCATAGCGGGGGGGGTAAAGGACGTCAAGGTTTCTTGAAAGTAATGTCAGGGCGCCAAGCCAGGGTAAAAACGTCTAAAAAAGGTTTTTTGCGCGGATCCCAAACAACGGAAGGGGAAGGATCTCGAAATTTAAAGGATTGAAAGGGGACTCCCAAAAACAACCAGGCAAAAGGCACTGCCTGTGAGGTGAGCAAGTCGGGACGAGCCGTAAGAACCCGTCGAGGGGGTAGGGGGGGGGAAGTCCGAAAAAAGAAAAAATCGCTGATTTATATCAAGTGAAATTTTCGGTGGAAAGGAAAGCCCCGGGCGCAGACGTTAAAAACAAGAGAATCGAAACGACGGAAAAGGGCCGGAGGATCGGGGTTCGATTAGTAAGAGCTTACGCAGCGGAAGCATCAAAAAAATCACGGTTGTCGAGAAGAGAATACAAAATTAGGAGGCTTAAAAGCTCATAACCATTTTATTTTGGGGGCCGTGTTAAAGAGTACCGAGATAAAGACTACGGGGGTCGAATTGGGGCACACGATTCCCGAAAGGAAATACGTTCTATTAAGGGGCTCGCTTCAATCTGAGCTCACTTTGCGAAAAGCGGGCCCAGGCAATTGAAAGGAATATACGAAACGAGAAAAAAAAGCTGGACGGAAGCCAAAAAAGAGGGCAACTACTCTCGGGGGACGGAGAAGGCCTGCAAATCAATCAAACCAGCTCTCTTTTCTGTTGGTGGCACAAACTGTAAGGAAGGCTTAAAACAGATAGCAAGAGGGGGCGGGGATAGAAAGTCACCGAGAAAAAAATGAGACGGTGGGGAAAAACTCAGGGCGGACCGTTAAGTGAGACGCCAACTTGTTCGGGTCGTTCACTCCTATGGTTAGGAAAAAGACCGGGGGGCGTGCAAAAGAAAAAAGAAACGCTAGAAAAGTGGAGAAAAATTCTGTTCGATTGGGTAGAAAAGGAAGAGAGGCGGAAAAAGGTGGGGAAAAAAGAATATAAGGGGCTTTCGCAAGGCGATGGGTTACCGTAACTCACTCTCCCGAAGAACAGTCGAGGAGGGACTCAATTGGAAAAAGAAAAAAAATTTGAGAACAAAAACCAGCATGTGTTCACGAATTTTCTGGGGAAACTGACACGAGAGGTTCGATTTCTAATAGCAAGCATCAAAAAGGGTGCTTCCAAGAGTGGCAATGTGTGCGAAAAAAAAGGGAAAAGAGAAGCCAAGAAACGGACAGACGCAAGAAAAAAGTCAGTTGAACTGTTGTTCAAATCCCCACGGAAGAAAACAGGGGGAAACATAACGTCTGAATGTTGTTAATACATACTTCTGGTTTGCAAGCAAGAAGGAGCCAGCGAGGAGGAAGAGGAAAAAGAAAAGGGTAAGGATTCTTCTTGGTTAAGAGGACTATCGGCGCAAGGAAAATCGTCTCAGACCCTCAAAAAAGAAGAATCAGACGGGGTATGAAAACGGAGACTTAAAAAGGGGGAAATTGATGGCAACAAGCAGACTGGGCGATGGAGGAAAAAAGGAACGAAAAAAGATGACACCAAGCCTGTCGGAGAGTGTACAAAATGCGGGTGCTAATCTGGAAGACTGTGGGCACAAAAGGGTGAAGTTTGCTAGGGGGTTAAAGGAAGAAAAGGATTTTGACTAGAATTCCTCTTAAGGAGAGGTCAAACGGCAGGATGCAACAGTAGGCAAATACGAAGGAAGATACATGAAAGGCCGGAAAACAAGGCGACGAATAGGGGTCTAACGGAAGGGTCGCGGAACCGCGATGAAGAGAAAAAAAAAACGAAGGGCGTACTTAGTCAAGGTTTAGAAAATCGGTTAGCGGGGAGGGTGGAGTTAAGCACAGCAAAGATTTGACGAGATGAACTCTCAGCGCTGAGGAATCCTACTTGAGGGCGAAGAGAAGCAACGATTGAGAAAGCGTGAATGACAAAAAGGAAATTGGTCGATTACCCAAGAAGTAGGACAAAAGGGGGAGCGAGGAAGTTCTCCAGAGGGGGGCGTAGAGTCGCGCGTCGCGGTAGGCTGGAAAAAGGGGAGAGGCGGTAGGATGCGAAAGAAGCGAAAAGGGGCGATCAAAAAAAAATGTGGAAGAGTGCCGTTCGTAGGGGGAAAACTTCGAGACGGCAACCATGCACCGGGATAGAAGACAGCCTTAAGAAAAAGAGTGGGGCCAAGGTCTGAAAAAACAACACAGAAAAAGGAAAAAAAAGGGGAAATAGGGGGGCGATACCTGAAAAGCCTGTCGGCAGGGAAGGAGGAGACAGAGGGGTGGCCAGGTCGAAGTTAGGCCAGAAAACGCCGGCCGCGGGCACAAAAAGGGACTTTTTTGGGAAACAAAAGAACGGTAGAAAGCTAATCAAAGCAGTCTCAAAAAACAACGAAAATGTCCGGTGGCAGATAAGCCAGAGACGGCGACAAGCAAAGAATCGACGCACAAAAAAGAGAGGGTCGCCAGCGAAAGAAGCCTCCTTCTTGGTCAAAGACCCATAAGGGGGGGTCAATGAAAGAGAGCAAGGAAACAATTCACGGATTAAGAAAAAAGTCGGACTCCAGGACTTCATGCCGAAGCGAATTCTCGTTCATCCAGCGGCACACTACGCTTAGTGGGAGGAGAAACGCGAAGGAAAAAAGAGCAATACAGACGTCCCTCCTTCATTTCGGGTTTGGAGCGGCATCGGATGACGCGAAAAGGAAAGGTGGACAGATAAAAAGAGTTTCGTCTCCTTGGGGGACCGGAAGAAAAAATGTAAAAAAAACAGGAGTCGAGGGGCGGATCCAGCACGGGACGAATTGTCGCACTTTCTAAATTAAAATCTTTGGCTTCAGGCAGCTCTAAAATACTTACACGGGCCGTGAAAGGGGGGTGTGGGAAAGAGAGGGGAGGGAGAAAAGGAGGCACCAAATTTTGTTAACCCACTCGCGCGACAAAAACTTGGCATCGGGGGGAATAAGAAAGCAGCCAGCCGGCTAAGCTGGCGGCTGGTGAAAGACCTTGTTTTCTTGAAGTTTCAATTAGGGCCTGGAGGACAAGGAGGAGATGACGTCGGTGACTGGTAAATGATAATAGGGGTGCCGGGGCACCTTGGCCTAGGAGTAGTCGAACATATCAGTACTTGGACTGGGGGGGGGGGGGGGAACTAGGATCCCAGCTGGCAAAACGGGGGCAAACAGGAGGGGAGGGGGCAAAACGAAACGTATTCAAATTCAAAAACTGGGGTGGAACTACCGAATTAGAATTCGGCCAAACGGGGGAGGGTGAACCGTACAGAAGCCTGCCGTCTTCTTCAAGAAGGGGGGGGTTGAAAGTCGCGTGGGAGATCCGAAGGGAGAAAAAAAGAAAAAACGAAACTCGCCAATCAGGCGCAAAGGAGGACTGCGAATGGAATAGGGGGCAAGCAGAAAAAGGGGGTTGCCGCAGTAAAAATCGTGAACTGGGGGGGGGGGTTTGTAAAAAGTTTGGTGTGACATGAAAGCAGCGAAAAAAAAATAGGGAAAGTGCCGGGGGGGCGGGAAAAGTGTAAACCCGAGCGGAGAAAAGTCTAGTTAGAACGGGCTAAAAAAAAAGAAACAAATCTAGAAGTTCGCCCCCGCGCCATGGAGGGGGTAAAGAAACGGGGGGGGTGGGGAGAAGAGGAGGGGGGAGGTATCTATTGCATCAGGCGCTAGGTCTTTGAGACAACGGAGAGGAATCCAGGAACGTGGGGAGTATTGATGCGTCTCTCCGACAAGGTTTCAAAAAGGAGAAGGTGGGGGTGGGGAGAAAGGGGGAGAAAGGCGATCGCCCACCAACGACTAGCGCCTTTGAAGAAGTAAAGGAGCGCCAACAAAGGAAACGGCAAAGAAAAACTTTGGCTGGAAGCATTGGGAGGTTCTCCTGAAGCCACCTTCCGGAATGAAAGGGGGGCCAATTCGGGGGGGAACTACTCTTCAATCATACTTCCCCAAGTTAAATTTGGGGACCCTCTGAGCAAAACGTGAGACATAGAGGAACGACGACGAAAAGGGAAAAAAAGGGAAAATGAGGACAGGAGGGTCATCTTGGTTGTAAAGGGAGGAAAAGCTTACGAAGCTGGAAAACCTGCCGACCCAAGGTCACCTCGCCCAGGTTTCCTAGACTCGCACACAACACTGATGATTAGTAGTATATAGAACTGGAGAGTTGGGGGGCAGGGAGGTGGGGTCGGAAATGCGTGAAGAAGCGTAGAAAGGGGAAAAAAGATGCAAAGAATCTAAAAAAAAAGTACGTTCGACGAGTGGGACGGAGGAAAAATCGGTCACTCTAACTGGAAAAAGAAAAAATACAAGTGAAAGTGGCTTACCTAACGCTAGTGGCGTAAGTCAACAAAGAATGCTTCAGAGAACGGGGAGAGGACGGAAGAGAATAAACTGAGGCGCCGTGGAAGGTTTGTTTCGGCAATGGAAGGCGGCACAGGCGCGAGGAAAGTGGGTTCTATCAGAAAGGCACCTGAAGCAAAAACCTCTACTTTGGGGGAACAAGGCGGCGAAAGGGAATAAGAAAAAACACCGGAGGTCGATCACCCAAAGGGGTAGCAAAATAAAAAGATGGGTACCCAAAGCACTCTACAAAGGTGATCGACAAGATGTCTCGTTGGTAACCACAGAGTCGCGGACGAAGGATAGAAAGAGGAGAAAAGGAGAAAGAGAGGTTTTACCGGAACACTCAGCCCTATAAAACGGGGAGCGGATGTCTATAAGAAAACCGGGGGGCCAAAACCCCGGGTCACGATTGGTTCCGTGGGAAAAGTCAACAAGAAAAGGTTTAGGAGGTCATGACAGAAATCAGTGGAGAAAAGGGAGATGTGGCGGTAAAAAAGGAGAGAAGAAAAAAAAGGGGGAAGCAACATTAACCTGTGGTTCAACGTGCAAAAAAAGGAAAACCCAGGGGGCGAAACAGGAGAAGAGAAAGGGGAGTCGAAAAAATGGTGAAGTGAAGAAGAGGTGTTCACAGAAGAAGTGCGGCAGGGCGATATGTCAACCGATGGAAAAATCGAGTTGTCGCTACAAACGCAATCGCAAAGGGAGGCAAAGGATCATTAAAAGTCAAAGAAAGGAAGAAAAGGGAGCGGGGGAGAAAGGAAAGAGTAAAGGAGAAACAAGGATGGCCACTACCCCGCAAGTTGAGTCAGGAGGGAGGGAAAATGGAACGGCCAAACGATGACAAAAGCGTGGAACATTAAAAAACACAGCCTAACATTGTCAGGAAAAAAAAAGGAACTCTAAGTTGACAAATAGTATTTGAAGGGGAAGACAAAAGTTGGGAGAAGAAATCGCGAAGGAAAAGGTGAGGCATGATCCCAGTTCAACACAGCGAAGGAAGGATACATTGCCTGAAGAAACGAGACGAAAGATTTCGACTTGAATTTGCGGAACGCTAACACTAACTACGGAGACTGACGTAAATTTTAATAAGAGGGAAGGCGCGGGCAAGGGCCGCCGATCGTAAAAGAGCGCGAGGGGGTGACAGATTAAGAGCAGACTGCGGCAGACCGGGAGAAAAAAAATTTAACGTGATGGAAAGGACACATGTAGGGGGAGGGAAAAAACGGGGGAAACAACCCCCAACCGGCGGCCAGGGAAAAACTTCTCTGAAAAGGGATGCAGGAAAAACTTGCCGTAGCCGGCGTCTGGAAAAACGAAGGGGTTTCTTCTGACTTGTGGAGCGCGGTCGATGGGAACGGAAGGAGAAGTAGTGCGATCCCCAAAAAGAAAAGTGAACAGCGTAGGGCGTGCTGGGGGGCCGTGACTAGAAGGTGAAACCAGTTGAAACAAAAAAAAAAAAAAAAAAGAGAGGGAAGCCTGAGGGGAAGGGAACGCGTCTCTCATTCACACCACACTTATGAGAAGTAGAAAAAGAAAAGAAGGTCGGCCGAGGAATAAAAGGAAGGCGAAAGGTATTCGTCGGGGTCGGAGGGAAAAGAAATGCAGGGGTGCAAAAATGAGAAGTTAAGGAACAAACGGCAAAAAAGGGGTATTTTGGGAGGCCACACGTATACTTTCAGCGATACAAGAATCCGGGACCACCCGTCGGGACGGGCCCCCCGCCCAAAGAGACTCTGCTCCGGCAGACCAAGCATCGTCGCGAAAAAGGAGCAAAGTAAAAGACTAAAAAAGGTCACAAGACCCAGAAAGGGGGGACTGAAAGAGAGAATGAAATTCTGGCTGGAGAGCGACCCCAGTCGGACGC
>Ga0179591_1374063_pt1 | contig 13022 bp, 9 predicted proteins | sample CZOMad2_1_08_16f_FD_182891 | JGI IMG/M metagenome (GOLD analysis project Ga0179591, IMG submission 182891) | Vadose zone soil fungal communities from Angelo Coast Range Reserve, California, USA - CZOMad2_1_08_16fungal (PacBio error correction) | ecosystem: Environmental > Terrestrial > Soil >...
AAAGAAGCGCAGGCCTATAGGCAAGAAGGACGCTCGTGACCATCGACGCGGACTATAGTCGGCCGGACCTAATTCGCATTCTTGACAAGAACGAATTCTCTCAGCTCGTCAACCAGAAGGAGAACGGAGGGAAGGGCACCGTGTGACGGAAGACAAAGGAACTCAGCGTCATAGTCTTAACGGGCGATCGTGATTCTTCCATAGGCCTAGGCGATGATGATTCCGAGGGGGGGGGGGAAAAGAGGAAGAGCCATTTCGCTAACGAAAAACACAATAAGGAAAGGGGGGGGGCGATGCCACAGTGCCCGAGACTGGGCCCTGTGATTCTCCCCAAGAGTGGGGGGGGGGGGGGGGGGGGGGCAGGTACACCAAAAAAACCGAAAAAAAGCTGGAGGGTCAGTTATGGGAGGCGGAGAGAGGTGAAAGCACAACAAACCTTCTTCCGTGCTGAGGGAAGGAGCCAAGATGGCACCGACAAGGTCGGGCGGGAAGTTTGAGATAAGCTGAGGCCACCGGAGGAAACGAAAACTTACCCATCTTAAGGAAGAGGAGGACGCACGAAGGGAGGGATCCCTTATCCGTGGCTGTCACCTAAGTCTTGTGGATGAAAGTAAGGGGGGGCCACGTTTCGGAAGGACAGCTTTCCGAAACGGGAAAAAACTGGGGAACTGATAGCGTGCTTCCCGGTCTTTAAAGCTGCCCTGAAATCGAATAATTGGGCGCCGGGGAAAGATCGGGGCAACTTGGGGGGGGGGGGGGACGCTGTGCACAAGGGTCGGGGGAAACTATAAGGGCGGATCGGTCGATCTGCGGGACTGGGACTCAAGGGGGGGGGTGAAGAGGGGTCCTCGGTCAAGAAAGGGAGGGAGTTCTCTTTAGTGCCTGGAGGCACTCTCTAATGATCTATTAGGAGCCGGCCCCTGTCGTGGGGGGGGACAAAAACGGACTAATTTAGCAGGAGGGGCGGTATGCTCTTCTGAGGGATGGGTCTATTCAGGGGGGGGGTCGCAGTAAAGGGGATTTTGATTTAGGTCGAACGACGGGGGTAAATCACCAACGTAACCCACCGTCCCTGCTTTGGAAAAGAGGAAAAAAATAAAAAGGGAGGGAACGGTGTTCAAGGGCTGAAAAGGGAAACCTGGCGGCTCTGTCTTCGACCTAAAAGGGGGAATAATCTCTTTCCGTCGAAAAAAAGGGACAAATGAAGGGAGGAGCATGCCACGCGGCAAAACTTCTTTATAGATATGCCTCAAAATCTGAAGAGAAAACGAAGATCCAAAGGGCGGTAGAATAAGCCTTTACACGGAGGGGGAGGGGGCCTCTCATTAGCCGAGGAAGAAAAATCCCCGACAAGTTAAACGTTAGGAGATCTCTCCATCTTCTGGAAAGAGTTAAAAAACTATTGTCCATTTAACAAAAAAGATCATTTCCTCTAGGATACCTGAAGAACCGGAAAGGGGGGGACACCAAGCTCAAAAGAGAAAATCGTAGGGGGGGGACTGTGGGGGGGGGGAAATACTCTTAATCCGGACAAATGGGGTGGAGGTGAGAAGGCTTCAAAGACTGTGGAATTGAACACCCAGGGTTCCGCAGGGGAAGGGGTCGGTTTATTCTCTTGAAAAGGGAAAGAAGGAGTTTCCCGTAAGGGGCACGCAACGTGTCCTAAAATACTCAGGGGCCTACTTTGTCCGAAGGGAAAAGGAGCCTGAGGAGGGGGAAAGGGGAGACTGAGATGCCTCGAGGAAGTCCTGTTAGAAAGGAATCCGTGGGGCGGCATCATAGTTCTACAAATAGGACGCCCCATCTCTTGCGTTTGCGAGAGAATCAGGAGGGGGTCCTCTATAACTCAACAGGAGGGGTCTCGAATTAAATGTTTATAAGGGGGGGAAACGGCAGCTTCATCTCGCCGGGAAGAGAAGGAAAAAAAAGGCTTGGTAATCTGAGCGACATTCGGGATCAACTGAAAGGGAAGGCTAGGGAGAGTTGATTCTACAAGGGATAAATCTAAATCTGGGGGGAAAAAAGGTGCTGATTCGAGAAACGGCTGATCCAAAAAGGGGTGGGGGGAACTCAAAGAAAAAGCGGAACCAGCATAAGGGGAATGAGGGGCTTCACTCGAGAGCTGGGAAAGGAAAGGAGGGGGGGGGGGGGCCATGAGAAAGAGTGTACCAAAACTTCCTTTAAACAAGGGCGGAAGTTGAGAGGATAACTCCTACAACAGGAGGAGGGAAATAAGGAGGGCTTCTAGTCGCTACATGGAAGGGAGGGGAAACTTAAAAAGTTGGGGAAGATCTCCTGTCGGGCACAAACGTTCAATAAGCGCTCGAAAAGTGACGAATAAATGGATTTCCTATGGGGTCTGGGCTATCAACACTCTAATTCAGGGAAAGAATGCGTAGTAATCAAGAAAAGCGTGTATTAAAAACCCTTTAGACGACGTAAACTTTTCACGAAGCTAGAATCTCTTGGGGGAAGGTAACGTCTCTATAACAGGTGTTGAGAAGGGGAGGGACAGAAGCATTGGAATGAAAAAAAGATGTAACAGGGATCCAACGTCATTGGCGTTTGAGAGAAAACCCTCGAACGTGAAAAAGGGGTTGCCCCCAAACAAACACCACAACCAACAAACCCCCAAAAAAACAAAAAAAAAACAACAACAAAAAAAAACTATAGGAGTGCCGCTCAAAAAAAAAGAAGAGATGTGGGCTGACTCGGTGGAGGAATCCCTGGGGAAAACGCAGGGTCTGCGAAATATCCTTATAGGGAGGACGGCTTCACGCCCTTGGAGACATCCGAATTCGAAGAAAAGGAAATTAAAGATTCTTTAGCTGAGCACTGGGGTTCCGTGGAAAATTTCGCAGGTCCCAGGTCAGCGTCCAGCACTCCCACCGAAAGTCCAGTCATGGGCAGGAAAAATGCAGGGGTGGAGGACAGGGAAAAGTCTTGACGCGTCAAGCACTTTGCGAAGACGAAAAGACCAAAAACCATTACCTCTTTAGGAGGGGGGGGTAGCCAAGTCCTGTGTATAACTGCGAGGAACATGCGCAAGAGGGGGGGGGGGCGTTCAAGGGGCAACGTAAGGGGGACAAGACAAGAGGCGCAACATAAGAGGTCCGGCGTACGCTAGGGGGGGGGGGGAGGGAGAGGCGTCTGAGTGAAAACGAAAGACCAGAGGAATGACTTGACGAAGGCCGGGGGAGGGCGAGTGGTCGCGGGGTCCTTTTTTTTTCAAAAAGCGGAAAAATTTTGGCACAAGGTGCGAGAAATAGGCGGAACTACGTGACATCCTTCCCCGAGTGTGAAAGGGGGAGGGGGTTAGAAGAAAGGAAAGAAAGACGTCAGGTCGGGAGAAACTGGGCAAGGTTGAGAGAACCTGCAGGGGGAAAGGTGGCCGAACAACTTCCTGTAGAGGAAAATCCGCGAGCGCCACCACGCGTGACAAAGAGGACAAGCCTGCGAATCTAATACCTCAAACGCCGGAAGGGAAGAAGGCTGAGGAACAAAGCCGGGGCCCTCGTACCATCGAGGGGAAGGACGGAATCTTCTTCACCCCTAAGAAAGAACCGCCTGTGTAGAAAATAGAGACCCATGAAACCCCCCTTTGGTGTCTGACCACGTCAGAATTCACAAAATCTACTACTATCAATTACCGGATGGGGGGGGGGGGAAAAAAATATTGAATCCTTATCCAAAAAATTTTGAGGAGTGGTCTAAAGTAATAAGGGAAGCACGGGAGAGAAAAGAGAGTGGCACCTACTGGAGGTAATTGGCAGGTCATAAAAAAAAAGGTACCGAGGTGAAAAAAGATTGTAATTGGAGAACCGGTGTATGACGATAGGTGAATTAGTACTAGTTAAGAGGGGAAAGGGCCTTCTGTGGGAGGAAGTCGGTAGGTACCTCCACTTCGAAGCTTTTTCTTGAAAGAACTTGAAAAGAAGAAACGAGACGGGGTTTGTCGGACGAGGGGGAACAGCACTATTACCGAACCCTATCAACAGGGGGGTGGGGGGTTGACCTCCCGGAGCTTTGAAAATCTGGGGAAAGATCGAGAAAAGGCAAGATCTTCCCGCGGGTTTTGCTTCTCCGCGACCCAGTAGCAAAAAAGAGGCTCATCAAGAGGGGACCGGAAACGGAAAAATAAAAAAAAGGGCGCAAGGGTGGGAAGGGGGGGGCTAAAAAGACGTTTATGGCAACGGGCCTGCCACGATCTCCTGATAAAGGTGACGACCTCGAGGTCAGGGGAAAAGGGGGAAAATCCCGACCTCCATCAGAGAGAGGAGAAGGGTTCACCATAAGACAGTAGCGGCCAGGGTCTAGAAGAGAAAAACAACAAAGGAGGAGTAGGAAATAAGATCGTCAGGTCCTCTCAGACACTCTGCCGGGCGAGGGGGAAAAAGAGGGAAGCTGGGGGGAAAGAGGGAAAACGGACGGACAAGGACTAGGATTTCGATTTGGAAGCATTGTTTAATCAACCACTCGGTGAACGTCACCACACACTTGAGATACGGGGGAGAAGAGGGGGCACCTGTAGAGGGAAAAAATACAGAGGAAGGGGGGACAGCTCATAACAAAAATGGAATGGACTTATCGCGATGGAGGGTAGTATTACGGTCTTTCTACCGGACGCGGGAGGAGTCGTCGACGCAAGGCGACGAACTTTGGAGGATCCTATACTATTACTCGGTAAGACCCGCGGGGGTCGGGACAACCCAACACACCCCCTGGAGCGGCGTTTAATCTTCTGTGGAAGGGGGGGGAGAGTTGGCCCTCAAAAACCTTCTTATGAAAGGGAATCCGAGACAAGGAACGCAAAGGCAGGGACAGAAAGGTATAGGACCCTCATAAGAAAGGGGGAAGGGAAACCTCTAGGCGGCAGAAGGGGACTCACCGGATTCGGGGGCCAAAGAACATCAAAAAAGAAAAAGAGGTTGGGAAAAACGCGGTCCGTACTTTCCGGAGGGGGGAAAAAAGGATGTCCCTTTGGGGAAGAAGGGATTCCTCTTCTTGTCCTACAATGAAAGGAATTGTGAGATACTGATCGTAAGTGTTGGGGGAGTGAAACAAGGAGGGGAAAGCGATCGTTTTCAGGAGGGACGAAAGAGGGGGAGTGCGGTTGAAGAGTCCAATTTTTATTAAAATCAGGGGGAAAGATTAAGCAGAAATCTGACGGATTCCGCCGCTAAAAAAAAGATATGCCGTCTCTTCTGAGATTCAAAGTGACCTTCCCCTTCGGGGGTGGGGAAGGGAAAAAACAACTCAAAAGGGTGCGGGGGGAGGTAATTCGTCTTGTCCCTGCTTTTCTATGTCCTGGGGAAATCCGCAGGACCGTTGAGGGGGGGAGGGGAAAAAAAGCAGACGTTGTGGGATTAAGAAACCGGACACTCCCCGCTGCTGGTTGCCAGGGGTTAACGAAACTTACGAAAAAAAGAAAGCTGCAGTCTGAGCATCGTCTTTACTAAACCGGGGAAAAGAGACGGGGTGAAGGGAGGGGAAAAAAACGAACAAGAAGGGGGAAGTCCCGGAATTCTCATCTCACCGAGGCAAAAAAACAGGGCAAATTTGGGACTCTATTGGAAACAAGAAAAAAACAGCGCCAGATGATCCGGAGAAACTTAATGTCAGGGGGAAGAAGCAGAATAGAACCTCCCTAGCAACGGGAATTCTCGGGGAAAACAAGCCGAGGGGGGAAAGTCTAGAGGAGTGACAAGAACAAATTGCGAAAAAAAGCTGCAGCTCCTGATCCGATTGGGGGAGGGGGAGACAACCACATCTACCTAGGGGAACAAGAGGGGGAGGGGTTTCGATGTTTCATATTTCGAGGAGGATCCGTGGAGGGGGGGGCTTTCGAAGCTCACGAGGGGTAAAGGAAAAACCGTAATTAGGAAGCCACATTCTTCGTGGGAGGGAATTTAAACCTGAAAGAAGAAGTGTGAAACGCGTCTACAACGTACTAAATCACGGACCAAAAAGAAATCTGGAGGGCTACGTTCTGCGAGGGGGAAGAAAAACTTGGGATGAGATGTCGCGAATATTAGAGGAAGGAAATCGGGTGGGGAAAGGGGGACTTGGGAGTACAACGTAACGCAAAGAAGCGTTTGAGGCGCGGGAAGAGGGGGGGGGAGGGTTGTCCCTCGATACTAACAAAAAAGCCTTTAACTGCTCAGAGAGGCCAAAAGGGTGACAGAAGGCCTTCTTATCGGCAGGAGAGGGGGAAGGGAATCTCAATTTCTATGGACAGAGGATCGGTATGAAAAAAAAACGGGGCGTCAATGGAAAAAACTCAATCGAAAAGAGGACTATGCTGACAAGGGGAGGAGAAGGAGAAATCGGTTTTTTCATAAACTAATGTCTGAGAAAAGAAAGGACCTTGAAGGGAGGAGCATACCTACTTAACTAAATATGTCTGCAAGGTCCGGGGATTATGGGAGAGGCCAAGAAAAAAGGGAGGGACGGAAACAAGACTGGCGGGGGAAAACAGACTGCATGTCTACGAACCTGACTATAGACGAAAAACACAACAAAGAGGGGTAGGAAAAATAATAGATATCAGTAGATGTTGAAAACTTCCTAAAAAGTAAGGGGGTGGTTCTGTAAAGCTCTCCTCGTCAGGTCCACCCTTGATAAGAGACTCAGCGGGGGAAAGGGACTGTCCGAAGAGGAAAGAAAGGTTAGGGAATCTGGGGAAGGGCCACAACTCTAATTAATAAGAAAAGCAGAACCTGAGAAAACAAAAGATTTAGCTCTAAAAACTTATACACGACTATGCGAGGATGGAAAAAGGTTTAAGGAGAGAAAGTAGAGAGGTGCAAGAGCTTGGATAAAGGGATCCGGAAGGAAAGCAAACCGCGGCCAACGAAGGGTGCTTGGAGAAATATAAACCGACGGGAAGGGACGGTTGGAGGGACGCAGGGGGGGGCGGGGACAAACCTCTATCCTTTATCGCAAAGACGGTGGGGGGGTCGGTACTAGGGGGGGGGGGGGGTTATAGAAGGAAAGCAGCAAAAACGAATCTTCGCTCATCGACGAGAAGGGGCAGCAGCCATTATGACGAAGCAATTTCAGTACTACAATTAGAGGGAGGAGGGGATGCGGAAGAAAAGTGACCGGGATATAGAATTTCTCCTAGAGCAGACGGTTAAAAAAAGAAGAAAAAGGCCGACAGTGTGCTCCAAGTCTTACAGAACCGAGGGGGGGGGCGCTTCAAAGGGGGAGGGGAGCAGAAAAGCATTTGGCGTATGCGCAAAATATGAAAAAAGCTTAAAAAAACACATAGTTCGCGGTTTAGGAGCCAATTCGGGTATGAAGGGAGGAAGGAGCTCGGGGGGGGGTCAGGACACCTTGTATGGGGGGGGGCAACAAGAGAAAAAAAAAAAGGCTCGCTGAAAGGTGCTCGGGCTTTACGTGTCTGAAGGAAAGGAATCCCTCACTGAAGCTTAATGAAGGACGAGGGAAGGGAGAAGGGGGGGGAAGGGGCTTCTGAAAAGGGGGGGGGAGAGAGTAGGGAGAGAGTGTCGGGGTAATGGATGACGGCAAGAGAGGGACTAACCAGTTTTTGCACCGGGAAAAGGGGGGGGGCGCTGCCTAAGGGGGGAACCAAGGAGGTGCCGTTTGCACGCCGCCTGATTGTCCATTGAAGGAAAACAAGGGAACCAATAAGCTCGTCTGGTCTACTGCAATTGTTCAGAGAGGAAAAGGTCTTGGTGGGGAAAGGAGAAACACCAAAAAAAGGGAGCGACCGGGAAAATCCGAACCAATTCCTAAAGGAAAAAAGCAAAATGCAGGAAAGCCAGGAGAAGCCAGAATACTAAACCCCGATGACATACATGAGACGGTTTGCCAAACAACTACAGGGGGCATAGAGCGAAGAAGAAAGTCCAGGTCTCTGAGGGGAGGGAAAGAATAGGATTACACTCCGTGATCTTATCGGAAGACCCTCTACCCCTTTTAAGAACCATTAAAGGAGCTTAAGAAACAGGAGAAGGCGGCCGGAGGAAATTTTTAAAAAGCAAAAAAATCGGAGGAAGTCCTGGAGAACAAATGGCCGAAAAAAAACAGCTGGATACGGGTAAAACCCCAGGCAAAAACTTGGCCAACATACTGGGGAGGAAGGGCTAAACGGATAAGAAAATACGGAAGGGGAAAGGGCAGGAGACCTGTTAGCGCTCGTAGTCGTCGAAATGGAGTCAGAAGGGGAGGGGACTGCGGGAGGGGGAGGTTCTGTCTGGAAGCAAAAGAGCAAGAAAGTTGCGCTCAAATGTGAGCCTACCGCACGAAGTTTTTTTGGGGGGGGGAGGGAAAGAGGATCGACATTCAGCACTATTAAAAACGCCTAACCGGGGGGGGGGGGGGTGACCGGAAAAAAAAAGGGGCAACCGGGGCCTCGTCATCTGAAAAAATGAGGACATTTCGAGAAATGGGTCGGTCGGGAGAACTATAGGACCGCAAGGGGAAAAAAACTAGCATCAAGAAAGCCGTATTCATCAGTAATCACCAACTCCGGGGGTACTAGAATCAAAAGGGGTGGTAGTCCTGTTGTACCACGTCTCTAAAATTCGAGTTTACTATGACGCCTTTGGGAAGGGGGGTGGGGGGAAACACAGGTTAAAACAGGGAGAGAACTACACGACAGGGACTCCATCATATAACTTCTATGTACTCAAAGGATCTTCAAATCTGTAGTCAAAACAACAAGTAAAAATATAGATAAGAGAAAAGACTACTTATTCATCTGGTAAAAATAGGGGGAAGCAGGAAGAGGAAAGGAGACGTGGACAGGACTATAAGGGGGAGATAGTTTTACATTGGGGTTATCGACAAAGGTCTCGGAAGACTCTATCAAAAGGCTACTTGTCAAAGGGGGGGGGATCGAATCAAAGGAGACGCATACGGAAACCCGTGCGAAACTGGGCTCTTATCGAAACGAAGGGAGGATTCCTAGCAGGGACTCGGTAGTAGTCGTACTCCTACAAAATCATAGGAAAATGGGGGAGGCCTTCCTGAGGCAGGTAAGACTGCCTGGAAGTTCCCAAAGAAAGATTACCCCCCACACACCCCCTTATGGAAGGTGGAGAAGAGGCTGATCGAGGGCCGAAAAAACACACATCTTCCAATGCTACCGGGTGCACTAAGGGGTAGGGCATGCCATTTCCGCTCCCGCAAGAATAAAGGGGGGGAAAAACAGAGAAAAAGGGGGGGGATGACCATCGACGGCCTGTATTAGAAAAATAAGAAGCGCTGACTTGGCCCGGAACCAGGCTTTTCTTCAACAGTGGGAAGGTCATGAAAAGAAAAGTACTGGACGGAGTGTGAAAAAGAAAAACCAAAAAAGTCTACAGTTTCGGAAAGTGTCCTCAGACTGGAGGGAAGAAATCCGACTTGGACGTAATCGGGGTCACTTTTGGGTCTTTCACAAAGCGGTGGGGCGGCGTAGTCGAAAGTGGATGGTGCAGTGTACTTTTATCCCATTTTAAAGTTCGATGGGAAGGATCTCTGAAGGAGGTTCGGAGGGCCTCCTGGGATGAACCATCTTCCCAAAAGGAAGTAGATGCAAAAGGTACGGTGGGGGGGGGCAAAGTCGAATGGGGCCGGAGGGGAGGGGGGGGGGGTGGAGGAATGCTTCGCTGGCAGGTTGGAAAAAAAAAGAGGGGAAAACGTGTAATGGTAGTTGGTAGAAAATGACTGGTTTTTTGATCCACCTGACCAAATGGGGAACCGCTGCTGTTTCAACGAGAGGAAAAAAAAGGGGAGACCAGAAAAAAAACCTCAACGACTAGAAGTGTGGAGGGCGTCCCGTAATAATAAAAAACCGGACAGAAGGCGGCAGGGGGAGGACTAAAGATTTTCTCTCAAGAAGGAAAAAGCAGGCGCACACGTCGTTGAGTCCCGGAAGTTGCAACCTCGAGAAAAAGAGAAAACGACGAAGGAAGGAGGATCTTCAGGAAGAATTGAAGCTGGAAACTGGAAAGGTTAGAGACGCCAGCAGAAAAAATAAAAGAAGACATACCTTATTCACAAGTACATCTCGTTCTTGGGGCGATGGGGAACAAAGCCGGTGGGGAAACAAAAACGCTGTAGAAAGGAAGAAACCCAAACTTTTTCTTACGACAAAAGAAAACGAAGCAGCATTTTAAGGGACCGGGAATTATCTTAATTCGGCAAAAGGGGGGGATGGTTCTCGATGGGTAAGAAGAAAAAAAACTTTAGGTCTCCACCAGGGGGATGTAATATCATCGGAGGTACTTCCGACTTTTACTCCTGAAAGAAAGATGTTCTACCAGGCTAACATATGTTCTTGTCAGCAAAAGTATCATCATCACGGAGCTGCATTTCCTACTGGGAGTAAGGGCACAGAAGGGGGCTCGAAGGCCTCTTCCATAAGGGCAGAAGGAGATGAGGAAAAGGAAATACGGTGGAGTGAGCTTGTTATGCTGATCATCGGACTGAAAAAAAAAGCTCGGGGAGGTGGGCAAGTTTGCTCGAGAGAAAACGAGAGCTTTAAGAGCAGTGGTGGAGAAGGGGAAGGAAGCTCCAAAGGGAAAAAGGTGGGCAGGAGGCTTCATCTCTCCGGCCCTATTCCAACCAAATTCAGGAAGCGATCTCTAACGGGCTGGAGCCTTAACGGGGGGTCCTCAAGAGAGGAAACAGACGTTGAAATGTAGTCCGAGCAGGGAGGGGGGGGTTCAGAAAGAAGCGGAAAGTAGACGCTTAGCAAACTATTCTGCGTGGGGGGAGTAAGAATTAATATGACGAAGGAGGGGGCTAGGATGTTAAAAGAGGTAAAAGTACAGCCTTTACCATACAACTGGGCAAGGGAAAAAACCTACTGGAAGTGACTAGACTCTCGTCAAAAAAAAAAACGATCGTGAAAATGAGATCGTCATATGTCGGAGAAAAACAGGGGGGCGGCGTGACAGGGCCTCTTTTGGGGTGAACCCCCCGGTGGGCCACCGTGAATAAGAGCAGCGGAAGAAAAGGAGGGAGGTGAAGTTATTTCTTTATGTTAACAAAAACCAAAAATGAGGAGGCGAATCAGAAAACGCTGAAACACTATTTTCTCGACTAAAGGTTCGAAGACGATTTCCAGAGGAAAGGGGAATTATCCGGGAGTGTCAAGACAGGGGAATTCTTGATTAAAAGGACTTCCTCGCCTGAAAAGGAGATTCGACTTCGAAAAGCGCCTTTCAGCGCGTCTTATCTGGGGAAAAACCTCTATGTCGGAAAGAGCCAAAGGGCACGCTCTGGTGGTTGCGGGGAATATTTTAAAAAAGGGAGACCGCGAGTGATGGGACGACAGTGAGAAGGGGAAAACGACCGGAGGCCTCATCCACTTGGGGGGAAAAGGGCCAGGAGGCGCCAGAAGTTCGACGCGTGACTCTGAATCCCTGGGTTGAAGGGAAGGATGGACGGGACAGAGGATTTCAATTCTTCCAGAGACGAAGGCCGAAAACGTTTCCATTATCATGACTAGGGAAGTACAGGTTGGGGAAGGGGCGTCCAAAGCCCAAGGGCAGGGGGGAGAGGGAAATAAGACCGCAAAAACCCAAAAAATGTACTAAGGGGAAAGGGAAAGGGGAAAGCCAGTCCTGGATGTACCGTACCTAGGAAGAGGTTGGGGAGTCAATGTAAACAGGGTAGGGGGGGGAAAAAAAACTCGTCAAACAAGCGCGGGGACAACGGAGAAAATCCGGTACTGCTCGGGGATTCTTCTGCGGCTTCGGAGAAAAACCGTGCCCATTTTCAAAAGACAAACGGCGGAAGAAGGGTTGGGGGTCGCTGGGACCTAGAAAGGAAGGGAAGAGGGAGGCAACCAGAAGGGGGGGGGGAACCAGGTGACATGAGAAATTCGGGAGGGGAGAAAAACTAAAGCGGGGTGCAACGTTTTCAGAAAGCCATCGAAAAAGGGAAATGGGGAATCGAAGAAAACGAGATGAAGGCAGGGTTAGGGGGAGACTGTGTTCAGCTCACAAAAGAAGGGGGGCGGTGTGCCTGGGCCACACTTAGGATGCCGAAGCCAGGAAACTGAAGAGGATAAGCCCAGATAAACAGAGAAAATAAATGATAGGCTCCTTCCATCAACTACAGGGGGGGAGTTGCAACCAAAAGTAAGGGCCGAATCCTACGAACTCAAAAAAAGAGTACTATCGTTTAAAAAAGAAAACACATAGACCTGCACGCTAGGGATCCCAGAAGGAAAAAAGAAGACCTCCTGCTATACCACTTCAAAGCCAGATCGAAAGAGAAAAAAAGCTCGACGAGCGGAGACACGATTTTGGGTAAAGGGCCAAACAGTTCCTCTAAGAAAAAAGGAAATTTAGGACAAAACAGAATGCGAAGAAAGTTACTCACCCGGGGAGAAAGGGGGGAAAAAAAATTGACGAAGACCATTACTGTTGACAAAAGTACCCTTACCGGCATCAAAGGTGGCAGCGGAGGGGTATCCAAGAAAAAGGGGAGTCGAAAGTCCCTATCAGGTCGTATGGAAAGCTACCATTCGAGGAGGAGGCCTAGGGAATCTTGTCAGGGGAAAAAGTCCTGAAACGCCTGAATGAAAAAAAAAAAAAAAAAACCTTGAGGGGGGCTATAGCATAGCCCTGGAGGAGGGGGGGGGGTTGAGTACTCTATCGAAAGAAGGAACGAGGAACAGTACTCCTGTATCGGTGGTGGTCCAAGTCGCGGTGGATGAAAAAGAGTCATTAGAAAAATTTTATCTCTCACCACAGGTAGAAAAAAGGCAGGGGGGATGCGTGCGAAGAAAAGAAAGAAAAAGGCAGGGTATTAAGATCCTCAGGCATCGCATATCAAAAAAGGGGGTGACTCAGGAACCATAGACTGTTTACTATCTGCAGGCTTCTCCGTTGAGTCAAGGAAAAAAAACTGGTTCCACAAGATATGAAAAGAGGAGTATTTTACTATCCGAAGAGACCGTGTGGATAGGAAAAATTGGGAAAAAAAGGGAGAAGCAAGAGCCAGTCCTCCAGGATTAAGGAGGTGTCACCGATCCTACTTGAGGGGCAGATGACTCT
>Ga0179591_1285370_pt1 | contig 13021 bp, 13 predicted proteins | sample CZOMad2_1_08_16f_FD_182891 | JGI IMG/M metagenome (GOLD analysis project Ga0179591, IMG submission 182891) | Vadose zone soil fungal communities from Angelo Coast Range Reserve, California, USA - CZOMad2_1_08_16fungal (PacBio error correction) | ecosystem: Environmental > Terrestrial > Soil >...
TAATCACCTAAAAAAAGGGGTTGGACGGGTTTGCTTCTAGCTCCCGGAACGCCTTCCACCCCCGTACCGGAGGGGGGGTGCCTACGCGGGTTTTCGGAGGGAGAAATTTCATAAAGGAAGCACATGGAGTAACGACAAGGAAAACTAAGCTCGTAGTATGACTTCGGCTTAGAGGAACTCAAAAAATGCTAGCGACTCCTCGGTCTCCGTGGCCAAGAACGGGAGGGAGAATCTGTAAAGAACAAGGGCGCGCACGAGCTTCTAAACCCTCGACGAGAGCCCAATAGCCTTCGATCTATGTCAGCTTAGCCCCTCTCATGAAACACGGGTTGCCTCCGACACCCAAAAAGTGTAGAGACAAACTGTATGCAGCAGAAGCACAATACCAATGCAGCCTGCGGAAGGGCGCCAAGGACTAACACCCGTATCTTATCCAAACCACACCTTATTGAGAAAAGGTAGAGCGGGGGGGGAGGATGGTGCAAAAGGAGGTAATTGATTCTTTGTGCGGGGAAGGGGGGAAATGGCAACGAATTTCGGTAGTACAGAGAATTGAGGCCAACCTGGAGGTGAAGCTCCTGGTCGAAGCTGAAGATATCTCCTGAAGTGCGAGAGAAGGGAGGGGGGGGATAGGAAGTTGATCGACAGTCAGGGCTTAGAATATCTGACTCAATACCGGAGGGGAAAATGTTGGGAAGGGGGGGGGGGGGAATGCTTACGCTCAGTAAAACTTTGGGAATGTCAGAACAATCACTTAATTGGCAGGGACAGACATCAGAGACGTCATTAATTTTCTTATAGGAATCAAAAAACAAGGAAGAGGAAAGACACAGCAGGGAAGGGCTGAGCTTAGAGCAAAAAAAACTCAGTATGCAGAGGAGAGAAAGTCAAAAAATTTCTCCTGGTAAAAAACTTAGATATGGACTTGTAATAGAGTTGGACCAAAAAAGCCCTCGATACGAGATGAGTCTATCTCATTAAGAGAAGAAGAGATAAGGGTCAGATATTTACTCTTAAGCAATAGGGAGAAATTCAGTTTTGGAGAATAACATCAGGAGAACGGGCAGAGCATCAGGTCAACCAATGATATGAAGTTCTGGACGGCTATATAAACATATGTAAGGATTGATAGTGATGTTTTTGAACTGAATGATACGGGAGAGGAAGACGCAGAACGACACAAGGTTTTTAGAGCAGAGGGGCTTGTTGAGCCACGAAGCCCAAATATAGGAGAAAGTCGATAAATTTGATACCCCGCAAATCGTGGAAAAGACGGTGAAGCAATCTATCTCAGGGGTAATGGAGCAAGGGGTAGCCGTCAGGCTGGGATTGTCGCAAGCCGTGTCATAGAACAGGGGAGGGTCCAGTGGAGAGGGGGCCTGCTATGTCTCTGGGGAAAAGAGAGGAATGCAACAACAGTGACCAAGTTTATGGCATAACACTGGCTGAAAAGGGGGAGGGAGGCCGAACGCGTTCCATCAGAACATTCGATCCCTCAACGTGACTGTTGGGGTGGGGAGAACATGACCACGATCTCTCAAGAGTTGGGGGGGGGCTCGAGGCGTAAAAGAAGAATATGGATGGGGGGGCACTTCAGTCCTAGAGGGAAGTACATTTGCGACGCAACCCAGCTTCTATTAAGAGGCAACATAAAGGTACCAGGCATCTGGAAGAAAGGGAAAGAAACCTCGACTACGAGTGGCGTCAAGCCGAGGAATCGAACTTCCCGGGGGCTGATATGGGTCTGTACAAAAAAGGCTTTTATGGGACTCGACTACTTGGAAGCGGTTGATAATAATATACGCCGCGTGCCCAAGGGAGGAGGGGATTGAATTTTCAAGGGCATTCAGACCAGGCGAAGGTTGGGGGGGGGTGACAACAAAGGCTCAATGAACTCGCAACGGACCCCCAAGCTGGGGATCACTTCGAATAGGGAGGAAGAGAAAATTGACGACAGAAAGAACGAGACAGATGATCAGAGAAGATTGGGGCATGCAGACGCCTCCTGGTTCAGGGAGTGATTTTCCTTCGAGCGAGTTTTTGAAGGGGATCCCCTCCCGCAGAGAAGGGGAGGAGGGAAGATCTGAAGTGGGAACCTAATGTTGAATTGCATGAGCAGGAGCAAAAAAAAAAACCCATAGAAATGCAATTTCTTCCAGCAGATAGACTTTATGATGGAGAGTGGATAAAATACATCCGGGGGAAAAAAAAAGAAAGGAGAATCAAACAGTAAAGAACAACTTAGGATGTAAACCTAAGAGAGCCGCGTGAATGGGACATAACAAACAGCCAAAACAACATGAAGAAACGTATCTGGTCACGCTCTTCATACAGGGATGGGAACTGAGATGATAGTTTTCATGGGACCGTGGGGACTCAAAATAGGAATAAGATTGAGACGTGTCCTTTGGACTAGGAGTGGGGGAAAGTTTTCTTTTAGCTCTTGATTAAGAGCTCAAAAACAAAAAGGGGAGGCAAAGAGAAGATAATGCATATTCAAATGTCAGGAAAAAGAAAGTACTGCCTATCGAAACGACAAAGTAAAAAAAAGATCATGATAACAGCAAAAAGGGAAGGACAGAGGTGAATGTGGTATCGGACGTGGCACCCCCTCATTGGTGGTGATATCGACCTAACACCGCTTAGCTAAAAAGGGGGGCAGAGCCAAGGTGGAGGAAAAAAGGGAGGTTTATAATTCACCAAGAAAGACTGTATCAATACGGCATACAGGAAGTACTATCGAAGGGAAGAAAAGTGGAAACAAAGGAAGTAGGAAGCGTTGGCGAACCCTCACTGCAGAGGAGAAAAAATCTTAATAGCGAAGCCTGAAGGCCCCAGAAGTCCTCTGGAGTGAGGGGAGATCGTGCAAAAGACGACGCGAAGGAAAAAGAAAGGAAAGAGAGGGGAATGATAACCAATGATCAAAAAACGGAGGACGTTTAGAGATTAGAAACATTGGGAGACTCACATCTTAGAAAAGGTAAGGGGGAATCAGTAGGTCAGTTTTCAGAGGGTGAGAAAAAGGGGGGTGGGTTTGAAAAAGGACAGGTGAAATTACTTTGAACGGACCAAAATGTTGTAAGCACTCCTCATACCGATAGAGATATAACGAAGTAAAAAAAAGGAGCGGGGACAGCCGAAAGTAGAAGATGTTAAACAAATGAGGGCTAAAGGCCTGTTAAAGGGGCTGCAGGATTCCTCTACACGGGTCGATGTCAATTGACCGCGGAACAGGGGGGTAAGTGGCTGAGTCACGTAGCGAGGTACATCAGTAGATGGGGTACGGCGAAGGTAAAGGCCAGACTGGGCAAATCAAGTAACAGACGAGTATCAGGAGGGGTTCCTCCAATAGTTAGGGGAGGATCTGCTGGACAAATACTAAACTCGTGGAAGGGAGAGGGGGAGAATGATTCGCCGAAAGAAGTTTAAGGGTATAGCAGGGAAGGCAGTGATTGAAGGACAAGATCCAAAATGGGAGGGAGGTAAAAGAGGAAAAAACGAGTTGTAGGTCATTGGGGTTAAAAAAAAAAAAGTTCCTGAAAGCCACTAGATTCAGGGGAAAAAAAACCATGGGAACCCAAGGTCCTTGTGACTATCTTCTATCTCCACGAGAAAGAGAAATAAGAAACAACGAAAAAGGAAAGTGATATCGGGGGATGGCGGAGACATCAGGCCAAGACCACAGATTGGGTTCAGGGGGGGGTGGGGACATCGTGACCAGCTCTAAAAATTGGCTCCAGACACTTTTCTCGAAGGGGGGGAAACACCAAAGGAGACAAGAGATAGGGAAAACGGGGCGGAGAAAAAGGTGCGAGGCCAACGTACGGAACGGGCCCACAAAGAAAGAAAAAAAAAATCCAACATCACTACAACTTGGTAGGAAAAACCCAGGGGGGAATAGAATTGTGGGTGATGCTGTGCAGGGCAGAAGGAGTTTCTCATCTTTACAGAGGGGGAAATTTTTACCTAAAGAGGGGAATCGACCAGTGAGTTCCTTCTTATCCTGGAATGGAGAATTAAACTAAAACATGCTCTTACTAAACGGAGGTTGGGGTGAACAATCCAACCTCAACGAAGAAAACTCATCAGCGTCCCTTTCAAGGAGGAAAAGTTGTTAAATAGCCTTCGGTTCAACCTTCCTATTTGGGGGAGTGGAAATGTATCAGAGACCGACAATTCCAACATCCCGGCAGAGTCGTGTGTCTGGAAAGAAATAAAGGGGTTTTGTTCGAGTCATATTACATGAATCGTGAAGGAAAACGTAATAACGAAGTTAAGTATGGACTAGGGAAGAAAAGGAGGAAATAAAGAAACCATGTGTTACCTAAAGACGCGCGGCCCCCCAGAAGGTCATTGTCTAGTCAGAACCAGACCTTGGTCGCGCAATCTCTACTAAAAAACGGCAGAAGCGACCTGTGTCAAAAAACGATCTATTCAGCTCGGCCCCTCGAGCATGAGGAACGCGCCACGGGTTCGGAACTCGGGAAGTAATCGAACCATGTACGGAGTGCAGCCAATCAACCTGAGAACCAAGAAAGCAGAAAGACGGTGCCAACTATCGAGTCGAGACCCTATACGGAAAACAAAAAAGGAATTAGAAGCGGGGGGTTTTTTCGGAGAGTGGCGACAAAGGGGAAGTAGAGGGATAGAAACAGGCAACCGGTACATAGGGCATATACATTGCGGGGACGGGGGCAACCGTGGCTTGAGGAAAGAGAGGGGCTAGCTGAATAGACGTGTCTAGCAGTCAGAGGGGGGGTTAGTAAAAGAAAGAAGGGACGACATGCTGAGAATAGAGCTGAGAAAAGAAAGAGTCGGGCCTCCTGAGACTCTGGAGGCAGTAAATTAAAAAACATAATAAGGAAAAGCGATCGGGAAAGTTGAAAATTCACTTCCGTAAGGGAGAAAAGATTACGAAAAGCAGAAAAAGCGGATTAGTTTATTCGAGGTAGAGATAAGAAAGTCCACCTAACCCACGCGGGGAAAAAAAAAAGGAAGGCTAAGAAAGGCGAAGGGAAAAGGTAAAGAGGATGGAACGACTCGAAAAGTTGTGGCTGAAAAAAAAAGCCGAAGTGAGAAAGGCTAGTGATCATTAAAGAAAAGTATAGAAGGCGGAAGGCAGGTACTCGGGAAGGCCGAGACAGAAATGATAACACTTCCTCTGGGTGTGAAGAGAAAACATCAAAATCGAAAATAAGCATAATAAAAAACAGTGAGATTCACCTGGTCGTGGTCTCTGAAGAAAGAACAGGGGATTGGAGGTCGGTGGGTGTGGCCGTGAAGTAAGAACGTAGGCTTGTAAAAGAGCAGACAGAGCACGAGGGTTCCTATCATAGGGGGAGTGTTTGGAACGAAACACTGAGAACGGACAAATGCAGCGAAAGGTTAGGACCTCGCAAAGCAGTGGGAGGGGAAAGCCAAGATATCAATTTCGTCTCAAGGAGGGGGAAATGGACGGGCTTATGGATGGGGGCAAAAAAAAACATGTACAGGACCCAAGAATCAGTTTGAAGGGACGCCTTGAACTGGAGTGGGGCCATGAGCGAAGGCAAAAGGAAAAACACGGCGGAAGATTTTATAGTAAAAGACCGGGTAATAACGGGAGAAAAAGGGAATCAAACAAAAAACTCAACATCCCTGCAAAATTTCCGGGGGAGTGCGAAAAAATGAAAGGAGACCTAAGAAGGAAGATTTGACGGAGGTCTAGAGAGAGAGAAGTGTGCACAATTACGTTAATGGTGGAAAAAGCTTGTGAAGCGGGGGAATTTACGGCCTGCATACCCAATAAGATTCCTCAGAAAATCAAATGACTGTCAAGCGGGGATCAAAAACTACCAGATAAGACGTAACCATGAATCGGAAACGGAAACGGGGGGGAGGACCATAGGGGTCAAACGTTTCGGGAGGTCTTTGCAGGCAAGAAGAACGTTGCCCTCGGTATAAAAAGAAGGCCTAGCTTGGAAGAAAGGGAGGGCGGATTGATAAAAGGTCGCGGTGAACGAAAAAAAGGCTAATACATGCAGGGGAAAGAAAAAACATCTGTCAGAAAATCCCACTTTACCAAACTGACCAAATGGGCACTTCGGCAGCGACCGGGCTCTAAGGAACGCCTCATCTTGCATCACGTTAGACATGGGTGCCAGCAACGTCTTGACAATTCGTGGAGGGACTTGCGAATGTTGCAGAGTGAAGATTATCCCCTCCAAAAGAGTATGAGAGAAGGAAACTCTTTGGGGGGGCGAAAATCAGATGTGGTAAGAAGGCAGCAAGGGAGCGAAATTTGGGAAAACAAGAGGCAGGGAAAGAAAAAAATGATTGGAAAGATAGTACTAAAGCTTATGAATGTATTGGGGGGGAACCAAAGGAGGTCAGAAGGGAACGAGAAAATTCAGCAACTTCGCTTGACCCCAAGCATGGGACCACTCCGCGGTGAATGTCGAAGGAAAAAAAAAAAAGGAGTGCAAACTGACAACGGAAGGATTTTCGCATCGATGGCATCTTGCTGATGGTAGAGGGGGGGGACAGTTGGCGACGCGAAAGAGGCAGAGTCATTGGGCTCCGGGGACTTGGGGCCTCTGGTACAGTTTTTGGGGCAAAAGTAACTGGAGGGGGGGTTCCCTTGTTCTCCTCACCAACGGAGGGAGGGAGGAGAATACATAAGAAATCAAAGAAAAAGAAAAAACTGTACAAGAAGCCAAAGGACACGAGACAAAAGAACTAATACTGCCTATTGAGGGATCGAAGTACATCCAAAATAAAGCCCAAAGGCAAGAAAAGGAGAAAATACAATGATAGTGGGGATTGCTTTTGTGCCAAAAAAAGTGTTGTGAGTCGACTAAAGCGAACTAGGAGGGAGGGTGTTTAAGAAATAAGTGGTCTAAATTGAGGGGGGGGAGAAGGCCGAATTCCAAGAATAGTAAGAAGATGTCAGTACTTCTTCGGGAAGACAAGGGCAAAAGTGAGAAGAGTGGCGACCATGAGCTTAGCGACCATCGAGGAAAAGGCGGGTGACCAGAGACTTACCTCCTCCAGAGGAAGGCGTCAGGGGAGGCGTGCTAAAACGCGCGAAGGGACAGGAAGGACGCGCGGCGATGGGGGGCAGAAATCACAGATTAAAATGCGTCGAGTAGGAAGGCAGAAGGGCACGACAAAAGTCAAGTTATAAAAACTGGGGAGCAGTAGGTGAGTCAAGAGATGGTGAGAAACAGATGGGTTGGGGGGGAAAACCGGAAAAAAGGATTAGCCGGTGTTTAACAGACAAGGGGATCCCCACGCAAGGGGGATGCTCTTATCTTAGGGAATGCTAGAAAAAAGGAAACGAAAGACAGAAGGACCATAGAACCAACCGACTTTGGTGCTGTAAAGACCAAGGACGGAACGCACGTGGCCAGACAAAAAGAGTGAGCAGCAACGCGGAGGACATATGGTCTTCAGAAGAGGAAAGAGGGGCAACATGGATTGCGAAGCTGGCTTCAGTCAAAGGTAAAGATGGAGAAGGCGTCAGGTCATCCTAGCACGCGCCAGAGCTTCCCGACACCCACCCGAACAAAGAGACAGAAAACAGCCCCGCCGACTTGGTCCCTCGGAAGAGAAGCTCCAATACGAAATCGACTCGTGAATCGCGCCACAACCCCGGAGGGGTCATCCTCAGGGAGAAGGGAGACCAGAGGTCAGCCTAGGCTGGTACAGCGTAGGATGTTCGCCCCGAATTGATCACACACCTCTTAAGATACGATGAGACTTAGGTGAAGAAGTAATAGCCCTTGAAAAAGGCAGCAGCGCGCCCCTGGCGTGCTTCTCAGATCCAGGGTCCTAAGATGCACGAGTTGTAGGAATTGCACAGAGCTCGCGGGAAGTGAGTTTCAACAGGGTCCACTAGTCAGGCCAAGGCGAGAGGGGGGAGAATTGGACCTCTGCCTTGTACTACTTACGGGCCCCCATATAAAGTCCCAGTCAGAAAAGCCGAGAAGGGCATTGAATAGAAGAGGCGTAGAGATGGAAATAACCAACGATGGGGCTGCGGAAAACGGGAGACGAAGAGACGATCCTTTGAGAACTATTGGGGGGAGAGAGAGCACCCCCACGCCTCTGAAAAAAAAAGGGGCGGATAGTATGACAGGCCAAAAGGAGTCACTTCAATCCCAAAGAAATAATAAAAAGAAAGACAACTAATGGAGGGGAAGTCCCAGATGCGTTCAGCAGAAGGGAGATTGGCTGAGGAATTTCCGAAATGAGGGGAGAAACAAATCTCCTGTTACACTCCTCTGGACTAGCCGTCCCACAGTCCGGCGTGAAGCCTTAAGGAATGCAGTCAATGATCACTAGCCAGCATAAAACGATCGGGGGGGCAAGAAAAAACCTCCTATTCGTCCATCCTCGGAAAGGGGCCCTTCGGACCCTGGGGTGCAGATGGCAAGGACCCGTACGATTTTTAGGGGGTGGAAAGAAGTCGGAGACCAAAACATACCTAAACGGCCATTGTCTGTCCTACGACGTTTGGTCAACTGGCAAGATGCATAAGGAAGGAAAACGGGACTGGACACGCGGACGGACGATACGATCGTAGTATGGGACACACGGATGGATGTATGACAATCTCAACAGGGAAAACGCCAAAGCACTCCCGTCCTCTGGGGTCCCACTACAGTTCTTTCTCAGAGCCGCGAGTCTAAAGCCTTCTGTCGGCCTTGTGTCTCACCTAAGAGAAACAAGAGGGGCAACGGAGAAAGACCTATTCTATCGACAAGGCAAAAAGAGAGGCGGAAAAAACCCTAAGGGGAAAACCAGTCGACTTGTAATCTAACAAAAGAGGGTAAGGCGTGCAGTACAGCCAAGATAAAGCAGCATAAAACCCTCCGGTTTGAGGATGCTAGATCCTCACTACCGCAACAACCTATATCTACAAACCAACCACCCCGAGGGAAGAAGAAAGGAGCTTTTATTATGCCGCGCAAATGCTTAGAGGGGATGCATTAAAGAGACCGTACCAGGTGATTTTGCAAGAAAATGCGACTTTCTGGAAAACACCGGAACTTTGGGAAAATAACGAAGCTGGTTGAAATATGCGAGAATTGGCGAGCGCCGAGGGGTGAGTAATAAAGACGACAAGGGATAGTAAATTATAAAGAAAGGGCGGGCCAATGCAACGATAGTCGAAAGGGAAGACAATGGGGAGGACATACTACCGCAATAAGTGAAGAAAGAAAAAAAAGAAAGATATTGAAGGAAGTGAGGAATTTTACTGAAACGAGGGACAAGACAAGAAGAAGGGAAGGGGGGAAGGTAAGTTCAACACTACCAAACAAGTAAGAAAAGAGGTATCTTAACCTAAAAGCGAAGGGAAAGGAGGGGACTATCTAAGGTTGACCAAACAAGCCTCCAAGTACGAAGGAGGCGATGATAGTGAGAAAGGGAAAAATGAGGCCCGGGCTAGACAGGTCATCAATAGGGGGGAACAAGGGCGAATTTGGGGGAAGGAGAGAACTCGAACTTCTCATATCACTATCACAAGGACTGATGGGAAAAAATGTTTCTTGAATGGAAGACTATTATGAGGGTGAGTGATGTGGAGATGAAGTGACTTATGATGGGGGGGAACCATAAACCTCTCACGACAAGTGGGAGAGGGAAGGTCTTAGAGCAAGAGGCACGTAAGAAAGATCGGAGAAAGCCAAAGGGGAAGGAACGAAAGAAACTGTGGGACGGGGGAAGGTAATGGACAAAAGAGGAGACAAAAAATCACGAGGTACTGCTTGACGGGCTTTTTGGGTTCGCTACGGAAATAAGTACAAGGAAGAGGGAAATTTGGGAAGGCGGGGTGCAACTATATTGGACAGACTGGGGGGAATCAAGAGGCACATTCAACTGGGAGACGTGCGTCTGGTGATGTAACAGGGCCACTTGGCGACGAACTTAAAGCGCGTCAAGCGACCTCGTAAAAGAAAAAAAAATATCCCTCAGAAGAAGGGAATAACTTACAGGAGCCGGGGGGAATCATCAAGGGGTCGTAGGGGAGAGTCTCTCGATCTTGGGACAAAATTACAGAGGGGGATAGTGGGGGTCGTGGGAGAGCTTTCACGTCAAATGCCTGAATGTGCGCAATGTGCAAAAGAGATTAAAAAAGGAAAACTGGGAAGCGTAACGAACATCGGAGGGAGCGTCAAGCCGAGGGATCGACCTTACCGTAGAAATATGTTAATGTACAAAATTCGGGTGAAGGAGGCTGCCGATAAACGGGTCATCTTTATAACTATACTGATACGAGTGGGGGCCACAGGGGGGTGATTTATCTGGGAGATTTGACAGTGAGAACATTCTAAGGAAAGGCGTATACCCACACCCAACAGAGGTACTAAAGATAACTGCATACTGATAACCAATCTGGGGGATGCACGGAGGATGGGAGGGCCTTGTCCATTTCTAAAGAAGAGAACCGAGACGAAATTTTCACCGAGAAGGAAGGGGGTCCTGCCAGCGGGAGAGGGAAGGAAGGGGGGGTGCCTTATCTTTTTCCTGGAGGAAGATCCAAACCCAAAATAGACAGTGGGAGGAGGTCAAAGCGAAGTGTGGGAAAAGAAAATAAGAATGGTTGATGCTATTTAAAGGGGGGAGGGAATGGGAAGCCAACGCTTCAGTCATATAAAGGCTTTCTCTTACTGAAAATAAGGAGATATTGGGATAAAACAGGGATGTCGAGGGGGAAGGAAGACAGAGAACAAGATACAACTTTAGAGACCACCATCCTGACGCAGAGCTCCGCGGTGAAAACTGGTCGACTATAAAAAACGATTGTTCAAAAAAAAATGAATAACAAAAGGAAGGAATGAACGCTCATATGAGGAGCAGCGGGGCGCGCATGGGCGAAACGAAAGAGCAGTAAGGCGAGGGGAGAGGGCCTACCGGGGTTGCAATTTGACGCTTTGAGCTCTTGAATTATCACGCTAAAAACAAGGATGGAATAGATGTAAAGAGAAAAGAAGAAAGGTAACCAACTAAAGATGCAAAAGGAAAAGAATAGGAAGGAAGAGTTAGAGTCGCCAAGTCACTAGCTATAAAAGAAAAGGAAAGACAGAAAGGGAGACGTGAAGAATGAGGGTTACACTTGCGGAAAATGGGTTTTGGTAGAGGAGACCATGAACCGCGTTCTATTGGCAGGAGGTGTGGGAAAAGCTAAAAGGTGGCTAAAGGGGGAGAGTTAGGAAAAACCGACCTGGTAGAAAAGAGAGAACATCGGCATAGGCTACTATCTGTCGGGAGAACAAGGAAGGAAGGGAATTCCTGCAGAGACCATGCGAGTCACGCATCGGAGAGAGGAGGGGCGAATCCAGAAAAGCCTCCTATGAAGACTGCGTGGGGGAGGGGGGAATCTTGGCATAAAGGCGATAACGAGAGGAAAAAGCAGAAGCAGAGCGATGGCATATTTTGAACAAAGGATCTACTGATGAAAAAGAGGAGAGTTCGGAGATAGGAAGGGCACTCACATCCGAATTGATCCAAAGCTTGGGGGGTCAGTAGGAGGTTAGGAATATTTAGAAAAGCGGGTTGGGGGGTGGGAAAGGAGCCTAGTAAGGAGGCCTGGGACGGAAACCGAAAAAAGGGGAGACACCCTCGTGGCAACGAGCGGTAGGCGTAGCTAATAAAAAGGAAAAGGGAGGATGGAGAAACTGAAGAGAAGCTTGTGTACCGACACAAGATCAGAAAAGTAGGGTCTATTAAAAGAGATGAAGAGAGCAATAAGTCGAGGGTATAAGAATTCCAGCTGGAAGGGGAAGCGTCTGCGAGGATGGGGTATACAGGAACATACACGGAGACATCCGAGGAGCACGAGAGGCACACAAAAAAAGAATAAAATCGGATGGTTTTCCAAAAGGGAAGATAGAAAAGACGAAATCTCGGGTAGATGAAAACGGGAGAAGGGAAGCTCCCAGTGGGGAGGGATCTCAGGAGTACGAAAGGGGACGGTGAAAAGAGCCAGAAGAAGAGCGCCAAAGTGGGTTGTGACAATATGGCAAAGAATTTGGGGGAGAAGTAGTGTTCATGGGACCATTAGAGGGGAACAGATGGCCTTAAAGGGAGCAAAGAAGGCCAAGAATTCGTCGTGGACTAGGAAACTCGGCAGAGAGCAATAGAGCAGGAAACAAAGGGAGAAAATGACATTGATCGAGTCATCTGAAGTAGAAAAAAACGCACCTGATTTGAAGGTCAGAGGGAAAAGGGCCGTCTTTTATAATTGTTGGAATCGGCAACCACAGCAGAAATCAGCTCATGAAAAAAGGCGGGAATGATGCTAAAGAGGGCAGCCTACGTAGTCACGAAATAAAGGAAACAGAAAACATAAACCATCCGAAAAGCACGAGAGGGAGATGAACATAATCAGGCTGGGTGGAGGGTGACGATGCAATGTTAAGAAGGAAGGGGCTGATAATAAATAGGAAAGTTTCACTCCCTTTTGTGCAAACGTCGACCTGGACGAGTCCTCGTCTAAAAAGGGAGAAGGATCACTCGGAAAGGACGTGGGTTTGGGAGATCCCACCACAGAATACAAGTAGTCCACTCTCCACTCTCATACCTGGTGAAGGGAAGAACCTTAGGGAATGCGGAGACGGAATATGACTCCTTAAGGGGGTTGGGGAATTGCTCCTACCTAGCATGAAAAAAATCCAGAGGAGGGAATACGATTTTTTGTTTTTCGAGTAAATTTCAAGAAAAGGACAGAAACCTTGGGAAAGGTCAAGATAATTAACTCTACTCGTAAGGAGGGGAAAAAGGTCTCCATACAAGGTTCCATCGCCGGCCGCAAGAAGTGGAAAAGAAGTAGGATAATCCCTGCCTTGTCGCTCACGAGCTGACTAAAACCTCGACAGCGCGGGCCGCCGGCGAAGAGAAAAGGAAGGAGCCCTGCAGTCCTGGCCCCCGGAGCAAGGGTATCGCCATACAGAATGGATGAAGGAGAAGACCGATAAATACAGCATGAAGGAAGGGGAATCAAAATATCATCAAAACCTCGAAAAGTATCAACACG
>Ga0179591_1277839_pt1 | contig 13020 bp, 11 predicted proteins | sample CZOMad2_1_08_16f_FD_182891 | JGI IMG/M metagenome (GOLD analysis project Ga0179591, IMG submission 182891) | Vadose zone soil fungal communities from Angelo Coast Range Reserve, California, USA - CZOMad2_1_08_16fungal (PacBio error correction) | ecosystem: Environmental > Terrestrial > Soil >...
GGCTGACCTATTCCCTAAGGAATAGCAAAGAAAACCACGGAGAGGTCTTATTCCCTGGAATACGCAGGGGAGTACTGGGCTTTATCCCTTCTGATTTCAAGTGGGGGAGGGAAGGTGGTTTGGCAGCTCTTCTAACATTTGGGAGAGAATAGCGGTCAAGACGCACGATGTTTTAAGAGAAAAAAAACGGGGGAGGGAAGGGAAAGGAGTGACAAAAAATTCGGCTTCGTGCATTTCGAGGTACGAAAAGAGAAGAAAAAAAAAAAGGGGGGAAAAGGAGAGAAACTGGAAACAAAAAAATGGCACGAAATTGGGGTTGACAAGAATTGCCAAAACGAACCGCCAGGGTTGCTTCGACCCCATGGTGGAGGGCGGACGCGGAAAAGAGGAAGGAGGAAGAGGAAAAGGGGCCCAAACATTGGGCCAGAAAAGTTAACCACATGTCAGGAAGATTGGGGAAGGAAAAGGAGGAAGGGGCGGTCATATCTTAAAAATTCTCCGTTTTTGTTACCCGGAAAAAAGGATTCGATTTATGGAAATGAGGGGTGGACAAGACCAAGTCTTGATAATGATATAGACGGAAAAGACCAAAAAGGACGAAAAAGAAGGTACTTATCCTGCTTGGCGACAACGAAACAGCAAGAGACAGGAAACCACAACTAAGCTTTCGAAAATTCTGTTGGGTTGCAAAAGAGAAATTGGACCTCGCACAGAAACTGATGTACGACCCGAGCATATGGGGAAACAGCATACTAAGAGGGTTGGCAGAGAGGGAAGGTAATAATCCTAGCTTTCAAAAAATTACCATCAAGGAAATGAGACGTTGAAGGGAAACGTACTAGAGATAACCTTTGTTATTTAAGGGGCTGAAACTAAAGACAGAAGAAAGGAAATACGAAAGAGAGGGATATCTTCTAATCTGTGACTAACATTAGATAATTGGTCAGTGGTAAGTTGGGGTAAATAGTTCATTTTTGCGTCTCTGCCTGAACGAGTGGGAAGGTCGAGGAAGTGACGCAGTCTATCTGACATCTTCAGCACCAGACTTTCAATAGGCGAGTCGTAAAAACGTTGGAATATATGACTGAGGATGAGGACTAGAAGGAGAGCGCGGGGGGATAAATGTCACCAATTTTTGGAAGAAGGTATGTGGAATGAGAGGTTGCCGACAGCTGCGTTACTTAAGAATGGGGGGAGATCTAAGAAAAAAGGAGAGAAGAATGTGGACACACCTTCCTCGTTTTTGCTTCGTATAATTCCGCTCGATGTCTCACTTGTTGGGTGGTACTGAGGCAACCTTACTAAAAGGGCGTGGGAAAAGGGGGAGAGAAAAAGTGAGGGGGGATTACGGCATCGTCATCATCTTGAAGCAGATTGGGGAGAATGAATTGACCCCCAAGGGACGGTCCAACTGTGAAAGCAGGTTGGAGAAGAGAGACTGGGAGGGGGGGGACACAAAACACACTATAGATGCCACGATGAGACCAGGCTGTGTGGGTGCTTACGAATGGACAAGTGGCGCGGGGTTGGTGGGGGGGGAAGAGGATGTACTCTCTGACCAACAGGCCTGGACTGGGTTACGGCAAGCCCTCAGTCCTAAAAAAAGAGGGGAATGAGCTTCGGGTCTATGGATAAAATAGTCAGTTCGAAACATTTTTGAGTCGAAACCAAAAATTTGTGAACTTAGGTAAAGCAAGAATTCGGTGAAGCCCGTGCACTGTAAGTTAGCGACCATTGATCCACTATTAATGATACATGTATCGGAGTCGGGGGGGAGCAGAAAGAAATCAGTTCCATTGTCTCTATTGCATGTAAAAAAGGGAAGGGGGGGAAAGACGGATCACCTACATCCTCCATATCCGTCTCATCAAACCCAGAAGATTAGAGTGCTGTTTTTTGGTGGATCATCGTAACAACCGTCCCGGGGAACTTCGACCGAAAGAGGGACGAAAAAACAGTGGAGAGAAGAAAGACGATCCGAGGGATTTTCTACCTGGATTTATGGTGTGGGGGGGAGTTCGGGATACGAGACGCGCAGAGTTAAACATTGCCGGGTATGGCGTATCTGAGAAGAAGGGTGCCATAAAGGGGGGGAAGGGGGCCCAAGATCTTCTCTCCTGCTTGGGGGGATCGTACTGCCCAAAGAGAATAAATCTTATCTGACGCCAGAAGTCGATTTAACATGGAAGGAAAGAGAAGTACCAGTCCTTCATGCTTCTCAAACCCCGGGGGCTATTCAACCAGGATTCGAACGTATAAAAAGGTAAGGTAATCTTTTGGGACAGGTAAAGAAGTCTTACCCCGGAGAGGGGTGTAGTAGGAAAGCGAAGGTTTTTTTGTCCCTCTTGTCACTTTGGAATGCGACCGTCCCGAGTTAATCAAAAATAGGAAGGAGGGATGGGGAGCTGCACGGAAATCGATTACTAGGAAGAATGGGAATTATAGAAAGATTTAATCAGCGAAACGGTCGGATCATGCCGGTGTGGTTGGGGAGAATTTTTTTTGTCACGAATGGCGAGATAGGAAGTGTTCAATCAGGGGTCTCCCTTGCAATCTTTGTTTGGGTGTCGTGAAGGGTACTAACAGAGAAGAAGGGAAGCGGAGGAAGAAATGCGAAGTGCATTTCTGTGGCGCCTTCTTGTGGACCTGGGGTATAAAAGAAGGACAAGCATTGAGGAGTCCTAACGGAGTTTCTGAGTAAATCTGGCGGGAAAGGGAACCTCCAGTAGGGGAAAGGAAAAAACAAGAGTTCACGGGGCATCCCTAGGGGATTTTTGAGAGTGCCACAACAGGACTTATTAGGGGTAGGAAAAGATAGAGATAAGAAGACTACAATCGGTAATTCTGGGGAGTGGTGAGGGCGAAGGGAACGAGGAGGTTAATTTCCTAAATCCCCAACGCGCGTCTCCTCTAACGATAGAGACCACAGTAAGTCAAAAAGAATGCGCAGCAAGGAAGACGCTCAGAAAGAGGTCGTCTGTTGGACGAAAGGAAGAGGAAAACTCCAACAGCAAATTTCAAATGTTGCCACCGAGGAAGATCGCCAAGATCGGGACTCAACTCCAATAGCAAAAACTAAGGGTGAAGGTTTCGCTCGCGTCATAACGCGAAGGGACGGGCAGGGACTTAGTACGGAGTAAGGTAGGCGCGTGGAGAGACGGAAATCACGCAGTCTCGGGGTAAAAGGACGTACTTTGTCCTCTGCCACAGGTGGGAATAGGGTACAGACATCACCAACTGCACATTCGAGGATACAACACGAGACGGGTCATTTAATATCCTCCAGCAAAAGGACCGGGTTGTCATAAAAAATTGGGAAAGAGGAACTTTGGGTTATCTACAGTTGTTTAAGGGGCAGGTCGGTCTAGGACAGCAGGAAGTCGAGAGGAATTTCAAGGGAGCCAAGAGAGCTGTGGTGCACGAGAAGATGTCAGGGTTTGGTTCAATTACTAAAGACAGAATATCAAGTCTACAGAAAGCGAGGAAAGGCATTCTTAGAAACGCAGCCGATAATAGAACCCAAAAAGAGAGATGGAAGTCGAGGAAAAGACAAGAACTCAAAATAAATACCATCGGCGGGGGGGTCATTGCCACTGAGAGGGGGAAAGGAATGTGGTCAAATCGTGGAGGCCAGTTACAAAGGGGAGGTTAAAGACATGCGTCCACGCACAGCATCTAATCGGGGATCGGGAGTACGAAAGGGGGGGCAGTGATATGATACTGCCAGAGTTTTGAATAATGGGGAAAGCTGGGAAAGCGGCCCTGCAATCCTCAGCCGCAGCATAACATGGACAAGTATTTCAATATCCTGAGGGGAAAGGGGGATAATGGTTGCCGAAAGAAAGGGTCATACCTGCTTCAAAGAAGCTTGGAATCAAAAAACCAGTACCAATCACCGTATGCAGAGAAGGAAAAGGAGGCCTAGCCCCTCCCCGCGATAAGCTGTTAGGAAGGCGTTCAGTTTCCGCACAAAGTGAAATTGTTGTGTCCTCGCGCGAAAACATTCAGCTCACACAAAGACTAAACTCCGTTCTACGTCCCTCGAATAGAAAAAACCTGCTAATCCCATCTGGTAATGAAGGTTCTGGTGGAATTGAAGAAAGATTCGCCCCTCCTTGCAATTTGTTCCAGAAGCGGCAAAACTGACTCAACGCGAGGAAAGAGCCGGAAAGCGGGAAAAGCCCCCTAACGTGGAGACTGCACGAAACTTTCGCAAGGAAGCCAGTTAACACCGATAATGAAAAAATTGAGCAGGAGGATTAATCTCGCAACTAAAAAAAGAGGTATTTGTTACACATTCGTTCGTCTCAATGAGAGCGACCAAAGTCTGAAAAGGAAAGGATGGGGGGCTCGGCCAACTTCTTAGTTTTCAAGACCGCAGCGTCCCAAGAGTGGATCCAGGTTGATAAAGGGTACTATCCTTCGAGGCGCAACAGAGAGTGAAAGAATCAAAACGGGTTACTCGTCAGGAGGACTGAAACGGGGTTCGGGAACAGATTAAAAAATCCAAGACAAAAAGAGGGAAACGCTGGCCGCGAAAGGGGAGGACTCCATTAGCATAAAATCAGAAGAGGATATTGAACAAAGGGGGACTGAAACGAATGAGCTAATGGGGTGGTCTCACACTTTCTCAAGACAGAGGATTGTCTTTCACAATGTTCGCTGGGAAGGACGTCTACTGGAACTGGGAAAAAAACTACAAGGTCAGAAAAAGGACTTTGCGGGGAACGGCAACTCCTCATGATCTTTTAGATTGGGCCAGCTCGTGTAAGGGGAGCCGGACCTCGTACCTATTGGTTGACTCTGAGGTGAATTTTGGGGCCATAGGCTACGTTCTTGGAAAAAAAATGCGGAGGGAGAAGGGCATGATGGGGTTTGTCCACAAACCTTGGAAAGGAAGGGGGGGTTGGGAGTGTTCTGTCGTTCTTGGAGGTAAAAGTTGCTCCAAGGTGTCAGACACTTCGGTTTCGGAGGGAAAGGGGTCTGTAAAGCAGGCCATACAATCTCACACATTAGGTTTCTTGTGAGGACCGCAATAAGGCAAGACTGTCCTTAAAGGGAAAAAAGGCGCTTATGGAAGCTATTCAAGGGAAGAAGCATGATCATTTTCGGTTAATGTGGACAATGGTTCTGCACCTGGGGTGGGAAAAAGGCTGGATCGGGCATTGGGTCGATAGCCTGGGTGAATAAGAAAACGAATGGGGGAAAAACACTGCGGGCGGCAGGGGTATGGGCCCAATTCGCTGCGTGCAGTGCGCGTTCCCAAATCATAGCTCAAAACAAAAACAACGGGAGGGAAAAGATTCTCTAAGGGCAAAAGAGACGGGAAGTGGGGGGGAAGAATGAAACGTCCGCCAGTTCAACTTCCCACCAGGCGTTTATGCGTAAGAGACAAAAAGAGGCTGGCTAGAAGGAAAGACCGATAGAAACAAGAAAAAACAACACAAATGCTTCAAAAAAAGGGCAGAAAAATTGAGGAAAGTAAAGAAAATTGTAAGGCCTCGGAGTAGGCAACTGGGCAGAAAGGCCATAAGAGACGTTGGGGTCCTTAAGGGGGAAAGGTTGCGAGGGAGGTAGCTTTTCAAAGAAAAATCGATGGATTGAGTGATGAGATACGAGGAAAAGACCTCCCCTACCCTGGGGGGAAGTTTAATCCGGCGACTGTGCGCAAAGGACTCCGGGAAAGAAAGACATACAAGCAAACCACGGCAACGCGGGTTGGTCCAAAGAAAAAAAAATCCGGGAAACTAAGAGGGGGGACCTAAACCGTAGCTCAAAAAAGTAAACATCAATGACAATAGGTTTTTTCAGCCGGGGACGGTAGGAGTCTGGGAAAATGTAGAACAGTCTTAGGAGGGAATGACACGGGGCACCGTAGGCCGATCCTTTGGGGGATTGGAAAAGGGAGCCGAAGGGATTAACCTAAGGGGGACATATTAAAAGTCGAAATCGCTATATGGAGAGAAGGAAACGTTGACGAAAAAGGAATCAATTGGTCGTGAGAAGGGGGTCCAAGAGGTAAAGTGGCGAACTTGAAAGAACAGGTCTCCCGCACTGGGCGCAAGAGAGGCCGTCCTCTTGGCTTATCGTCCACTCACGCTTCACCGTATGCCGCGTCGGAGGGGGGTCTGATTTACACCTGAGTGTGGAGAGGAAGTCGGGGGAGAAGGATCGAGTGAACCGGGGGCCCGTCACCATGATTTAGAAGGGCACGGGTAGGATAAGAAAAGGAAGATAAAAAAGCATAAGAAGTTCTTTGGAAAATTGGTCGATAAAAATCAGGAGGGGGAATAAGATGTTCACAACCTGCCTCGGGCGCGTAAGCAGGGCTGCGATCAAGGAAACTCGGGGGTGGGTTTGCCGGGCGGAATCTAAGGTTCGTGATGCGACAGTCAAGAAAAAAAAAAAAAAAAAAAAAAAAGAAAAAATAGGGGTCGGGGCTCTGGAAATCCTTCAAAGTAACGCGCACGGGGAGGAAAGAGTGACTCTTCGGGGGACCTTTCAATTCTGGGTGGCGTCTCAGGCATGAGAATTACCAACCAAAATTTAGAGGGTCAGCATCGCTCCGAGGGGTTTGGGATACGATGGGTCATAATAACGGGGTGCCGACGAAGGGTTGTGGGGCAGGAGTGTAGAGGCTATGCCCAGGCCCTTGAACGGGTCCGCAAAAAAGGTCACGGAACGGGGAGGTTCGCGGCAGGGGAGAGGCATAAATAGGGGCCGTCGATCAGGAGTTATCCACCAAAGGGAGGAAAGTTCCCAAGAAGTCAGGGAGCCTTTCTTACAGTTTCTTAGGAACCAGTTTATCGAGGAAGGGGGAAGAGATGATCCTTGGAAAAGGACACTGTAGGGAAGGAAAGACGAAACATTCAGGGAATGCAAGGGCGATCTCTATGCTTGAACGAGGCTCGGAAAAAGCTCATCTGCCGTGAGTAAAGTCCAATCGCAAGTTAGAGGGCTGTTTTGGGCATAGGTGGAATGCGGCACCGCCGCGTGGAACTGCGACAAACTTGTCACTCCACATCAATGAATCGCAAGAAAGGGAAGCAAGACCGACATGGGATTAGAGGGGGGGTGGTGAGAATTAGCGAAACCAGATGACCGGTCGCGGGTAGGCTATGCTCTTAGCGCATAAATGAAGCGAATGGGTCGCCACAGTAGGTCTCGATACTTTTCGTGGACTGTCAAAACCGCAACGGATCGAGAAAAAAACGATCGAGGCACTGGCATCTCCATCGAAAATACGGAGGACTGAGGAAAGGGGAAAAAAAACCGTGCGAGGACAAAACAGTGGACCTCTTCAAAAAATGAGAAAAATAGGTGAAACTGCTTGGAGAAAGGCACTCTCATGAACGGCGTTTGTAGATATGCCACGAAAGGGAAGTTGTGTAGGAGACCATCTGGGGGTGGGTGGCAAGGGGGAGGAGGAAAGGACTCTTGGATCACCAGCGCAATTCTGGGGTAGAAGGCAACGGAGAAGATGAGTACTTCCGCATCGGGAAAGGTCGACATAAAGGGGGGAACTGCGGGGCAAGGGATAAAAAATGCCGTAGGGGGGGCGACATGGGGTGGCAGTTCCAGATGGCGATAGCTGGGAAGAAGGCGTGCAAGGGAATCGGGAGTGGACTGTTCTATTTGTTACAAAGAAGACGGGGACGGGACGCCGAGCGAAGCGGCAATGGGAGGCACCTTCGTGAGTTTATTGAAAATAGGAAAGAGGGGAAGAAGTAAGCCGGTCTGGGAGGCGAGGGGGAACAGTAACAGAACAGGGGCCCGGATAAATCACCCATGCAAGAAGGCCATACCGGATGGGTATTTGATCGAGATCAAAAAAAACAACTGAGGAGGGAAATATATATTTAACCATACTCAAATGACTTACTGGATTCTGGGGAATGGGGGAGTTACTGAACGGAACGAAAGGTGGCCTAAATGCAAGGAAAAATAGGAACCGAAACTTCTAGAACCCATTTACATCAAGAAGGCCATCAATGATCTCTAATCTCGGCGCCGATCACTACTTACTTTTAAAAACGAAACAGGGGGTCCAAACGTAAAAATATTGCCCACCAAACCACAAACCCCCCCCCGGAAAGCCCTTCTTGCCCAGAGAGGAGAAAATGGGGAATCAAATTTATCCCAGGCAAAAAAAAAAAAACCCCCCAACAAAAACGCACCAAAAAAAAAAAAACCCCCGCCACCCCCCGCCCGCACAAAAAAACCCCCCCAAAAAGAACCACACAAACAAAAAAAAACAAAAACACGACACCACTGTCTGGAAGGATAACCGGAGGAGCAGAACATCTATTCATCCAGTTTCCGATTACTTATTGCGCGTGGAAGGCAAGGGCCTGGATTAGGACGCAAGGAGAAGGAAAAGTTTGAAGAAAAAGGGGCGGTCCTCCCCTTAAAATTTCGAACCTAAACAAACACTTACCTTCGAGGAAAGATCTACAAAGCAAAAAAACTGGTAAGGGGAAAGGGGCCTTTCATCAATCCCGTAAAATGATTGGACATGGGTAACGAGGATGTTGTGATCGAAGTGTTTGAAAAAGTCCGTCGCGCCGAGGCCGGAGATTGGCTCGGCATGACAGAGGGGGGCTAGAAACGGAGAGGGGGGGGGGGGGCAGGTTACAGATCTACTATACCTGTGGAACGAAATCTCATCAGATAAATTCGGATAAGAACGACATAAGTGCCAAGGAACCCCTCCGAAAAGCTGCTAGGAAAAAAAACTGCAAATCATAAATCAAGAGGAAAAAGGGCGTCATGCAAAATGCTGGGCTGGGACAAGGTGGGTGAGTCCTTACCATGGGGCTCAGTTATCCAAAAGGCGTTTTTTAAAATGACGGAAAAGTAACCCAACATCTAATCGATACTTGCCGTAGCGCGACATGACGGATGGTCGCTGGGGGGAGGAAAGGAAGCGGACGAATTCCATAGACGCCCTGACAGCCGCATGGAGGCAGCAGCATCCGCGATTTCCACGGATTTAAGACTCCTCCTCCGATAAAAAAGGGTTCCGCCAATACGGCAGAACCGTTCACCGACGTCTTGGGAAAACCAGAAGGTAAAATGGTGGAGCAATCACAGTAATGGGAGAGAACGACGATGGTTCCTCTACCCTACCTAAGAAACCTGGTGTGGCGGAACGAGGGCGGTTACGCACACGGAAGGGCCCTTGGGGTAATTCGCTCACACACAGTTCCTCTAAACCATCTCGCAAATGCTTAGGACACTAAAAAAGAAAAGGGGTAGGCAATGGGAAAAACATCTTATTAACTGGTGGCGGGGGGCAAATCAATCGAGATCTCAACAGACTTGTGCCAGGGAACCGCAGGGGTGAGGCAGAAAGCATCAAACTGGTAGGACAATTGCCTGAAGGGTGCCCAGAAATACAAAAGAACTGTGGCGGCCAAAGTACACGACGCTTTTTCCTAAGGAAGCCGGCAAACACTAAAAAGGAGACATGAGCAAGAGGATGCCGAACGCCTCCTAAATAGAGGGGGGGGGGGGTTACACATTCGGGACTAAACTAAGAGAGCGACAAGCGGAGGAAAAACACCGGAACCTTGTCTCGTGAAACCATGCCCTACCCACGGAGGCCAATCATGGGTGGACAGGGCACAGTATAAAAATCAGCGAACTATCGACTGCACTAAAACTCTAGGTTTAGACTCCAAGGTGACAGCGCCTAAGACTGAAGCTGGGGTTGTTCCGTAGAGCTAGCCCGGATGAAGAACCTGAGGGAAAAAAAGGAAAATTATCAGAGTGCAAACTGACATTTCCAAAACAGGGAACCTGAAAAAGGTAGGAATTTTGAAGGCCACAAGCGGCGAAAAAGATCAGATGGCAGGTTGGAAACTGAAGGAACTCTGCTACCTACTTCTTTTTAACACAAAGGGTCAGGAAGCGGTGGCTGAACGTAAACAATAATTGCTGCGGGGCTCATGGAAATCGGGGATTACGTTAATCAAAAGATGGGAAACCGATTTCTTCAGTTTTTCCTGGTTTTCCATATGAATTATACGGGGGAGGAAGGGCAGTTCGGCGGAGGGATTGCATCGGGAGTGGGGGCCACCAATTTTCAAGAAATGGTTTTGGCGGTCTCTTCTTTAGGGTGGGATTGGTCGTTGGGGATACAAAGGCTAAGGGGGGTAATCAAAAGGGGAAAACTGGCGGAGGGAACCGGTCTCAAATCATTCAGAAAGATGTGTATTGAACTCACACAGTCAATCTCCTCGTCGGCGGCGAAAAACCACACCAAGAAAGACTGGAACCGAAGAATGCCCGTGTTGCCTAGCAGTTACTTACATTTTCAGGGAAAGGTCTCTGCAATAGTTTGCAGGGGCCTTTTTGGGTCCAAGAGGGAAGGACTAGTTCTCTAAAAACATGCGTTCAAGGAAAGACGCAGAAACGCATGGGTGGGTAGATCATGGGCTGTAAACGTTCACTTGGGAATTGGCAGCCCAATCGCTCTGCACAATCTCGTGGGAAAAGTTCTCAACAAAAGGGGGGAGAGGAAGTAGAGAGGTTAGACTCGAAAAGGAAAAGCAGCTCTATTGGTGGACCAAGACGTGACAAGGCAGACAGGTTGCGCTGTCCACACACCGGCGGATGCGTAACGTGAACCTCGGATTACTAGATCAGGGCCTAAATCAGGGGCGGGGTACCAACAGGGACGAAATTTGGAAATCAAAGGGGGAACTACAAAGGGGGCAAAGTCTGAGGACACTGTCCATAAGAGGTGACAGAACTTGTTGGGTGTCACAACCGATGGATTGATGATGAGTGGGGCATACCCATCTATGGGAGATGGCAGGAGATCAGTCGTAAATACCGATCCGAAAAAAAAGCTGAGAAGAGGACCTGTGGTCGCCAACACCGCCGCAAGAAATAAGAACACTCAAACCTTCTTGAGGAACACGGGAGGGGGGTTGGACCATCAGATGGCAAGGAATAGCACTAACTGCGGCCCAACACCGTACCGAGGAAAAACATCAGAAAGAAAACGGTTGTAAGCGGCCGTATAACTTAGGCCGAGAGGGGCCAATTATCACGCACAATGACGTTCATTGAAACGCACACGGGAAAAAAATGGTAGTAAGGGGTCCTAGTAGTAGCGTCCCAGTAAAATCTCAATTAGGCTCGAATCAGTGTGGAGACCAAGTCATGAAAATTGGGTCAAAGTACAGTTTTTAAATCTCTTGTTTTGAGCCAGGGCCCTCCCATCCTGTTGAGTCGCGACGTAGAAACAGCGGGGGGGGGATAGCGCATCGGAACGACCAGCGTCAGTCCTTCGACGTCGTAACCGTGGGATAGTTCACGTCGATGGGTGCACACAAAGTGAAGTCGATAGTCTCGACAAAGGGTAGTACAGAAAAAAATGATGGGAATCCGGCTGGTAGGTAATGGAAAAACTCTTGTTATCAAACCAGCTACGTGCGAGCAGACGCGGGTAGATCGAGGATCTTCGTACGTAAGTGGTCACAACATTAGAGGTGAGGCGGAGTAGAAAGCATAAAATTCGCTGACGTGTGGGTTTGCCGGGAGCCTTGCGGAACGGAAGGGGAGTGAGAAAAGGTGGAGGGATCGGGCACATAGGGTCCGCGGATCGGAGAGGTTTCGAGGCTTGCACGGGAGGGGGCCGCCAGTTGAAAAGGGTGGGGGTTCTTATCTGAGCTGATTTCACACCATCAACGTGAAAGGGCCACATACTCAGGGTATTGTTTGGGTATTACGAGGGGGGACATTAAAACGGATTGCGCGAGTTGTTGTGTTGGATGGAAGGGGTAGCGAACTGCAAAAGCTAATTTAACTGGAAAAGGGTATCTCCAAGCACCCGGGAAAACCAGCGCATGTTCGTCTTCGGGGGACGAGGACAGAGGAGGGCAGTCGCGGCAATGACGGGGGAGTTTCCACCCCGGTAATTCGGGCCGTAGTGAAGCAGGGCCTTCGTAGGGACAGTCGGAAAAATTTTAAAAAATGAGGGGTCGCGGGGAAGGGGATGAATACTGAATGATCGTACTGCTCTAACGCATGGGATTTGGCAGGATACTGGCATGGTGGTGCAAAGCTAACATCTGCATCGCGGGCCTAGGCAACTAAGGGGAGGACGTAGTGGGTTGGTGGGGAGAGGGAGCGCATGGGAGTAGCCGCACTTGGAACTGCGACATCCAGTAAGGTTCAAACATCTGGACGAGAAAGCAGAAGACACGCAGTGCCGACAATGGATTTAGTGGGGTGTGAAAGATATGCCGCACATTTGAACAGGGTGACAGAAGAAAGGCACTAGGAGAGGGCAGGGAGCAGAAGGTCATCCTATTGTCGCACCGGGCTGCGAAAATGCGGGGGAGAGCTGGCACCAAAGGGACATCGGAAATCTAGCGCTCACGCAAGATATTGTCACTGGCCGCACAGGGGCCGTCAATGGGATAGGACTGTCGAAAAAAAAAAAAAAAAAATGCACACACCAGGGCCGAATCCAGATAAAGAGTCAAGATGGGCCAGGCAACTCATTATCTTCCATGAAAGAGAGGGGTTTGTAGATACAGTCGAAGGATTGGTGAAAGGGGCAGCCAATCGGGAAGGGTGTAGGAAAAAAGTTACGCCTGAAAAAAGACGATTTGATGGTACAATCGGGACTGCGCAGGTACGAGTACGAAGTCATCGTGAGAAAATGCAGAATAGCGGGGCTGGGGGCGCCGGCTAACCAATGCCGGGAGTTGTGACTTGGAAAGTGTTGAGTCCACTAGCATAGTCGGGGGCAAGAGGCTTGAAAGGGCCATGCGGGGGTGTATGGGGGTGAACGGGGGGTCAAAGGACAGGGGACAAAGAAATACGGATCTGCTCCGAGGGCTCGCAGGGGGGGAGGGTCTGGAGAAGGCTTAAGTTGGTACCGGGGGGCTCTAGCAAGCTTTCTGGGCCTCCGGTCGGGGGGGGGACGCTGCTGTTCTGTAAAGAAAGAGGGAGTGGACAGGACCTAAAAAAGGACCTGAGTACCTAGGTGATTATGGAGTT
>Ga0179591_1398748_pt1 | contig 13020 bp, 14 predicted proteins | sample CZOMad2_1_08_16f_FD_182891 | JGI IMG/M metagenome (GOLD analysis project Ga0179591, IMG submission 182891) | Vadose zone soil fungal communities from Angelo Coast Range Reserve, California, USA - CZOMad2_1_08_16fungal (PacBio error correction) | ecosystem: Environmental > Terrestrial > Soil >...
AGTTCCGCCTATCTTTTTTTGACGGATGTTGCAGAAATGGGCACGCAATTTTTTGGTGTTCGCCAGGAGTGATAACACAGCGCTCCCGAGACCTCATTTCGGAAGTCGCCACCGTCCCGTGGCAATCTGCCGCCGATAAGTGTCCCTGCCAGTTTTCCAACACTGCCTGCTGCGTTAGATCGAATGAGAGGCGCGCGGTTTTTTGGTGGTCTTGTGAAAAGCGTAGGCGCATATGCAGCCACATTTGGTTTTTCAAAAAAACTGAATGGGCCACAGAAAATTCAGATCGCCAACCAATTCGTGATAGTGGATAAAGTTTTTTCCCCTAGTTTTTGTATCCAACGGGAAAGGGAATGACTAGCGCATTTTTTAACGCAATCCGTCCATTATTTGCCAAGCCGTCCTCCCCTCGGGACGGCGGGCCGGCTTTCGTGCAGGCACAAGACAAGGAGCACCCTCGCAACCCGAGCCACAAGACTCGCCTGCTCAGTCCAGCCACGGTTCATACGCAAGCTACAAGTCCCCCCCCCCCCCCCCCCCCCCCCCCCCCCCCCCCCCCGGTCGACTCAAGGAACTGGAAACCGCGCGGCGATACGCTCGACAGGTCGATGTGAGGTCGTCAGCACACAAGCAAGAAAGAGATGCAGTCAACTTCGGGGAGCTTTTGACATCGTCACCGGAGCGGACCATCCGGCCCGCCCGCTCCTTAATGCCAAGGGCCTGAGTTTTCCGTCCACACTCGTTGCTATCATAATCGGCTCGCCGACGTGTCTGACGGCCGTTTGTTGCGCCAAAAAAGCTTTGAAATCAGGTAGGTCAAGCAGCCGCCATTTTTGGAGCGTCACGCACCTCAGCGCTTGTTTGCGAAGCCATTCGCAGCAAAGCGTTTTTTCGTTTAAGCGGGGCTGCGGTAACATTACTCCGCGCCTTCGGCAACGCCGTGTTTGTTCGCACTTCCAACGGACGCCGGGGCGGGAAGACCTGAGTGCCCCCTCAGAACCCCCCGAGAAACTTTGCGCACAGCCCCTCGTTGACCTTTTCTTTGGCGCGGTCATGCCGTTTTCGTTTTGGTGGCGTGAGAGAGCCCCATCTCAACCCGCCTCGTGTGTTCTCCGGCGGGAATTGTCGGCTGAATGTTGAGTCTGTGGGGCGAGCCGGCTTTGGATGGGCGGCGCATGTCGACGGCCCCCATCAAAGAAAAAGAGGCGAAACGGAACCGGCGCCGTGCATCTCGATCCTCTCCCTGCCGCTTGCTTGCGATTTTTGCCATCCCGTTCGATCTCGCGTGCTCAACTGTTGCATGAGAAGGCCTGGCGCCCGAAGAAAAGTTCGGACGGCCCGGGCGCCGGCGGGTCAAAGCTCGCCTGCCCGTAACGTGGAAAGGCTGCATGTCTGGCGGCACACCGCGGCGAGTTGCTCGGCGACGGACCCTTTGGCCGCACTTCCCGCGCGCCCGAACCTCACTCTGCCTGGGATCCTGCCTGCTGACCGATCCCTTTCGCGTTGAGACGCCGGGGGTTCAACGCCCCGTCCTCAGCCGTCCCCAGGCCCTCAATCCCCCCATACGACCCCGCCCAGCATGACGTGTGGCCTCCCGTGCCGTTCCCCAATGGCGCGAATCACACCAAGAACGGTGCACCGCAACGAATTTCCTGTTGGGTCATCCCCTACGGCACGGACTTCGTTTACCGACGATATGGGAGGTCGCGCCCGGGAATTGGGACACCTCGCGTGTCCACGGAGAACGGTTCCGCCACGAGGGGTTCGTTGTTCTAGGGACCGGCGGTCCCTCCAAACCCGCGCAGTTCCCGACTCGGGAAGAGCGCGAGAAGGGCTTCTTAACTAACGAAAGAGAACGGACCCAATCCCTCCTCCTTCCTCCTTTCCTATCGACAGAAAGGAAGGAGCCCCCCCCATCCACACCCTCCTCCCCTCCCGGACCCCCCCACCATTCCCTTCCCCTCCATCCCTTCCCCCTCCCCTAACGAAATAGAAACAGAAAATCCCACTACCGACCCGAGAAGAAACCAAACTACGACTAACATACCCGACCCCCCCACGACCCACCGCAACCCCATCCCCCCAATTTATACGGACCCCAATCCTCCCCTCTTTACGAACCCCAAATCCTTTCCCTACGACCCGGCCGATGACTACGAAATCCCTGGGCCCCCTACGCCGAGCCTACCGCGACCGAAACCATTAGTTATCCTCCCCAAATCCAACCCCCCCCCCCCTTCCCTACTAACCCCCCCCCCCCATCCCAACCCCCCCCCCCGACCCCCCCCCAAACGACCGTTACGCTAAGCGGAACCTATGAAGACGAACCGACCCAAACCGTAACGAAAAAAAAGACGGAGAGAACAGAAATTCCTTACGACAACCGACACCCCCCCCACCCAAACCCCCCCCACGCCCCCCCATTCACATAAAATCTTCCCTCTACGAAGACAACTCTTTCTTAACGAACTGGGAAAGGCCCCCCCCGAGAAACACCGCGACGGAACGGAAAAGACCCGAAACAAAAACGAACCCCCCGGCGCACGAGACTTTTTTCCTACGACCCCGATAGTAAACGACCCCGGACCGCCCAGGGACCCCACCGCGCCAAGACCCTAAAACCAACCACCACCGACCCCGAACCCACATCCTCCTCTTATCCCCAAATTCCTTTTCTCCCCGCTCCTTCCTCCCCCTTCCCTTCCTTCCCTTTTCTCCTACGAAACCCCCGACGACAAATCCCCCTCCCCCCTCCTCCGTCCGCCCCCTACACGAGACCCATTCCTCCTTCCTACGCCGAAAATTCTTACGACCCCGAACCGACCCCCCAACCCCCCGCCCGACGAGAAGACGGGAAAAACCCCCCTTCTTTTCTTACAGACACCCCCGGACCGCGCGACGGACCCCGAAAACGGGACCCCCGGAGACCAACGGTAAATACGACACGACCGACATGTACACCCCGACTCCCCCCCGCCCGGTGAACGAGTGGACAACCCCTATTCTTCTACGATAACGGGAAACGAAAGAACGAAAAAGAGAACCAGGCTACCCCTCTTTTTCTACGACTAACACCGAGAAAGAAAGTTCTTACGCAGAACACGACATCCCAAGCACCAATTCCCCCCTCCCCGCCCACCCCCCCCCCGAACCCACATATCCCTCCCCCCCCGCACCCTCCCGCGGGTCGAGACCCAGTTAACCCCAAATACCCACAGGAACCCCCCGAGCGCTGACCGTACGAACCCAGATGAGCCCCCCCCTTCCCCTCTTTCTACACTCGTACCCACCCTCCTTTCTACTCTCCCCCCCCCCCCCGCTCACCCCGCCTACGGAGGCCTACTACGAGGCACCACCGACCGACCCCGAAGAGCACGACCCCCCCCCCCACCTCTAACGAAGAACCGAGTGGGAACAAAAACCACCCGACTACGAAAACGACTTTCATACGGGACCCAAAGCCCCCCACGAGACGAGCGACGACTAACCCCCCCCAAGGAAAACCCCCCCCCAGACAAATCCTCCTTTCCCCCCACCCCCGCACCGGAAACCACCCCAACTAATAACCGACGAACCGCCGGAAAGAAACCCCCCACGACGCACCCCGGAGAGACCCCCTAAAAATCCTACGACTCCCACCCACCTAAGAATTCCTCCCCCCCCCTAAAACCCCTCCGACACTACCCCCCCCTCACGCCCCAAAAAACGGGAAAGAACCATTCCCTTTCCCTTTTCCCGCTCCCTCCGCCTTTATCCCGGTAAAACGAACCGGACCACCCAACAAGACAAAAGACTAGACTAAAAGTACCCCGTACCACCAGAACCCGCCCCCCTGAATCAAACCCATACGCGAACGCACTATACGAACCTAGAACCCCTCCCCCATTCCCCCCCTTTTGAAACCTACCAAACCCATGAAAAAAGACCCCACCCTACCACCCCCCGTCTACTATTCTTACTCCACACTCCCCCCACGAGAAACATTCCCCCCCATCCCTAAACCTAAACCCATAGACCCCCCCCTCACACCCCCGTATACCGCCAACCTATTTAATATACGCCCCGCGTATCCCACCTCCCATTCTTACTTGACGCCCCAAAGACAAACGAAACTGTGAACCTCAAAATATACCTAACCACGCCGAAACTCAGATCGCGAAGCTACCTAATTTACCCCCCCACTAGAAAGATACCCCTAAAACCTACCCCCGGACGAACCCACGCCCAGCCGCCCACAAGACTAAAACCGGGCGAAATCATCATGTCACGACCCCTGATGAGCCTCATGTATAAACGTACTAGCCGTAAACTGCAACCCCACCTTAGACAAGATTCCCTTTTCGATGGCGCCTCCCCCAAACTCTCGTTTCGCCCATCCCCGACGACTACGCTAAGTATACGGGAAACTACCTACCACGAATACCCGATAAACGATACACTCAAAAATACCCACACCCCCCCCATACGACCCGAAATTCATAAGTAACCCCTAACACGTAGTAAACCCCCCGCCGTACCCAGACCACCGAATTAACCCCCCACCACCCCCCATCCATTCTGAAACAACTGAAGCTACCCTTCTTACTAAAACAAACGAACGACCGACCAACATAACCCGACCACCACTGTAAACCCCCCCCCCCCGTAACCCCAACGCCGTGTACACTCCTAACAACATCAGAATTTTTTACTGAATCTCTTAAACCCCGACCACCGAAAACCATCCAAGAACCGACTACCCCCGTACCCTTAACACCCCGCTACACTACATATACCAAACTATAACCCCCCTAATCCCCCCCTCTACGAACTTAACACTTAAACTAACTAAAGACCCATCCACAATAATTCCCTCCTTCCGACCCTAACCCCCCCCCAACACCCACCCTACTACTAGCACGACCCCCTAAAATCCTTCCCCGTTACACCTAGGTTTGCAATACCCCCCCCACAACGAGAACCCCCCGACATATCTTAATTCCCCCCTACACTTTACCCCAGTCAAAACGTAACGTCTTCTACCGGAAGATACGAACCTGAAACCGTAACCACATTAAACATACCCCCAGTGACCGCACCTCCGTCTTACTCGGGTCCCCGATCCCCGACACGATTCAAATAGAGGAACCCACCCTTGCCCCCCTTGCTAAGCCTATCCCGTGCGCACATACACTGTTTCTAGGGGAGAGTTCGCCGACCGAAGTAAAGCGAACGGACTGCGTGAAACTGACTACAATACCGAAATACCTGCTATTATTACTGGTCATTAACCATCCCCCCCTTCCCTCCGCCCTCTCTCCCGATCCCCTCTATCCCCCACCCCCCCCACCCCATTTCCCTGTCACCCCCACCCCCCCACCCCTCCTTCGTCCCCCCCCCCCCAACCTATTCCCTACCTCGCGCCATCTATCAGCTCAAGCAACCCAAACCCCCGTGGACCCGCCACAGCCCCACCCCCATTTTCCTATCCCCCTCCCTCTCCCATCCCCTTCTCTCTAGATACCCCCCCCGTCCATACCGAAAATTACTTGCCGTACGACACATTCCCCTAACGCCCCGATCAGCGCGGCCCACCCCGCAGCTTAGAATACCCCCTTTCCGGTCTTCTAATTCCGTAATGTCGCACTATGCCTACTTACGGGTCCCCTTCACCCTCCTCCCACTTCCTGCCGAAATTCCGTCAGTTGACCGGCCATTCCCTCGCACCCCTCCCAAGTACCTCTATACTACACTCTTAACCCCAACTGCACCCTACAGGAACCGCTCGCCTCACCCCAGCCGGCCCCTAGAAGAGCGTCCTAACGAACACGGACCGAACATAACCCCACAAACACAATCCCGTCCCCCTACCCGACGAAAACCCATTAATCCTGCTCCTTAACAAATCCTGAACGAGAACCTATCAAACATTACACTTACACGACGACTAACCACCTCCAACCCACCCCCCTAAAAAACGACGTCGAAAATCTTTCCTACGAACGACCATACTAAAACCTGACGCAAGAGACCAAACCGACCGACGCACAGACGACGCCGGAAGTGAAGACCCCGACACTTATTCGTACGACAAGACCGCGCACCGACCTCTACGCCTGGGCACAAATCCCTTGCCCCACCCGAGAGACACCATCCCTCGACCGCCTACTTACGACGAGAAACCCGGAGGTAACTCCTTCTACGACCCAGAACCCCCGCGAACACCCGGAGACCCACGAGACGGACCCCCAAAACCACTCTTACGAAAACGGAACCGAACCCCCCCTCGGACGGCAGGGGAAAAGGCACCTACAACCCCCCCACACGGGAACAGAACCCCCCCCCCCCCCACTACGTAAAGACCCCCCCCACGACTACCCCGGACCTCTAACCGTTGTAAAGAACCAAAACAACACTGGAAAACCCCCCGACCCCACGAAATACGACCCACGACGAAACCCACCTTCTCCCCCCTTTCCGGGGAACCGAGACTCTACGCACCTACAAGCATCCCGGACCCCCTAAACCCGACATACCACATAAAGCCCGTAATAACGACCGACCCGACGCACCGACCGAGAGTACAAAACGGAACCCGAACCCAGTGTCTCGGGACCCTTTCTACGGACAGATAGAAATAAACGAACCCCCCTACGGAACCCGAAAACGAAAAAGTCTTTTCTACGAAACACGCAGAAGAACAATCTTTACGACGACCCCCCCGAACTAATAGACCATTTCAGCAAGAAACCGAAAACACCACACATGAGAAGAACCACGAGGAACACGAAGACGAAGAAACACTTTCCCTACCGAACCCGACTATCTACGGGGCCGACCGCCCGAGCAGAAGACCCGGAAAAGTAAGGACAACCCAGCCTTCTTTACTACCCCCCCACTAAACCCGACCCGTAACCCCCCAGCAAACCCCGGACCGAAAGGAAATTTCTACGATCTTACACCCCCACAAGGACCCCCCCCGACGGAAACGACCAGGAGGGACCTTTCTAACGAAAAAGTCTTACGAAGGAACCGGAGCTTTTCGTTTTCTACGACCCCCTACGACCAAAGAAACCCAATAAATAGAACCACTATTTTCTTAACGAATAAACCCCCGCCGAGGAGAGAACAACGACTGGTTTCCTACGACCACGGAGGAACTGACCCCACGCTACGACTACGCAAAAGAAAACGTGCTACCGACCGAAACGACAGAACCCCCGAGGGGAACCTATATAAAAACACGAAGAACGCAAAAACCCCCACCGTACACGACCTTACGACCGGAGAGACTCCCGACCGGACATAACGAGAACCCCCCCCGAGAGCATGAGAACCACGTCCCCCCCGAAGAAGCCGCTCTACGGATACGAACCCCCGAACCGAAAGAGAAACCCCGACCAACTCCCACCCACTAACCCCCCCACGACTTCTATAACGATAGACGACGAACGACCCCCTGACACGACAGCGATAACATGACGATCCGGCGTTCTTCTTTCTACCCTTTCTCTTCTATCCTAACGAATTTCTCTTTCTTCTACGGGACCGCACTACCGATACAAAAGACCCCCCCGAAATACCTTTACCGGGTTGAGTCCCGAATGACCCCACGAATCACCCCCCATTTCGGGACACTGATTGCAACCCCGCTTTCTGTACCCTCTAAAGACGCGACCGGACCCGGAAGATGACACCCACACTAATCTACTAGAAGAACGAACCAGACCCCAGAAACAAACTTCTATTTTTACCGCAGAACCCAACTCGAAGGGGCCGACGAACGATCGCCCACACCGAGGACCCCGAAACGACACTTTCTTGTTACGGGAGAAGGACGAGAAGGACCGAACATGCCCCCGTGACCGTTCCTTACGAAGCAGACGGCCGAGACTAAGCCACAATCCCCCCTCCCTTCCCCCTCCCTTTCGTCGCTCCCCCCATCTTCCTCCCAATCCCCCTCTCCTCCTTTCCTCCTCGACCCCGCAATCGAACCGGCCGAGACTCTACGTCTTTCCTTCTTCTTCTTACGGAAAAAACCGATAGTCTACGACAACACGTTACCGGGAGGGATGACCACGGAACACCGAAAACGACCCGAAACCCTCGACGGGGAGAGGGAGCAACCCGAGGAGCTTATTCTTACGGACGATCTAGATACAACCCCCGAAAAAACACCCCGGAGCAGACTAATAAACCCGACCAGAAGACCCCAAGAAGCTAAACCCGCGACTCACCCGAACCCCTTGTACCCACGGACACGACAACGATTTCTTACGCCCCAGGTACCCGAACCCAACATCACGGAGCCCCCGAAAAACCCCCATCCTTGGCACAACCAAAATTGAGCTAAAACAAACCCGAAACCCTACTTCACCCACCACCTAAGACCCTGAACTAAACCTCCCCGATTCTACCCCCCCCCCCCGACCGGGGACCATTCTTCTTACGAGAACCGTGACCCGGAAGACACAAAAAAGGGGAAAAACCGCTAGCTACTTGACCGAACCCCTTTCTACTACGGAGACCCCCACACCGACCGAAACAAAGACACTCTCTTAACGAGAGACCCCCCCCTAACCCCCTGCCCCCGATTCTTTTTACGAAACCCCCCCCCAACCCTCCAAAGGTTTCCTACGAGAGACCCCCCCCACGAAACCCACACGAACCGAGGAAGACCGACAAGAAGCAACGTACGAAAACAAAGACACCAAACCCGAACCGTCTTTGTCTAAACGAACGCGAGGATCTATTCTTTTTCTCTACGGATCTCCTTCTTACTTCTACTCTACTGAAGACCAGGAACCCCTTTATTGGAGGAAGAATCTGTCCTCTACGACCCCCGGAAGAGGACCGAACTTCCTACGACCACGAAGCCGAACACCGGGAACTACCCGAATACGGGGACATCTTCCTCGTACGACCCGGGAAGGAACGAAAACATTGACCCGACCCCACCTCCTTCTACGCCTCCACCCGAACCCCGGCAGAAGAGGAGACCACCCACCCCCCCAATCGGTCTTTTCTCCTTTTCACTGACCCCCCCCGAACCCCTCCCAAGGGACGGAACTCTACGTAGGACCGCTAATTTCCTTCTACGACCCCACGACCCCCACCCACGCCCGGAAAACGGTGATATAGCAACCCCCAGGACCCGACAGAGAACCCCGACCACCGAACTACGACAACCGTCTACTTTTCTTTTTACCGAAGAGACGACACGTGAAAGGGTATTTACGACCCCCAGAATCTGGCTTTCGGCTACGAGACACCGACCCCCACAACCCCCCGAAGGAGAAAGACGACCCGACCCGGGACATTTTGTTTTTCTTATTCGTTAATACGGTACCGATAGGAACCACGACGGAGAGAACAACACGCAAAAGAACGACACCCATTCCACATCGACCGGGACGGGACCGACGAAAAACCATTTTCCCGCTTTCCCTCCCCCCTCTTTTTACGACCCGGAAAACGGGGAACCTTACACGAGTGAGAAAAGCACGCCGACGACCACGAGGAACCCAGGACCACCCGAAACGAACCACGTAAACCAGAAAGACACTGACTAAGAAAAAACTAAATAAACCCCCCCCTTACTCGACCTGTTGTTTACCCGATCTGACTCAGCACCCCTAAACCACTACCTGACCCCCCGAGCCCCCCCCCAAACACATCCTTTTTAAACGAGAGACCCCGCGAAGTCGGAACTTTCTACGAAAGCGAGACCCAACCGGGGAGACGACGTTACGTAAGTCTTACGGACCTCCTCCCACAAGCAGACCCCGAGAGAAGCAACTGACAATCACGAAAGTCTCTACGGAACCTATCCTCTTTACGAAAAACCAGCGAAAGAGCGGGATCCTTCTACGGGATCTACGAAAAGGCAAACACGGAGAACCGAATTTCCTCCTTCTAATCTACGAAGACAGACCGACATACGAAGACGACAAAACGACGACGACCGGAAAACGACTAGACCCACCTTACGAAGGGAAGCACGACCGAACACCCTATACGACGTCTCTTACGGGAACCGAAAGGAACCCCAGTCCCCACCGCCCTTCTACCTACGTAGACCTACCTCGATACAAACCCCCTCGCCGCACACGACCAACTTCGTCCCCCCCTACCCCCCGCCCCCCTCCATGTCCTACCTAAGCCGTTAACCTCCCGTCACCCCCCCTACACTGACTAAAACCCCCCCCTTTGCCGATCCTTACCCCCCCCTATACCCCCCAAAAGAAGAGAGTCTACGACGACCTTCTACTCGACAAAGAAAGAGGAGATTACGACCGACGGACATCCCCCGACCCCTTCCTCCTAAAAACCCCAACCACCCTCCAGACGAGACCAAGTGAGTCCCTCCCTCCCGTTCCTCCGCGAACCAACCCGGACACCCCCCCCTACTATGAGACACGGGAAGAAACCCCCCCCCCCCCAACACCGTTTCTACGGAAACCCCAGACAGACGAACAACCCCACCCCAACGAGGAACCCCCAAACACCCAATAAACCGAAGACCCCCCCCCCCAACCGAGACCAAGAACGATCCCCCCCGAACAAAAAGAACGGCCCTAGACCACACCCCCCCGACCCCCCACCGTACCCCGACTAATACCGGGCCCCCCCAAAACAAAACCCGACCGAAAAAACACCCCCCGGATAACGTCCTTTCGAGTACGAAGGAGAAACGAGAAAACCCCCCCGAGGTAAGCACCCCCACCAACCCCGTCGATGACCCCGAAACCCCCCCCTACTCGAAAAACCCCGACCAGCGGAAGTAGGTCGCGACAACTAGACCTCGATGACTATACGGGCAACCTCCCCCACACGCTCTACCACTTTACGACGTTAACACCCCCAAGAACCGAACGTCTACACCCCCCCAAGAACCGCCCGGACCCTAAATCCCCCATACCTATCGTAGCAATAACCCATTGTAACCCCCCGAACCTGACTAAGAACCCCCGCACAACCCTCCCTGATAAGCACCCCTCGACCGACCCGGGACCACTACGAACGACCCACGACCACCAAATCCTTGAAAACCCTGAACACGCGGATTTCTATTTCCTCCCGATCTTTCTTTACTGAACGAACGATAACCCCCCCCCCCCCATCCGGAGAAAGAGAATGCCTGGCGGCAGAGGACTGACGATTTTAGAACGACCGATATCTAACGCACCCCCCCATCCTGCTTTCTGGGCGGAGCCTGCCAGGGAATGGCGGACGGGTCGAGGCGGGAGTTGTCTCTGGCCGAAAACCATCGATCCCGGGTGCTACGGGCGGCCTCCGACACCCAGCCAAGAAATGAATCGCCCGATAGCCGCCTCTCCCTTGCCTCGTCGCGACGTGCAGAGGCGAGGGCGGCCGCCTGTACTGCCGGCGCACTGATGGTCCGGCCGGTTGCGCAAGCCGTCTGATGGGCGCGCCCGGCCCCTCAAACCTTCAGGCGTTTTGAGGTAAAGGCTCCAGAACGCATCCCCGCCGTGCTGCAATTACTTGATCGTAATCAACGAAAGCCGCGGTTGGCGGCGCTAGCCTCAAAAAATAAATAAAAATCCGGTTCAATGCCGCTTCTTTCTCCTTTTTTTTCTTTTCTTGGCACATTAAGCGTCAGTGTATTGCCGGAGCAGCGGCATGTCCGGAGTGTTGGGGTAGACCGGAAAGCGAAGCGCACACAGCTAAATGACGCCGAATTACCCCTCTCGGGAAAGTTAGCCCCTAGTCCAGCAGCGCCCCTGAAATAAATTCTTTTGATGAGTGGCTGGAACTGAGCTGACTGAGAACGCAATGGGTTGGCCCTGAATGTAACTAGTACATCGAAGTACAACCAAGGTTCGTTCGGTTTTGCGAATTGCTGCTCGCCGCGCCAAAAGCGGCATCGGTCAGAATCCTAAGGGAAAATCGCACGGATTTCAGATCTTATATGTATTGGTGGGGGCGAAGCGTCGTTGGTCGCTGTGAATGAATTCGAGGACCCGCGAACCCATCTGCCGGCCGAACGATAAGTACCTGGCGTTTTGTTCGAGCAAGCCTTGACTTGAACCTTTAAATCTGGAGGACCCCGAATCAATCGCCGGGGAAGTTTTGGTGAATATAGAAAATTCTGAAATTGCGTAGTCCATTCGTAAGCTTTTACTCACCGCTCACGTACGCCAAGCACTGGGGTCGAGAGTGCTGCCGTAGCGCTCGCCAGCAAGAAAAAGTTTTGTGTTCACTTTGGACCTTTGCGCTTGAAACAAACTGCCGAGTCTTCACTTCAGAAAAAAATTGGCCCAGAAGGAGTGGCACGCGCCCGAATGTCCGCCGGTTGGCCCCCTTTGAGATATTCGAACTACTGGCTCCGAATTGTCCGCTTTATCGATGGTTGACCCGGAAGTGAAACCTGCCTAACTTTTGTAAAGGAGGCGCTTTTTGAACGCCGAAAAAAACGAACGTGGCCAAGGCCGGAGTTTCAGCTATTTGCCGCTGCAAAAAAGCACACTCATGCAACCTTGAATCTGTCTCAAGGGAGTGGCAATCTTCCTGCGTTTGTTCCCCGCGCGAGCGAAATTGATTTTCCCACTTTTTCGGAAAAGTTTACAAGTCGATTTTCTTTATCGGAGGCTACCGAGGCCCGCCTTCGATCGGGCATCCTGAAGTCCAGGGTGAGCACTGAAGAAAACGCAGCCCCCGTTCCCCCAACGTCAAATTTGGTGTCCGTTGCGGGGCACGGCAACTGGCATCCTTGGTGCCCGATTTCAAGATAGATGGGCTCGTTACAAACGTCTATAGGTGGTTCAGGTGCAAGTCCTCGTCTGGGTAAGCCTTCAAACCGAATTCAAGTCGAGTCGAGCTCGTGAAAGTAGTCCGCCGATTAGCAACATCCAGTAGGGGCCCCCCCCTTGATTGTCGGCAATTGGAAATCTTTGCAACTTAGCCTTGGTCGGCCCGGTTTCATCCTCGGGGTTCAAGCCCCCAAATCAAAGGCCTGACGGTTCGCAATGCCTTGCGTAAATCCTGACACGTGTTGCGGGCGTAAGCCAGTTTCCCAAA
>Ga0179591_1208437_pt1 | contig 13019 bp, 23 predicted proteins | sample CZOMad2_1_08_16f_FD_182891 | JGI IMG/M metagenome (GOLD analysis project Ga0179591, IMG submission 182891) | Vadose zone soil fungal communities from Angelo Coast Range Reserve, California, USA - CZOMad2_1_08_16fungal (PacBio error correction) | ecosystem: Environmental > Terrestrial > Soil >...
GGGTAGATGGGGGGGGGGGGGGTAAGTCAAAAAAAAAGGAAAAACAAGACACACACCACAAACGAAGGAACGCCATGGGACAAAAAGCCGGAATATTGAAGGAAGAGCCACCCCCAACGGGAGGGGAAGCAAAAGAAGAAAAAAAAAAGGGAGGGGAGCAGGCGAAGGAAGGCGCGGGAAAGAAGGCCTTTAGACTTGAAGGGCCTCACAGGGGAAGGGTAAGGTCGGGGGGGGAGCAATGAAACAAGTACAACTCAAGGGGCACAGAAGAAAAGAAAAAAGGCCGCAAGACACTTGTTGGAACGGTGTTGGGTAACCGGCGCTAATCAAAAAAAATGGTCCAACTAAACACAGACATGACTCCGGAGAGCCAAAAAAGAGGGAAATTGAAAAGGCGCCGGTGTCCCTGAAAAGAAGATAGTGGTGAAACCAGGAACCTCATTAACGAGGAGGAGGAAAAAAAAAAAAAAAGGACCCATAAAAATCAATCGAAAAATACACGACTGACGTTGGAAGGATCAATTAAGGGGACCAACATCTTACCCCACAAAAATTTCAACAAAAAAAGAGGAAAAACAAAAAGGAAAAGGGGGGGAGGGGGAAAAAAGCATAAACGGGAGAAAGGGAAAAAATAAATTTGCATGAGAGGGACAGGAAGGGGTCTTGGCGAAGGATGTTCAAGACTTGCTGTTGAGGAGGGAGGGAGGGGGATCATGTAGGTGTGGGGGGAAAAAAGAGTGGTCCAAGAGACGTACAACCTTAGGGAAAGATAAGGGGCAACAAAGGGAAAAGGTGTCAGAGAAAATTTGACGCACATGGAGAAGGAAGCGAGAAGCAACCTTAGAGTTTGGGAGGGGAGTGACTCCCCTTGATGGAATCAACGAAGAAGAGGAAAAGCACGTCGGTAAAAATACGAAAAGAATCAAGGCAAACGGAGGGAAAAAAAGGGAAATTAAAGGACAGGCCCTCCTCCAGATGGAGAGGAGGGGTGTTGTAACGGGGGGGAAAAAGTCTCAACTGAAATTACATGGAAATCAAAGGGAGGAACAGAAAAACTTGGGGGGGGTACATGGGATACCATCCATCTTTGGGGACATGAAAGGCAAAAAAAACAATTCGGGGGGACCTAAAGAAAGGAAAACGGAAAGAAGGTTGCCAGGACTGCATCACTAACAAATAAACGGGAAACGTTGAAAAAAAAGCATTTGGAGGCCCCATTAACTGGGTTACGAAAATGGAAAACAAACCAAAGCACCAAATCAGAAAAAGTGCCCAGCATACTGAGTGAAACGGTGAAGGAAACAAAACGGACATCAGGTGCTAAAGCTAAATCTGAACAGTGCAACCGGAATAATTTAGTACCAAATCGCGTCAGGTCACCCAGGAAAAAAAGTCACAAAAGGAAGGGAGGAAATAGAGGGGGGGGGGGAAGACGGGGACCAGGGTAGAGGGTGAAAAGAAGTTGAATTGGAGGATACGCACCATGGTAAAGGAAGAGCAAATTCCTAGGGGGAACAAGGAAAAAAAGACGAGAGAGGGGGGGGACAAAGAAAAAAAGCGGTGGTCGGAAACAGAATTTCTAAGGGACAAGGGGGACGTCGGGGGTGGACTTACAAAAACAAAAAACAAAAACGCCACAAGTTCCCCAAGGGAGAGGGTAAATCTCAAAGGTGGGGGGGAAGGGCAACATGTGAAGATAAATCTCTAGGGTGGAGAAAAAAAGGGCTGCAAGAAGGGGGGAGGGGGGGAATCCAGGAGGGGGGACATCACTGGGGGGCACCTAAGGAAAAAATGTGAGGGAGGGGTGTCAAAAAAAAGGTGATACAGTGGGGGGGACCGAAACGGGTTCGAAAGACCAAGGGAATCATTCATAGGTTTCAAAATGCTTTAAAAATGTTCCAACAAAAGGAAGGGAAGGGGGGGGGGGGGGGGGGGGGTCAAAATTTGAGAAACTATCATTACAGGGGGGTAACGGAATTCACGGCCTGTTCCCATGACAGGAGGGACGCGACCTGAAAAAAAACAAGACAATTCAAAAGAAGGGGGGGAGAGGTTTGAATCGCGACAAAACGACGCCAGGTTCGGAAAAAAAGAGGGGAGGGAACGAACGTTCCAAGAGACCCTGGGGAGACCCTCAGTTTCCCCTAAAATGACACGGAAAGGTGACAAAGGGGAAAAAAGAGACCCTCGGCCAAAAAAAAACACCTGGAAAAACCATGGGGGAAAGAAAATAGTTTGTCTGGTGGTGCAAAAAAAGGAAGGGGACGGGGGAGTTTCTTGCGTTGGGGTGTGAGTGGGAACACCACAGCCAAATAAAAAAACACACAAAAAGAGACCACAAATCGGGGGAAAAGAGAACTCAGCTCAGAATCTTTCCTCATAAAAACACAAGGTTCGAAAAAGTCCAGGGAAAGGACGATGTTTGAAAGGAGGGGAGCGAAAAAGGGGGAAGGGGACTGACCTTCAAAAAAGCCCCGCACCTCTAGAACAAAATTGCCGGCACAAGTCAACTGACCGGGACCCACTAGGGGGGGAGGATTAAAATTACCAAAAACCGAGGGGGAATGGGAGCGTGTCGGGGAAAAGGGAAGAAAAAGAAGACCCGGGTTAAAAGTTGGGACGAAAAAAAGAAACGCACGCTGGCCGTGGCCAGGGTGAAACCCAGGGGGGGGGGGGGTACCCAAAAGATGCAATTGAGCAGAAAAAATAAAGGAAAGGGGGGAAAGAATTAAGGGGGGGGGAGGAAACAACTAAGGAAAAAACACCCGATCAGAAAACCAAAAGAAAATCAAAAAAAGACCAAAAAGGGCATGGTTAACTTCAGGGGGAAGAGGGGGGAAATGCCAGAAAAAAACGGACCCTAACCGGGGGGAAAAGACCTCGAGCAAGGAGGAAGGTCTTTTGGCGGGGGAGGAAAGTGCCAACCCAAAAAAGAAACGGACAGAAATGAGCGAAAAACCTGGGGGGGGGTGGTTCCTGGGAAAAGTCCGGTGAAGGGGGAGCAATCGTGGGCCGCTAAAAACAAGCATTAAACATTCAGAAAGGGAAACTTTGAGGGGTGGGAAAAGGAAAGTGGGGGTAAGACACAGAGGGGGGTTAATTGAAACAAAGGGTAGGAAAAAGAACTTAACAAAAAGTGAACGGGCAACAAGCAAAAGGTTTGTGGGGAAAAACTCTGTGCACCTAACCATAAGGGGGAAAGGGGGGGGGGGGGGGGGAGGAAAAGGGAAAAGACAAGGAGGTCTCCACAATGAAAAACACACTCGCAAAAGACAACAAGGATGTTTGGGAACGAAAAAACGAAAAAAAAAGGAAAGCTGGACAAAAAGGGGGAAAAACAGCGAGAAGCAAACCAACAACGGATGAGGGGGAAAAAAAGAAAGTTTTCTGGGAGGGAAAGGAGGTGGTTGGAAAAGGGGTGTCAAGGGGTTCACCATACGTCTGTCGGTTGGACTGAAATGAGTAAAAGGGAAAAAAGGGTGACAAGGGGAAGAGAAGGGTTGCACACCTCAAACCATCATCGGGGCCCCGTAAGGGGTTAAGGGGGGCCTTACAAACTCACCCGGGAAGGGGACCACCTATGTGGGGGAGGAAAAAAAAACACGGGAAAGGGAAAGAACGGGGTCACAAACAGACATTTGGTTCGCTGGTTTGAGAGGCCGACGGGGAAACTCCCTTCACCTTGAAACACAAACAAAGGGGAGGGGGGTGGGGGAGAAATGGTGGGGGGGGGGGAAGGTTGACAGCAAGCAAAAACTTAACACTTCCTCATTGAAAATTAAACGAGAAAAACTGTGAACGGGGGAACGCAAAAAATTGGGAAAAAAAAAATACACAAAACACTGAGTCAACTGGAAAAAGAAAGGGGGGGGGGAAAGGGGGAGAGGTGAATAGAGGCTTCGGGGTAAGGCTTCGGGGGTGTCGGGTTAAGACAAATGAAAGCAAAAGACCCACGTAGGGAAAACATGACAAAAAAGACCCCATAACTCTTTGGGGGACACGTTGGCTCTAAACCAAGGGAAATCTGAAGGGGATCAAGAAAGGGGGGGAACTATGGACACATTAACAACCCCAAAAAAAAAGAAGCGGGTGGGAAGGAGAAGCCGAAGAAGACGGGGGGAAAAAGGGAAGGGTGCAGAATTTGAGTCATTAGTCCGGAGTTGGGGAGGTAAGATGAATCAGGGGAAAGGACGGCAGGTAAAAAGGAAGGGTACTTTTCCCTGACTAGAAGAATAGTGGGGGGTAGAAAGAGGGAAGAAAGGGGGAAAAAAAAAGAGGGAGGGGGGGGGGGGAGGGAGGGGGGGGAAAATAAAGCAAGGTGCTTCATTGCGCCGTGTCAAAAGGGAAGTAGTGGCAAAAATCTTTGCTAAGGTGGGTAAAAATGAGTTGGAAAGCAACAGAAAAGAAGCGGGGGGTGAGGGAGATGACCAAATCTGGCAGTTCAAAGGGGGGTGGGTGACAGGGAGAAGGGACGATAATTTAAAAACCACCAACTAACTGGCATTACACTAAAAAAAAAAGGGGGAAGGAGACACAGGGGGAAAAAAAAGAAAAGGGCGCAAACGCCAGGACCAATATCTGGACTTCACGGGAAGAGGAATAAACGTCGGGGAAAGAGAATCTGCCGAAGGGTCTCAACTGGATTAAAGGAAGATGCCCTTGCGAGGACAGAGAAAGCACATGGGTAGAAAGCCCAGGGGAAAGAACAACTTATATATGGCGGGAAGTCAAGTTTTCTAAAAAAAAGGGGAAAAAAAAGAAAAGAGGGGGAGAAAAGGATGGCACTGGGGAGGAGTAAAAGAAAACTGTTAAAACGTTAAAGCTGGAAAATCTGAAAAAAGAAATCGTGGGGTGTGACGAAGACCCAGGATCCTGGTAGGTGAGAGTTAGCCTCCCACGGACGGAAATGGGGGGCTGAAGAAGACCCTTCAAAACGGCGTGGGGAACTCAAAAGACTAAGGAAAAAAAACCTTAATGGACAACAGAAGGGTACCGTAAATGGGGGCATGGGGTACCTTGGGAAAAAAAAAAAGGGTTACACTATAGCAGAGAAGGAGGGGGAAAAGAAGCGGGGGTACTTTACAGGGGGGGGGGAAAAAAAAGGCTTTTGAACAATGCAGAAACTGCTGAAGAGGGGTGGTTAAGGGGATCCGCAAAGCCGTATGACAAAAATGGGTCAATTCCACGGTGAAAAAGTGGGGGGGGATGTGCAACGAACACTTGCAGGGCGCGGGGAAAGGGAAAAAAGTTAGTAAGAACCATCAATTATCAAAAAACCGGTGCTGGGGGGGAAGTAAAAAAAAAGAAAGGGAGCAAAGGAACGAAAAGGTGGAAAGATTGACGGGAAACAGTGTACTCGGGGGGAGGCATCGAAACTGGGACAAACAAAAAAAAGAAGAAGAAAAAAGAGGGTCCGATCTGGCAAGTTTACGCACTTCCTCATAAAAGAAGACAGATGCAGGGTGGCGAGAATGGCATCACTTAAAAACAAAAAAACTAGGGGGGAGAAAAAATGGACAGGGGGGAAGAGGTGAAAACACCAGATAAAAGGTTCAAAGACTCCTCGACTGACTCCAAACAATCAAGGAAATGGATCAGGGAGGGGAAGCGTTGTGGCCCAACACTTGGGAAAAATTTTTGTTGGGGGGAGAGGAGGGGAATAAGAAGAAAAGACTCAGCAGTGGAAAAAACAAGACTATGTGGACCATGGGAGGGAGCAGACCTTAAGAAAAGGGCAAAATTAAAGCAAGTAATGTTGGGGGACGTGGGGGAGTCAGGGAGTGATCGGAAGAAACTGGGGACGGTTGGGGATCAGGGGGGTTGTGCAATTGTGAGGGGGACAGAGAGGGACAGGGTCTGGGGGAATTTGCATGCAGTCAAAAGAATGACTGCGGGGGGTGCTGAAAAAAAAGGGGAGGGGGGGGGGAAAGTTGGGGCAAGTGACCGGGGCACGGGGCATCCGTGAATGAGTAATGTGAAACCAGAATTCAAGGTCATTAAAAAAAGACTGGCAAAAAAAAAAAATGCAGGGAAAAAAAAAGGGAGGGGGGAAACTAGGAAGGGAGGGGAAAGGAATGAGCCAAGCTGATGTCCGAAAAGGTTGTCAGAAAAAAAAATGGCTGTCAGCAAAAACGGGGGTATGTAAGGGTTGATTTGTAGGGAAGGGGGCGTGGGAAGGGGGGGGGAGGCACAACGGAAGAAGGTCAGCGTGCTTGGCAAACAAAAAAAAGTTCCTGGACGGGGTCCACTCTTGTTTCCAACCGTCCAGAAGGCCCTCAAACAAAAGAAAGGTCGGGTCAGGTGCTTTCAAAAGAGCCATTTGGGGGAAAGCAGTCAGGCTGGGAGAAAAGGAGTACAAAGGGGGGGAAACCATGGGCGGGCTCAAAGGGATTTGTAACCTTGTCAGGGGGGAAACGAAAACGTAAAGTACTACGCTCTCTACAAAAAAAACCGAAAGTGATTAAGGAGAGTGGGGAAGAAGGGGGGGGGTTAAAAAAAAGGGAACACTCAAAACATCCGAATACTGACCAGGACACCTACCGGGGAAAACGCAAATAAACTAAAAAAAACCAGGGGGGGGGGGGGGGAAAAAAAAGAGGGCACAGGAAAAAGGGAAAGAAAAGGACGGAATAGAAAGGGAAAGGCAGGGAAAAAAAGAACTCAAAGGAAAAAAAAAAGAAATTCCCTATGGAAAAGTGTTAAAGACAAAAACAAGTTCAAGGGGAAAAGAAAGTGCAAAAAAAACGAATACATGCCCATTGTCTCAAGCCCAGGGTGGGGGTTCCTTTTTTGAAAGTTGCGGGAGAGAAGCAATGTCAAAGAAAGGGTTGCAAGAAAGGAAGCAAAAAAAAGGAAAAGAAAGGGGACAAAAAAGGTTGCAAAGGCAGGCCTGGGGTTGCCCGAATAAGGGGGGGTTTTTCAAACACGAAAAACTGACCAGGAAAAGGTAAGGCGAGGGGGAACAAAGGACAGGGGCATACAAAAAAAGCCCTTTTTACAAAATGGAACGAAATTCTGGGGGAAGGAAAAAAAGCCAAAATAATAAAAAATCACGAAGGATGACAAACAGAAAGGGGACAAAAAAGAGGAGAAAAAAAACCCACCAAAGTGTCAGAAGATCCCAAATTGACAAGCGTAAAAAAAGGACTTGAAGGGATCTGGTAAATAAATTTTTGGAGTGTTAGTGAGGAAAACAGGGGGGGGCAAAGAGTTCCTTGGGTCGAGTAAAAGGGAATGATTATTGTTCCAATAGGTTGGGAACCAAGAAATGAAGTCAAAAAGGAGGAATCGGACCACCCGCACTCCCAATTGGAGAGAAAAAAGGAACTAAAAAAAAAACACCCCTGGGGAGAAGGAAATCTCAGGAAACATAAAATAGTGGCCTGCATTACAGGAAGGAAACAAGGGGGGAGAAGAAAGGAGTGGGGGGCAGGGATGAACCATCATTCGAAGCATCTGTCAGCTGAAAGGAAGCGGGAAAAAAAAAGGGGGACTTACTCAAAAGGGGGGGAAAAAGGAGGGGGGTTTGGGGGAAGAAGGGGCATAGGCAAAAAGGGGACAGAAGTAAAAAGGGTTCCAATAAACAAAAAACGGTCAGAAAAGGGGGTAACAAGGTTGGGGGTTGGTGCGTAAATTCTGAGGCAAAAACAGGGAAGGGGGCAACATGATCAAGATGGGGTGGAAGGACTCTAGTCAAAAAGCCAACAGTAATGTTGAAAAAGCAGAAAAAAAAAGAGGAAAAGGGAAATCATTGAAGTCCGCAACTTGGGTGGCGAACTGCACCAAAAAACGGAGGGGGGGGACAGCAGAAGACTCCCCTTAGAGGGAAGCCACCTGGAAAACTAACATGTGCAACTGGGTCACCTAAATCCTCCAGAAAAGAAAAGAAATGCCAAAATTACAAAAATGGAAAATAGGACAGTGAAAAAGGAAGACGGGGGGAACGGTACGTTATAGATTGGGTGGGGGCAGGACGTACAAGAAGGGGGGTGGGCAAAAGTTGTTTTCAGATTCTGCGGTCAGGGAAAAGGGGAAAGGAAAAAAGGGAGGGGGGCGCGAGATGTCGAAATGCAGAAAAAGACGGGGCAAGGTTGGGGGACGTCACAAAAAAACGTGGTCTAAAAATATGGGGAATCGAGGGAACGGGGGTGACTGTCCCGTCACTGCGACAACCCATCCAACACATGGTAACGAAAAAAAAAAAAGGCCGAGTTGGAAGAGCGGGAGGGGGGGAACAAGGATCAGGCAATCTCTGGTTTTCTCAAATGCAAAAGAATATAGGGAAAAAAAACAAAAAAGCAGATATAATCGGAGGCTGCGCTACACTAAAAAAAGAAGTGTTACCAAAGACCAAAAGCCCAGTGAGGGGTGAGGAGGATAGGAGGGGGGGCGACGGATTTGCAGAACAAGTTAAATAAAAAATAAAAGAATGGGAAATTCATGGGGACACATGCGGGTTAACTGGGGGAAGAAAGGAAGGGGGGATCAAAGAGAGCGAAGGGAAGGGGAATTCGGAAAAGAGCAGCCAATTTCTGCAAAACCCAAAAAATCTCCACAACACAAACGAATCCAATGGGCCCCAATTCAAGGAAGCCCACACCAACACTCAATAAAAAAAAAAAAAAACCAATCAAAAAAAAAGGAAGAAATCGCACTACCCAAAAAACCCACCACCCCCCCACAACCAACCCCCAAAAAAAAAAAACAAACACACCAAAAAATACTCAGGATTGACTTGAAAGAAGGGAAGCATGGGGGGGGGAAAAGGAAAAACCGGCACAGAAAGTTGACAGCTTTGGGGCTTTTCTGTCAAGAGCAAAAAACCCTCCAATTGACCACAGCAAACAAAAAGTTTGTCAAAGGGGGGTTTGAGGGAGAAACAGGAAAAAAAAAAGACTCCGCTCTGGGGGGGGGAAAAATTAAGGAGCAAAAACGAAAAAAAGAATCCACAGACAGAGGAGAAAAAGGGAAACCGTATGTCAGGGGGCGTCCCCATGCCTGTACATTGACGGCGGGTTGGTTCAAACATTCAAAACAAAAAAAAAGGTTTAGAAGGAACAACACCCGAAAAGAAAGGGGGATCAAATTCAAAGGGGAAACAAATCAAAAAGGGGGGAAAAAGGGTCTGGGTGCGATTGAAAGACCAAAAAGCGTGGATTGCAAAGGTGTACGGGGAAAATGGCATCCATGGGCGTGGGACAAGTAAACGCAAGGGGACCGGGGGAAGGTGGAGGGAACAGTGTTACAAGAAGAGGCGGTGGGAGGGAATGTCACAGACTGGGGTGTAAAGGCATTGGGGGGTGTAATAAAAACCGAAGAAGGGAAGGACACGCAAGAAAAAACATAAGACCAGAACACCACCAGAAAAAAATTCGGGGGGAAGGGAAGGTCGGGTTAAGTCAAGGGGGGGATGGGGGGGGGGAAGGGGGCCCGTCATACCAACCTGCTAAAGTTGAACGTCCACTCGAAAAAGGGGAGGCAGGGAGGGGGCAGGGGGGTCAGGGGGAAAAAAGGAAAACAAAAAGAGCAAAAGAACGCTGACACAAGGTGTGTTTTCGGACTAAAGGGCAGCCGGTGGGAAAAAAAGCTAACCTGCCGAACATTCTCTGGTGAAGAAACTGGTTAATTCACCCGGGGGAAGGGGGGGGGGGGGGGACGAAAAAGAAAAAGAAATACGGTGTGAAAGAAAAAAAGTGTTGGGTGAAAAAAACAAGCCACAAGGCACGGTCAAAAGGAAAAAAGGTGTGGTTTGGAAAAAAAAAAACGAATATAAAGGGGGGGGAAGGGTGGAGACAAAGGAAAGAACAGAAGGAACCTTCAAAAATACAATACCAGAACGGTGTTTGACAACTAAAAACAAAAAAACGTTAAATTAGGAAATAATCAACAGAGATAAAAAAAAAAAAAAAAGAAAAAAGGGGGAGGGAAAAAGGGAAAAAGTCTAGAAGATTTGTGTTTTATTGTCTTGTAGCGGACCTAGTGGTTTGCGGGGGGAAAAAGGGGTCAATACAGGGGAAAGTGAAATTTAAGGGGGTCACACAAACGGCTGCTACAAACAAAGACGGCAAAAAAAAAAAAAGGGAAGGGGAAATGGTGGATAAAAACTAACGGGTACTAGAACGGATGGGGGGGGGGACTGTATCCGCAACGGATTGGGGGGGGACAAGGGGTCTTTTCTGAAACCAGAAAGAAAAGACGGAGAAAAAAAAGAAGGGTTTGACGCTGGGGGGGGGAGCGGCCGATTTTGGGCGCAAAAAAAAAGAACCGGGGGAGAAAACACCAACCTGCAAAACAGGGAGGGGACAGAGGGGTGAAGGGAGCAAAAAAGACAGCGCAGAAAATTGGAATTAACAACACGAGTACAGGTATGAAAGTCAAGTCCCAAAGATTACCCGATTCAGGGAAAAGGAAAAAAAAGGGGGGAGGGGGGGAGAGGGCGGGAGCCGTGGCGGGTCGTCTTTCTGGCAGAAAAAAAAGTAAAAAGCGTACCCCTCAATTCCGGGGGGGAAAGAAAATTAAAAAGGGCACAGGGTCCTCTTGTGGTAGGGTTCTCCACAAGGCAACCACAAAAGCGCCGGTTGTCTAACAAGGGGGGGGGGGGGGGGCCGATTGAACAAAACATGCTGAAAAAGGCAAAACAAAGCGTTTTTGGTGGCCGGGAACGAAAGAAAAAAAGACAGGAAAAAAAAAGGGGGCACACAGGATTTTGAAAGGGAAAGGGAGGCAGGGGAAGGGAAGATAAAAAGGGATCGACAGGTCAACGCAATACGAACTTACTTCAAGTGCTTAAGATAAGCCTCCATAGGAAAAAAAGCGTATTTTGGGGTCAGGAGGGAAAGAAAGGAAAAGGGTTATTGGACAGTAATGACCCGTTTCAAATGAGAAAGGGGAGGGTTGGCTCGGAAAAAAAAGGTGGGAATAGGGGGTTACAGCGGGGGAAAAGGGGAAGAGAAGAAATGGGGGGGAGGGGAGATAAGAGCAAAGGGAAAGGGGGGGGGGTTACTGAGGGAAAAGGAAACAAAGAATTGGAACCAGGAACAGATCTGCAAGTGGGAAAAACAACAAACAGGAAAAAGAGGTGAGGAAAAAAAAAACCCCATATAAAAAAAGGATGAAGGTCATCGAAAAGAGGCAAGATAACGACCGAAGCTTTTGGGGCAAAATCCTAACGAAACTGTGAAATACCTGCAGGAGAAGGCAAAGGCACCTTGGTTGCCAAAAACCAGGGGGGGTAAAGAACAACCGGGGGTAGTCGGGGGGGTGAGGAAAAGAAAAAGAGCTGAAAAAGGAAATGGATGGATGGAAATGAGAGCGGAAGAACGGGGAAAACAAGAAAGGCTGGAACGAAAGCACTGTGGGGGGCGAAAAGGGAAGGAGGGGGGGGAGAGGGAAGGACTCCAAACAAGGAAATTTCGGTACATGGGGTAAAAAACTGGCAAAGAACTTGGAAACACAAAAAAACGTCGTGGGAAACTCAACCTCAAAAGGGTCCCGTCAAGGCACAAAAAAATCCCGAGAAAAAAACGTTGGGGGGGGAAAACCTTTGGGACCCGTCATCCCGTTTGACTGGGCAGATTCGCTGGGAGAGGTGGTAAGAAGCAGCGAGAGCAAGTAAAAGAAAGGGGATTGGTGAAAAGTCAGGAAAAGGCCATGAAAGTGTTGGGGTGGGGAGGGGCGAAAAAAAGAAAGGAGCAAAAGAGAGGTCCAAACGTGGGAGTTTTGGGTTTGCTTGTAGGCCGTCATGCGGGCGTTAGTTGTGCTCCTGAAAAAAAGGGGGGGGAGACAAATAAAAGAATGGTGCTGGGGGAGAAGGAAAAAAGGAAAGAAAAACAGGCAAGAGGACGTGTAGACAAGACGGTGGTGGAATGGTAAAAAAAATGATAAAAAAAGGGGGAAAAACAGAGAGCACTCGGCTCAAAGGGAAAATGGGGTGGTGAAACGCCGGAGACAGGAAAAGCGGGAAAAAGAGGGGGGGGGGGGGACGAATGGGCATCCGGGACGCCTACCGACTAGGAGGATGACAAGGGAAAAGTGGGGTTTTGGGGAAAGAAGGGAATCACAAAAGGAAACTGACAACTAGACGAAAAGTCACCAAGGGAAGGTAAAAAAGGGGAAAGGGGGATAAAAACTTGAAGTGGCGTTGGGGGCCCCCGACCTGGAAAGAATGGATGGTACAACCAGACCTACTAGAAAAGGGGGAGCAAAAACTAAATAAAAATGGGGGCCAAAGGGGGAAAGAAAAAGGAAAAAAAGGAAAAAAATTATAAAAACGTGGCCAGAGAAGGAAGTTCATTGGTGGGTGGTTAATTGAAGGAACCCGGGGGTTCTCGGAGGACACACAAGGGGATGGGTGGTTTGGAGAAAAGGGGGGGGGGGAAAAAGGGGGAGGGGGAGGGAAACGAATGAAGGGGGGGGGGGACATATTGTTGTCAGGGGGTAATCAAACGAATTAGTGGTAATTGTGTGCGAAACATTTGTCGGTTTTGGGGAATGGGGGACGGAAAAAAGGGGGGGGAACGCGAAGGGCAAAACCTTGAATGAAAGGTGGAAGGTGGGTGAAACTAAAAATTCCTTGAAAGGCAAACCCAACTTCGGCAGGCAAAGGCAAAGGAGGAGGGGGGGGGGGCAGGTGGGTGAGGAGGAGGGCCTGGAGGGCAAAAAAAGAGATGAAAAGAAAACCCAAGGCGGTCTCAAAGGGGGTAAGGTTAGGGGGAAAAGGCGGTGAAACGTTACGGTGTCCTGGTCAATTCAACAAAAAGAAAAGGGGAAAAGCGGAGGGGGGGGGGGGGGGGGGGGGGAGGGGGCACGTCACGAAGGAAAAAAAAACGGGGTTGTCCCAGCAGAATCCTCCAGAAAAAGGCTCAACCACCACACCAAGGGGGCATCACGGGACGAATTGAAAGTGTTATTGGGAAAAGAAAAGTTTTACGGGAAAATGCAAAAGGGAGAAAAAGGGAAGCTCAAAGGACACGGGGGGGGGGGGGGGGCCTGGGGGGTCTTTAACTAAATAATAAAAAAAG
>Ga0179591_1283745_pt1 | contig 13019 bp, 16 predicted proteins | sample CZOMad2_1_08_16f_FD_182891 | JGI IMG/M metagenome (GOLD analysis project Ga0179591, IMG submission 182891) | Vadose zone soil fungal communities from Angelo Coast Range Reserve, California, USA - CZOMad2_1_08_16fungal (PacBio error correction) | ecosystem: Environmental > Terrestrial > Soil >...
AGTCTTTCAACATTGTCGAACTGAGGTAGCTAAGAAAAGAGGAAAAAAGCGCCGGGAAAAAAAAAAGTGTAGGGGTTGAAAACCGAAATAGCGAATCACGGAAAGCGTACCTATCGAGGTAGAAGTGCGGAGGGACGGAAATTTAAAGCAGTGGTTAAAACCAACACGTAACCTGGGGTTAGCCACTTAGCTAACGAGAGGAAAAAGCATCAGGAGTTGGGCGAAACTAAAGAAAGAAAGGGAGACCAAAGCCCCATATAGGTTTTGGTCTTATTCAGGGGGGGTTTGCTAATTAGTTTCGAGAAAGCTGGGGCTTCGAGGAGATTTATTGAAAGGAGAGTCATGGTTGTACAATCCTCCTAATATCAAAAGGAAAGGTCTAATCCAAAAAAAATCTGTCAAAAAAAAGGGTTAAAAGTACGCCGACAGGGGGGGAATCGAGACCTAGCTAAACCGCGCGAGAGGGAAAACCATCTTAATGAAAAGGAAGGGTAGTGGAGAGAGGAGGGTACGGGGAGTGGGGGTGTTTTGAAAGGACATCGTTGGTTTGGGGTTCTTTGCGGGGCGATAAGGGGAAATGGAAGGATGAGGGACAATTGGGGGGGGGGGGGGAAGGGAAAAAGAACAAGGGGGGAAGAGGCCCCTTAGAAAAGTTTGGTACTCAAGGGTTTAGCAGGAAAAAGATAGTAAGAAGGAATGGTTTTTGGCTGAGTAGGAGGAACCTCGCATTGGGGTGGGTTGTCTGGAATCACAACAAGCCGCGGGAGAAGGCTTCTTGAAATGGAAAAAAGAACTTGGGGTGTGATCAAACCCCTTAGGAAGGAAAAAGAAGTTTGGGAGAGAATAAAGGGAAACGAGCGATTGGGAGGCAGAATAATGACCCGGGATCTTACAGGAACTGGGGAACGAGAGAGAAGAGGTACCTGTGGCCGCAGCAAGTGATCCAATGAGAGGATCACTACAAAAAAAAAACTACGAACAACTGAACCTCTATGGCTTCAACATTTAGGAATAACATTCTGGAGTACTAAGCAATCAGTACCCCGCGAAGATCAGTTTCGCACAAGGTAGGGACGGTGGGAGATTACGAAGGCGGGGTGCAATACCATTCCCTTCATAGGATGATTGGGGAAGGGTGATCAGGGGATGGAAAAAACGAAAAAAAAGGTATAGAAGGGCCCCGGCATTCAGGAGGACCGAGCGCACAAAAAAAAGGGGAGTTGCCGCTTGTAGCCTTTGCGGAGAGACATTTCTGAAAAAAAAGAAAAAAAAACCTTTATCCCGGGCGTCGCGCCGCACAAGAAGAAACGTAAGGGATTGCATCACGGGGGGGGATCCATCACCCGCTTAAATATTCTGCCGGTTCGTCCCGGGAAGAAGAGACGAGGAAGAGTAGGCGCGAATGTGAACCAGAAAATCCAGCCCATCATGAAAAAAAGAAAACAGGGGAGAAAAAGATCAAAAAAAACTTTCGAACGGGGGACGCTAGGTGGATGCATCGGAAACGCCGCGCACAGCCTCGCAAAGATGATCAAAGATCAACCCAAAAAAGAAGTCGGGAAAAAGAAAAGGAAGAGGAGGGGACAATCTGAGAGGAGGGGTTCCAAAGAGGAGCCTGGGGGAGTCAGAAAAACTGGCCTCCACTCATGGAAAGGGTGTCTGGAGGGTTTTTCTCAAATCACCAAGCGAAGAGACTAAATCGGAGGAAGGGATCGCTGGAGGGAAACGGACCATATAATTCGTTCAATAAGGGGGTTCAAAAAAGGCCAAAACCTGAGGACGCGCTTGTCTTTCGAAAGAATGCACGTTCTAGTTATCAGATAAGAAAAAGGGGAGGGTCTTATAGAAAAGTCCATCCAAGCTCTGCGAATCCGTGGGGGGGCGTCTCTTGAAAAAGGGAAGGCAGGGGGTTTGAGATACCTGCCAGGTCTTAAACGCAAAAGGATCGACATTACACTAAGAAACAACTGTGAAATATTGAAGGGGAAGTGCAAAACCCAGAATTGAGGAGAAGAGAACAAACAAGGGTACTCGTTCTGGGGTCGTTCTAACTTGGATAAAGTTTCCTGATCCTTCTTTCTTTCCTATAGCCGTTACGGTCCTAAAAAGGGGGAAGAAATTTCCAAAAAGCTTGAATAGAAATTTTTTGTGTCGGGGGAGGAAAGGTACAGCTCTGGTAAGGATCAGGGATGCCCTTTCTTGACGGGAGGTCCTCCATAGCTCATCGCGAGGTAAAGCAATTGAAAGAGTTATTATATCCGGAAAGGAAAGGAAAAAAGGATGGGGGAAACCTGCCATAAGGGGGTGGCCTTCAACAGACCTCAACCAACGTCGGGGCACTGTTCAATAAGAAAGGACGTGGAGCAAAGAGGAGGGTTGATGAATAACAGATGGGGAAGAGAGCCACGCCGGAAACCCACCAGGAACCTCTGCATTCTTACAAAGGCGGGCCTACCTCAAAACAACACGGGGGAACCGGAAGAATCTTAAGAAAATGGGTTGGGGTAACCCAAAGATTCAGGGGGGGTCTTCTCGCACAGATCAAGGGCAAGTTGGTTTCCAACGACCGACAGCAAGAAAAAAAAAAAAATGGCCTAGGAGGCCACCAAAAGAAACTGGGTTGAAACGCTTGAGAGGGAACTTCTTGCAACTTCAGGGGGGGCAGCAGGTGCGCTAAACTAGGGCGATTCATTTTCTTTTGGGGGTTTGCAAAAAGCCCGGCGGTGGGAGAGAACGTTGAAGAGGTTTACAGGAATAGTTAGTAAACGATTGGGAAAACCATGACGCAGAAACATCAGAAGACGATTGCGCCCTCGGCTGACCCTTACTATAAAAAAATGTCTCATTCCCAACTATATTGGGCGGTCAGGTTCAAAGGGCGGAAAGGGGAGTAAAAAACGCTGTGTCCCTGCTTGGAGGGGGGCTGGGTCGGAGGTGGGGGGGGGAAAAATGTGTACATTCAGTCAAAGGCCTCCTACCGGGAAGGCAATAGAGGAAAGCCTTACCGGGGAAACGGAAGGATGAGCCAAAAAAGGTGGGCCGTCAACTAAGATTTCAATACGGTTCCTGTGAATAAGGGGCAGAAAAAAAAATGGCGAAGATCCTACTCAAAAAAAGAGAAAATATGGGAGTCGTTTCACAGACGCCCTTATTGAGTGAGAAAAAATAGTCGTCGCCGCTTCTGGTGGTAGTCACGGACTAATCACGTCCAGAGGGGGGGGTTCTCTGGAGGCGATAATTGATTATGGAGGTGAAGACCGGTGAAGAACAGCATTAAGCACGTAAATATTATCCCAAGGGGGATAAACTTGGGGGGGGAAAAAGAAGCCACACGGAACGGAAACTTCCCTCAATTCCGCCCGCCCAATATGGGGGGGGGGAATGTAAAGGGGGGAAGAGTAAGGGGCACCAAAATCGCAAGAAACTCTTGTAGGGGAAAGAGGGAATTGGGGAAATCATCCTATCAAGGATAAACGGTCGATTACAACGTCGACAACCGCCTTGAGGAAACATTAAGACAGAAAAGGGGAAGAATAGTACGGAAGGCGATCTGGAAAAAAAAAAAAAAAATGCAAGGGGATAGGGGGGCATCTTAGCAAGAAAAAGTTCAAATTGGCAGGGGGTGGCTTGCAAACGGAGCTGTAAGAGGGGGGGGTTTCGGGGCGGGAGGTACGTTGGGAAAATGGACTGATGAAAGGGGAGCAGAAAAGTGCCGGAGAAAAGGGGAAAAAGGAAGGGAACAGAAGTTCGGGGAATAGTCCCCTATAATGTTGGGGGAAGCCTTGTTTTGTAGAAAACCCCAGAGTATAGAAGGGGACGGGGTTTTTGTCCTTGGGAGGGTGGGAAAGCCCCAGTTTTTTTTGGGGGGGGCAGGTTTCATCACAACAAAACTGTTCTCCCTCCTTAAAGTGTCAAAAAGTGAAAAGGGAGTTTTGGGGGAGAGGGGGGGAAAGTGAAAATGGTGACACACTATTTGAGGGAAGAAGTGGAAGTCGACTTTGCATTCGCAGGAAGACCCTGTCTCTTTAATAGTACTTGTAAACGAGGGCGTAGAGAGAAAGGGTACCTGTGCAGGCAGAATCGAGGAACAACATATCTCGAAAAATAAAAAGAACCAAGGAGACAAAGCACTTAACATGTCGGAATTGCTTCAATAGGCGAACTTCAAGTGAACGAAGAAAGTAAAGAGGAACTCTGAGAGAAAGAGAAAAACAAGAACGCGTTTTAGGAGGGGTGGCTTGGAGTGCAGACAAGGGGGGAAAAATGAAAAAAAATTCCCAAAGAATATTTCAAGCTGGGGTTCTGCGCTGTCATGTCCGGCTTGCGTGAAGAAGCTCTGAAAAAAGGGAAAAAACCAAACTTTCAAAGTTGGACCAAGAAAAAAAAAAAATCTGGGGGACAGGGGGGATCTAGGGTGAGTATGATCCCGGGCGCTCACAAAGGGGACACAGGAATTGCTTCTTCCTGATCACTATCAAGTCTCTCTACTGAGAAAAGAGGGTACTCAGAAGGGGGGGGGAGTTGGGAAAACTGAAGCCCCGGAGTAACGCCGGAGGGGAAAGGTCACTCTTGGAAAATCGATCACGAGGCAAGCGCGGTAGTCTATGGCGTTGCTTTTATACCAAGAACGAAACATCAAACCCATCATTACAAGGAGGGGCGGAAAGTGGACCGAAGATAGAAACTGTTTGGGTGTTAAACTCCGCCGCGAAGAGAAAAGAAGAAGAAAAAGAAAAGTGGTGAAAAGAAAAGGGAGGGATCAATCTGGCGCGGCTGGAGGCGGCCGGGTCTATGTCATCCACCGGAAAGCGAATTACGAAAGGGTGTATATAGGAGGAAGGGGAACCACTACCAAACTCCTTGGGCTTTATTGATGGGAGAAAGAAACGAAGGACCTCTGCGGGGTGATCGCTGGAATCAAGGTTAGAAAAACAGCATCCTTCTTTCAGCCGGTGGGTCAGGTTTGGAGAAAGTAATTACAAAGAAAGGAGTAAGAAAATTGCGGGGAGAGAAGAAGTAGTGCATTACTATCAAATTTGAGGGGAAACAATAGGGGAAAAGTCCGAAAGCGAGAAAAGCGGCCAATCTCCCAAGTTGTGCGCGCGGGACATCCCTTGATGAAAAGGTTTCGAAGGAAGAAAGTGCCGCAAACTCTGGCCAGGAAAAGAAGAGAAAAAAGAGCTGGGAAGGATTGCATTTGCAAAGAAGGAGCACGAATACACAAACTTACAGGATCGTTCTTTGGGAGGGAGAAGACTCTAAATTCATGATCCGGGAGGGGTGAAGAGAAGGCTAAAAACGAAATGTTTTGAAGCAAGAAAAATGAGAGGTTCAGTGCTGGGAGATATCTTTTTTGGGGGGTGGGGGTTCTCGGAGAAAATTGGCTGAGGGGGAATACGGGACACCTTTCCTCCAGGAAAAGGGAGCTAACAAAAAATGGACAAAAAAGGAGGAACATGGTCCTGGATGCGAAGAACATTCTATAGGGAATTACATGGGGGGGGAGTCAAAAAAAGAAGGGGGGTCAAACGAGGTGGGCTGAAAAAAATGGGACCAAAAAATTTCCAAAACCTCCTTTCGGACAGCGGCTTGTTTTTGAGCCAACCCACAACCATTCGAGGATCGTAAGGGAAAAAAAGCCAAAAGGGAAACCCACCAGGAAAAAAAGATGCATTCTTCAAACATACAACTCAAACCACAAAACCTTTTAGGGAACATCTTCAACCCCGGAAGTTTTGGTACCCGAAAAAAAAAACCAAAATAAAAGAAGAGGGAAGAGGGAAACAAACCAAGATGGAGGAGTCTACGGCCAGAAAATCAATGGCACTGGGGGTTACAACGTATGAAAAAGACCCAAAACCAACTATGTTCCGGGCGTTTCCATCCAACACAACAACAGGGAAAACTCCAATACTTGATGGACTAAAAAAGAGAAAATGAAAAGGATCTGCTTTCAAGGCCGGGGGGCGGGGCGCGGTGTGAGAGAAGCCGATAAAAATGGGAGCGTAGTTGTGAAAAAAGCCGTCGTTGGAAGAAACTTTGACGGCTGCGACCTGGAGCTTTTGTGGAAGAAGGAAGAGGAAGTGAAAAAAAAGTGACTGACTGCAAAAAAAAGCTATTGAAGCGCTGTTCATAAGGACTAGAAAGAAAATCCCAAAGATTGGTTGTGAGCTTTCTCCCTTTCTGGAGGTTCTGCTCTTCACCCAATTTCCGAGGATGTCAAGGAGTTACAGGGAGAGTTTACTTGGAGGTTTAACATTCTGTGGAAAAGTCGTGACAGGATACAAAGTCCTACGAAAGGAGAAAAAGGGAGAGAAGGACCGAATGGGAGGCGCCTGGGGAGCCAATCAAAAAAAAGAAAGGGCCAACGACATTGGGTTTCTCTCAAAGAAATAATTGCTACCATGGGGGAAAACGAATAGCTCGATCCCAAAAAAGAGGAGGAAAGTTGGAAAAAAAAAGGGTTAAGGAAAGTCGGAAGTAAGTCTGTACGCCGGGGAAAAAGTCTTCGTGATGGCCTCAAGGGGAGATAAAGGAATGACCTGAGAGATGTAGGTGGATGAGGCGGTGGTGACTCCTGGGAAACATGTTCAAAAACACTCCACTTAACCGTAGCAACGAGGGGAAAGAAGAGATCGGGAAAAAACATCGGGAGAAGATTAAACTCAAGAACCGCCAGAAAAAGGCTGGGGGGGGGGGGAACTAGTAATTGTCAAAAGCGCGGCGCTAATCTCCGCTAAAAAAGCTTTATGGAAGTAGGAGCATGGGGTGGGAAAAAGGGAAAGAAGAAACTATCAACCGATCAGGTCACGGACTAAAGCCCAACCGCCCTGAATGAGAAAAAAAATTGGTATCAGAACTCTAGCGCCCGCGTGATCTTGACATCTGAAGGAAGCATATGCAATGAAGGTTTCAGCGTAGAAAAGAGGAGAGTTACCATGGGAAATTGGTAAATCGCATCGTGGGGTCGGGTAGGGGGAAAAAAAAAAAAGAAGGATGGAAAGGACAAAAAACCAAAATCGGGGTTTTGAAAGGAAGGTCCGCGTTGACAAAAGGGTTAGGGGAAGTGGAACAAGGTTTGGAGGGGGACAGGGAAAAAGGAACCAGAGGAGTCATAGGAAATGTTGTTGTTGAGTGGGGCGGTGGTTTCAGGAGATCCCCAGCGATGTGGGGGGGGGGGGGGCGGTTTCAAGAAACAAGCAAGAGAACGGCTGGAGGCAAAGGGGAAAGGGGTTGATGGTGAAAGGCAACACCCCTTAGAAGTTGACCCCACTAGTGGGTGGGGACAGGCAGTCAGGATAGGCTAGGGTCGTCGGAAACAGAAGGTAGAGTAAATGCAAGGATCCGCGAGGGTAGAAGACCTGTTCCTGTCAATTAAGCATTCGTACAATCATATCTGGCAGAAGAAGGAAGAAAACAAAAAACCCCAAAAAAAAAAAACAAAAAAGATATCGAAAAAAGTGAACCTCTATCGTAGGGTCAAACCTTTCAGAAACGGAGAAAAAATTGAAAACAGCCTTATCAGGGGATCAGTGGGAAAAAAAAACGTAGAGGGAAAGGTTGGGGAAAACTGGGAAGGCAGGTGCAATGCCACAATTTCCATGGCAGATATGGAAAAAACTGGTGTTTATGAGGAAGTCGATCGACGGGAAAAAACTGCGGAAGTTATCTCCAACAGAAAAGGCAAGGAACTCGCCGCAAAGCAGGGGAGTTTTTGAATTGTATCTAGCGGCTTTGGGATATAACAGAGGGGACGCTCATCAAGAAAAAAGTTGTTTCGTAAGGATCAGCCAGGAAATCGCGAAAAGGGCACTCATCGCGGAAAAGAACATGGCAAACTGATACAATAAGGCTGAACTCCCGGGCGCCGGTTCTTCACCTTGAAAAACAGATCACTCCTGACAGAAAGAGTAGGAAAACAAAAAAAAAAAACCCAGGATGGGAAAGAGACACCCCAGCAGGGAGAAAAAGAAAATCCGAGATCACCCTTTCGAACGCGCGAGGTGGAAAAGAAAAGACCCGCCGAGCCAGCATCCGAAAGATTGAATGAATCATATAAAAAAAACCACCGTGAGGAGAGAGATCAATCACTGGCGAAAAGGGTGCGGAGGGAGATGAATCCACCTAGGAGAGTATAAAAAAAGGAACAGTTCCTCCACAGGAATGAGGGTCTGTATTTCGGGGAACTCAATAATCACCTCTACAGGTCCTACCGAGGAGGAAGGAGGGCGTAGGGGAGAAAGGAGTCATCAGACACGGGAAAGGGTGGATGGGCGTGTGGTTCCAAAGAAAAAAAAAGAAAAACAGGAAAGGCGTCCGCTCCTTGGGGAGGCCCGAAGCGACGGTTCGATCAGTAATAATCATGTTCTGAGGATTTAGCAGAATAGGGTAATCACAGCGCTAGAAAAGGAGACCAACCGCTTTTGTGAAAAGGTCATCCTTGGTAGAAGGGAAAGGGGTTATAGAGGGGAAGCGGGGCTTAAACGCAAGCAGCATGACACTCTGCAAAGAACCAAGCTTGAAATATCTGAGGGGTAATGTGCAGTGCAAGAAAGGGAGAAAAGGACCCACAAACGAAAGTAAATAACTCTTGAGCGGGAATAGGGGAAATTAAATGATCCTTCTGGAGGGGGTTAATACCTTTCTCCTAAATTTTTAAGGGGCCTATAGATGGTCAAAGTGAGGTATATATAGTGTGGTGGGGAAGGGTTTGAATGTCTCGGGTATCACTCGGGAATGGGAGGGGTCCTCCATTATCAGAGCGCGTTCCCAGCAAGGGAAGGAGATACATTGTCCTATCTGAGAAGAAACAAATGAGATATCCGTCCAGGAAAGGAAGGGAGCCATCAGACACTTGTGGAATGAGAAACGTCGATGGTGAACTTTGCCGAAGCGGGCGACAAGATTGTTGTGATTAAAATCACCAACAAACAAGGGAGGTATCGGAAGGAACAAAGAAAACCCAAGAAGGAAAAAAACTCGACTTTGGAAGGAGGGAAACCAGGTAACCTTGAAAGAGGGGCCATCTTGAAAATTCCCAAGGTGTAACAAAGGGCAGCTTTCACTGTGACGTCCGGAAGGCCTGGGCAAGAGTTTGTGGGTTCCAACTTATCCCCAAAAAGACAAAAAACCACCTATTAGAGCAATGGGAGAAAAAAGCCCCATTTGAAACGCTCAGAAACGCACTTTCATGGAGGAAGGTGAGGGAGAGCTGCTCTATCTAGAAGAGGGACCAATTGTCGGGAGGTGTTGAAAATCCCTTCGGAAATCATTACGGTGAAGGTGCTACTCGTTAGAGGGGAATAGGCTTAGGAGATGGGGAATATCGAAAACTCCATCTTTGCTGAGAGAAAAAGGAGGGCGCGAAAAGGGTAAAAAAAAAGTCAGGAACCACCCGATAGGGGTTGCTGTCACCCCTTAGAATTCCGTCGAGGAAGTGTCCGAGGTAAAAAAGAAGATGGATGGAAAGGAGAAGGGTTAAATTGGTTTTAACAAGGCGTCAATGGCATCCTCAAGCTCATCAATAGGGAAAAGCAAGAATTTACCAGTACGTTCTTCGTCTAGTGTGAGTGCAAAGCCAAAAAGAAAGTTCTTCAAGGAGGAAAGACTATTGGGCGTAGGAGACCATGTTGGGGGGGGGGAAAAACAACACAGGGAGGGAAAAGAGCTAGGACGTTTCCACATGGGAAAGACAGGAATCAAGGAAAGAGACGAAGGTTAGTAAAAGATGGTGGGGGGACTACGGGGGGGGGGGACTAGCGCTATTCTATCTTGAGGTGTAAGAAAAAAAAAAAGAAAACTCACCCCAACCAAAAGAAACACCACCCAACCAACCACAGAAACCCAACAAAACAAAAAAAAAAAAAAAAAAAAAAAAAAGAAAAACACCCCAAAAAAAAACCAAAAAAAAAAAAAAAAAAAAAAACACACAAAAAAAACAAAACACCACCAAAAACAACAGGGGGGGGGGGGGGGGGGGGGAGAAGAGGGGGTCTTATTTCGGGAAAAGAGGAAAAAATATCGGACTGCAGGTAGAACGGAGGGGAGGGGCCTCAGGTACGCGAGAATGGGAATTATTCGGGGGGAAAAAGCCCAAACAAAAAGGGTTCAAAAACGTAACCGATTAGCCAATTCTCCATAGCGCGGGGGGAACAGCAAGGGGGGAAGAGGGGAAAAAATTCCGCGGTTGAACCGAACCCAGAGGGGGTTTGGGAAAGGGGCTAAAGCACGCCAGACGGAGAAATCGCCGCACCGCTTGGGGGCAGTCGCGTCATGTTTGGGACAAAGAGCACGACAAGAAGAAAAAGGCGTTAAAGGGGGTAGGACCGACACCCGAGGGCTTGAAACCTTCTAAAGGGGATCAGAAGATAATAGCGCACCGATCTGTACACCATCTGAAGTAAATCAGAAATGCTAAAAAAGGGTCAAAAAGGAAAAAAAGGGCGGAAAGGTGTCTGGTTTAAGGGGGAAAAAAAGGTCGCAATCGTTGGTTGGGGGGGGACTTTGCTTTCGGGGAAGGGTAAACCAACTTTGAAAATGATTAGGGGCGTCTAGACCAAATCTGTGTTTGCTTGCAGGAGAGGGGAAAAGAGGGAGGGGTGGAAGGGGCGAAAATCAGGTTGGAACAAGGGGTATTAAAAGAGGGGTACGAATAATATGGTCTGGTGGGGGTGGGCGGGGGGGGGTGGTTCCTTACGGATAAAGGGGGGGGGAAGGTTGGGGGGGAAAAAGGTTGAGACACAACACTAAACAAGGAGGCTTAAGGGAAACTCTACTGGGGGGTGTGAGGGGCTAGGGTAAAGTCCACCCTATTGGGGTCGTTGGGACCAAAGAGTTCTTAGGGAAAGGGACGGCGAGTCTCGAAGCTAATTAAAAAAACAACTTAAAGCGCGAGATCGGAGGGGGGCCTGGTTCCTAAGGCATTCATATAGAAAAGGAAAAGAGCTACTAAAAAAACAAAGCCCAAAAACACTGGAAAAAATAGGTATTGCTGAAAAAGGAAAAGAGAATGAAAGGAATGATCATTAAAAGCAATGCAGTTCGACACACCAATAACGCTTATACTGTAATGTTGGTGATGGAGAGTAAGGGAGAACTTCGGGGGGGGGTACCCATAAGATATGGGAAAGGGTCTGAGGGATTTCCGAGGGGGCGTTTCAATCCAAGAAAGGGATCTCACCTGTTAAACCCGGGCAATCAAGGTGTAAAAAACAACAAAGAGGGGGGACCTCCGCTTGTCGAGCGCAGCGATGGCCCGATTTGGGCTGGGAGAAAAGAAAGGGCGGGAAAGGAACGATCACAGGAGGTCGCCTCACTCAAAAGGACGCCGCCGGTCTTTTAATTGAGTGTTAGAAAAAAAAGCAATCAAAAAGGAAAGGAAGTGCTGCCGGTTCTTCACCACGATTCCGTCGCCGCAGGGAAAAACTGAGGGGGAGGAAACAGCCCTCCATCAAAAAAGGAGCCATGGCGGCAACAAAGGCGATCTCACCCTGTTCGCGCTAAGGGTGGAGGAGGGACCTCCGCAAAAAAGAAGCTCTAGAAAACAGGGGGGAGGAGAGAAGGGAGAACGGCTGAAAAGGGTCGATGCATCACAGAGGCCGTTCGTAACGTGAAAAGACACGGTACCTTGTCCGCCAAAAACTGCCTGATGGGCTGGGGGGAGGTTTTCTCGAAAACCCAAAAAAAAAAGCGACAGAGGAGGGCGAAAAGGGGGGGCGGGAGGAGACCGAGAATCCGCTTTCAAAGAGGATGGATCAGGTTTTTATGAAGGAGCCAAGACCGGCGGCAATTGAGGGGAGGAAGGAGGGGAGACTTAAGAGGGGGGGGAGAATTCAAAGAAGAAACAAATCGTTGAATCCTAAAGCTCGAGGGGGGGGAAAAACTCGTCAAGACCCCAGAGGGGGTGGCGCGAGTGTTCATCACGATTCCTGTAACAGGTTGAGAAATACCTTTCAGGGAGAGGGGGGGAGTGAAACGAAAGAGAATGACCGACAAAAAAAGGGGAAATATCGGAGGACATTGTCCACCAATGCACGGTACTCCAGCAAGAAAAAAAAGAGTAAAGAGGGAGGGTGTCGTAGACGTTAAGGGCGGGAAGTGCGGAAGGGTTGCGCCTCAAAGGGGGGAAGTCAATTCCGATGAGGTGAACTTTTAGATATCTTTTTTGGGGGGTGTGTTAAAAGGGGGGGGGGAGAGAGCAACTGGATTGGCTCGAAGCGGTGTCGCAGGGGGACGACAATGGAGGGGAAAAATGGGGACATATACAAGGGGGACTATCACTAGACAATTTCGATATCGTCAAAAGAGAGGGGGGAGCAGCAAATATGTAAGAGTTTGGGTTCAAAAAGTAAGAAAAAAATCGAGTTGAAAGTGCCGGAGACGGCGACCATCGTCCTTGGGTTATTAATTCCACCCAACAACAAAGGCGGTTTGGGGGGGGGAGGAAAAGGGCCCAAAGCATACAACTCTGAGTCTGGGCAGAGAAAAAAAAGTCAAAGAAAAAGTAAAAAGACCTGACATGGGTTTTACCCGAGAAAGTCACACCAATTTGGGGGGTCGTCGCGAGGGCCTCAGAAAGGGAAGGTTTTGAAAGGGGAAAGAAAGAACCAAAAATACGGGGAGGAAACAAAGCCAAAGGGCGAGGGGGAGAAAAGAGGGAAACTTAGCATGGGAGCTGCTGTTCCTTCAGAGGAGATCTCGCGGGGGAGGAGACTAGGGGGAGAGAAAAAAGTTCTTCTGGAAAGGAAAAACATCCCGGCTGGGAGTAAGGGGGCGACACGGTGAAAGGACGTGATAGGAAGGAGTTGTCCAAAATGACCTCTACTTCCAGCGGTGAGGATTAGCGGACAGGAGGGCGCTGAGAAAACCAAAGTGCGAAGGGGAGGGACGTGGAATGCCTTGAAAGGGTCCCGCTGTGGAAAGCTTAATTCCCAGAGAGATGGAGGTAACTCATGGAATACTCGGTTCCGTGAGGGGGGTTAAAAAAAGAAAGGTAAAAAGTCGGCAGACGAAAATAAGGA
>Ga0179591_1335487_pt1 | contig 13019 bp, 13 predicted proteins | sample CZOMad2_1_08_16f_FD_182891 | JGI IMG/M metagenome (GOLD analysis project Ga0179591, IMG submission 182891) | Vadose zone soil fungal communities from Angelo Coast Range Reserve, California, USA - CZOMad2_1_08_16fungal (PacBio error correction) | ecosystem: Environmental > Terrestrial > Soil >...
TGGAAAGGCTAGTCCTTTGGCTACGAAACCCAACGACTGACATGACGCAATTGTGCTCGGCGGGATTAAAGAAAAAATAAAATCAATCTAGAAGAGAAAAGGGGGCTGGGGAGTCGCCTTAAGGAAAGTTATCAGAAAAAGCAATGGACCGACGATCTCACGAGGATGGGCGTAAAGACAATCACATTCCGGTCATCAACAAACTCGGAGCGGCTGAAAGTGGGACAAAAGAATAACTCATGGACAGAAAAAGATCCAGGAAGAGCAAGTTTCAGGGAACATTACCAAGCCGATCAGCCATAGCCCTGAAACTAAGAAGGGGGGACAGCTCAAGGACAGTCTAGGAAAAACATCCATCAGAAGCAACCAAAAGGGACTATGAATGAAAAAAGAAAGTGAGGCGAAAACTGAGTACATCTTTCGATTGGATCAAGAGGGGAATTCTAAAAAGGAAGAATACATGAATCCTTGTCCTGCATTCAACTGACCGTATTTGAAGGAAATGACGGTCAAAGGCAAGGGAGGAAAAATTCGGAATCTGATGATGGGGAAAAGATCCATCGCTGCGCGAGTCAGGGAGAGGAGCGGCACAGATGGGCGGCTTATAATGCATAGGCCGCCTTCCCGTTCAGAGAGTAATAGAGGGGATGGATGTAAGCATGCACAAGGGGGAGAGCACGATGGTAGTCCGCAGGCTGGGGAACACCAAGAAGCAGCGAGTGAGTTTAAGAATATTGAAATGGTGGTTCCCGCAGGAATGGCTGTGTACTGGATGGCATGGTCGGCCTTCGCTGTGGGGATGACGCGGAGGGGAAGTGCGATCCATGGAAGGTCCAAAGGGCCCCGGGAGAGCAGGGAGTGACGAAAGGATTCGATCCAAGACCCAGAGGGGGCAAGTGGGGGAGGGCAAGCCATGGAGGAGGAGGAGTCAGAGTGGCGCCTGCGACGGCTAAGGGGAAAACCAAAAGTAGGGAAGACTCACGTAAGGCCTCCAAAATCAGGACGGGGGGTCTGGAAGAAGTGAATGTCAATTAGCAGACAGGAGGAAGCGTTCGAAAACAGAAAAGTCTCAAATTGTGGGGCCGAGTGAGGTGCTGTAAAACCCCATGGGAAAGGGCCGCCTCGCATGGGTTGTGCGGCAAACATGTCGATCCGCAAGAAAGGGGAACAACGGTCCGGGGGGGGTGGGGGAGGGGGGGAGGGGGTCCAGATGACCGGAGGGGGAAAAAGTACTCCGAAGAAGTCAGGGGGGAGAGTAGACTACTAAAATATATCTAATCAGTCCTTCGGTACGGTACCATAAAATATTTCCATGGGAGAGGGCTATGCAAGTAAATAAGCGAGAATACCAGCCTTTGGTGAGACCAAGCCCACGAAGTAAAATGTTGCGGAATCAGATCAAAAATAGATACTTCAGTTGTCAAAGGAAACGCCGAACCGGCTAACTCTCTTTGAGGAACACCATTTATATCAATAAAGAAGGACAGTGGAATTGGCGGCCAGAAAGTTCAAATGTGGGGTAGTCGTCAAAATGAGTGTAATTGTAACGAGCAACATGATGAGTTAAAGTATGCGTATTCCTAGTGACCTGGGTGCGAAGCCTGCCCTCATTTCGAGGGGCGAATAATGGGGGGGGATGTGCCTCGCATACATGACATAGGGAGAAGCGGCCTTCGAGCAAAAGAATTTCGAAAATCGAAACTAACGGTTTCGATTTCCATGAATCGGGGGATGAGAAGGACTGAGGTTAGGACGATCAAGGGCCTGGGGTTAAAAACGTTCAGAACCCACATATGTATAGAAAGGAGATTCGGAGATATATAAGTTCACTCATAAAACAACCCACGATTCGATGACGAAGGCAGCGTAGATACAACAGAACGACGCAGTCACTGCCGAAGGAGAAAAGCGGGAAATCATGCGCCGCGTCCAGAAAGAAAAAGGGGTTGCCCAAAACAAGGCACCGGCAGGCCGCTTGGACCTAAAATGATAACAGAGGAAGAGAAGCTATAACGATTCGTGTAACGGAGGACAACCGCTGACTAGGGAACAGGGTCTGGACTCCAAAAATTGCGTGGTCGAAGGGAGGTCTTGTGATACGGGGCAGGAAAAGGGATGACTGCACCAAAAGGAAAGGGTGAGACCAGAGGAGGGGTCCATTACAGAATGAAAAGCTGACAAAGTGATAGGTTGTCAGGGAGATGGTAAAAGGATTTTATCGAGAACCCAGGGCGGAATTCGAAAAAAAAAAAAGAGAACTAGTTGTCGAACAGGCTTGTCGTGAACCCAAAAAAGTGAGAAAGAGGCGACAAAATGGGATTTGACCGGAAGAAAAAGGATGTCTAGAGTAAAAAGACAAAGACGACAATAATCACTCAAGCAAACGAGGAATGAGAAAAATGTCGAGCTGGTTAAGTATAGAAATTCGTCGGGGAAAAGTCAATTCATGGGTGAAGTGATAACACGGAAAAGCGGATCATCATCGCGCACGACGCATTGGCGACGGTGGTTTTCGAAGAAGGACCGTGCAACTCTCGACACGATTTCCGGCTCCATTGAAAATAGATTTAGCGTTATAGAAAGGCAGGTGGGATGGTTCAATCAAAAATCGTACAGGTTTCTGGACCTGGGGATCATGAACAGTTTCAAAAAAAAAAGTAGAAAGCCAATTTGTTGGGTAAGGGGGGAAAGGAGTCGGCGAGTAAACCCATTTGGCGACGACGCGAGAGTCTGGGGGGCAGGTTCGGATTTTCGCGAAGAGCCGGGCTGGGAAGGAAGAGAGGAACATAGCAAAACAGCTTATCTTGAGCACGAGTTGGGTGACGCTGACTCGCGGGAAGGGCTCACGCAGAAAAGATAGCGAGGGGGGTTTCTACCGGGGAAAAAAAGGACTATATCTTTCAGGGTTGGCGACCGATGGAACCAGACCGAGGCAGGGCTAATCGAGCAGAAGATAGAGGAACCGTCATGGAACTGATCCAGTAGTGATCAGATGAAAGCGGGTTGGCTCGAGGCGAAACAACTCATGAAGGTAGGAAGGGAAAACATCTTTAGGGAAAGTCCTTTGGCCGGAACCACGGGGGGACAGGTAGCGTCCAGACTATGAGTTTATGAAGGCGATAGGAGGTACAGAAAAAGGGAAGGGGGACACTCATAAAAGAGACTGGTCTCCGAAAAACAAAAAACGGAAAACCATGGGAGACAAGAGTAAAGAAGAAAAAAAAAAAAAATGGAAGAACAAGAAAAAAAATCAACTCGCGTCCGGGTCTGTGGGGATAATGGAGTGTTTGTCCTCAGAGATTCGAGGGAGAGTGAGGGCGAGAAACCGGATCAATAGACATGGATTGATAGACAGGACATCAATGCGCTGGCGGGGGAACGAAAAAAGGGAGGGGATCGGAGGGACCGCGCGTCATAAAAAAATGGAAAGCGGCTGCTGTAACGAAAAGGCAGGGAACTTATCGTTCAGGAGAATCGCAGGATTGACGAGCAAATCCTGCAAGAAGGTATGAGAGCAACTGTGGTCTCAAAGAAGAAAAAAAAAACTCAAAGTAAAATGTCAAGCTAGTAGCACGAGAGAGAGTTGGCGCCGCAAAGATGAACGGAAAAAAGGGGGACAAGGGACTCGGGAGCCTTCGACGGCAAGAGAAGGACGGCGAGAAGGAGCAAATCGTTGAGGACCGGATCAGGGGCCGCTCATCAAAAAAAGTAGAAACCGAGAGGGATGGGGATTCCAAAGGGAGAAGATCTGCGCTTCAACATGCAGGAATCAATCCCTTTCGCGGTATAGGAGGGAAAACAGCTGAAGATGCCCATAAAGAAAAAAATTGGACGACGAACTCGGGGAAACCCTACCTCAGGGGGGGGACACTCAATAAATCGCAGCAGCGCAAAAGAAGCGCCGGCTCTACATAACAATACCGAAAGGGGTAACATTCTAGGAGGGCGGCCGACTGTGGAGATAGGAAGGAAGAGTGTGTGGGTAAAAAAGGGATCTCTATGCAGGGAGAGAAACCACAGACGAGCCATCGTGAATATTACGGACAATGGAGGCGAATTACAGCATACATAAAAGAAAATCGTAAACGACTTTAATTAGCGACTGGGAGGCGAGATGGATGTATAAAAAAATCCCAGCAAGAAGGACGCGAAAAAGAAGGGGTTCGTCAAGTACAGACTTCCGGCGATCATGACAGCATGTCAAGGGTCAGGAAAGGGAGCAAAATGCCTGAAATGAAGAAACATCAGAGGAAAGACAAGGAATACGAGGGGAATTCCTCCATGAACCAATCCTCACAGCAAGCACTGATGCGCAAAGAAGGAAGCACAGGAAAGAAGGGAAATTAGTCCCTAAAAAAAGAAAGAGGAAAGATGATGGGGGATGAGAAAAGTCATAATAAGGTATAGCAGCATCAGGGCGATGGCGGGGACGGGAAGGGGAGGAAGAAGGCGTAAGAAGGAGTCTCGCTGCCTGCAGGAAAGTAGCCAAAGGGAAGGGTGCCCTGAACGGCACAAGGAAGTAGGCTGCAACTTTCCGGAAAAAATAGGAGGTCTTTGGGACGACCCCTGACCGAAGAGTCTGAGATCTCAGAAACCAGAGTGCCGGAGGGGAGGCTGAGGTCCATTAAGGCCGCCTGAACAGGAGGAAGCTCACTCAAAGGATTGAGGGAGGTTAAAGCAAAAAAAGAAGAAGGGCGTGAAACGAAGGAGTGGAGTAGGCATGTCGGGAAGTGGGGACGGGCCGAGAGGATGCCCGGGGGGGTGGGCACACCCTCTGTGGCGAAAGGGATGGTAATAGGACTCCAGAGCATGGAGACTGGAGGGAGATGGAGGATGGCGTGGGGGCCGAAGGGGGGGTAGGACGATAAAAGTCATTCGGTCAAGGGGGGAAAAACGTTGCAAAAGCAGGACCAGGCATGTCTGTTGACAGTCACGTCCAAGGAGGGATGGGGCATATCAGGGAGCGGACGAGGGGAAGAAAGCGACAAGATTGCGCCGGGAAGGAAGACTTAACCTCTCAGCCTAGGTGATGCACTTTGAAGCCGCCAGCGAGGGGGAAAGAGGGTATTAACCTGGGAGCAGTTAAGGGAAAGAGCAAAGCTCGGTAGGAAAAAAGAGGTGCCAGTTTTTCCGAGGCATTAAGCTGAGTATAAGAGCAAAGACCTTGCGAAGTAAAAGAGGGGGCTGAGGCATGTCGAGATATCAAGCGTTGACAAGGGTGGTAAATGAAAGGGGGGTATGGGGGAGGGAGCGAGGACGATCGGAGGAGAACCTGGGCAAGGAGACTCGTCATGTCCGAAGATGGAGCTGAAGGTCATGCCTTCGCCGTAGAGAACGGTCCGAAAGAGAAAGAAGGGACTCTATCATTACGCAGGAAAGAGAGAGGTCAAGAACTGAATCTTTGAGCAGGCAGAGAGGGGGAAGTCGCTTTGACAAAATCACAAGGCGAGACTATAGTGCGCACTCGGGGATTGACCCCTAACGCGACCGAAGAAGAGGAGGAGTAAAGGACTTGGCAAGAAAGAAAAGGACGGCGAAAATACCGGGGAGTCGCAAAGAGAAGGAGGACAAGGGGGGGGACTGTTAGGGGGCAGAAATGAATTTATGAGTTTTAACTTAGAAAGACAAACTTATCGATTCGTCCTTAGAAAAAAGGATTCCGTAGGACGTCAAGGAAACTCCTACAAAACGGAAAGATTGGGCACGAAAGAGGATAACTCGCCGAAAGGAGGGGGTACGGAGAAGAGACCTGCAAATAAGGAAGAATCGGAAGAGACAGGCTTGACACGGTGCAAAAGAAAAAGGAGGGGCCATAACATATAGCTAGGTGCCTGCGAGAAAAGGTTCCTACTTGGTCGTAGGGAGAGGGAGTGGGGTGCAGGGGAAAAATCACTGTATCCGGCAGAGAAGGAAAAACAAGAGCTTACGGAGAGTAGGGACCCCAAGAATTGGAGCATGATCTTTAGATAAAAAAAAAAAGGACATCGAAGGCGACAGAAGCACAACGGCGGGGGGGAGTAGAGCGCGACCAGAAGAGAAACTACGTAAGAAGGGTTCCAACATCCCTGCAGGACCGGGAAAAAATCCGACTCTGCGTAAACCAGACGAAGAGGGATTAATCGCAAAATGGGAGATACAGACGACAGAAAAATTTTTTCTAGGATTGGAATGGTAGGATCGGAAATGTTTCAAGAGGTGGAACGGGGTTTACAAATATCAGGGAATGACTGTCCCAGGAACCTAATATTGGAGAAGGAAAAATCACCTCATTAAATGCAGCTGGAAAAAGATACTTCTAGTCATTTGCAAGGAAACCAAAGTAAAGACAGAAATAGGGGCGAGAGCGGAAAAGGGGAGTGAGGAAACCCAGAACCAGCGAAAAACGATGGATGGAAGTCATCAAAATAAATTGTAGGAAAAATGGCACAGGGGAAAAAAGAACCAGCAGAGCAGTAAAACAGAACCCAGCACGCAAGACAATCTCAGCAACACAAAAAGGAGTAATAGAGGAAGGGGAAAGGGGAGTGCTCTGTGGGTAGAAAGGAATCGGTCCGGTTGAGGAAATGGTCAATACAAAAGTGGGAAAGACTGGGAAATCTGGAAAATCAAAGCACAGGTGCACGACGCAGGGACGATCCTCAGGGGGGGGGTTGGAACTCCGCCCTTGGGAAGCATCGAAATAGGCTTTTAAATTGGGGAACATTAGATGAGGTCCAGCGGGAAATTTGTAAAAATTGTCCATTCACTCAACAAGCAGGGAAGTTTGGGCAGTCCTGATAGTTCCCGAAGAAAGAGCATTAAAAAGGGAGGCAAGCCAATTTTGGAATATAGAAAAATGGGATCTTAGGGATCAAAAAGGGGGGGGTCGAGTTCACGACATCGATCTGATCAAGGGGAGAAGGTATGGGTGCTGAAAGCGGCCCAGGGCCTGGGGGAACGGCGAATGACGCTTACGAACATGAGAGGCTGGGGACCGCGAGAAGAGGTAAGCCCAGTGGAAAAAAAACAAAGAACTGCGCTGCCGTCGTTGTGGGGATCAAAGAACTTTCTAATCGGAAAAGAAGGTTCTACAAGTCGGAGCAGCTTGTATAGGAAAGCCAGCGGGTGTTGGGGACAGAGTACGGAATCGGGACAGCGGGACAATCGGCTAAAGCGCAGTCCGGTAGGAAGAGAATCTTACCGGGAAAAGAGACTAGCATCCGGTCAGCGGAGGTCCCGATAAAGCGGAAAGGACGAGGGGGCGTCCAAACACTGTTAGCGGGACCCCATGTATGCCAATGCTTAAGTTGTAGAACGTAGGAGGGGAAGTCGGTTCCAGACGGAAGAGGGGAGGGGTGCGAGGGAAAGATAAGGAGTGCGTGACAAAGTTTCCATAACCTCAACGGTGAAAAAAGAGAAAAGTCACCATGTGAATAATTTGGGGGGAAAGGAAGTGTTTGGGCAAACAAGAAAGCGAGGGAAGTTCATTTGAATATAAAGGGGAGTGGGAATCCTAAGAGCGCTCACGACCAAGCGTTTCCCAAAAAAGGAAAAAAAAACCGACAGCCTCGCTGCGTTGCCCTCTAACGCCGTGAGAATGAAAATTGTCATTCGTGGGGGAAGAAACTAAGGCACGCTGTCGGGAATCTCTCAAAAAGTAAGGAGAGCGAATGGGATCTGTCATTATCAGATAATCGCACAAAATTCATGGGAAGAGGCGGGCGGCGACGAAAAGTACGCGAAAGAAAACCCGGCGGGCACAGGCATCCCTGCCGGTCTGCTCGACGTATCGGGAAAAAGGTGAAAGGGGGAAAAAACCAAACCCCCCCCCAACCAAAAAAAACAAAAACAAGAATACAGTGGAAAATTGCCCACCAACTCAACGACCACCTTTTTCGAAGCAGCGGGGAGAAAGGGGGGGGGCCAGCAAAGAGAAGAAGGACCAAAGGGGGGGCAGAGCTTCGACAGAAAGGGGGAAAACGACAAAAGCTGCGTGGAAAATCGTAACCGTGCGTCCGAAAGCCAGAGAGTCGGGCTAAGTGACCCTACCCTGTCGTTTTATGTGCGGCCGAAAGCGGGCCAGGAAAGGTACGCGCGAAAGTCAGGGCGAGCGCTCAATACCGAGGTCAAACGCTTGGGAAAACCCCAGGGGAAAAAAAAAGACCTGGCTGACTTGAGCGACGAATCGGAGCAAGCCACAGTGAGTAGGCAGGGGGAACCTTTGACCATCATGGATCAGCAAGACAGTCTGACAATGAGACCTGACAAAAAAAGGAAGGGGGGACCGGAATAATCCCTAACGGAAAGAGAAGGGAAGAACCAGGACACCTACTGTGGCATAGAAAAGAGTCGGTGTGGAGTTATCGCTAGGCCGGTCGCTCCGCATCCCGACGGGGATTCCAACAGATGACGGAACAAGGGGGGGGAGAGATTAGGAAAAGCCGTCCTCAATCATAGAAGGACGGCGAGTTTCGACGGGGGGAAGCACTAATGAAATTTATAAGCCTCGAACAAGCGGAAATGGAAAGAGGCTGGATCGATCCGAAAAAAAGGGAGTGTGTTGTTAAAAAAAGGAAACCATGACGCTCGTGAGAGGAAGCAAGAGGTCATTTCAAAATGGCAAGGGAAATGAAAAAAACCGACAGGAAAGATGCATCGTTCTAAAGGGGCGGCCGTATCTAACCGAAAGAGGCAGACGTTTAACCGACCAACCGTCGAAATTCATCAAAAATGCACCCACCCAGTGTGAATAGAAAGAGAGGAGAAAAAGAAAATTTTGACGGGGGATAAAACCGGGGGGCCCTTGAGGAACAAATAAAAGAGTAGAAATGGCGTACTGTAGATGCGAAAGAGAGCACTGGGCGGCCTGATGGTCGATTTACGAGCTTAATTGAAGAAATTGGAAAAGACCGGCCGGGACAGAGGAAACAACAGAGCGCATGATTCAGGAAGATTTAAAACCTCCATACCATCGCGAGGAGTCCCGTATTCCAACATGAAAGCTCGGGATTAAATTCGCCGAAGGGGCAAGGACCAAAAAAGCAATTTCAAAGAGTCAACGATCGTTATGAATGAGTAAGGAAGAAGCACCCATTGTCTTAATCGTCAGTGGATATAAAAACGCTGTGGGGGGGAGCGGGGACAAAGAGGGACGATCACGGCGGTGGAAGAGGTACGATATTGCAAATCTGCCGCCTAGGAGGAGGGAAGAATATTAATTAGAGGTTGGGGGACGAGAGCAAAAGGGGGGGGAAGGAGTTCTGCGAACAGTAAGAAAAATGGACCAATGCACCGGGATTGAAAAATAGGCGCGTCCGCAACAGAGCTTTTGCTGAAGGGGCTGATAAAGGGAGAAAAGAGATCATTGGAGAGCAGTCGCAGGCTGTTCGGGCAAGAAGCCTATTTCTTTCTACAGGTTAGCCGGCCAGAAAAGAACGGTTGGGAAAAATGAAGTAAAAAAAGCCGATCAAAAATACGCTTGGGAGTAAAAACGATTGCCCGAAATCCCTGTTTCGGTATTGACCATGGGTGACTAAGGGGGCAAACCATTGACAGGAAAAAAAAAAAGACAGGCTGGCGGGCGACGAGTCGTGGGGAGAAAGGAAGGAATTGATTCTGGTCAGGTTAAAAAAAAGTATGGCGCCAGGTGATAAAAAGGTTAACTGAGAAGGGGGGAACCTCGACCTGCATGGAGCTAGGAAAAAAAAACCCGTCGAATGCTGAATCAGAAGAACCCGTCCGCTCGAAACGCGTACCATTGAAGCGAGGAAGTTAGCTATATCATTAAGCGCAGGCTAACGTAGCGAAAATCCCGACCTTTGCAACTTGACCAAACATCTAAGGGGGGAGAAGTCGGTGACAGGAAACGAGGAAGAAAAGGAAGAACGGGATAAGGGTAACGGGAATTCGCTGCCCCGAAACGCAGGGACCTTGACGAAGCTCTTTGAGGTCATAAACAGTCTAGAAAGAAAAGGGAAAGAGGGGGATACTGGCTTTCGCAAAACCGAGAAAAGGGGAACAAAGGACAATAGTTTTATCATTGAAAGAGAGGGAAGGTTTATGAGTACTGTCCAATTAATGAGGGTACGTCCTTAACTGGAACAGCCGTGGGGAGGGATAAAAGGGGACCCAGAAGAAAATCACGAAAGGTGGCGAGACACGGAAGGTAATCGAAATGGCCGACCTACAGGCGGTTTGGACGGGAGACGAATTAGCAAAGACTCCTTGCGAATCCGGGGAAAAAGTAAGCTCACAGAAACGATACTGGCTGATAGGTGCTACCGATTAAAGGCCGAATGGTAGCCTGTGAAGGGAGGAGGAAAGTAGCGCGGAGCCAAAAAAGAAGGAAATTATGCTTCGATATAGACGAAAAGCAATGCACAGCAGAACACTCAAGAGAGCTCGACCCGGAAGGAGGGATAAAAACTACGCCAAACAAGTCAGAGAAAAACGGCTAAAGATAACAGGGGCTTGGCCAACTGCGGAAGAGGGGATTGGGGGAAGCACAAAAAAAGAACTGCCTCAAAATTAGGGGGGAAAATCCTACAGAACGTTAAGAGGCAGAAGGAGGGAGGGGGAAGAAGAAAATGGGCTAATCTACGAAGACGCCTAGAATTTTACTAAATTTCTAAAGAGTGGGAGAATCAGATGGGCAACTTTGGACATTTTTGGAAGAAAGAGTAAAAAAGGGAATGCGCCCATAAACCAGAAGAATTGGTTGGTGGAAAGCAGCGTCCAGGAGGGGTGGGGGCGCTGACAAGTGGATAGGAGTTTAAATGTCCAATCAGCATCATAGTGAAAGGGGTATGCGGAGAAAAAAGACACGACCAACTGTCGGCGTTGAAAGTGACTGAGAAAGGGTCCCAAAAATCGACCCCAATGATATTGAAAGGATAACACCATCCGAGGTTAAAGACAACCTCAGAGAAAAGAAGAGAAAGTCTCAACAACAACGAGGTATAGAAATTGGGGGGGAACGAAGGTATGGGGAAAAGAGCTGGGTATCCAGTTAAGCTACACTTGGATGGGGGGGAAACATCATCGAAGAGGGAGAAGCAAGCCAGGTGGTCGTGGGGGGGGAGCGAGGTTCAAAAAAGAAAGACTGGCCCGCAGAGGAAATGGGCTGCTTTTTAAACCAAGAGAAACTATCCTGGGGCAGGTACTGGAGGGAAAGGGGATGACATCAGCTCAAACACGGAAGGGGGTAAAGCAAAAGAACCTGGTCCTGTCAAAAGAAGAAATTGGGACTTTTCGATCGGCAGCGACAATTTTTGGTGAAGAGAACCTAGGAGCGTCGAGAGGGAAAAGTTTTGCCGAGGACACGAATAGGGGGAGATTCTACGTGGAAAAAAGGGTGGGAGAGATGGTGGCACCGGGCTGTGACGGCCAAACTCTATCGGGCGCACGAAGTCTATCAGGAAGGGGGGAGCCTGCCCAACGGCGAAATTGTATCAGCACACTGGCGGGGGTCTATCCAAAAATCGGGTGGTTTCTACTGGAAGAAGTCTATAAGATGCCAGGGAAGGAATGGGGGAGACCAAACAGGGAAAAAGAGACGCCGACGGCATCGGCACCTAAGCAATGAAAAAAGGAACTCAAAGCAGTTCAGGGAAAGGATCAGTGTCAATTGTCGACCTGATACGAGAGGGAAAGGAGATCAGTCCCAACGCCTGACTTAGGGGCGAGAAGGTCATGAGTTGGAGGGTCAGAGGGGAGAACCGGTGGCATGTCCCGGTCGGAGGAAAGACGCTGTTCGCTTAAGGGGGAAGTGGGGAGGGAATCACAATTCCATAATTAAGACCGAAAAAAGGCAGGGACACCATTGTAAGGTTTTTTGCGCAGCACGTAAAGACGCGTCCGTTCTGTAAAAAAAGAAAGGGGGGGGAAGAAAACAAAGAGCTTTCCGAACGTAGGCGTGGGACAACGAAGAAGCCTCGCAAAAAAAAGTTTGTGGGGCATGAGAATTGTGTGATCACGACATCAGCCAGCTGGTCGTGTGAGGACGAAGAGGAGGAGATGGGGCGCCGCGTCCATGAAAAAGACGAAAACATAGAGAGGCTGCAAAGGGTAAGCGGCTTTCGACGGATACTCCCGTGATTAGCTTTCAATGCATGAGCGGAAGACCGCCCGGTCTGCAGAGGACGGAAAGGCAAAACGGTAGTCAGATGACGCCCCTCGCCACAACCTTAAAACAAAAACTGGACTCAGTAGCAGTCTCACCAGCAGCGAAGGGGGAAAACGGGACGGAAAGGAGGGCAGGTCAAAAGGGTGGAACACGGGTCGCCTGCTGACAGAAATACGGGAGGCTGAAATGAGGCGCGTAATCGTTTGTAATATTCGCTGCATAATGATACAGAGGGCCTACCCGTTGATGGAGGCGAACCTAAGGATAAGAGAGTCTCGAGCAAGAAGCTAGCGCTCAATCCCGATGTGCGTCCATCAAGGAAAAAGAGGACGCTCCGCGGGGGGGGCAACGACTACGCATAGTTAGAGAGGGGGCGAAAAAACTAATGAAGAGCTCACGCGTTGACCATCAAGGTTGAGCAGCTTACCCAAACACAAACTCTATCCGCGACTACTACTTAAAAGTGACTCCACATATCAAATCCAGGAAAGGAAAAAATTCTCGGAGGGCGTGAACCGACGGTGAATAGTGCCAACTCTGTTGGTGACCACAGAGAGAGAATTACAGTGAAGTCTAAACCCAGACCCGACGGCCCGGACTCGTGAGTAGCAAGTTGAAAAAAGGCTCAACATCAGAGACTTCGAAGCACCTGGGAATGAGTGGGTAGGGAAGGCGGCCTCATGGAGAGGTATCAAACCGTCCATGGGGAAAATCTAGAACGGAAGGGGGAAGGGGTCAAGAATATCTTTCCTTTCAGTGACGCGAAACGGCTGGCGGGGAAGACATTGAGGGCAAATACTAGGACATCTAAAACGATCCAGGAAGATGCTCTCGGACAAGGTTGGACAAAAGCCAAAAAAAAAAAGCCCGGATGCTGAAATGAATTGAAGAAGAAAGGAAAGAAGAAGGGAGATTC